>ERZ773228.1560-NODE-1560-length-23629-cov-4.177484_pt1 | contig 23629 bp, 15 predicted proteins | sample MGYA00580524_ERZ773228 | MGnify/ENA primary metagenome ERZ773228 (study PRJEB29015, sample SAMEA2737768) | human gut metagenome | biome: human gut; feature: human-associated habitat; material: faeces | place: China | collected 2012 ... | reverse complement strand
GTAAATGCCAATTACGCTTAAGTTGTTGGCATTGTCTGCTCAAAGCCCTGAATTGCAATATCCGCATCGGGATAGAGAGCCTGAGCGATTCTGCCGGACAGTGAGTCGATCTCCACGCCGTAGAGCTGAGAGTGAGCCTGCATATCCTCTGGCATACGTCCGAAAAAGTTTCCGATACCCATTGCCGGTTCTAAGACTGTGCCGCCGTCAAAGCCGAAATTATCGAGAGCTTCATAAATGCTGTCAACAACTGTCAGGCTGGTATAGAACGCATCATTTACTGTTGATCTTGCCTGACGGTATTCTTCGGGAGTCAGCAGCTCAGAAAGCTCCTTATATTCAGCGGCCCACTTTTCATCATTCTTGTCAAAAGCCTTAGCCAAAGCACCCCAGCCGACATATTTTGAAAGCGTTTCCTTTTCCTCAGCCGTTGCAGGACGCTTCTCACGTTCAAGCGTTTTAAGTGTCTTAATTGCATCGACATTGGCTCTGAACTTTGTCTTTGCACCGCCGTCACCGAGATTATCGTCTGTAATTGTGAAATTATCGCCCTTGTCGGTTTCAACCGCAGGGGCTTCTTCCACAGGCGCAGTATCAACCGCTGTAACGGGATTTTCTGCAATATCTGCCTGAACTTCGGCTTCGGGCTGTTCACGCTCCAAGCTGTCAATAAAATGAAAGCTCATAAGCATATCGCCGTTATCGAGCCGAGAAGTCAGTTCACTGCCGTCAAACGTCCAGTTCTTCGCACGGTCAAACTCCATGTGGAGGTCTTTGCCCGTAGGTTCGCCGTTTTCATCGAGCTTGCGAGAGGTAAAATCAACGGTGCTGACACCTGTTATAATGCGCCGTTCTCCGACGCATTCAGGACGCATATGATCGCTGATCTCAAACATCATGCCTGGCTTGAGTGCCTTTTTGAGCTGAGAAAGGTTCTTTACCGTCGGAATATCAGACTTTGCTTCTGCGGAAGCGACCGCAGGCATTTCGGGCGCAGGCTGTTCCTTTTCAGGTTCAGCTTTGCCGATAAACTCATACAGACCGCTGTTCAGGAGCTTATCATAGGTGATATTCTCCGTAGTAGCATAACTGCCCTTATCCGTTGTGATCGTGCATTCGTTGGTATAGAACGGGAGCGCACCTGTCAGCGAAACAACCTCAGAAACCTCGCCAGTAATCTTGTGACGAAATCGGTCACCGACTTCGACCTTATGGGGTTCAGCCTGTTCTGCTTTGAGTGCAGCCCTTTCTTCTTTCTGTTCAGCCGAGAGATAAGTATCGTCCCTGAGCCGTGATTCTGTCATTGTTGCGACATTGTACCACGAATGACGGAACTTCTCGCCGTTCTCAAAGCTGAATGTCATACCCTGAGAATTGTAGTCCACAAGAGAGATCTTGCCCTCACCGCTGTGACCGCCTGTACCGTACTCCTTTTTCAGGAAATCGGCAAGCTGCTGGATAGTCGGGTGCTGTTCCTCATAGAAGTCCTGCACACGGAGCTTGCCATGAACAAAGCCAGTTCCACGGTCGATCTCTGCGGCAAGTGCTTCATAGACCTGAACACCGTCCACCACCGGACCTTTGGCAAATTCGGATTTTGACTTCTGAGGTGCAGGCTTTGAAACTGTCAGAGGTTCGGGATCACCGAACAAAGAAAGCTGTTCGCCCTGAATATCGGGCTTCTCCCAAAACGGAACATCATCGTTCTCACCCCGCTGAATTTCCTCGATAACAGCAGCATCGGTGAACAGGGGCTTGTCAATATCCTCTGAAACCGCCGCAGGAGCATCATCGACCGCCATAAGACCAAGCTCATAGGCTGCACCGTCGATCTCTGCATGATGGTTTTCATAGGTGTCGATAGAAATAACACCCTCAGCGTTATCTATAATAACAGTCGCGCCGAGGGAAAGTGCCTTGTCCTTGATCTCGTCAAGGCTCTCGGCATCACCCTTATATTTCAGCGTGACCGCAGGAACATCATCGGCAGGAGAAGAAGTATCGGAAATATCGGCAGCATCGCTCATAAGCTCTACCGTCTGTTCGTCCTTTCCGGTGTGACGCTCAATGACTTCATCGGGAACGGATACAAGGTCAGAGAAGTCCAGTCCAATCAGACCGTTCTCGATCATATCCTCTATGCTGTCATACTGTTCTGTATTGTAAACTTCGCCGTCAAATTCGTGAGTGATCTTGAAATCCACAAGGTCAGCAGTTACCTGAATGGGCAGCTCATCGTCTGTCAGCGTGGTAAACGCAAGACCAACATTGTGCAGATCATCAAAATCAGCACCCTCACGGTATTCCACTTCGCAGAAGTCGTTGATAAGCCACTTTGCCTTATCAAGCGGAGTTTCAAAGGTGCGCTGAAAGTCCATGATCTCCACGGGCTTGTCAGGGTTATGCTCAAGCATCGCAGTACGCAGGAGCGCCGGAAAAGTAGTCAGCTCACGGTAAGGCTCGATCTCCATTTTATCGCCACGGTTATAGATACCGCAGACGGGATCGCCGTCATAGAACAGTTCACCGACCTTATCGCCGTCAGCGATTGCCAGTTTCCATGTACCACGCTCTGTTTCAGCAGATTCGCAGTCAGTCCCGAAGAACTTGTCAACGACCTGCTGTAATGTCTGGAGCTTTTCAGGCTCACGCTTCGGAGGGTTCAGCTCAAAAGCCTGTTCGATGAGGACGGTATATCCTGCTTCACGGAGCTTTGCAGAGTATTCGTCTTTGTCCTCTGCCGGAAAACCGACCATAGGCTGCCCGTTTTTTGAGTGCATTTGCAGTCCGAGGACTTCTTCACCGATCTCCGCATTTTTGCCGTGCATCTCGTAAAAATCGCCAACCTTGCGGAGCGATACCGGACCTTTATCTTCGGGTTCAGCCTTTTCAGCCTGCTGTCCGCCCTTGCTGATGATCTCAAATCCCTTTTCCTCCATATCCTGCTGCCAGCCGTCATAGGCAAGCACATCGGAAGTGCCGAGCAGAATACCGCCATAATCGGGTGCGTCAAGGTCTTTCAGCGAAATGCTCTTGTCGCTTATCTTCTCGACCTCACGGCGAGCGCCGTCGTACATGATAATATCACCGACTGCAAGATCGGAGACCTTTGCGGTTTCGGGCTTCTCCTGCACAAGCTCCTTTTCACGGAAGAACTCAGGCATTTCGGTAAATCCGAAACTGTCACAGAAATACGCTGTATCCTTGCCGTCAGTGTGAATGACAATAACATCGGAAACAGAAAGAGAGTGACCTAAGAAATCATCGGGACGGTCATTATTGAACTGAGCGAAAAGTGCTTCAAGCGTAGCATTACCCCTGAACTCTCCGACCTCACCCTCATACATAAGCTCATAATCGTCCTTGTTGAGCTGTACGCCGTCAGCTTTCAGCCTGTCCATACTCTCAAAGCGGACACCGTGATACTTCTCACCGCCGGGAAGCTGATAGATCTTGAAAGTACCCTGCGCCTTCTCCACATCATCATAGGTGCGGATCGGGTGCTGTGCCTTGAAATCATCGAAGATACGCTGCTCCTCAGCGGTCAGTTCAGAATGTGCTTCAAGAAAAGGAACGAAAATGTCAAGCATTCTCTGCGCTCTTTCTTTATATTCCGGCTGATTGAACGGGTGCTGCGTATAGCCGAGGATACCCTCATTATAGGTGCGGATATGGTCGATCAGCGAACCGCCGCCCGTACCTTTGCCGTCACCAATATCAAAGCGGCCGTCATAGTTGAACTCCTCACCGTCGATGACAGCAGTAATGCTGAAATCGGTCTTTTTATACCAGCCTGCTTTCAGCTCAGGGATATTTCTCTCCGAGTGCTGTTTCTCATCGAGGTATTCAAGGACTGCATTGCCGAGAGCAAAACTGCAATCAGGGTGTGCAAGGGCAAAATCGTGAACGATGTCGCTTTCGCTTACCCATTCATCGCCCTTATCTTTGCCGAAATGGAATGACAGGCTATCCGGCTGTCTTTCAGGTGTTTCTGCTTCAAAGCTCACATGATACTTTTTCTTTGCGATGATAGCAAAAGCGTTTTCGGTCTGCACTTCATCACCGAGAATATCATAGAGAGCCTTTTTGATACGGTTGAGCTTCGAACGGTTATCTCCCTTTTCCCAATCAGCCATAGCAGCACCGTCAAATGCAGTGAGAAGATCACTGATCCTTTCATCGGAAATGTCAGGAACAGCCTCCTGCAAATCGTCACGAACCCACCAGAAAGCGAGATCGTCAAATTCCTCATGGATACGGTCAATGAAAGCCTGTCCGATTTCCTCAAAGGAAACAAAACGTTCCATACCGCCGAAACTGCACTTGAAACCGTCCTCAGTCCTCTCCGTATGCAGGGAGTGGCGGAGGTTTTCAGCATAATAATAGGTACGGTCTGAGATCTCACCCTGTTCAAAGATAAACTCAATATCTGCGGCCCCACTGCCCTCTAAAAGTCCGAGAGCAAGCTCACGGCGAATATCCTCTCCGTCATGATAACGCTGGGCGAGGTCATAAAGCGCAGGCTCAGAAAGATGATAGCCGAAAGCAGCCTTGTCGCTGGGCTTATGCTTATCAAGATAACCGCTGTCAAACAGCGGATACGCCATATCCTCCCACTCATCAGAAGAAAGAGTGCGCTCCGCAAGGAATTTCGCAAGGTCAGCCTTCGGGAACAGCACTTCTTCCTCAGTCGGAACTCTGCTTGCATTCTCACGGTCAATAACTGCCTGCTTATGGGCAGTCAGAAAGTCAGCTACATCGGATTCCTGCAAAGCGTTATGCAGAATCTCGTCATACGCCTGAATATCCTCAGCCGTGAAAGTCTCGTCAATGCTGTCGATCTGACCTCTCGTCACATCACCGACAAACATAGCGGTAATAGCCGCCCTTTGTCCATCGGAGAAATCGTGCTGAGAAAAGAAGTCAGAAAGCTCAATACTGCGGTCAAAACTCGACTTTGCTTCAAGCATATCATGGAGCTTGGAGTGTTCGCCGTAACGCTCCGAAAGAGCTTGTGACAGATACGCATTAACAAGAGAGAGCATTTCACCGAACTGTGCATCATCATAACGATTATCGAAAAAGTCAGCAAGATCGAGCTTTACATCTTCCACCGCAAGGCGATGAACCACGGGAGAGAGTGCCACATTCTGCTCCATAGGCAAACCGAGGTCAGCCATACTCCTGAGCATATCTACCTCACGGACAGCGTTTTCCAAAGCCCTGTGAAATGCAGGAGCGTTCTCTTTATCCACCGCAAAAGCGACCTTGCCGTCACGGACAACAGCATGATAGCTCACACTTGTTTCGAGGAAAGGCTTGACCTTTCCGAACTGTTCGGGTGTGAGCTTGCTCATATAATAATGGGTATCACGGTTCGCACGATAGTCACGGTTGCCGACTTCCTGCGCCTTATCGGTACTTGCAAACTGATTACGCATATTCACAACTTCGTCCCTGATGTTGCGGACAGCAAAGAGGTCAGCGTGAGATACCGTCAGCGTACCCTTGCCGGACGGATAGACTCTGCCCGAAAACTGCATACTGCGCTTTGACATGATCTCAGCCATTTTCAGGACTAAATCACGGTCAGCCGAAAGATACTCTTTCTGCGGAATATAGCGATACTCTGTTGAACCGAAGATGTTTTTTTCGGGCGGAGAATATGGTCTGTTTGATTTGTTCGGTACAAGATCGGGAGTGCCTGCAATCTGCCTGAACCACTCCACATCTTTATCATTGATCGCCATAATGACGGAATTATCACGGGCATAGGCATAGTAGTTAATGCCCGAATTATCAAGCTGTTCCTGCAATCTTGCAAAATCCGAAGCCTGAATCGTCACAAGGCTCTTATCTCTGTTATCTGTTGCCTTGTGCCACATTTGGTTGCCGTATGTAATAAGGTCAGCCATGCTGTCAACCTCCTTCTTTTCAGTCTCTTGTTCTACAACTTTTGGAATACCCCTGAGCATATCATTCCAGTCTTTATATGTATCTGGAGTGATGATACGCTTCATATCGGGATACTGCTCCTGCAAACGCTGGGCAAATTCATTGCCTGCCGTATCGTTATCGGAGCATAAAAATACGTTCTCAGCAGCGATATTATGACGGAGCATCGTATCAAGGACGATACTTGGCTTCACGCCCATCATGGAAACAAGCCTGCAATTATCAAGCTCTTTGCTGTGCATTTGCAGATATGAAAGCATATCTATTGCCGACTCAAAGAAAAAAGCCTTTTCTCCGGTGCCGCGTACTACCTCAAAGCCGTGACCGCCAACCGAGCCTGTTGCAATGCCTTTGAATTTATGCTCCGTGGAAGTGCCGACCTTTTCAGCACCGATAACTTTTCCGTCTGTATCGAAATATTTGAAAAGCACATTGCCTGTCTTTTCTTCCTGAGAAATAACGCCTTTCTTTACAAGTGCGGAAAGCATATCATAGTCAAGTCCTCTGGTCTTGCACAGATACGCAAACACACGCCTGCAATTATCAGCTTCGGCAAGGGAAAGCTCCCTTGCCGTTTGCTGAACAGGTTTGGGTTCGTATGTGTGGGACGGAGTATAGGTGCGGTCAATATGCTCACCCGTGAGGGCTTCAACAGCATCAATAAAGGACATATCCATATATTCACGGAGTAAGCCGATATTATCGCCGCCCTTGTTTTCGCTGAACCTGAACCATTGACCACGTTCGCCCGGACCGTTGTCCTTGATATGCAGGCTATCGTGATCCTTCCACACATACTCTCTGCCGACTTTCTTCAAATCAAAGCCGTGAGCCATGAGGAACTGAGGAAGATTGACAAATGCCGCCCTTTCTTTCTGTTCATCAGTAATTCTCATCTATTATTCAAGCCCCTGATTCTTTCTCTTTTTGGGTGTCTGTTCTCTCTGCTGAGGCTTCTGCTGTCCTCGACCGCTGATACGCTGTGCGTCACGCTGCATTCTGCCACGGGTGAAGAAAGCTCTCTGCGAGTCCTTCTTTGCAACGGTGACAGCGGACTTCTCACCGCCGAACACCGCAGAGTGTTCCACGCCCTTTGCGGTCAGCTCTGCGGACTTCTTCCGAGCCTGCCCCTCGTCCATACGCTGCGTAAAACGCTCCTGCTTCGGGAGCGACTTGAAAAAGTCGGGGTTGACATACTCCACAGCTCTTTCGCCCTTGACAGCACTCTCGATCTGCTTATATGCCTGAGCGTTCGCCTTAGATACCGTGACTGCTACCGTATCATTCTTGCGGACTACCGCAGAATACGGAATGTTAGACTTTTGCAGCTCTGCCACGATCTTCCGTGCAGTGTCGATAGGTTCAACACGGGTGTGCTTATCTTCCTTACCAAGAGAAGCATAGTATTCGGGATTGATCGTCTGATACTTGCCCTTTTCGCCCTTACCGCCGTTTTCCTTTGCGGCTTCTGTATGAGCGATCTTTCCGATAGATGCGTACATCACATCATTCAGCACAGGAACATCCTGCTTTGAAACAGTAATGCCGACCTTATCCTCACCCTTAGTGGCAGCGGAGTATGCCACCCCTGCGGCAGTCAGTGCGGACATGACCTCGACCGCCTGAACTTCCGTCATAGTCTCCACATGACGATCACCACGGGGCAATTCCTTATAATAATCAGGGTTCACCTTGAAACCACCGTCATCGGTAAGGACAGCATCGCCGTTCTCGATCATAGCTGAGAGCCAGCTATCCACCTGGACTTCATCGGTACTGTCAAGCAGTTCAAGCTGTTTCTTCATTTTCGCAAGCTCATCAGCCGCAGAAGCACGGACTTCCTCAGAAACAAAAGGATTGTCTGCAAGGCTTTCCATATTCTTGATACCCTCTGCAAGCTCTGCCTTTGCCTTGTCAATATCCTCTTTAGAGCCGTTGTTGATGATACCGTCGATCATGTTATAATCATCTTCCATCTGCATTTCCGCACTTGCAAGCGGCTGGTCAACGAGCTTGTCAGCGATCGAAGCGACCTGTGATCTGTCAAGCGTTTCGACCTCCTGCGCCGCCTGCACAGCACCCTCAGCAAGAGAAGGCATATCCATAGTGCCGTTCTGCACCATTTCACCGAGCTTGTCGCCTGTGAGAACCATAGAAGCATCGAGCTGGTCATTGGTCTGCTCCTCATAGTGGGTTTCGGGACGGGCGAGCTTCATGATCTTATCATCAAGTTCTGAAATACGCTCATTCACATCTTTGAGCTGTTCGGAGAGATTATACTTGTCAACAACACTTGTTGCAGGATCATTATAGGTATCAAGGATTCTCTGCTTTTTCGCTTCAAGTGTTGCTTTCTTATCGCTCAGGCAATCAACAGTCGCACCGTTCAGCCGTGTCAAAGCATCGGCAAAGGCTTCACGGCGTTCCTTATTAAAGCCGATAGAAAAGCTCTTGATCGTGTCATTCAGAGCAATCACACGATTGAGCTTGTGTTCTATACGGTCACGCTTTGCGGTAAATTTGTCGATCTTCTTCCACGCTTGGTCGATCTTCTGCTGTCGCTCAGGAATCTTCTCCTCACGGATAGCCTGAATACGCTTCTCGTTATTGGCGATCAGAGTGCGGATACCCGGCAGATTTCCGATAGTCGCTTTCAGCATACGGTTTGTATCTTCGAGCTTGTCCGCCTTTGCAGACAGTGCTTCGATCTTCGCCTTGTTGCGGTCTATCTTATCCGTCTGATTGGCGATCTTCTCATCAAGGGAGTCGATGCGGCTCTGATGATGCTCCGCCTTTGCGTTCAGAAAAGGAAGAAGTTTGCCCGACTTCTGAGCGCCGGACTCGTCCTGCTGATGTTCCTGTGCCTGCGCCTGTTTTCTTCTCAGTTCTTCCTCCGCATCGACCGCAGGCTGGTCGGCGGTTCTCTTATCGTCATTGTCCTGTACGGGCATAGGCTACCTCACTTTCTCTTTCTCACGATGATGATAACCGCTGCGGTCACAGCCGTAACAACGGCACTTCCAATGATGATAAACTTCTTCATGGTCTGTTCTTCCTTTCTCTTTCTTCTGTCTGAATGATACGCTCTTGTTCATTCCGCTGTCTGCGGCGGGCGATCTCAGACAGGAGTCTGTGTGATTCTCTTGTAAAATGGGCGTTCTGACGTTCATATCTGTCAAAAAGCTCGTTCAGTGTCGGTACTTTATCCGCTGTACTTTGCACAGGTTCGGCAGGAGCTTTCGCCTTAGTCTTGCCAAGCTCATACTCCTGAATATCCGAGATCGTCCTGCCATTGAGGGTATGGATACGTTCAAGCTCACGCTGTATCGTGACCTTATCGCAGAGCCAAAAGTTGACGTATGTCTTGCAGAGGGCAAGCTGTACCTCGTCAGGACGGGACTGCAATGTGCCTATCGTGGTATTCAGCACCTCAGCGACTTCACCCAAGAGTCGATAATAGCCGTCAGGTTCGCCGTAGACTTGCAGCTCACGAAGCAGTGCTTCATATTCTCCCGACTGTGCTTTTGCGATAATATCCTCGACCTGTTCCTTGAAACTGCCGTCATAGGTCAGCATCATTTCGGCATCACCGAATCGGGCAGAGAAAGGAATACCGCTTTTATCGAGGGCAATCGCAATCTCCTGAGCCTTATCCGTTTCAATGCGGACAAACTCACGGTTTTTGATAGCGGTGATCTCAATACCGCTGATGTAGGGAAAATCATTCACGGGGCGAACATCTCCCTGATATTGTCGATCAGCTCGGTATTGGTGCTGTCGGGATCGTATTCCATAGCGTATGCACCGCAGATATTCTCCTGAATGCGGCGAGGGAGCGACCTCAGCTCACGAACGGGAGTGCCGATGAGCTTTGCCACATTCGGGAGGTCTGCGACTGCAAGCGCCTTGTTCACAAGGTCATAGAAACGTGCAGCCTGCGAACTATCCATGAGAAACTCATAGACGATCGTCTGCTGAGTCTCATAGTCAAGGCTGCGGAGCGTTTCGGTGGTGATACCCGTGGACTTGGCGACCTCTGCAAGCTCAATGTAGATAGAGCCTTTCTGCCACAGGTTATCGAGGGCTTCAAAGACAGCCTTTTTGTCCTCATTGTTCTTGACGGCGACCTGTTCAAAAACCGCTGTCATGCTGTTTTTGATCTCATCGTCCATAGCGGAAATGCTGTCCTCGGAAACACCGAGGATTTTTGCGGCTTCCGCAAGCTGAGTATTACTCATAAATCAACCTCCCATTATTATCGTAGAAATCAATATTTTCAAGCAGAATATATATAATATCCTGATAATCATTCTTATTGATCTCAACAAAGTCACCGCTGGTGATGTTGCCGATCAGAGCCGCCTTTACACGCTCATCTCTTGCTTCCATTCGTCTGAGTATTTCACAGTAGTGCTCATCGTGATCGGAATCATGAGCAAGAGCCTTTGAGATCATACTCTTGTTTCTATCAAGCTCAGATAACAGCAGTGAAAACCAGCCGCTTGGAATGTGTATTTTCACCTCATTATCAGCCATTCTTATCACGCTCCGTTTTCCATTGATAGTACATCTTCCCATTGTACGGATTCTCCACGATCTCAGGGCGGACGAACGTCTTTTTGCCGTTAGATGTGTAGCTTGTGGACTTGCCGTCAAGCAGTCCCTTGACCTGGGTATCGGAAAGCTCCACGCCGTACACCTTAGCGATATTCATACCGCATTTGCCCTTGCAGTACCAGCCAAACTTACCCTTGACTACCTCAGCACCACACTTCGGGCATTTCCCGATAGGCTCATTACCGCCGTCAGAAAGAGAAACAGACTTATCAACAGAGCCGTATTTACTGCACATTTCAGTGATGAACTTCGTAATACCCGACATAAAGACTGCTTCGGGCAGACTGCCGTGTTCGATCTGCTGTAACTTTGATTCCCATTCTGCGGTCAGCTTTGCAGACTTGACCTCATCGGGAACAACCGTCACAAGCTCTTTGCCCTTATCCGTTGCTCTGAGCTGCTTACCGACACGCTCCACATAGCCGTTCTTTACAAGTGCTTCAATAGTAGCGGCTCTTGTGGCAGGAGTACCGAGTCCTTTCTTTTCGGTATCCTCGTCATAGTCCTCATTTCCGGCTCTCTCCATAGCGGAAAGAAGTGTGTCCTCGGTATAGGGCTTCGGCGGAGAAGTAAAGTGTTCGCCCTTGCTTGCAGTTACAATGAAGGTCTGTCCCTCAGATACCGCAGGCAGAGCCTTTTCGTCATTCTTCTTGTCGGACTGCTTTGCATAGGCTTTCCAACCAATTTCAAGTATCGTGCGGCCCGTTGCCGTGAACTCCGTACCGTTGCAGATACCTGTGAGCTTGACAGCCTCATACTTGTGCGCCGGAGCCGTTGCACAGATCAGCTTTGTGGCGATCAGCGTGAGGATATTTCTCTCGCCGGACGGCAGAGAAGAAAGGTCAGCCGTTGCGATACCGCTTGTGGGAATGATCGCATGATGCCCCGAAACCTTAGCATTGTTGATGACTTTGCTAATATCGGGAGTATGCAAGATACCGAACCCGAAATAGGTATCACAGAGCTTTGCCACATCGAGTGCAGTCTGCACCATGTCATCACTGAGATATTGGCTATCGGTACGGGGATAGGTAACTAGTTTGCCCTCATAGAGCGACTGCGTATAGTCGAGTGTCTGCTGGGCGGTATAGCCAAAAGCCTTGTTTGCTTCTCTTTGGAGCGTAGTCAGGTCATACAGCTTCGGCGCTTTGTCGGTTTTTACCTCACGCTTGACCGAGCTGATCGTAACCTTACTGCCGTCACAGCCGTAAACAAGCGTATCGGCGGTATTTTCATCATCAATTCTTGCAGAAGAAAGAATGAACTCACCGCAGTTGAGGTCTGCCGTGTAATATTTCTGCTTCACAAAGCCGTTTACCTCAGCATCACGCTGTACGATCATTGCAAGCGTCGGTGTTTGCACTCTGCCGATGTTGAGCTTACCGCCATAGCGAACGGAAAACAGACGAGAGCCGTTCATACCCACAAGCCAGTCAGCTTTTGCCCTGGCATAGCCTGCATTGAACAGGTTATCGTATGCAGACATAGGCTTCATCGTTGTGAGAGCCTTGCGGATAGCAGACTCTTCAAGGCTTGATACCCATAAACGCTTCACAGGTTTGCGACAACGAGCCATGTTATAGACATAGCGGAAGATACATTCTCCCTCACGGTCAGCGTCCGTTGCACAGATGATCTCGGAAATATCGTCCCTGTTCATAAGGCTTTTCAGGAGATTGTACTGAGCCTTTGTGCTGTCCGTGACCTGAAACTGCCACTTGTCGGGGATCATAGGGAGCTGAGAAAAGCTCCACTTCTGGTCCCAGCCATTGCCGTAATCATTAGGGAACTTCAAGCCGACAAGATGTCCGACACACCAAGAAACGATATAACCATTACCCTCGGTGTAGCCTTTGTGTGCGGAAGAAGCGCCGACCACGGCAGATATGGCTCTTGAAACACTAGGCTTTTCACCGATAATCAGGATACTCAATGCAGATCACCTCTGAGTCTGAAATAAACCTCAGTTGTGATATACACCGGAATGATGTAGTTGGAATGCTCATCACCGACATATCCTGCCTTGCGGAGAGCTGCGATCACCTTTGAAGCGGTGTTCCTGTCAACCTCAAGCCACTCACGGATCTGCTTGTTAGAGGTGTACTTGTCAAGCGAGATATGATAGACAAGCATATCCATATCTTTATCCGAGATGCCGTCAACATGAACGGAATCAAGTGAAGCGAAGTTATGCATACTCACAGAAAAAGTGGGCATATTCTGCTTCTTAGGTGCAAGGCACTCATCGTCAGGCTCGTCCATATTATCGTAGAACCTGTAATCATCGTCCTCCTCGACTTCTATGTCCTCGTCACCGTACTTCTCACGGAAACGCTCGTTGACCTCACCGCTGCACTCACCGAGCTTGTAAGCTGCGTAGGCAACACCGCCGATCACACCGAGTCCGATAATACCCTTGATGATCTTCTTTACGTTCATAATAGAAACCTCCAAATTTAGTAGTCTACGGGTTCACCGTAGTTGATTTTCTTGATTGATTTTATGTTTGCTCCGAGGTCTAGACCGTTCCAGTTGTAGTAGCCCCAACTTCCGCTGAATGCCACGCAGGACGGAAGATTACCGTCATCGTAGATAAACTCCACGATACACTTACCGCTGCCGCCGAAGTTGTGATACTTGCCCTCGCCATCGTCGGCATAGCCCTTGCTGTCACATATCTTTGTGGTGAACTGAGTGCCATTCTCAAGCTCAATCAAAAATCTGTCATTGCAGTAGCCATACCACACACCCATAGCACAGCAGTAATCACCATAATCATCACGGCGTATGCCCGTGTCTGTTATGGTATCGACTTTTGAGCCGTATATAGCTCCTGAGCTGGGCATTGCAGTCAAGCCCGAAGCACGTTCTCCGGCGAAACAGTTTGTCCAACCGTCCTCATACGGAAACTCATAAATGACCTCTACCGTTTCCGTCTTACCGTCAGCACTTGCGGAAACTGCGGTATAGCCGTCCTTTTCATCATCTGAAAGAATAGGCTCGACTGTTATCGTGTACTCCGTACCCTCACGCAGACCTGTTATGTAGCAAAGCTCATTGGATTTGAACTCAAAATACATATTGTCCGCATAAGTGTAATCATCATCGTGAGCCGTGCAGCTCACAGTGTAATCACGGTCAGTATCACTGTCCCAAGTAACTTTCAGGCAGGAAACGGAGATAGTCGATACAATCAGGTTATCAGCCGTCAGCTCGATTGGCTCAGGTTCAGCAGGAGTGCCGGAAAACTCCATAATAAAGCCCATGATCAAGCTCAGAGCTTTCCGCTGAAATTCAGGATTGAACATCGTTATCACGCTCCTTTTCTGATCTCAGGAGCGTTGTAGTCAGCAGATACGGCACTCCGATCAGAAGTGCAAGAACCGCTGTCACCACCAGTATCACAGGCAGATGTTCCATTAAGGCTGCGTAGTCTATCACGTTTCTTTTCCTCTTTCTCCTTTGCTTTCATCTCCTTGACGAAAGCACGGTATTTCGCTGTATATTCATAGGACTTGCCGAAAATATGGACAGCCGCCTTATACAGATTCGGCTCATGTTCCTCGATGATCGCAAGCTCCTCGGTGATATGCTTGCTGAAAGGACACCCGACACAGCCCGTTCTCCGCAGTCCGTATTCGGTATAACAGCGAGAGTGTGTCACGCCGAACATTTCCTCATAGTCACGCTTGTCGCCGTCCGTGTACCAAAATACAGGACGGAAGGTGTTGCACCCCTTAGACTTGCACTCAGAGAAACAGGTCTTAAATGCCGCCGAACGGATACCGCCCTCAGCTTGCCTGATTCCCGTAATGTCAAGGTCAGCATCGTGTTCCTTAACGATACGCTTTGCAGGCTTCTTCTTGCTGTATTCACAGCACTTGTTGGATATGGGGAAATCCGGCGGATTTGCCATGATGAACTCTTTGAGAAATCGGTTGCGATAGATTGAAAAACGGCTTATCTTCTGAATTCCGTCCTTGTCGGAATACCGCTCACCGCACCACCATTGCAGAGCCGTCTTGCACCGAGGATATTTCTGTAAGAGGACTTCCAAAGGCTCGTCCTCCCACTGAAAGTGATGTGCCTGCAAGCGCATCATCTGTTCGGAAACATATTTCGACAGGAAAGGAACACCATACTCACGCACACAGGTCGGGATAGGCTTATCGGGCTTGACACGCTCAATGGTGATACCGTATTTCTGTTCAAGGAAGTCAAGATGCTCCTTTGTTGCCTGATACTCCAAGCCAGTATCTATCCAGAAATACTTGACCTTGCCGTCCTCATCGACCTTGTGAATCAGGTCAAGGACAATATCGCTGTCCGAACCGCCGCTGATACTGCACACGGCATAATAAGACCGCATCAGGATACGCTGTGCCTTGCACATACTTGTGTAAATGGTGTAGTTGTTGTTATCAGCACACTTGTTCAGGGCTTCATCAAGCATTGTGAAGCCCTCCCAAGATGTGGGCGATCACATCGACCGTCCAGCCGTTGCCGACAGCGGTATATCTGTGCGAATCCGCTGCACCCTCAGTGTAATTGTCGGGAAGTGTCTGCAAACGCTCATACTCCAATGGAGTCAGCTTGCGGACAGCACCGTTCTGATAGACTTTCTTCTGTAAATTACCGCCTGCACCGTCACCGCACAACGTTCCGCACTTATGTTTCGGATTGAAAACACGCTTGTTTTCCGAGAATATTTTTTCTCCGTCAAGTGTAGCGATGACACGATCATCTTCACCATTCAGAGTATATTTCTTATCACGATACCAATACTTTTCGGGAACTTTTTCTGCTGAAAGAATAATATCGTCAAGCACAATTCCCTTATCAGACGGCTGTGTGACATTCGGGATATTCGTCCAGTACAGCCGTTTGCGCTCCTGTGCCGAAACAAGTGCGGAATTTATCATAACAGGCTCAACACCAAGTTCACGGGTGATCTCAGCACGCCATTCCGCTTTCATGCTTGCGACATTCTCAAAGAGGAAATACTTCGGAGCGACCGTATTAAGAGCATCGACATAGGCATAAAACAGACGGCTCTTTTCGCCTTTCAGACCTGTTTTTCCTTTCTGTCTGTAAACTGTATTCAGACCTGAAAGGTCTTGACAAGGACTTCCGCCGATCAGAAGATCAAAACCGATATACTCTGAAAAGTCCGCATTTGTTACATCGCCCTTATGCTCAATAGTCGGATAATTCTTTTTGCTGATTTTGATAGACGGCTCATTTATTTCATAAGCGACATAACGTTCGACAGGGATACCGGCTCTTTCAAGAGCGACCATTCCGCAGGAAATACCGTCAAATAGGCTGAGTACCCTCATACCGCACCGCCTTTCTCCGTCAAAGAAGAAAGAATATGGGCGATAACGTCCACCGTCCAGCCGTTGCCGATACACTTGTAACGCTGTGAGTTGCTGATACCCACCGTATAGTTGTCGGGGAGAGTCTGCAAACGCTCCGCTTCAACAGGAGTGAGCTTGCGAATAATATAATCGCCGTCGGGGAGGTCGATCTTATACAAACCTGTCTTAGCCCCCTGTCCGCCGCCGTTGGCAGAAAGTGTGACAGACTTGCCGACCACGGAGTAAATACGCTGTCCCTGTCCGCCCTTGCCATAATGCCCGACACGGACGGGAGTACATACAAGGCTATCTTTCTGCACTGTTGTCAGACAGTTTGCTTTGCCGTCCTCACGCACTTCAATATGCTGTTCGGTCTTTTCTCCGTCAACGTATCTTCCACGCTGGGCGGCACCGACAGGCATAGCGACCGCAGTTGTACCACCGTTAAAACCTGAGTTTTTGATAATTGTCGCTTCACCGTACTTGTGATAGCCTGCCATGACAGTGCGGGACTTGTCCGTACCCTGATATGTATTGATCGGGATAGGCTCTGCAACCATAGTCCGCTGATTGCGTTCCAAAGTGTTATACAGAACCGCGCCGTTATAGGAAGCAGTCATACAGTAGGACTTGTCCTGCCACGCAACACCGCTTTCAAGTACATCTTTCAGCAGAATACCCTTATCCGCAGGAAAAGAAGCAAACGGAATGTTCGTCCAGTAACAGCGTTTACGATTCTGAGCCGATACAAGCGCCGAGTTTATCATAATAGGCTCAACACCGAGCGTTTTGCTGATCTCGTCCTTGATACGCTGATGAACTGAGTAGTTATTTTCATAGAGGAAATACTTACAGCCGGATTCCTCTAAGGCTCTCACATACTCCTTAAAGAGCCTGAACCCTTCGCCGTTGCAGTCTACCTCTCTGTCCTTTTTAGCGATTGACCAATAGGTGCAGGGCGAACCGCCGAGCAGAAGGTCATACCCCTGAAACTGCGTAAAATCGCCGTCATAAACATTCCCGTGATGAACGATTACGGGGAAATTGCGCTTTGAGACTGTGACGGCATACTTGTCGATCTCAAACGCATCATAGCACTCCACGGGTATGCCTGCCCTCTGTAAAGCAAGCATACCGCAGGAGATACCGTCAAATAAGCTGAGTACCTTCATTAGACAAATTCTCTCTCTTTTCTCATTGTCTTATGTTGTTTGTTCTGTTGTCGGGAACTTTGAATCCACTGGGTTCAAAGTCGATTATGCTTCGTAGTAGTCCTCACAAAGCTCGTTGTAGTTCTCCTGAAGCTCGTCAAACTCCTCGCAGAGCTTGTCATACTTCTGCTGGATCATGGTCTTTTCCTGAGTGAAGCTCTCCGCAGCGGTGAGATTGCCGATGAACTGTCCTGCCTCGAAGCCACGGAGAAACCACTTCTTTCTCACGCCCTCGACCGCCTTAGCGGAGAGTCCCGCAATTCCGGCGGCACCTGCCACCGCTGCCATACATACACCGATCTTCTTCATCTTTCCCATTCTTTTGCCCTCTCTTTCTTATTCTTCATCGTCCTGATCATCGTAGAACTTCATATCGTCCTCGTCCTCAGTGATCTCATTATCATCGTCATACTCAGGCTCATCCTGCATAGCGGTCTTACTGTTGCCGCCGTTCTTTTTCTTCATCAGGAAGAAGCCTGCACCGCCGACACCGATCAGAGCGATAGCACCGAAAACGAGCATCATGCTGTTCTTGCTCATAGGCACAGGCTTTGCCTGGACCTGAGCATCTGTTGCATCTTCGCCGTCCTCCTCAGATTCCTCTGTATCAGCGGTATCTGCACCGTCGCCGGACTGCACTCTGCCGTTTGCCCTTTCAGCCGCCTGAGCTGCCTGTTCGGGCGTGATCTTCTTTTTCTCATCATCGTCCTCAGCTCCGGCGTAGAGAAGTGCGTACAGATCATAGTCGTCAACTTTGTTCAGGAAAAAAACCTGGTCGTCGGCATTCTGCGCCGAATAGTTTATCAGCACGTAAAACACATGACCGTCCTTAGTGGTCACAGCGATGAACTGCATCTCCTCGGAATTGTAGACAATTCTTTCGGACTTGATCAGAGTAGCGTTTCCGTCCGTGTCATAGTAATCATCACCGTAATAGTCGGGTGCGACCTCTGTTGTCCCTGCTTCGGCAAGGTCGCTCATGACCTCACGAAACTTCTCCATATCATCGGATTCATCTGAAACAGAAGAAGTCTCCTCAGTATCGGAGCTTTCCGCTGTATCTGCGGTGGTTTCGGTAGTATCTGCCGAGCTGTCCTCATCGACCGCAGTAGTCTCCGCTGTATCCTCTCCGGCAGAAGCCCTCTCAGCGGCAGAAGCGGTAATACCGCCTACACTTGCTGTTGCAAGCATGAAAGCTGCAAGCATAGCACTAAAAAATCTTGCTTTCATTTGTATCCTCCTCGGAATTTGTATTGATTGATATTTCGCCGTTTGCAAGCGCTTCAAGCATATCGTCCGTAATGCCCTGTGAACGAAGGCGCATGAGCGTGTCATGCTCTTTTGTCACAAGACTGTTTACGTCCTTGATCTCACAGCTAAAAACTACGGCGAGCTGAGAGTGTTCAAGCACCCTCGCTTCGGACTCCAGTTTTGCAAGCTCCTCCTTATCGGACTGGATTCGCTTTCGCAGGAAGTCCTGTCGCTGATGATTTTCAGCGATTTTCTTGTCTATTCGCTCCATAGTCCCTCCGTTAATACAGCACAAGTCGGGGATCAATGTAGTCCCAACCGTAACCGTCCGTGTCTATATAAATGTGGAAATTCACATTTCCTGCTGTTGTTTTGGCGAAATCCTGTCCGTCATTGACCGTATCGCCCTCAGAGAAACCACTCAGAAGCACAGCATTTGCAATGGTGACTTCAGTATCACGCTCAGTACCGCCCGTACCGTCATACCAATACTCAACATCGTCCTTGCGGACAGTGATCTTGTTTTCATCGGTATTCACATCGGTGATCTTGCATTTGAACGGAGCTTTGAGCTTATCGCCATTGGTGCAGTACACCTTGATGCCCTGATACAATCCGTCACTGTCGGTGTTCCAGCCCGTCATTTCATAACCGAACTCACGTTTCAGGTCATAGTCACGGACAGTAGCACCCGGAAGAAGATTGTGCAAAGTCTGGTGGTTGCCGTACATCGAAGCAGAGCCGTCCGTACCGATCAGCAGACTGTAATACTGCAAGCGTTCATCGGAATGTGACATACTGCCGAGCTTATCGGCAATGACCTCATCAAAGGTCTTGTTCTGCTTGACATTGTAGTAGAGCTTGCACTCCGTTTTCCACTTGTACTTTTCATAGTAGGCGTACATACACACATCGTTCAGACTGCTGTTCCAGATATGCGTATCCGTAGGCGATACCAAGAACCAAGCGTCTGTACCGTCCCAACCCCAAAAACTGCGGTCGTGGCGTTCCGAGCCGTGCATAAAGAAAAATGTGTCGGTATCGTTGTCGATGTAGTAGAACGGGTGGCTTGTGCCGGAATACCAGCGGTGATCCATGATAAAGAAGCCTGTTTCCTTGTAATCGTTCTGTGCATCAAGCACACGGTAGCCGTCTGTAATGCAGAGATAGCCGTCATCGTCCTCATACTGCGAAAGCTCCGATGTGATCGCAATCGGCTTGAAACGGTATCTGTACGGCTGCTCGTCATAGATATAAGCATCTTTCTCAGCTCTGTAATATGTTCCCGATGAAGCATTACCGCCGCCCCAATAGTTGTATGGGGAAAGCTCCTCCCATCGGGACTGATTATCGTACCAATAGACGAACTCATATTCCTCATTGAAAATTTCTTCAAGCAGATCTTCTGTATCGCCGTCAAATTCCCAATAGTAAATATCATCGTTATCGGCATCGAAATCATAGTAGTAAGCACACAAGAAGCTCCACAGCTTATAGGTATCGAAGTCATACACAGGATCAAAGTCATAGACCGAGGAACGTCCCCACACCCATTCATCAGGTGTATCTGAGAGATCACCCGTATTTGCTCCAAAAGCAACAAGACCGTTTTTCCAGTCGGAAGAACTGCCGACCTTGCGTATCTTCTGATTCAGGTTATATGCAAGTTCCGTGTAGTATTTCTCTGCTTCACTCAGGTCATAGTCCTGGGCTGCATATGTTCCGAGGGTGAAACCGCTGTGCGATGAAGTAGCCGAGAAGATCATTGTAAATATCGCAAATACAAGCAATATCACAATGACAGGTATCGCCAAACAAAGAAAGAACTTTTTGACTTCGCTCTCATAGACGTTCTTCACGAATTTCCAAGCGGCTTTCAGAGCTGCGGAAATTGTATCCTTTGCACCTTTTTTCTTTTTGGGCTTAGGCTTTTTCCGCTTCTTGTAGCTGTCATGTTTCTCTTTGAGTCTGCTTTCCTGACGGCTCAGGCGGTTATTTGACTTCGACTTCTTGTCATTCAGGCGGTCACGCTGTTTTTCCTTCTTCTGCAAACGCTGAGGCTTGCTTACTTTCTGTGCCGCAGGCTCTACAACTCTGCGTTTTGCAGAGTCGATAGCGTGGAGAAAATCGTTGTCCTGATCTTCGTTGACCGCCTTTTGCCAAGCAGATGCTTTCATTCGTCCTGCTGAATAAGAAACAGGCTTCAATGCAAGCAGTCCTGGTCTGGTCAATTTGCTGATCTTCTTCTGATTGTGGAACTCTTTGACACGGAACTTGCTCTCCGTTTTGAGCTGTTTACGCTCAAATTTCAGTTCACGCTTTGTCTGTTTGTAGGCTTGCAGCCTACGCTTATTCATCGCCTTGCGGAGCTTATTGCCGTGGGCAGGCTTTTTCTTCGCCTTATACTCAGCCTTAGCACCTCGCAGAGCTGCCTTGTTCGCCCTGAGCTTCGGCTTGCCGGTTTTCGCCTTATATAGCTTGTTATCAGCTTTCTTTAGCTGAAACTTTGCCTTTTCGAGTTTATGCTGTTTCTTTGTTTTCAGGTGGTGATGTGTACCCTTGACAGCATCGACCGCCGTGCGCCCCATGAGAAAAACACCACGGTGATAATCGTCCACCGCTTCACGGGTGTACTTCTGTTTGAGCTCGTTGCGGACTTCACGCTGAGCAGTATCCGATGTTTTCAGACCAACAGTCTCCGCTGCGAGAGCCGTATCGACTGCCGTCTGTGTAACATCGTGAACTGCAAAATTCACAGCACGGGCATTTGCCTTGAACAGCTTGCCCTTCATGGTCTTTGGCTGCCATGATTTGATCGTCCTTGTGACCGAGGGTTTATCGCCCTGCACACGGTATTTCAGGTTGACAGCCTTATGGATAAGCCCACGGTTATTGCCGTGATACGCTTTCGCACCCCGGACAATATACGCACGGGTTCGGTATCTGCCGTGGCGGTTCGGCTCACGGCGATAGTCGATCTGAAACTCCCTTGCTTTCAGGTGGGAAACCACTTTCCAGCGGGGAGGGTTCTGAATACGGTCAAGCCGTGCCTGCGCTCTGCGGAGGTTATTTTCTTTTCTCTGTAAGCTCATAACTCCTCCATTCTACGCAGTTTACGCACTTTCGGTCGGCTTCGTGGTCATAAGGCGATACATCTCTGTATCTGTCGGAAACTTGTCTGTAAACGGCAGCAAGACCTTATCATAGCGGATAAGTCCTTCGCCCGGACCGCTGTTCGTGACATACTTCATCTGCTCCTTTGAGATATGGAGTTTCTCAGCGAGAATGTCTCTGTCTCCGGCGGCCTGATTGAGCATATACACGAAATCCGAGTTGTCAAATATGTTCTCGACCTCCTGAGAAGAAAGCAAGTCCTTGACATTCTGCGTGATTCCCGTGGGAACGCCGCCCCATTTACGGAAACGCTTCCAGATCTCAGCGGAATACTTCGCTGTCTGCTCCTCCTTGAGAAGCAAATGGAACTCGTCGATATAGTAGCGAGTGATCTTCTTTTTCTCACGGTTGGCGGAAACCCTGTTCCACACGGTATCCTGCACGATGAGCATACCGACCTTTTTGAGCTGGTTGCCAAGCTCCTTAATATCGAAGCAGATGATACGATTGCTCATATCAATATTGGTGCGATGATTAAAGAGGTTCTGGCTGCCGTTTACGAACATCTCCAAAGAGTTTGCCACTCTCAGAGCGACTTCACCCTCCTCATGAAGCTCTCGCTGTAAATCGGAGAGAAGCGGCATTTTGTCCTCGGTCGGTTCATTCTCGATGAAATGCTTATAGATCCGCTGTACGCACTTATCAATGACCGAGCGTTCCTCAGCGGAAAGTCCGTAGCGACCACCGACAATGATCTCACACAGGGAGATCAGGAAGTCGGACTTATTCGCAATGACTTCCATAGGATTGCTGAACATATAGTCATCAATGGTAATGTCCATAGGGTTGATGTGCTGTTCCGAGTTGCTGGCGATACGGATAAGCTGTCCATGAAGTGCCGAAACAAGGGGAAAATACTCACCTTCGGGATCGCAGATGATAATATCATCGGGCGTGGTCAGAAAGCAGTCGAGGATCTCACGCTTAACGCTGAAACTCTTGCCTGCACCCGGTGTTCCGAGGATAAGTCCGTTCGGGTTTTTGAGCCTTGACCTGTTAGCACGGATCATATTTCCCGACAGCGTATTGATACCGTAGTAGGTAGCCTGTCCGTCCTGGAACAGCTCTTTTGTAGTGAAAGGCACGAAGATAGCGATACCGCTTGTGTGCATCTCACGGCGAACAGGAATCTCGTTATAGCACAGCGGAAGTGTGGAAACGAGTGTTTGCTCCTGCCGATAGTCATAAGGGAACATTGTGCAGTTGTTCTTCTGGCACGTTCTTTTCAGCATCTCAGAAAGAAGTTTCAGCTCTTTCTTTGATTTTGCGTATGCCCTCAGCGAAATGCTGATATGGAACAGTCGCTCATTCTTGCTGTTCAGATCACCGAGGAGCTTTTCAATGTCCTCGATATACATCTTGATCGCAGGTGGCAGAATGTCGGGATCATAGCCGGACTGCGATGCCTTTTTCTGTTCGTCGATCTTCATCTGCTCAACATTTGTGAGCTTCTTTTTGACGAATTTCAGGGCATCTATCTGGTCCAGCGGTTCTACATGAATGTTCACGCAGAAAAGATTCTGCATTTCAAGGAAGTCCTTGAGTATCTCATCGGGCAGCTCTCCGGCAAGGATATTCATACCCCACACAGCACCGTAGGCATTGCCGATCTCAAAGTCTGCCTTATTGAATTTGAGCGAGGGCGGACAGATGAAGTCCTTTGTGTCCATTCCTGCCCTCAGCATTTCGCCCCAATCGAAAAGAAATGGGGAATTTCTGTAAGGATTCAGGGCATAATACAGAGCTTCAAGTCTCTGCCTGCCGTCAAGCAGTTCCGCTTCGACACCGAAAGCCTTAAATCCCTTGATAACATCATTCTTGATCGACATGAGCTTTGCCCTTGCTGCCTTGTATGATGTGGATTCGATACCGAATGTCAGGAACTTTCTTGCACTCTGTCCGTTGCTGCCTTTCAGGAGCTTGTCGGTGAGCATTTCACTGTATTCCTTGCGGATTGCATTGAAATCATCTTCCTGTTCGGGTATCTGTACCGTTTTGACGAGCTTTGCCTTTGAACGGTTCTGATTTTCAAAGGTAAGCTGGAATTTGAAAATCAGAACC
>ERZ773228.1554-NODE-1554-length-23661-cov-3.273786_pt1 | contig 23661 bp, 18 predicted proteins | sample MGYA00580524_ERZ773228 | MGnify/ENA primary metagenome ERZ773228 (study PRJEB29015, sample SAMEA2737768) | human gut metagenome | biome: human gut; feature: human-associated habitat; material: faeces | place: China | collected 2012 ... | reverse complement strand
ACTTAATTATTCGATTTTTATTGACAAAGATGTATATATATGGTTTTATATATTTTATAAAATTTTTATAAAAAATTTATAATTAAATCAAGGGAGGACATTTTATGATCAAACAGAGGAATATTGCTTTGTGCATAGTATTTTCAATCATTACATTTGGAATTTATGCACTGTATTGGTTCGTTTGCCTTACAAACGATGCTAATCAGGAATCTGGACAGACAGATGCAACAAGCGGTGGGGTAGCATTGTTGCTTACTATCGTTACATGTAATATCTATGGATGGTTCTGGGCATACAAGATGGGCGAGAAAATTGACGCCATAAAGACAAAGAATGGTCAGCCAGCAGGAAACTCAAGCATACTTTTCCTTTTGCTCCAGTTATGTGGACTTGGAATCGTGTCATATGCTATTATGCAGGATACCATCAATAAGAATGCGTAATGAATCAGATTGCATACAAATATACATTAAAAAATGTATAGATGCAGTTGCATACAGACAAAATGTATGAGAAAATAGTCCCGTAGACTGAGTTGTGTCTGCGGGGCTATTCTATTCTTTTTATTGCAGTTATGGAGTGGTTATATAGAAGCGGTATAATTGCAGTCATACATACTTAGTTAAGAATTTAAATCAAGTAGGAGGATTATCAATTATGATCAAACAGAGAAACATTGGAATATGTATTCTGCTTTCAATTGTAACGTGTGGAATATATGGATTGTATTGGTTTGTTGTGCTCACAGACGACATCAACCAGGAGTCAGGGGAGACAGATGCCACAAGTGGAGGAATGTCACTTTTGCTCACTATCGTTACATGTAACATCTATGGATGGTTCTGGGCATATAAGATGGGTGAGAAAGTTGATATCATAAAAAATAAGAACGGTGTACCATCAAGCAACTCAGGCATATTATACGTTCTTCTTCAGGTGTTTGGACTTGGAATTATTGCATATGCGCTTATGCAGGACACTGCAAACAAATATGCAGAGGCTATACCTCAGATGAATACAGGATATGGTCAGCAGGGTTATAATCAGAACTCATACAATCAGAATGGATACGGTCAGCAGGGATATGATCAGAATGCATACAACCAGAACGCGTATGGTCAGCAGCAGGGATATGATCAGAATGCATACGGCCAGCAGCAGTATAACCAGAATGCGTATGGTCAGCAGCAGTATAATCAGAATGCATATGGCCAGCAGCAGTATAACCAGAATGCGTATGGTCAGCAGCAGTATGATCAGAATGCGTACAATCAGAACGCGTATGGTCAGCAGCAGTATAATCAGAATACATATAGCCAGCAGCCTGGCATAGATCAGAGTACATTTGGTCAGCAGAGTGGACAGAATACACAGAATGACAATGATGGAACAGGCAGCGATCAGCAGTAACAGGAAATAATATAACAAAGCATGGATCAGATACAGATATCGAGAAGAAATGCGATAATAAAAAGGGATGCCGTCCTTTTGGGGATAGGCATCCTCTATTATATTTTCATAAGAATAACGGGACTTGCGGTTCCGTGTATATTCAGAAAGATAACCGGATTTTTATGCCCAGGGTGCGGGATAACAAGGGCTATCCTTGCGGCCGTAAGGCTGGATTTTGCAAAGGCATTTGCCTATAATCAATTCACGTTTATAGTTCTTCCGGTGTTGGCATACATAATTGTAAAAAACGATTATGTATTCGTAAGATATGGAAACAGAAAATTATCGCGATTTGACAATATACTTATATTTATATGTATTGCCGGGGCGGTGATGTTTGCCGTTCTCAGGAATGTGATGCACTTTTGAGAAGGACGGTGACAAGTCCGTTGGAATGTGATGCGCTTTTGAGAGGAACTTTGACAAGTTCGTTGGCAGCATTGTGGAATGACTGCCCAAACAGGCTTATTTAATATTCCATCTTCTTGACAATAAATAATAAAAGGGCATATAATTTACAATTACCGAGGAGTTTTTCGGTAAAGTTGCACAAGCATTTCATTTGTGCTTGTAGTATTTTCAGGGAGGGTTTTTGAAATGGCAAAAAAACCGTATTATATTACAACTGCCATTGCATATGCATCAGGTAAACCTCATATAGGCAACACCTACGAGATTGTGTTGGCTGACAGCATTGCAAGGTACAAGAGATTCGCAGGTTATGATGTAAGATTCATGACAGGAACAGATGAGCATGGACAGAAGATCGAGAACAAGGCTTTCGAGAACATGCAGACACCAAAGGAATTCGTGGATGAGACATCCGGTGAGATCAAGAGGATCTGGGATCTCATGAACACATCATATGACAAATTTATCCGTACAACAGACGATTATCATGAGAAACAGGTACAGAAGATATTTAAGAAGCTGTACGATCAGGGTGACATATATAAAGGACATTATGTAGGAAAGTACTGTACACCATGTGAGTCATTCTTCACAGATGGACAGCTCATAGATGGCAAATGTCCGGACTGTGGAAGACCTGTTCAGGAGGCAAAGGAGGAGGCATACTTCTTCAAGATGAGCAAATATCAGGACAAGCTCATGAAGCATATAGAGCAGCATCCTGAGTTTATACAGCCTGAGTCAAGACGTAACGAGATGGTCAACAACTTCTTAAAGCCGGGACTTCAGGATCTGTGTGTTTCAAGAACATCATTTAAATGGGGAATTCCGGTAGACTTTGATCCAAAACATGTTGTATATGTATGGGTTGATGCGCTTTCAAACTACATAACTGGACTTGGATATGACGTAGATGGAAAGAGCGATGAGAAGTTTTATAAATACTGGCCGGCAGATCTTCACTTGATCGGCAAGGATATCCTGAGATTCCATACCATTTACTGGCCTATCATGCTGATGGCACTCGGACTTCCGCTTCCAAAGCAGGTATTCGGTCATCCTTGGCTACTCCAGAGTGATGGCAAGATGAGTAAGTCGAAGGGCAACGTAATGTACGCTGACGATATGGTCAATATATTTGGCGTGGATGCTGTCAGATTCTTTGTTCTTCACGAGATGCCATTTGAGAATGATGGAGTTATCTCATGGGAGCTCATGGTTGAGAGACTCAACTCAGAGCTTGCAAATACACTTGGAAACTTGGTCAACAGAACCATATCAATGTCCAACAAGTATTTCGGCGGCATTGTGACCAACACAAATGTCACAGAGCCAGTTGATGAGGATCTGAAGAAGGTTGTCATGGATTGCAGATATAAGGTTGCAGAGTGCATGGACAAGCTCAAGGTTGCAGATGCTATCACAGAGATATTCGCACTGTTCAAGAGATGCAACAAGTATATAGATGAGACAATGCCTTGGGCACTCGCAAAGGAGGAGGACAAGAAAGACAGACTCAATACAGTTCTGTATAACCTTGTCGAGAGCATCGTTATAGGTGCTACACTCCTTGAGCCATATATGCCTGAGACAACAGAGAAGATCATGGCTCAGCTCAGCACAGAGAAGAGAAAGGTCACAGAGCTTGGCAAGTTCGGTCTGTACAAGTCAGGAACAAAGGTTACAGAACAGCCTGAGATACTCTTTGCACGACTTGACGTGAAGGAGGTTATGGCAAAGGTAGCTGAGTTTGCTCCTGTAGAGAAAGAATCAATGTACGAGCAGGCAAAGAAACAGAAGGAAGAAAAGGAAAATTCCGCTGAGACCAAGAAGATCAAGATAGCTGAGGCGAAGGTTCAGTCTCTCAAGAGCAACCCTGATGTTGTGGACAAAGAGGAGATAAGTATAGATGAATTTCAGAAGATGCAGCTTATGATCGGAGAGATTGTAGCCTGCGAGGAAGTTCCAAATTCAAGAAAGCTTCTCTGCTCACAGGTAAGCTTTGGCAAGAACAATGTAAAGCAGATAGTATCAGGAATCAAGGGTACATACTCAGCAGAGGATATGGTAGGTAAGAAGGTTGTGGCTATAGTAAATCTTAAGCCATGTAAGCTTGCCGGAGTTATATCAGAGGGTATGCTTTTGTGTGCTGAGGATCCGGAGGGCAATCTTTCACTCCTCACCACAGAGAAAGACTTCCCAGGTGGATGCTTTATAAGCTGATCTGACATATATAATAGAGTGTATTAAATATTAGAGGGGATTGTGGCACATGGTGGATATCGTGGCGCTGTGATCCCCTTTATATATTTTGGTGGGCGCCATACGGGTAAACTGCAGGTAATATTTGGGTAATATGTCATGTAATGTCTTTATTGATTAATTAGATGTTCCATGATAAAATTTTGTTAGGTGTACAGGTGGGAGGAGTGCGCCTTTGGAAAGATTTAGAAATCTTAGCGCCATGAACCCTGGACAGTATGTTTTCAGGGATAACGAGGTTGGAGGTTATCGAATATTCGGCGGATGCCTTCACGCAGAGTCTGGATGCGCACATGATATCCAAATATGAGGGTGACCTCAAAACAAAGAATCATGACCGGACACCCACAGCTGCTTTGTATGGTGAAAGTTGAACGGTGAATGCACCTTTTTTTAGTGTGCCATATAATAATAGTATCAGTATGCAGTGTGGTATAAGCCGAAAGGAGAATAATTAAATATGTGTGGAATCATAGGATATGTAGGAAAGAAACCGGCCAAGGATATTTTGATAGATGGCCTGGCAAAACTCGAGTACAGGGGATATGATAGTGCTGGTATAGCACTGCTTAATGATGATGATACACTGACGATCAAGAAGAAGGCCGGAAGAGTAGATGATCTGAGAGAGATGTGCAGTGACGATAGTCCTGTATACAAGTCTACCTGTGGAATAGGTCATACAAGATGGGCTACTCACGGCGGAGTTACGGATGTGAATGCACACCCACACAAATGCGGAAATGTTGCTCTCATACATAATGGAATTATAGAGAATTATAATGATATTATCAGAGAGTACGGACTGGCTGACAAGCTGGTATCCGAGACAGACACAGAGGTTGTAGCAGCACTTTTGGATACTTTATATGAGGGGGACCCTATAGACGCCATAAGAAGGGCTGTTAGAGCAATTGCAGGTTCATTTGCACTTTGTATTATGTTTGCAGACAGACCTGGCAAGATATATGCAGTTAGAAATGTAAGTCCGATGATTGCTTCATATACAGAGGATGGGGCTATCATTGCCTCAGATCTTACAGCTATAATTGCATTTTCACAGAACTACTTTGTAGTGCCTGAGTATCATATACTGACACTCTCAGGCGCTGGGATCAAGGTAGAAGATATGAAGGGGAAAGTGGTAGAGCCAGAGATACTTAAGATCACATGGGATATTACGGCAGCTCAGAAGGGTGGATACCCTCATTTTATGTTGAAGGAGATCTATGAGCAGCCTGATGCACTTAGAAATACAATAACACCTCGTATAGTGAATTCGCTTCCTGATTTCACCGAGGATGGAATTGATGATGATGTGTTAAGAAATCTTGAGAACATTACGGTTGTGGCATGTGGAACAGCCATGCACGCCGGGATTGTCGGCAAAGCCATGATAGAGAAGGAGTTAAGGATTCCTGTTAATGTTGAAATAGCATCAGAATTTAGATATAAGGAACCACTCATAAATGAAAAAACTCTTGTGATAGTCACATCACAGTCCGGAGAGACCATAGATACACTCGAGGCACTTAGACTTGCCAAGAGATGTGGATCTAAGGTTTTGTCCATAGTCAATGTCAAAGGCTCAACAATTGCGAGGGAGAGCGATTATGTTCTCTATACACATGCGGGACCAGAGATTGCAGTTGCCAGCACAAAGGCATATTCAGTGCAGATGGCAGCTATGTACCTCATAGGTTGCAGGATAGGTTATGTAAAGGGAATCTATTCTGAAGACAGAGCTAGGGAATTTATCAGACAGCTCTTGGACGTTATCCCGGTTATAGAGGAGACGCTCAAGCAGGCTGACGAAGTTAAAACCGTAGCAAATTATATAAAAATGGCTCCAGACGCGTTCTTTATAGGAAGAGGACTTGATTATACTCTGTCTCTGGAGGGTGCGCTAAAGCTAAAAGAGATTTCATATGTTCATGCCGAGGCATATGCAGCAGGGGAGTTAAAACATGGAACGATTGCGCTCATAACAGACAACGTTCCGGTCATAGCTTTGGCTACACAGGAATCTGTATATGGAAAGATGATTTCCAACATACGCGAGGTGAAGGCAAGGGGGGCATATGTTATTCTTGTCAGCATGGATGAGGAATACAATGACGGAGATGTGTGCGATAAGCATATATCGATTCCTAAGCAGGATGGTCTGTTCACTGTGTTCTCAGCCGCTGTTATCCTTCAGCTCATAGCGTACTATACGTCCGATGCAAAGGGGTTGGACGTAGATAAGCCACGTAATCTGGCAAAGTCAGTTACAGTAGAATAATTGACTCCGGGACTTACATGGATATCGTGCGATAAATATCGGAGGGTTTTTTATGAGTGATAAGATGTATTTGTGTGATGAGTACAAATTGTACTTTAAGATTGAAGATGATGTTGAGGTTCTTCACAACGAGGTTGAATTGTACAATGCTCAGTTTGTTGGCAACAACGCTTTTTGCCATGAGGAGTATATAAATGGGCAGAGGGCGCTCACATATTCAATCCCGGCTATGACAACTATGAACCAGTTCCTTGAGAAGAAAATTCACAAGGATGAATTGGTGGATATAATATTCAGTATAGCCGATCAGTTGATGTATCTGAAAGCAAACGATATGTCCATAGGGAAAGTCATATTGAACAAAGGATACATGTATATAGATTTTCAGAACATGGCAGTGCAGCTTGTGTTCCTGCCAATAGATAAGCCTATGGACAAGTGCAATATGGAGAAGTTTATAAGGGACTTCATGGCGAATGTCAAGTTTGCAAATAAAAAAGCTTCTGATGCGGGATATGAACTTATCAAGTATTTCGACCATAATCCTACTTTCTATCTGTCAGAGTTTTATAAATTTGTAACAGATCTGAAAAATGACAACATAGCACATCCGGAGGATGAGCAGGAACTCATGAAATTAGAAGATGCTCAGCCTACAAATATGGCGAAAGTGGAGATACCGGAGACACCACATACTACAACTACATCATCATTCAAGCTTGCAAAAGAGGTTAAGGATTTCTCTTCAAATGATATAGGATTTGACAGTAATGACGATGGATCTACAACTGTTTTGACAGCGAACAGCAAGGTGAAGAGCGGTCCTGTTATTATCAGAACAAGGACAGGAGAGAGAATCAGGATTGACAAGCCTATATTCTGTATTGGTAAGTCTACACAGGGGGTTGACTATCAGGTTACTGACAACAACTCAGTCAGCCGTCGCCATGCATACATAATAAACGTCAATGGTGTATATTATCTGAGAGACAACAAGTCGACAAACCATACATATCTTGGCGGAAAGATTATAAGCAGTGGTACAGATATGATGCTTATAGATGGTATCAGATTCAAACTTGCAAATGAAGAGTTCACCTTCAAGGAGAAATAAGATATCTTATAATAAAACAAGAACCCCGACTACGATAGATTTTGTGGTCGGGGTTCTTGCTTTGAACCTTGTTCTTTATGCTTGTTGTTCTGCTTGGATTATTCAGCCTCTACGCCGGAACTGATATCAGTTTCTCCGTTATTGTCATCAGATGAGCTGTCCTCAGAAGAACCATCTTTAGAGGAATCTGATTCGGAGTCGCCGGAGTCTCCGTCACGGGAACCCTCAATGGCGAGCATCGATGCATCCACCTGTGACAGACCGGATGGGTCGGCACAGTAATAGTCGCCGTCATCGGTTATCTTCACGGATATGACCACTGGACTGCGATATTCCATATTTGAGGTTTTCTCCTGGATTATATCTGCAACTCCCTGTGCGAATTGTGCCTCATAGTCTTCTTTTCCTGTATTGTTGTAATCACCGGCTGCGATCTTCTTGTTGGAGTCTTCAATATATGCAAATACGTCATCAAACACCTGGTTGAGAATATCCATAGGGTACACAGTTACATCAACGTAATAATCGTCTCCGTTTTTGTACGCCTGTGATACTTCATATTTTGCCTGGGAGTATATCGTCTTTGCAGTATCGTTGAATATATTCTTTACCTCGTCTGAGTCAGCATTTGCCAGTGAATAATGATTTATGAGCTGAACGGACAGGTAGTCTATGGTATCATCGTACATCGCCTGTGCATCATCTTTTGAGCCGTCATTGTCATCAACATAACCGTCAAAGCTGCCTTTGTAGTTAACATCCAAAATGTTTTGCATATATGTCTGATATGTTGTCTTTTTGCGATGCAGACATCCTGTTAGGGATGCAAGTGTGAAGGTGGTCGTAAGACCGAGTAACATCAGTCTGGAATATCTCTTTAAGTGGTTTTTCATCTATATTGATCCTCCGTATTAACAACAGTAAAAACTCTGTTTAGTGTAAAGTGCATAAATTACTTCTGTATTATACAGCATAAACAATATAGCATAAAAATATTTGTTTGTAATCATAAAATCAATTAAATAAAATACAGAAACGACAAAAGTGCTTTGCTTAAACTATGATGTGTGATATAATATGAACCGCACTGATGCGCACCGATAAGGTATTACAGCGGGATTAATTACATTTGACAAGAAGGTTATTGGCATAGCATACGATTACAATACGACTAAGTACGATTGGATTTTGGAGGTAAAGTCATGGCAAAACAGGTAGAAGAGATAGCAGATGAAAGAGTTGAGTCACTTAAAACTGTAAAATTCGGAGGATATGACAAAGCATCCGTTGACTACTATATTGACGAGCTCAAGGAGAAGCACAACAAGGAAGTTGAAGATCTGAAGGAGAACGTAAGTAAGCTCAGTGAGGCAGTGCTCAGTCTTAAGACGATGAGAGAGGTTAACATGACTGAGTCATCCAAGACTATAGAGACTTTGAAAAAAGCTAATTCAGACCTTGAGAGTGAACTTGAAGCACTCAAGGAGCAGGTGAATGCTTACAAGCAGAGAGAGCTTGAGAACGCTGGAAGATACGAGTCTATATCAAGAACACTCCTGGAGGCGAGAGAGAGCGCTGATGCACTTATCGCACAGACCGAGAAAGAGTGTACCGACAAAAAAAATACAATAACATCTGAACTTGAGGCTTATGAGACAGAAGTGAGAGACAGATGTACCAAGCTTCAGACAGACACAGAGATACAGTGCCAGCAGATGTATGACCAGACTGAGGCAAAGTGCAACAGCATGAAGGAAGAGGCATACGCAGAGGCTGAAAAGACTAGAAATAAGTCACATTCTGATGCGGAGGCACTCTCGGCAAAGACAGATTATGAGTGTAAGGTTATGCGTGAAGAGGCACAGAGAGATGCAGCGAACACAAGAAACGCAGCTACAGAGGATGCCACAAGACTTAGAAACAATGTTAAAAAGGAATGTGAGAGCGTGAGCAGATACATGTCAGATCTTTTCTCATCGCTTGACAGTGTGGTTGCAGCGTGTGCTTCGACAAAGGAAGTTGCAGATAAGGCATTTACGGGGCTGAAGAGCGAAGCGACAGCTATGGTCGGTGACGCGGAGAATTCACAGCAGTAATATTTATGAATAAAGCAGATGCTCATGATATGATGAGTTCTGTGTATCAGCATGAAACTTTTCTATGGGCTTTTAATGTCATCATAGGAAAGTTTTATGTGTATAAAGGGATATTATACGAAATGGATAAATATAAATGGATAAATATAAATGGAGAAGATAGATGGAGATAAATAAACTTAGCAGCTATTCAGACTTCTTGGGAATAGTGGAATATCCTGCGGTGATGTTTTGTGAAGATGGAGAAGTCCTCAGCATTAACAATGCCGCAGTCAAGATCATAGGTACAGGTGTGGAGACACTTGGAATGGAACCTGACAAATTTATGATAAGCGATGAATTCTGGCCTACACTTGAGGATAAGAAGGCTCTCATTTGGCACAGACTTGCGCTTATAGTGAATGACAGTGAGCGATATATTGTAAGTGGATTTGTGAATCAGTTTGAGTACAAGGGCAAAAAGGCATATATGGTTCTTTTTGAACTGAGATCGGATGTAACCATCGGAAGCGTCAGTCTTGAGAGGATAATAAATCATATAGGGGTTGTGGCTCTGTACCTGTATAAGCCGGAGGGTGTATGGAGAACACGTTATGTGTCGAAGAACATAACAGAGTACGGATACACAGATGGCAACTTTTACAGCGGACTAGTTGGACTCAGTGATCTCATTCCAAAGAGTGATTATGATGTGCTCATAGGACAGTTGTATAAGGCTCAGAATACGAATATAGATGATTTCGAGATGGAGACAAGGATCGTGTCGTCCAGAAGAGATATAAGCAAGATGAGACTGAAGTGTCATATAGTCAGGACATCTGAGGGCGATATGGATGGAATAGAGCTTTTGTTCATCAAGGACAAGGAGACCGGATATAACGAGGATCAGGCTGCGTATATTCTGTCAGCCATGTCAAAAATCAAGAGCTTTGTCATGGTTCAGAGATATAACAACGGAAGACCAGAGTTCAAGTATATCACGCCTAACGCCAGGCAGATGGGTATCAATGTTGATGCCATAAGGCTTGGAGACAGACTTATAGAAGATTACATCCATCCGAAGGACAGAAGCAGGGTGTTTGCGAATGTCAAAAATGCTACAAAGCGCGAGGATAAGGATTATGAAGAGGAGTTCAGGATAGTTAACGACAGGGGAGAGATAATCTGGGTCAAGTCCCAGAGTTCCGTGACACAGGCGGAGGACAACTCCTACACAGTAGAATATTTCATATCTGATATAACGGACAAAAAGACTCTTGAGAACAGCGTTGAGAAGGCGAAAAAGGAATTTGACGACAAGATTTCTTATATTATGAAGGCGAACAGTCAGTCTGATAATGAGAGAAATCAGCTGGATACAAAGAAGTGGACGATGATAACCAAGGCATTTTCAATGCTTACAGGTCTATACACGACCATCATAGATCCTGTAGGTAAGAAGATGGTTGAGCCGGCGGGACCTCAGAAGCATATGGGTTATTTCTATGATATGTTCGAGAAACCTCAGTACAAGCAGATATACATGAAGCTCAATGAGGTGATACTCAGAAACAATGTTCCGGTCATGATGGATATGGATGACGATATTGACGGAAGTAAGATCTGCGGTGCTCCGATCATGATTGATGGGAAGCATGTTGCAACGTGGATCTGCTGTTCATACGATGCAGATGACGGAAAGCAGATGGAGAAGGTATATAAGGTACAGTGGCAGCTTGGAAGGATATTTTCCGAGTATGCATTCAGCTCGAATATACTGGCAAAGGAAGCGATACGTGCCAAGTCACTGGAAGTCATGATGGAGAACAAGGTTCAGTGGCAGAAGATACTTGTGGATTCCCTCAACAATTCAGATAAGAGCCAGCAGCAGGTTATAAATGATGTTATATCCCAGGTGGGTGAATGTCTTAATTCTGATGTTGCGGCTGTGTATGTCAGGGATGACGATGGAAGCCTTGACTGTCAGTATCTATGGTCAAAGAATCAGAGCATGTCGGCTGAAGAGTATGTATCAGACTGGCAGCGGGGCAATATAAGATTCAAATCATGGCAGAATGGACAGGGCAAAGTCCAGATGGCAGACAAGGGATATATGGTAATAGATGCCAGACATATAGATGATGTTGCGAAGAAGATTCTTACTGGAAGCACGGTTAAGAGCTTTGTGGCGGTGACGGTATATGTGAATGGACGCAGCGGTGCGGTGTTTGTACTTGCCAACACATCCGTGAATAAGATATGGTCAGTGGAGGAGATAGAATTTGCAAAGCAGACCTCTGAGGTCATAAGATGCTGCTTGGAGAAGATAGAGAGTGATGACAGTGTGAAGAGGATTAACAGTGTTCTTCTCGATACATATAACTACATGGATGAGGGCATATTTATAAGGGAAGTCGATACTGGAAAAGTACTGTTCTCAAACAAAGCATTAAATGATATGCTTGGCTATGATTTCACAGATAAAGATAGCAAGCTTCTTATAGAGAATCTGCGAGATAAATATAAGATTATGGGCGGTCCAGATCAGCATATAGGCGTTGAAGAGAAGGAAGTTAACTGGCGTAGTTACATAAGAAGCCTTGACAAGATCATGGATCTGACAGAAGTACGCATGAAATGGCTTGACGGCAGCAATGCATCTCTTGTAATATTAAGAGACGTGAACGAATAGAAGGGAGACTTGTTATGGCAAGCGCAGATATTGGTATAGATTTAGGTACAGCCAGTATCCTGGTATATGTAAAAGGAAAAGGCGTTGTATTGAAAGAGCCTTCTGTAGTTGCGTATGACAGAGATACGAATAAGATAGTGGCAATCGGTGAAGAGGCAAGACTTATGCTTGGCAGGACTCCGGGTAATATAGTTGCCATCAGACCCCTCAGACAGGGCGTTATCTCGGATTACACGATAACTGAGAAGATGCTGAAGTATTTTATTCAGAAGGCCGTTGGAAGAAGTTACTTTGGCAGAAGGCCTAGGATAAGTGTATGTGTACCTTCTCAGGTAACAGAGGTTGAGAAGAAGGCGGTCGAGGATGCGACATATGCAGCCGGGGCCAGGGATGTTTCGATTATAGAGGAGCCTGTTGCTGCGGCGATAGGTGCAGGTATAGATATATACAGACCGTGTGGCAACATGATAGTCGATATAGGTGGAGGAACTGCAGATATCGCAGTCATATCACTTGGTGGCCCTGTTGTAAGTGCGTCCATCAAGGTCGCAGGTGATGATTTTGATGAGGCTGTCGTAAGATTTATGAGAAAGAAGCATAACCTTCTCATAGGAGAGAGAACCGCAGAGGAGATCAAGATCAAGATAGGTACATGCTACAGACGACCTGAGAATATAACACTCGACATAAGAGGAAGAAACCTTGTGACTGGACTTCCAAAGACGGTCACTGTTACATCGGATGAGACAGAGGAGGCACTTCGTGAGCCGGCATCACAGATATGTGAGGCTGTTCACTCTGTACTTGAGAGAACTCCGCCTGAACTTGCCGCAGACATTGCGGATAGAGGAATAGTTCTCACAGGTGGTGGAGCGCTTCTCCACGGACTTGAGGAGCTTCTTGAGGAGAAGACAGGAATCACTACAATGACAGCTGAGGATCCACTCAGAGCTGTGGCGATAGGAACCGGTAAGTATATAGAGCTTTTGAGTGAGAAGAAGAACTAGTGTCTTTGGATCAGGGCATTGGTCTGGTATATATGACTTCAGATGAGCACTTTGGATAAGAATTTCAAGGGAGACAGAACTTGGTTAGAGAAGGATATGTAGAAAAGGTTATATATAAGAACGAAGACAATGGATACGCCGTCTTCACCGTAGAAGGTGAGGACGGCGAAGATGTTTTTGTGGGGAATCTGCGAGGCGTGGCGGAGGGCGTGTATGTATCTGCAGAGGGAGAATTTGTGGAACATCCCAACTATGACCTGCAGTTCAAATTCACATCCTGTGAGATAAAGATGCCGGATGACATTATCGGCGTTGAGAAGTATCTTGGTTCAGGCGTGATAAAGGGTGTAGGCGAAGCCCTGGCGAAGAGGATCGTGAAGAAGTTCAAGATGGATTCGCTGAGGATTATAGAGGAGGAGCCTGAGAGACTTGCGGAGATCAGAGGAATATCTGAGAGAAAGGCAAGGGAGATAGCAGTCTCCTACAACGAAAAAAAAGAGATGCAGGATGCGCTGATGTTCCTCTCGGGACTTAACATTCCAGTGAATCTTGCGGTTAAGATATACAATGAATACGGTGACAGGCTATATGACGTTGTCAGGACAAATCCCTATAAGATAGCGGAGGATATAACCGGCGTTGGATTCAAGACTGCCGATGAGATAGCGGACAGACTTGGCATAGGCAAGGACTCTGATTTCAGAGTCAGGGCGGCTATAATGTATGCGCTGTCGGGGGCGAACAGGCTGGGACATATGTATCTCCCGCAGAAGATGCTTGTAGACAAGACTTACGCTCTTCTTATGAATGAATACATGCCGTATGATCCGGAGCTGGAGATGACTATATGTAATCAGATACTGGAACTGAGTGTTGCGGGAAAGATCATCGTAAAGGAGCTTGGATTAAACGTGGAGTCCAGGGGTGTAGGATCAGAAAGTGAAAAAGCCGGGATTGAAGGATTCGAGAGTATGTTTGATGATGGATTTGATTCCGTGTTTGACACCCAGGCGGAAGTGCAGATAGATGCGCCTCCTGAAACACATGCTGAGAATATAGTCTACCGAGTTGGTGACTACTATACGGAGCTGAATTCGGCGAGAATGCTCACCGCGCTTGATATAGACTTTTCAAAGGCAAAACTTAATATAGATAAGGTTATAAAAAATGTTGAGGACGAGGAGAAGATACAACTTGCGGATGCGCAGAGACAGGCGGTGGAAAAGGCCGTGGGACATGGCGTAGCCGTTATCACAGGTGGACCGGGAACAGGTAAGACCACCATAATCAATGTTCTTATCAGGATATACGAAAGCCTTCGCATGAACATAGTGCTGGCTGCTCCTACGGGGCGAGCTGCAAAGAGGATAACTGAGGCCACAGGATATGCGGCCCAGACCATACACAGACTTCTAGAACTCAATGGTGGTGTGGACGATGATGGTGATTCGGTATATGTATTTGCGAGAAATGAAAGCAATCCCCTGGAAGCAGATGTTATAATAATCGATGAGATGTCCATGGTGGACAGTGGAATATTCTACAGCCTTTTGAAGGCTGTGACTCCGGGTGCGAGACTTGTCCTTGTGGGAGATTCCAACCAACTTCCATCAGTTGGCCCTGGAAACGTGCTCAAGGATATCATTGCCTCTGGAGTATTCCATGTGTCGGTTCTCGACAGGATATACAGGCAGGGAAAGGACAGCGATATCATAGGCAATGCCCACAAGATCAATGCGGGTGAACATATCGAGATAAAGAACAAGAGTGAGGACTTTTTCTTTATACCGAGAAATGGGTATAATGAGATAATATCTGAACTGAAGGTTCTGATGACAAAGCAGCTTCCATCTTTTTTCAAGGTGAACAGTTCGGATATACAGGTTCTCACACCTATGAGGAAATTTGACCTTGGAATAGAGAATCTCAACAGACAGCTCCAGGAGATACTCAACCCATCCGGGAAGGGAAAGCCGGAGTATGCGAGAGGAGATGTTGTGTTCCGTCAGGGAGACAAAGTCATGCAGGTGAAGAACAACTACAAGCAGGAATGGAAGATAATGGATCCCACCGGCAGGTTTGCGAAAGAGGAAGGTGTCGGTGTGTTCAACGGAGATATAGGATTTGTCAGGACGGTGGATGACTATGATCAGAAGATCATAGTTGAATTTGACGATGGAAGACAGAGTGAGTATCCGTATAACCAGCTGGAGGAGCTGGAGCATGCGTTTGCGATAACTATCCACAAGTCCCAGGGAAGTGAGTACCCGGTGGTGGTTCTTCCGCTTCTCAGATGCCCGCCAAAGCTTCTCAACAGAAACCTTTTGTACACTGCGGTGACAAGGGCAAGAAGATGTGTGGTCATAGTCGGCAATATAGGACTGGCAAATGCCATGATAGACAATGAAGATGAACAGAAGAGATTTACCACATTTGCGCTACGGCTCAGTGAGGCTGCCGAGGGCGGAGCGTGACAGATGATAGCTATGAGTTCAGAGAAAAGTAGAATAGAGGAACAGATTGAGAATATTTGACATTATCACGGATCTGATATTTCCGCGCAGATGTGCTATATGTGATGAGGTCATTCCGTATGGTGGTGGATCTGTGTGCAGCAGTCACACAGACCTGCCCTATGTGAAGCCTCCTGTGTGCATGAGGTGTGGGAAAGAGATCGATTCTGAGGAAAGAGAATTCTGTCTTGATTGTGAGAGACATTTCAGGAATTTCGAGAAAGGGTTTCCGGTGTTCAACTACCTAGAGCCCGTCAAGACCAGTGTCCTGGCGATAAAATATCATGAGAAAATAGAATATTGCGATTTTTATGGAAAACAGATGGCGGACAAGGTGCGTCCTTATGCAGCCCAGTATGGGATAGATGCAGTAACCTGTGTTCCTCTTCACAGGAAGAAACTCAGGAAAAGAGGGTACAATCAGGCTCAGGAACTTGCCAGGGTGGTGGCGGGTGAGCTTGGACTTCCGCTGTGCTCAGATATGCTCGTGAGGGACAGATATACCGCGCCCCAGAAGTCACTCGACAATCTGGAGAGAGCAAACAATATAAAAGAGTCCATGACTATTGGCAAGGTTTATCCACAATACAAAAACATACTCATAGTGGATGACATATACACGACAGGAGTCACTATAGACGTATGCGCCAGTCTCCTAAAGGAAGCTGGCGCGTGTAATGTGTATTATTCATCTGTATGTATAGGCAAGGGACGTTAGTCCTGAGTGCTGTCATCGGTATCTGTAGTTTCCACTGTATCTGTAGTTTCCTTAATGTGGAAATCTTCATCAGCTTTGTTATCTTCCTCTGGCATATATTCGCGGAAGATGTGCACAAATATGAGGGAACAGAGGTATGCGTGAAGCCCTGCAGCACAAATGAGCATGATTCCAAGAACTGTAGAGTTCAGATAGCTCATCACGACCATGAGAGCGGTGATGGCTGTGAGCAGCAGTGTCCACGGAAGGTTCTTGATGGACAGCAGGAAAGCGTTCTTGATAGTCGTCTTGATGGTGTTCTCAAACTGTGCCTGAAGTGGAAATACATATAGCACTGTAAACAGGTATATCAGGGACATGATGGTGAAAATGACCATCATACTCTTGAGATTTTTATTGATAGCAAAGTACATGTCGAAGACACATATAAAACCTGCGATCAAAGCCAGAATACCGATGCCAGTTGCCTGCTTAAAGTTGTCCTTAAAACTCTTGAAGAACATCTTTACCACCCCACCCTGTCCATTTCGGATACACTTCATGGTGGTATAGTAGAGTGCAGTTGTGGATGCTCCTATTGTGAGAACTGGCAGGGAAGTCAGCAGCCATAAAAAGTGCAGTATGACTATATCACACACGATGGTTAAAAAGTTCATAACGGGATTGTCTGTTGTAACCGATCTGATCAAAATAAAATACCTCTCTTTCTGTCTGATAATCAAATATATCAATGTCCTTCATTATAATATGTATCCGGCAATATATACAATAAAATAAGTGTGAACAAAGCAGAAACTATTCCATTAGATCTGCAGCGGTAAGGGTTGCAAGGGTATCCACATCTATCTTGTCCATTGAAACAATACGTGTGGCCTGTCTTGAAATAGCAGACTCCATAAAGTTTCGCACCTCACGGGCATTGGCAAATGTCTCGTCGTGGTTTGCTGCCTTGTCTGCCCAGTAGTTCTGTGCGTAATCGCGGGCGGCATCATCCAGCTTGTATTCCTGCTTTGAACACATGCTCTCGAATATGGACATCAGTTCATCGCCTGTGTAGTCCTCAAATGTGATGAACTTGTTGAATCTTGAGCGCAGCCCTGGATTGGAACTTAGAAATTGCTCCATCAGGTCAGGATATCCGGCTACGATGACTATGAAGTCATCCCTGTGATCCTCCATGGCTTTAAGAAGAGTGTCCACGGCCTCCTGTCCAAAATCGTTCTCGCCCTTTCCGGCAGTGAGGGTGTACGCCTCATCTATGAACAAAATGCCGCCTAGTGCGGACTCTATGACCTCAGATGTCTTGATGGCTGTCTGACCGATATAGCCGACCACAAGGCCTCCGCGGTCAACCTCTACAAGCTGTCCCCTTGACAGAACCCCCAGTCCTTTGTATATATTGGCAAGAAGTCTGGCAACGGTTGTCTTTCCTGTACCTGGATTACCCGAAAATACGAGGTGGAGGGATACGGATGGCTGTTTCATGCCATTTTCTTCACGGAGCTTCTTGATCTTCAGGAGGTTTACAAGGTTTGTGATATCCTTCTTCACACTCTCAAGTCCGGTCATGGAGTCGAGTTCTTCAAGAAGAGTATCCACGTCCTTCACCGGTTCCGGTTTTGCAGTGACAGTAGCGGATCCGGTCTGGTTTGCTGTTGGAGTGTTCTTAGGCAGTGCGTTATATTTGTCGAGAAGCGGGCTTGGATCTATCGCGTAAAGGTTCATGGACTTCAGGTACTTGTCAAGCATCAGGCAGTAGCCGGTGAGCTTTGCAATCTCGCCTTCGTCTGTCAGGTTGTTGCAGGCGATAAATTCCTGTCCCATGAGTTTGAATGTCCGTACATAGTCTCTTGAACGGTACACCGCATTGGGATTAACCTTCATGCGGGCAAGGTCACCCTGAACGAAATACGTCAGTGAACGGGGCGGAGTGCTGGCGAAATCTCCGGTCGTCCTCTCGTATTTGAATGTGCGGAACCTGTCAGTTGTAAAATGTTGATTCAGATATTCGCGGATGAATTTTATCTCCAGGGTAAGTTCAGCCTGGTTAGAACTGGACAGATATGCAAGAAACTGAAGAACATCGAACTGCAGCATCTCCCTTGTTTTGAGCCCTGCTTTCTGACGTGCACCATAGCCGTCGTTGTCCAAAGAATCGGCAAATGAATAGCAGTTATCCAGTTCGGCTTTCAGTGAGTAATTCATAAGTAAGTTCCCCTTTCTTTTTCACGATGAACATAATCAATTCTATTGTAAAGCCTTTGTCTATTGTAATCAAATAAAGTTTTGACCGGTTAAGCCATTTATTGTGTCATATTTGGAATTAGTATGTTAGAATAACCACTATATGGACAAATGATGCGTGTACATAACTAACATGACAGGAGACAGGTGATATGAGATTCAGACCATGTATAGACATTCACAATGGACAGGTGAAACAGATAGTTGGAGGAAGCCTCTGCGATGAGGGCGACAGGGCGGACGAGAACTTTGTGTCACATCAGGATGGCAGTTTTTTTGCTGATCTGTATAAGAAATATGGGCTTACAGGCGGACATATCATCTTGCTGAATCCGGCATCCAGTGAGTATTATGATGCGGATGTGAATCAGGCAAGGCTTGCCCTTGAGGCATATCCGGGAGGTCTGCAGATCGGTGGCGGAATAAATGCCGGCAATGCGGAGAAATTCATAGATATGGGTGCATCCCATGTCATAGCAACATCCTTTGTGTTCAGGGATGGCGAGATAAATTTCGACAACCTGAATGCCCTTGAGAAGGCTGTCGGCAGGGAACATCTCGTGCTGGATCTGTCATGTCGTAAGAAGGATGGGGAGTATTACATTGTCACTGACAGATGGCAGAAATTCACCAATGTAAAGGTGGACGATGATACGCTTGATATGTTGTCTGAGTACTGTGATGAGTACCTGGTCCACGCTGTGGATGTGGAGGGCAAGGCCTCCGGTATCGAGGAGCATGTGGCTGACATGCTTGGACGATGGGGGAAGCTGCCTATGACATATGCGGGAGGAGTGGCATCATTTGACGATCTGGAACAGCTTAGAAGTCTTGGAAGGAACAGGATAGATGTGACGATAGGGAGCGCACTTGATATCTTCGGGGGACACATGGCGTTTCAGGACATTATAAGGTTTATGGAGGGTAAATAATGGCGAAGATGAGAAAGGTACTTGCAGTTACCATGGCAGCGGCTATGACCATGTCGATGCTTGCCGGTTGCGGGGACAAGAAGACAGACGGTACAGAGGAGCAGACAGTGCAGAGCACTGAGACGGAGTCGGGGGATGTGTCCACGGAGACAGAGGAGACAGAGACATCTGAGGCGGTCACTGAGGAGGAGAACAGTCAGGTGACAGATGGGGATGTGCTCGTTGATCTGAATTTTGATGACAATGATACAGATGGATGTGCCACATATTTTAACGGCGGTCAGGCGGAACTGCTTAATGAGAATGGTGAGTTGTGTCTTGATGTGACATCGACAGGCAAGCTCGACTATGCAAACCAGATATTTTATGACGGATTTGCACTCAATCAGGATTGTGTATACGAGCTTTCATTTGATGTTCACAGCACTATAGAGAGGGCACTTCAGTACAGGATACAGATAAATGGCGGAGATTACCATGCGTATGTCATGGACGAGGCGATGGTTGGAACAGACACGCAGCATGTTTCGACACAGTTCACCATGAGCGAGGAGTCGGATCCGGCGCCTAGACTCTGCATGAACCTCGGACACTTTGATGGCAAGGGTGATGACAGTACTCCACATAAGATATATTTTGACAATATAAAGCTTACGGTCGTGGATGCATCAAAGGCACAGCAGGTCGAGTCCATTCCGGAGCCTAAGATCGTAAATGTCAACCAGCTCGGATATAAGAAGAATGCCCAGAAGCTTGCGACCATAACAAATGAGTCGGCAAAGACATTTGATGTTGTGGACGTTGCGACAGGAAAGTCTGTTAAGACGGGCGAGCTTGGCGACTGGCATTATGATTCCGGCGCTGATCTCAGATATACGATCGTGGATTTCAGCGATGTGAATGCTGAGGGTACATACAAGATAACAGTAGATACAGGTGAGGAGTCATACGAGTTCCAGGTGAAGGATGGAATATATGACGATATTTATAAGGCATCAGTTCTCATGCTCTATGACCAGAGATGTGGAACAGCACTTGACAGCGCAGCTGCAGGTGATTTTGCCCATGAAGCATGTCATACCGGACAGGCTATAGTGTACGGATCAGATGTGGCAAAGGATGTGACCGGCGGCTGGCATGATGCAGGAGACTACGGCAGATATGTGGTTCCGGGGGCGAAGGCTGTGCAGGATCTTTTGCTCACATATGAGGACTCAGCTGAGGCTGCAAAGGATGACACTATAGGAATACCTGAGAGTGGCAATGGGGTTCCGGATATTCTCGATGAGGCGAGATACGAGCTTGACTGGATGCTCAAGATGCAGGATGAGAACAGCGGTGGTGTATACCACAAGGTTACAGGTGAGGTGTTCCCTGAGACTGTTCTTGCAGTTGATGAGACAGCACAGATGATACTGTCACCTATATCCACTGCAGCCACGGGCGATTTTGCCGCAGTCATGGCAAAAGTCTCAGTTATATACAGGGATATAGATAAAGATTTTGCAGATACATGTCTTGCTGCGGCCCAGAAGGCATGGAAATATCTCGAAGAGCATGAGGAAGATCCAGGATTTACAAATGTTGGAGACATAGTAACTGGTTCTTATTCGGATGCAAGAATGACTGACGAGTATCTGTGGGCAGCTGCAGAACTCTATATAGCGACCGGGGATGAGAGTTACAACGACTATGTCAAGAAAACCGTCAAGACCAGCGTGAAGTATGGCCTTGGATGGGCTGACGTAGGTTACTATGCGATATACGACTACTGCATGAATGTCAAGGATTGTGAAGCTGAGAAGGCCATCCTCAAGGAGGGCGCAGATGAGCTTGTCAAGAATTATGGCAAGTGCGGATTTGGCTCTGCAACCGGTGGGGAGTATGTATGGGGAAGCAATATGGCTGTGGCAAATGACGGAATGTTGATGCTCATGGCTTCAAAGGTCTTCGGTGATGATTCTTATGTCGATTATGCCGCAGACCAGCTCAACTACCTGCTAGGAAGGAATCCGGTCAGCTACTGTTATGTGACAGGTTACGGTTCACAGACACCGGAAAATCCACACCACAGACCATCAGAGGTCCTTGGAAAGGCAATGCCTGGAATGCTCATAGGCGGTGCAAATGGAAATCTTCAGGATCCATATGCGAAGGCGGTTCTTGCTGACATGGCACCGGAGAAATGCTATGTGGACAATGCACAGAGCTATTCATGCAACGAGGTTACGATCTACTGGAATTCACCACTGGTATATCTGCTTGCGGCTATGAAGTAGATGGAGCTGACGAAATAACAGATATAAAAATTAATAACATGTAACTATCAATAGAACATCATATTTGTTATAACTATTGAATAGTATAAATAGGGTATGCATGTCAGGAATACCATCAGATGAGGTATTCCTGACTCTGTGTACATGTATGAGATATAAGATATGAGATATGAGATATGAGGAAACGGTATAGTGATATGAATATATATTTGGACAAGATAAAGAAACTCATGGAGAAAGAGATGGTCAGGTATGTGATAGCCGGAGGAATGACAACGGCTGTTAATCTGGTATCTTTTTTTGTACTCAGATTAGTCACTGATCTGACGAGGAGTGAAGCCAATGTCATAGCGATTATGCTGGCTATACTATTCGCATACTTTGCAAATGGATTTTATGTGTTCAGATCAGAACACAGGAAGCGTGTCGGAGAGATCGTCAGGGAATTCGTATCCTTTGTGGGAATGCGTCTGTTCGCAATGATCGTCGAGGTCGTTGGCACCAATCTGCTCTGCGATTCGTTCAGATATAATGAGTTTGTTTCTAAGATAGTGGTACAGCTAGTGGTACTAGTCATCAACTATATTTTCAGCAAATGTTTTGTGTTCAAAAAGAATAAGAGATCACTCAGAGATATACTGTCGGACAATTATATTATGGTCATATCGTTCCTTGTACCGGCTGTGTTCATGCTGGTGCTCTGGATCATAGCGGAGATCGGTCCATTTGGCGGCCACAGTCTGACTATGGTGGATAGTCTTCACCAGTATCTTCCATTTTTCTCAGATTACCATGATAAGCTTCAGAATGAGGGAAGCCTTTTTTACACATGGGATATCGGTATGGGAAGCAACCTGTTGGATATAATCGCATACTACATGTCATGCCCTCTGAATTTCATCATAGTTATATTTGACAGAGAGCATCTGTATGTGGCTATGTGCCTTCTGATAAGTATAAAGATCGCTCTGTCGGGACTTACCATGGCAAGCTATCTCGGATATAAATGTAAGGATAAGAACAATGTGTTCATCATACCATTTGCCATTGCATATGCACTCAGCAACTATGTGATCGGTTATTCATGGAACCTCATGTGGATGGATTGTATACTTATACTTCCTCTGGTCATTCAGGGATTTGAGCAGATGATGGAGGATGGAAGCAACTATAAGCTGTACACTTTGAGTTTGTTTTACGGACTACTCTGTAATTACTATATATGTTTCATGATATGCATGTTTCTTGTGTTGCAGTTCATCATGACGAACCACAAGAACATATATAAGGCCGCCGAGGACACGCTGAGATTTGCAGGAACATCCGTGCTTGCCGCTGCGATGTCTGCATTTCTGCTGATTCCGGCATATATTGGACTGAACACAACGGCATCAGCAACCAGACACTACCCGAACTGGGAGTGGTATGGCAGCATCTGGGATATGATAAAGCAGATGTTTGTATTCACACCGCCGATAAAGAGCCAAGGGTTTGACGGAGGTGTCAATCTGTACTGCGGTACATTTGCGATACTTCTTATAGGTATATACATATTTAATACGAAGATAAAGTGGTATGAGAAACTGAAGAATATCATATTGCTGGTGTTCCTCATGATGAGCTTTAACAACGTGCTCCTCAACTATATCTGGCATGGATTCCACGACCAGTACGG
>ERZ773228.1550-NODE-1550-length-23685-cov-7.218536_pt1 | contig 23685 bp, 17 predicted proteins | sample MGYA00580524_ERZ773228 | MGnify/ENA primary metagenome ERZ773228 (study PRJEB29015, sample SAMEA2737768) | human gut metagenome | biome: human gut; feature: human-associated habitat; material: faeces | place: China | collected 2012 ... | reverse complement strand
GATAGCTTGAGGAACTTGATACAACAGGAGGAGAAAGCTGTGTTTATATTTGAAATAACTATTATTATAACATTAGGTGTGTATGTAGCTTTTTTACTTGAAATAAAGTATATAGAAGACATTATTGATTTTGTGATAGATATTCAGACCATTATAATGGGAATTCTATTTTTGGGGGCAAATCATTATAGATTTAAAATTTATCAAAATTTAAAAAGTTGATGAAAAAAGGGGGATGTTATTTATGCGATATCATATTATGAAGAAAGATGACATATATTTACGGCGGGCAATGTGGGAATCGTATAAAAAAAAGTGTGTCTATTGTGGAATATTTATAGAACCACGGGAAATGGAGATTGATCATATTTTTCCGACAAAAGATGTAGAAATAAATAAAAGTACAGATAAGGATTTACAGAAATATATAGAAGAATTGAAAGAGGATAATTTCGAGATTAATTCTATAGAAAATTACATAATAACTTGTGGTGACTGTAATAGAAAAAAACTCAATTATGCGTTTGAAACATCAAATTTTAGATTCTATCATGATTTTGCGAACAGACACGTTCAAGATATATTAAAGCGAATAGAAAGGATTAAAAAAGGAATAAACGTTAGTGATTTTGATAAACAAGAAGTTAGTGGTTTAGAAAAACAAGAAGAATTTCAAACGAAAAAATATGATGAAGAGGATCTGAAGTGCAGCCTTAAAGTACTTAATGCAGGAAAAGTGTGTTCTTTTCATTATGGATTAGGAAATGTAAGGATAGATGCATATTTGCCAGTAGATTATGAAGATAAAATGAGTTGCCAAATTTCATTTATAGAAGTATATCAGTCAGATATATTTTTGACTTATGAAGAAGAAAATATAAAGAAGTATCTTTTTTCTGGATATAAAACATTGTTTAATTCAAAAGAACGAAGATGGTGTATGTTTTATGAACATTTGAAAGATGATTCTATATATCGGATTATTCTTCCAAATGTTCAGCTGAATGTTTCAAAAGAAACATTGAGGCAGATGGCAATAATATGTGATAGTTTATATGAAGAATATATGATTCAGATTGAAAATATTAATAATATTCTTGGCGTTAGTGAGTTTATTGAGGTAGATAAGAACTTATGGAAATTATTTAAAATAAATGAAAGAACTAGGTATGTTTTATATGACTTCATGGAAAGTCATCAATATGATCAAGATTTGAATGATGAATATAATATATTTCATATTATCAGCTTGCCTGATCGCTTTTATTTACAAAAAAATTTTAATTCGAATCAAGAGGGGGAGATACATGCATATATAGAATTTCGCCAAAATGGTAGTTATTACGATGTATTATGGTCACCTGGATATATAGGAAATGAAGTCGATAAAATGAATAATTTTGATGACATAAAAAAGTGGACAGCTGAATATACACATGATTGGTTTATTAATAAATGTATTCCATATGCGATGAATGAAAATCTGAAAAAATCGGAAACCAGACTTCAAAGGATATTTAAAAGAAATGAAATTGAATACACGACAGAGCAATTATTTGCAGATAAATCAATTATATCATATAGAACGGATAAATAATCACAAAAAATATTTGAATCACTATCTCTTAATGAGGAAGAGAGAAGTTTGTTTTTGGATTAGCAGTCAACAGATCATATCAGATAGAAAGTAAAGAGGCTGTATATCCACGTATTGTTGTCTATGATTATGTGGAAGAACAAGTTATCGAATATAATAATCGTTTATTGCTTACAAACTGGCAGAGTGCACAGATGGTAAAGCAGATTAATGGTTCGATTGTCAAAATGGATGCTGACGGAAAATATATGATGCATTACCTTAATCAGTGATGGTCAATGGAATTATCTTATTATTACAGATGAAGGCAGAATTGCACCTATGAGAAAAACAGCGAGAGCAATACGTGCTTTTAATCCAAAATATTCATATGTATAAAAAACACCATTCCCAATCTGCCAACAACTCTACCAATTTCTTCCAATTCCCCCATCCCGATTGTCCTCATCAAAATCACCCAGTATACTGTAACTATCCCCCGGTTTCCCCGGAGATCCGCGGGCAGAAAATCAGAACAGCATAAGAGGAAACGACATGAAGACAATCGACGAAAATACCATACAATCCTATCAAAATCATATTTATACACAGGAAAAATCCCAGAATACCATCGACAAATACATCCGCGACATCCGCACCTTCACCGCCTGGCTGGAAGCGCAGGAACAGAAAGACATCACCAAAGACTGCGTGATCCGCTACAAAAAACATCTCGAAGCCAACTACATGCCGGGCAGCGCCAACAGCATGCTCATCGCCTTAAACGGCTTCTTCGGATACACAGGCTGGCACGACTGCTGCGTCACGATCTTCAAGACCCAGCCAAACCACATCTATGCGCAGGAAAAAGAGATGACGCGCGCCGAATACGAAAAACTCATCGCGACAGCAAAAGAGAATGATAACCTCCGCCTTGCCATGATCATCGAGATCATCGGCAGCACCGGCATGCGCATCAGTGAACTTGCATCGGTCACGGTGGAAGCAGTGGGCACCGGAAAGATCAGCATATCCTGCAAAGGAAAACACCGTGAGATCTATCTCGTACACAAACTGAAAATGAAACTGATCGACTACTGCAAAAAGAAAGACATCAGAAGCGGAGCGGTCTTCATCACAAAAAACGGAAACCCGGTAGACCGCAGCAACATCTGGACGGAAATGAAAAAAAACGCCGAAAAAGCAGGCGTTGCATTGAAAAAAGCATTCCCGCATAACCTCCGCCATTTCTTTGCGCGCACCTACTATAACATGCATAAAAACATCAGCCACCTTGCGGATATCCTCGGACACAGCAGCATCAATACCACAAGGATCTACGTAGCAACCACAGAGGAAGACCATGTCAAAAAATTGGAGCGTCTGGATTTGGTCGTCTGAACGACAGAAAAAAAAACACAACATAATGTAGATTATGTTGTGAATGCATTCGGATGAAAGTATGGTAATTATTACCAATATCTTCCAAGTACTATTTTTTTATCAAAAAATTCGAGAAACGTCAATAGTCTGATGCTAAAATTCGACAAAAAAATCCCACTTTTGTAAAAGAAGCACTAATTTCATAGTACTTCTCTAGGAATTTGTTGCCATTTTTGCACAAAAATAAGACCAGACTTCTGTAAACGCCTGATTTTTCAGTATTTCACGGTTTCACAGCTGAAAATCATGTTGTTTCAACTATACTACATTCGTAGACAACTGCTTAAAACCAGAAATTTTATAAATCTGTTCAAAATCCCGGTGTAACCGGGCAAAAGAGCCATTCCTCCACACAACATAATCTACATTATGTTGTGGAGCTTTCTTTATGTAATAAAAATTAAGGAGGAAACCTATGAGAAGGACGAAAGCAAACCGTGCATTGACATTTGTGATGTCAGCCGCACTGCTCATCGGATCGATCCACGGCGTAGGTGCAAAAGAGCAGAGCAAAGCTTATGATGCACCGAAACTGACGCTCACACAGGGCGTGACAGACTATGACCTGACGGAAGGGATCACGTATGACAGTGAAAAATATACCCTGTCCGTCACTGACACAGGAAACTTTGATGTCAATGTGGCAGGAGATTATGTGATCTCATACGCACTGACGGAAAAGGAAAGCAGTGTAAATGTAACTGAAAGTGTGGAGAACACAGACAGTGTAGAAAGCATAGAAAACATAGAAAGCACCGAGACAGTGTCAGGCACAGAAACGATAGAAACGACAGATGCCATGGCAACGGTGGAAGATACGGATCAGACACCGGAAGGGGATGCCATCAATACCGTTGATACGCAGGAAAAGCAGGTCATCACCTTTACAAGAACGGTTCATGTAGTAGCGGCTTCTGAGGACGAAGTACCTATGTATGAAACACGGGAACTGGTGCTGATACAGGGGGAGGAAGGCTATGACCTGACAGATGAGATCCTCTATGATGATGTAAAATATACGTTAACGGTAGGGGATCTTGGAGGCTTCGATATTAACAAGATCGGCTCCTACGAAGTGACCTATTTCCTTACGCCTGTGACAACAGAAGGAACACAGGGAAATGGACAGGATGACACGCAGGAAAATCAGGTCATCACCTTTCAGAGAACGGTTACTGTGAAAGCAGCCGTGGAAGAAACCGGGGAGTTTGAAGTTCCGGAACTCTATCTGGAGCAGGGGCAGGAAGACTATGACCTTGCGGCAGGACTTGTTTATGATGAAAATAAGTACAAACTGAATATAAAGGATGATGGGAATTTTGACATTATGCTTTCGGGAGAGTACAAGGTGACATTTGTTCTTAATCCGCTGGAAGAGACACAGAATCCACTAGAAGAGACCCCGGATTCCGAGGGCAATATAGGGGATGCGGATGCTTCTGGTGCAGATGCTTCTAATGCGGATGCCTCTGGTGCGGACCAGGAGGATACTTTTGTAATTCCGGATGGAATTACTACCTTCACCAGACGTGTTGTGGTCACATCAGGAATCGCATTGTTATCTGTAGCCGGCAATACCATCAATAATAATTATCCATGGAGTCCTAATATGACCGATACCAGTGTCACACTGACTGCACCGAAAGATGATACCTATGTGGGAACTCCGGTATTACAGTGGACGAATACAAACACCCTTGGAAAAGCTGATATAACGGACAATTCATGGGAGAATGTTCCTGGCGTAACGGTAGTAAACAAAAATGTTACCCTGTCAGGGGCTAGTCTTGTAGATGGTAAGTGGTATCGTTTTAAATTTAGTGATGACGATTATAGCGAAGCTGTGAGGCTAGTATCTTCGAAAGGTGGGGTATATAGAGGTGGGCAAAAAATGCCTCTTGCTGCAAAATTTTACAACTTTAAATGGTCATCCTGGTATATTTCTAATGATAACGTTATGTATACACCGTCAAAGACGAATTTTAAAAGCAAAGGTAATTTTGATGTTTGCTTTTATTATAATGGGTATTGGAATGCTACTTCTTTCAAAGGGGAGTGGTCTACAATGACTACATCCACGGCGGCTAATGAAATGTCCATCTATGGACAACAAAGTACTCAAATTTCTCCTATCCGTTTTTACTTTGAGGAGTATACGATATTTTTAAACATAAAACCAGTGGATAAAGCTTTTTGCATCGCTACAGATATTTGCCTGGGGACTCAACAGAGTATTGGATCATATAATGACGCGCTTAACATGAGAGCTACTGATAATAGAAAAATACATCAGTTTGATTTTGTGGGTAAGCAACCATCTGATCCTTATCAGCCAAATCAAGTGACACTGGTAGTAAAAAGTATCACAGATTTATGCAAATGGGCAGCAGAGAAGTATAGTGATGCAGCTTTTTTTAGGAATAATCCTGTTACAGAAAGTTCAGAAGATGCAGGCATCTCTCTGAGCTGGGAAAATCAGACTGATATTTTAGTATCTTTTTCGCTGACAACATTAGAGAACAGCCACTTTGTTACTGATAATGTCAAGTTTGAATCCGGAAATGGAACTTTCACAGAGCCAGGCAAAAAGCAGGAGTATCTGTTTTTTGATGAGGAAGTGTTGGGAACGCAGCAGGTATACCCTCCTGTGGTAAACAACAACAAGGTTATTGAGAAGATTCCTGGTGTTAGACCAAATAATAATGCTGAAAAATTCCAAGGATGGAAATTAGCTGTTTCCGGTACTTCGGATGGTGATATTGATCTCAATAAGCTATATACTGACGATGAAGTAGCAGCGCTGAAGTATAAGGATGTTTATAAGACCATGACCTTTACGGCACAGTATGGTGAGGAACAGGCACAGATCTTTACAGGAGGGACAACAGCAGCCAAGAAATATGCTTCTGTTGAACAGGCTTTAAAAGATGCTGCATCCGGTGACACGGTCAGGATCATTAAAGATGGAAAAATAACCCCAACCACGGCAGACGACGTAGAGGCAGCAAAGGATGTTACGTTACAGCCTTATAACGATGCCACTAGATTCTATAAGACGACAGTTTCCTCGAAGCTTGCCGTGGATGAGGACAGCGTGGTAACCCTGAAGGACGGAAAACTAGAGCTTTCTGCAAATGCATCCGTTAAGGTACTCAATCCGACCGATGGGCAGACTTATCAGGTAACAGCTCCAGACTGCACTTCATGGGTAACTGTAGACGATAAGGGAGATTCCCCTTATTTTATGGGAGATGCGGATGGATCTGTGAAAATAGATGCAGTGACCTATTCGTATCAGAATCCAAATCATACTAACCTGGCAATGGTTTACATTCCACAGGGAATGAAGAATAATGATAAGGTAACAAAAGCTGAAGTCGCAGCAGATCAGGCGGTAACCATTGAGGTGGACAACATGAATTCAGTAGTATTGAATGGAACTGGATCTCCAGGCAATACCGTAACTGTTGAGAGGCGTACAGCTGATTCGAAGGTGGACGTAAAACTGCCTTCAGGCGCACAAGGTACAATCTTTGGACATGTCGTAGGTGCAGCTCCGGCAGGCGGCGTAACAGTCAGCCAGAGCAGTGCAGAAAATACAGGATATCCGGACAGGAATTATATCGTAATAGCTGTTGCGGGAGAGAAAGTCACAGTAGATGGTATTGAATATGTTGCAACGGAAAACAATCAGAAGTTTTATCTTGGAACATTTAAAGCAATCGTAAACATAGGAAGCAATGCTGAGATTACAAGTGGTCACAAGCAGACTGATGTTGGTTATTTAAAAACTTATACTGTAAAAATCAGTCCAAAAGCAGATTATGATCTGGATCAGGACAACTTTATCGTTACTATGAAGGAAAGCGATACAGGGACTGTTAAGAATTTGACATTTGCAGATGTGTGCAGTGTAGATCCGGCAGATGGAAGCATTACAGTTACGATTCCAAATGTCAGTGGAGACATTACAGTGAATGCTGCGGCAAAACGGCAGATGACAACCTTAAAAGTAACAGGTCTTGCAGCAGGAAAGGCAAAAGGAAGCTTCAAGGCGGTAGATGCATCTGGTAATGAATACAAACTGGAGCGGGATGGCAGCATCAATGTAAACCGCAATGAGGAACTCACCCTTATATTTACGCCAAATGATTTTTCAAATCCTTATTATTCAGATCTTACCGGGGAGAAGGGAGAAAGTTTCTCTATCCTGACAGCATTGCATGAGACAACAAACAATACAGATTTATTTGCAAGAGCAAAAACGTTTAACTGGAAAGAAAAGAGTTATGAATTAAAGTACACACCGACAACTTCAGATGTGACACTGAAAGCTGTATTCACACCGTCCCATATCGTACATGTTCATGTGACAGGTGGTACGGCAAAAGTGAAAGATACAGGGCTTGTAACAAAAGAATCAGGTGCGGACCAGTTCCAGCATGTCATTGTGAAAGACAATGAAAAAGTAGAGCTGGAGTTAAAAGATACAACAGGAACAGCCACTACTTATAAAAAGGCATATTGGAGCAACGTGGATGGCAGTGATGATACCGATGTATCCAATCAGGCTTTCACAGGAAATGGAACAAGCTATACTTACACAACACAGGCGGTAGGAAAACCAAAGGCATTAAATATTACATTTGAAGAGGGACAGACCGTAGATGTAAAAGTGACACATGGAAAACTTGTGACTGGAAATGATGGTGTGGCGTGGAATGATAAAGGAAACAGTACATACCAGACGATTGTGAAGAATAATGGAGCATTGAAGGTCAATATTAAGCCAGAGGATGGTTACGGATTAAAGAGCATTACGGTTAATAATGTGGCAATTGATATTGATGCGGCAATCAAGAGTGGGGAAATCACATGGGATGGCACAACGAAGACCTATTCCCATACATTCGCAAAAGTTTATCAGGCATGGAATGTTACGGTGGACTTTGAAAAACTGCATGAGATCGTTTTTCAAGATCAAAAGGGCAATATCTTAAATAAGACAGAGCATATTACAGTGATTGATGGAGATACGATTCCGGCAGCAAGCTTTACCAAAATGCAGGAAGAAGCAGATAAGTTAAAGGCTGAGAATGAGAGCCTCTTTGTATGGGTTGATAAAAAAGACAGCACAAAGATCTATAATGAAACAACTGTGATGACTGCACAGACTGCGGATGTCGTGACCTTAATCCCGGTATACCGGATGAACGTGATCAAGGGGGCAGATGGAAGCGTTATTGCGGCAGATGATTTTGTCATTCATGTGAACGATGTCAGAAAGCTTACGGACACAGAGGCAGCGACACTCGCAAATGTGACTGCTTATGATCATTCCGGTTCAGACATCAGTGATAGTGTGACTGTGGAACAAACAAAATTAGAGGAATTAAAGAAAAAGACTAAGGGAACATATGTGGATGCTTTGACCTTTATGATTGCAGCATCAGGATTGACGACAGGCGTAGAAGTGGAAGTGACGGATGATAATCCGACCATTACGGGAAAGACAGCATATACGCTGACTTTCAAGGGAAGAGCAAATGAGACTTATAAGTATCAGGAGCTGGATGCCCAGGGAACCCCGACAGGTAATGTATCAACCATACTTACGGATGGGGATGGAAAAGCAACCATCACAGGCCTGAAGAAAGCAACACCATATCAGATCAGTCATAAGAAATATGGTTCTGTAAACGGCAAAACAGCCCTCGTGGATGCAAAGGATATCGCAAAGCAGTTCGAGGACAGAGGAGCCGGGGACACAACAGGCAATAATGCCACGGACAGAACAGAGAAAGCAGAAAACTCCAATGTACAGGTTGTAGTGGATGATGACGGCAACTACAAAGTCATCGTGAAGAAAGACATCGACCACACAGTTGAGATCCCTGACACATGGGGTGAGGTCAAGATCGACTTAAATGATAAGACCATCACAGGTGACAAGGCAGATGATAATAATGAGGCAAAACCGGGACTGGAATTTGTCAAGGATGCTAACAGCAACGAACATCCGGGAACGAATCTTGAGATCGTAAACGGTACGATCAAAGGTGGGGACGGTTCTGCTAAACATCCGGATGGAGCAGCCGGTATCGGAGCCAGTGGTGATACAGCAGATGCCGGAATTATCATCGGAAGCAATGCAAACGTGACCGGTGGTAACGGTGCAGACGGTACAGAAGGCAAAGATGGAGGAAATGGCGGAGCCGGTATCGATGGTAACGGCAGGCTCACTCCGACAGTCAGTGGAACTGTAACCGGTGGAAACGGCGGTAAAGGCGGAGATTCCGCAGCCGGTATCCCTGGCAATGGTGGAAACGGTGGAACCGGAATCAGCGCAGGCGATAAGACCATCACCGTCAAACCTGGCGGAACTGTCAAAGGCGGTGATGCAGGAAACGGCGGAAACGCAACAGGAGATAACACGAACCCGGGCGGAAACGGTGGAAACGGCGGTACAGGAACCGAGACCACACAGCCGGGAAAGACCGATAATAACGGTGGAACAACATCCGGTGGAAATGGCGGAGACGGCGGTAAATCCGACAACGGAAACGGTGGAAACGGAGGAAACGGCGGCAGCGGCTCCACAGGAGAAAGCAATAACAACGGCGGCACGAACAGCGGAGGCAACGGCGGAAATGGCGGAGACTCAGACAAGGGCAACGGCGGATCCGGCGGTAATGGAGGAAGCTCAGGCGAAACCGGAGGCAACGGTGGTAACAACACCGGAGGAACCGGAGGAAACGGCGGAGACTCCAACAGCGGCAATGGTGGCTCCGGCGGAAACGGTGGTGAATCCAACAGCGGAACCGGCGGCAACGGCGGAAATGGCGGTGACTCCAACAACGGAACCGGCGGCAACGGCGGAAACGGTGGTGAATCCAACAGCGGAAACGGTGGAAACGGAGGCGATGGAGGAAACGGCAAGAACCCGGGCAACGGCGGAAATGGCGGCGGCTCCAACAGTGGAAACAACGGCAGCTCCGGCAGTGACGGCAGCAAACCAGACAACAACGGCGGAAATGGCGGCAGCAACGGTGGCAACAATAACGGCAATGGTGGAAGCAATGGCGGAGATAACGGAAACAATAACGGCGGCTCCGGCAGCGGTGGAAACAGCAATGGAAATGCGAACGGAACCAATACCGGAGTCACAGATGGCAAGACGAATGCCACAGATATCGCCGCAGCGGATGGAAACAATGCGTCCGGCGGAAACAAAAACAACAAACACAACAGGAACAACAGAAACAACAACGAGTCAGACCAGGCGGATGGTGAGGATGTGACAGAAGGTACAGAGACCGATGCAGATACAGGTTCTGATGATACTACAGATGTCGCAGACGGAAGCGGAAACACAGACGACAGCATCCCGGCAGACAGCAGTGATGCAGATGGACACATCAGCTTCGCAGACTGCGGATTCCACTGGTATCCGATCATCCTGATCCTTGTGATCGCAGGATACACAGTCCTGCGTATCCGAAAGATCCGCGGGGAACTTGACGGAGAGTAAGACAGTACCCCCAAAAAGATACCAGAATAAAAAAACAATCCCGGGGATATCCACATATCCCCGGACAATAAAAAAAGAAAGACCTATCATCTAAACTTACAAACAACAAACCAAAATGATATATGTAATTTTTCCAAAATACTTACAAAACATCTGACATGAGCGGGCAGGACAGGAAAGATCCCTGTCAGACCCATTCATGGCAGAAATACGGGGAACAGGAGGATAAGGACCATGGATCCTGAAAGAAGAAAAGCACTGCGGAAGACGCAGAAAAAATGTATCGCAGCCCAGGTGGTGATGTGTGCAGCCTATATATCAGCGGGCATCTTACTGGCTGTGACAGGCAGGCACTGTGTGGCAGATACTCCGATCTATATAGCCGGCGCAGTCATCACAGCCGGCTGCATGGCAGCTCTTGCAGTGTTTGAATCAAGACTTTCAAGAGAACTTGCAGGATGACATGACAGGGGCAGCGCAGGCTGCCCCTATTGTGCCTGAAAAAGGGATTATAAGGAAGTGACAGATCATGAAAGACAGGAATTTTGTTAAGGAAATAGAAAAGTTAAGGACAGCCGTCTTAGGGTATGACCGCGAGGAAGTCGTGCTCTACATCAGGGAGCTGGTGGAGTACTATGGGCAGAAGAACGAGGAGGCAGTAAGGGAACTGTATCTGGAAAAGATGCAGCTTGCGGCAGAGAACGCAGGACTGCGGGCACAGATCCCCACACAGGAGAAGCTCTATGCGGAGGCAGAAGGAAAGGCGGAGGAGATCCTGGGCGGTGCAAAGGAAACTGCGGCGACCATCCTGGACCATGCCGGCGCCGAAAAGGAACGCATGCTCAAAGAGGCTGAAGAAGCAGGGAAGAAGATCCTTGCAGAGGCAGGCCGGCAGGCGGAGGAGATCCTTGCAGAGGCAGGGAGACAGATGGACGTCATCCTGACAAAGACAAGGGAGAAAGTGGAGAAGGAACAGGCACTCTACCATCAGTACCGCAGCCGTCTGGAAGCCTTGAAAAACGGCCTGGACTGCATCTTTGCAGGGTGTCCGCCGGAGGAAGATACCCGGGCTCTGCATGGAAAGCCGCAGAGACCGGGACAGATACAGGCAGACGGACCGGAAGAGACCGGTCTCCGGGAACAGCCATGAACGGGGGAGAACAGTACAGCCTTGACATGGCACTCCTGAAGGTCCGCGAGGAAAAACGGAAAAGAAAGATGCGCTCAGAGCGTGCCGCCATCCTGTTCGTGGTCTGGATCCTGGTGTTCAGGGTGTGCGGGATCATGCGCGTGGATGGGAATTCCATGCGCCCTGCCTGCCATCCCGGGGACATCGTGTTCTTCCTGCGCATCCTCCCGGACGGCGTGGGCTATGGGGATGCCGTCATCTTAAAGGATGCATCCGGGGAATACCTGATCAAGCGCATCGCAGGGCTGCCGGGGGATGTGATGGAGGTGGACCGTGAGGGACACCTGACAAGGAACGGCGCAGAAGTGCAGGAGACGGATGTCATCTTCGGCCTGTCGGAAACAGGAGACAGCGTGGATTATCCGTACACCGTGCCGGAAGGGAGTTATTTCTTCCTCGGGGACAACCGCCCGGTGTCTTTAGACAGCAGGATGCTCGGTGCGGCAGGAAGGGAAGAGATAAAAGGAAAGGTCATCTGGGCAGCGGGGGCTGGGAGATGGAACAAAAAAAACAGGTAAGAGGTAAAAGACCATGAGCATTACAGGAGCTTATACTTGGGAAGATATTTCCAGTCTTGGGATGGAAGCTTATTTCCAGCCCATCTACAACGTGGAAAAGCACAGGATCACAGGGCTTGAGGCGCTGTTCCGTGCAAGGGACGGGCAGGGAGGTTTCCTCGACCCGGAGAGCCTTGTGCAGGAGGCGGAGGAAGGCGGCTGGGTGCATGAAATCGACCTGTGGATGATCCGGGAGTGCTGCCGGTGGTTCACGAGGTTTGCGGAACACGGCATCACGAGGATCAACGTGAACCTGTCGCCGCAGACCTGCATGGTGGAGGCTGTCTGGGAGGAGATCAGCAGCTGCCTGGACCGGTACGGCCTCCAGCATGGGAAGATCTGGCTGGAGATGACGGAACTCGGGAAGTCGGCGGATAACGGAAAACTCCTGGAGACCGCACACAGGCTGCAGGATAAGAAGTTCAACCTGGTCATGGATGATTTCGGCAAGGGTGAATCCAATTTCGTGCGGCTGATGGATTTCGAGTTCCAGAGCATCAAGCTGGACAAGGAGCTGGTCTGGGGCATCGGGAGCAGGAAGATGGGCATGCCGATCGTGCAGACGCTCCTCGTGTTCGCCCAGAGGAACCACATCTGGGTGACGGCAGAGGGGATCGAGACAAGGGAACAGGCAGTACAGCTGGAAAAGCTCGGCTGCAACTTTTTACAGGGCTACCTGATCAGCAGGCCGCTCCCGGCAGACAGGTGCGTGGAATTTGTTGCAGACTGGGAGAAAAAAGACATCCTTGCACAGTAAATATCATATAAGGAACAGGAGAGATAAATCATGGGAAAGACAAAATTTGGAACAAAGATCGTATTCGTTTTTGTGATACTGCTCGGTGCAGGGGCAGTGTTATATGCGAAAAACTGCATGGAACAGCTCGCAGCATATGCAGTAAGCCTCATGGACGGTGCAGGACAGGCGCAGGCGCAGAGCCAGCTTGCGGCAATGATCGCTTCTGATGTGAAAAAAATGGCAGCCTTTATGGCAGCCGGGCTTATCATCACGATCGTTGTGGGTGCTGCTGGCATCATTGATTACATCAGGAGCCTTGACCTTGCCTGCAGCTATTCGGACACCCTCGCACAGGGCGATTTCACACAGGATGTGGAACAGAAATATTTAGACAGGAAAGACAGCATCGGAAACCTTGCGGCAGCTTTCCACAAGATCCGGGAGAGCTTTGCGGGACACCTTGGGAGCGTGAAGGACAATGCAGAGTCCCTGAGCGGCCATGTCTCCTCCATCGGGAAAAACGTGGATGAGATCAACGGCGAGATGGAAGGCATTTCCGCAACGACACAGCAGCTTGCAGCGAGCATGGAGGAATCCGCTGCATCCGCAACGGAGATGAACACCATGTCAGAGGAGATCAACCGGGCGATCAAAAACATCGCGGAGAGCGCACAGGAAGGTGCGGAGCGTGTCAATGACATCCATGCCCGTGCCATCAATGCGAAGAAAGAGACCACGGAGAACCGTGCCAATGCACAGCGCATGCACGGCGAGATCAAGGAAAGCCTCGACCAGGCACTGCAGGATGTGGAAGTGGTATCCCGGATCGAGGTCCTGGCACAGGCGATCATGGAGATCACCAACCAGACCAATCTTTTATCCTTAAATGCTTCCATCGAGGCGGCGCGCGCCGGGGAGATGGGAAAAGGGTTTGCAGTCGTGGCGGACGAGATCCGGAAGCTTGCGACGGAATCCGGTGAGACGGCGACAACCATCCAGGAGGTCACGGACAGCGTGGTGAAAGCAGTGAACCAGCTCACAAAGGACAGCAGGCGTCTGTTAGACTTCGTCGCAACTGATGTGAAATCCAGTTATGACAGCTTTGAGAGCCTTGCGGATGCCTACAACCGGGATTCCGAGTTTGTGGACGGCCTGGTGTCGGATTTCAGTGCGACATCCGAGGAACTCTTAGCTTCCATGGACGGCATGATAAATGCAATCGAGGGAGTTGCAAATGCGGCAAACGAGGGTGCAAGCGGGACCTCCGACATGGCAGAGCGCATTCAGAACATCACCATGCGGTGCTCCGAGGTGGCAGAGACCACGGAACAGGCAGGCGCAGCGGCAGAAACGTTAAAGGCAGACACTGAGATCTTCAAGGTGTGAGAAAAAGCACCGGCAGAAAACAGCAGCCATCAGGATGGAACGCATCATTGAATCAATGGAGAAATGGGAGGACAAACGTGAGAAATAAAAAAAGAATGCTTGCCGCAGGACTTATAGCAGTGGCACTTCTGTCAACTGTGAACGGATGCGGCAGTACAACCGGAAATGTGCAGGATACCCAGAGCATACAGGGGACTACAGGAGTAGCTGGCGGAACCGTGCAGGGTTCCGCCAGCGCAGAAAATGCATCAGACACGGCGTCACAGAACAACAGCAACACAGCAGATCATAATGCACAGGATAACAGCAGTGGAACAGGAACAGCACAAAACGGCAGCAACACAACAGATCATACAGCACAGACAGGAAACAACGACAGCAGCGGGACATCACAGGCAGGCGTGTCACAACATGCAACCGCAGGTTCTGCCACAATGGTGAACGGCGGCATCACGGAACAGGAAGCGAAGAACATCGCAGCCGGGAATGCAGGGGTCACAGAGGAACAGATCCAGTACATCACGGTAAAACAGGACTGGGATGACGGCCGTGCCAGATATGAGGTGGAATTCACCGCAGCCGGAGTGGAGTACGATTATGAGCTGGATGCATCCGATGGACGCATCCTTTCGGCAGACTCCGAAGTGATAGACAAGGGATACAGTGCATCGCAGGATGGCACGACAGGTTCCCGGAACGCAGCCGGCACATCGCAGACAACACCGGGCGGTGTTTCCATCGAGACAGCAAAACAGACCGTCATGGACAGGATCCCTGGCATCGATGCCGGAAACATCTACATCCATCCGGACTATGACGACGGCATCTCCCTCTATGAGGGGGAAGCCTACTATGCGGAGGTAAAGTATGAATTTGAGATCAACGCAGAAAACGGAAACATCATCAGCTGGGAAGCAGAATCCATCTACGACTGAGAAAAAGCCGTTAAAAGTAAAGGTTGAGACAGTCCTGATCATCATTGCCATGACAGGGCTTGTCCTGACCGGCATCACGATCGGGATCAGGATACACCATCATCAGATGTTAAGGGATATCCGTATCAAGTTTGAGCAGCTTCACGACCGGATCGAAGATCAGGACACCGATACAAAAAGTGTTTGAATTTGGCGGCTTTGGAAATGAACTCAGACCATAACAGAAATTTTAAAGTAGAAGCACTCTAATAGAATGATTGATCAGATGAGAATCTGATTAGAATCCATTCTATTAGGGTGTTTTTTTGTAAAAAATAACTTTCGATTTCACGTAAGTTCATTGTGTCGTTTTATGTCGGGTGGTAAAATGAAAGGAAAATGTTAAGAGTCAAAATAAGGTATGGAGGGGATTAGGATTGCAGGATGATAAAATGCCAAAGGTGTTTATTTCATATTCTTGGAGCAGTGATAGACTTGTACTAGAGCTTGCCCAACGCTTAATTTCTCATGGAGTGGATGTTGTGCTTGATAAATGGGAACTAAAAGAAGGGCAAGATAAGTATGCATTTATGGAAAGATGTGTTAATGATCCTGACATTACAAAGGTATGTATAACAAATTATGTTGTATAAGAACATTTAATGAAAATGCAAATTCAGTATGTGAAAATGACTTAGATATATATAAAACACTTTTGTGGGAATTGTTTATTTGTATTATAGTGTATATGAGGCATATTAAAGATTATGCTGCTATCAATGTATTATTGACTTATACATATTTTTTGGAAACAAGTTTATTTGGAGGAGTAATTAAACAGGCTAATTATACTGCATTTCAACATTATAGTAGTGCCATTGAAGAACATTATAAACAAAGATCAGATATGAAAAATAAATACACTTTGATGGGAGATATAATATGTAATCAGAGGGAGAAGCTTCCAATATATACATCAGAAGCGATTGCGGAAGCAGATCTGTTTTTATATCAGGTATGCAATGCTTACGAACTAGTAGAAGATGAAAAAAGTTGGTATGGTATTTATTGGTTTCCAACATGTTATATATATGTTCAGAATAAACAGCTGGAATGGGAAAGAATGAAATCTCGCAGATATTGTAAAAAAATGCAGATTTTATTTGGGGTGGAGAGCATTGATGAATTAAAGAAAAGAATAGGAAAATGTGTATATGATTCGAAAATGAGGTATCCCAATAGTTGGGAAGCAGCACCTGCAATTTTAAATTATATTAAAGTTGATGATATAGGTAGTTTGAACTAATGAATGAAAAATAAGGGCATAGAGATAGCTAAATTTATCAAGAATATCTCACCTGATAATATGTATATATTATGCAAAAGTAAGATTTCAGAAGTAGGAGAACTGATTAACAGTAATGGTGCTTTATATTTAGATTTTGAAAGTGCTTTGCCATATTATGAGAAAAATGGAATATTAACAGGAAATGATCCAGAGACAACAGAATTTAATGATATTATGAATTTTTTCTATATGGGAAGAAAAGAAAAAAATAAAGAAATATCAAATGAAAGTAATCCGTATGTGATCTTAAACTTTATGTTTTAAAAAGAGGTATAAATGTCAAAATCAAAATGTAAGAGGAAAATTATAATTAAAAGAATTTGAAATCTTTAGAGGTGGGGGAGCGCAAGGATCAGCCATATCCTGCGAAATCCCTTTTATAAGGGCGCACATCTTGTCTGCCGGACGCACCAGAAAGGCATCCGCTCCAATACCTATGACATTATCCCCCGTGAGGAATGGGAGGTCATTGAGGTCTGCCATGAGGCGATTGTGACGCCGGAGGAATGGGAACAGGTGCAGGAAGTCAGGATCGTTTATAACTTTGTCGGGGAAATCCCGGAGATTGCAACATAAAAACTTTACCCCATCCCTAAACAACCGAGAGATGGGGTAAAATTTTTTGTTGATCAGAAATGTAAATTAAAAAGTGAGTATGGGAAAAATGCTCTAAAAAATGCAAATATTGTTTGCGGGAAAGGTCTCACCGCTTATGAGAATGTTCGTAATCAGTTAATGCCTGTAAAGCTTTGGGAGCTAATGGGAACAGTGCTATCATGTTAAAAATTGTCATCAGACCGACCCCAACGTCTCCCAAATCCCATACAAACTGGTATGCTGCAATGCCGCCGATAAAGAGCATTACAAGGGCCAGTACCTTGTAGAGCGTCTGAGAGAGCCAGTTATCGCCAAACAAATACGCCACATTTGATCTTGCATAAAACAAAATTCCTAAGAATGTGGAAAAGCTAAATAAAAACAGAATTAGTGCGATGAACACAACACCAAATTCGCCAAAATAGTATGCCATAGCAGCTTGCAGTAAATCCATACCTGCTAACCCCTCGGTTAATTCCTGAGGCACTAAGAGCATAATCATCGCTGTACAGGTGCAGATTACATATGTATCGATGAATACTCCGAGAGCCTGAAAAAGCCCCTCCTTGGCAGGATGGTCGATATCCGCAGCGGCAGCCGCACAGGGGGCGGAACCAGATCCTGCTTCGTTAGAGAATAATCCACGCTTCGCACCGTTCATGATCGCTGCGCCGATACCTCCACCAACAGCTTGCCGCAGACCGAACGCCTCGCTGAAAATCCGGCTCAAAACATCGGGAAGCTGACCAGCATTTTTGACAATAATGAAAATTGTAAGGAAAAAGTAACATGCGGCCATGATTGGCACCATGATATCCAGAACTTTGACAGTGGCGTTTTTCCGCAACACAATTATCGCAGCAATAGCAACTAGAAAAATTGTGGTATACAGCGGAGGAATGTGGAATGCATTTTCAAAAGAAGATGCGACCGAGTTGCTGATCACCTGACTGATTCCACACCAGCAGAGAAGCCCGGATAAGGCAAACAGACATGCGAAGAGGGAATATCTTTGTCTCTTACTCCTTGATGCGAACAGTACGTGGAGATAATACGCCGGACCACCACGGTAACCACCATACAGCGGATCCTTTTCCTTGTAGATTTGGGCCAAAGTCGCCTCTATAAAGGCAGTAGATGCGCCCAAAAGTGCAATGAGCCACATCCAGAATACAGCACCTGCACCTCCTGCGGAGATGGCAGCCACAACGCCCATCAGATTGCCCATGCCTACGCGGCAAGCCGTAGATACAATCAGTGCCTGCAAGCCAGAGATACCGTCAGAATTTTTGGTTTTGTTATTCTCTAGTGTTATACGGATCATTTCTGGGAACATTCGGAGAGGAAGAAAGTGAGTGCGGATCGTAAAATAGATTCCGGCTGGCACCAAAATCATAACCAGAAGGGATATTCCCAGTGTACTTCCTCCTGGAAGCGGGATCTGCACCAGATCTCCCCATAAAAAGTTATAAATTGCATTAATTAATGATATCATCTTAAAAAACATCCTCTCATGATAGGGTAAAATTTCCAAATACAGGTACCAGGACTCATTTGGCAGACATGTTTTCTCCCTATTAAATGTTGCTTCTTATGTCGCTTCTTCTGTTCTGCTTATGAACACTTTAAAAGATTCGCACATATTATAGTTGACAGAAAAAAATTACTACCACTTAACCAGTTGTTGCACCTTCTGGTTTGCCTCTTGTAAAACGGCAGCAGACGCAAGCAACGCCTGATGTTCCTGATTTGTCAGGTGATACTCTACCAACTCTCGAATACCAGACCCATTCAGAACAGCGGGAATACCTAAATAGAGGTCGGAGAGTCCATATTCCCCATGCGGCATGACAGACAGGGGCATAACAATGTTTTCATCCTGTATGATAGCCTTGATCATTCGTGCTGCAACAGCAGCAATACCATAATTAGTAGCGCCTTTCTGTTTTACAATCTGATAAGCAATTTTGGCAATTTCTTTTCTAACTGAATCCAACTCCACATAACGAAACCTCTCCGGGCTATCTCGCAGGATATCTATAATACGCTTTGCGCCGACTGTTACTTGGCTCCAGGGAATCATTTGTGAATCTCCATGTTCTCCCATGCACATGGCCTCCAGGCTGCGGGCATCAACACCAATCAGGTCAGCCAAAAAATAACGCAGGCGTGCAGATTACAAGATGATGAGCCAGAGCAGTACCTACATTGCCAGCACCGATAATGACAACTTTGCATCTTCCAATAGCCATAAAATCCTCCTAATTCGAAGATGTACAGTTGAATTTCCTGCTTTAATAGTGTATCATAGGATTGATGATTAAGGAAACAAATAATTTTTATTATTGTAATTATATTTTTTAATTAAGGGAGAAACATGGATCTAAGATTGTTTTCCACCTTTCTAAGGGTGGCAGAATTGCAGAATTTTACAAAAGCGGCGGAGCAACTAGGTTATTCTCAGGCTACTGTCACAGTTCAGATTCACCAGCTGGAGCAAGCACTGGGGATCCAGCTTTTTGAGCGAATTGGGAAACGAGTTCGGATGACCGAGCGTGGAGAACAGTTTATCCCCTATGCCATAGAGATATTAAAGGCTGAACAAAACGCAAAAGATTTTCTTCGTGAACCAGAAAATCCTTCAGGACGTTTACGAATCGGTACGGCGGAATCTCTTCTGCTGAGCGTTCTTACGCCTATTCTGATGGAATACCACCATCGTTATCCGGATGTAATGGTCAGCATCCACACAGGTTTGATTCATGAACTGTTCGATATGGTTCGACAGAATGATGTGGATCTTTTATTCTTTCTGGACAAGAAAACAGATTTTGCAGATTGGGTCAAGCTGTTGGAACAGCAGGAACCCATCCTATTTGTTGCTTCCCACGATCATATGATTTGTCGCAAGAAAAAAGTATCTTTAGCGGAAGTGGTGCGCGAACCCTTTGTGCTAACGGAAAAAAGTGTCAGTTACCGCTATGATCTGGAGCAGCTTCTGGCGGAAAAAAAGCTGGAAATACACCCTTTTCTGGAAACCGGTAACACGGACATCCTCGTCAGAATACTGCTTCATGGCAACTGCTTGTCTTTCCTTCCGCAATATGTGGTTCGTCCTTATCTCCTATCCGGGAAAATGCAAACCGTAGATGTTGAGGACTGTCGTATTCAGATGTGGAGTCAGCTGGTGTATCACAAAAACAAATGGGTTACACCCCAGATGAACTGTTTTATTACGCTCATGAAAGAAAAAATGGGTAAAGTAATATAATGCTTTTTATAGCTCTTCTCATTTCAGAGAAGAGCTATTTTTATGCTCATTTTAAATTTACCGCTTGACATTGTGGCAAAGATTTGGTAGCTTTCGGTTGTCTGGTATTCTAGTATTAAAAATACTTGCTATTCCCCACCAAAAAAAATCCTTTGAAAATCCCATCAATATTTGCTATAATAACAAATGCATCTATGCGTGATGCAAATATACTATAATTAGAAATCGAGGAATGTAACATGGCATTATTGGAACAGTGGCAGAAAGTTGCCTATAATGAGAAAGCAGATAGAGGTGAATTACAGAGATTCTGGCAGAGATACTTCCTTTTAGAGAAGGGCGTATACGAACAGCTTTTAACAAATCCTGATGAGAAAGTAGAAGGAACTGTAAAAGAGCTTGCAGAGAAGTACAACCTCAGTGTTATGGAGATGACAGGATTCTTAGACGGAATCAACGACAGCTTGGTAGAGGCTAATCCAATCGACACCATGGAAGAAGATACAAAAGTTAACCTTGTTTTTGACAAAGAAAAATTATACAAAAACATGGTTGACGCAAAAGCAGACTGGTTATATGAATTACCACAGTGGAAAGAGATTTTTGATGATGAGAAGAGAAGAGCTTTATTCTTAGAGCAGAAGAAATCCGGCACTGTTCATGTAGGCAAAAAAGTCGGACGTAACGATCCATGCCCATGCGGAAGTGGTAAGAAGTACAAATACTGCTGCGGAAGATAGTCCGCCGTATCTGAAATGTAAAAAGTACTTTACAGATAGAAGAAAAGGGTATAGAATGACCCTAGTCAAAACGATGAAGAGAAGAGTAGCATAAGCAAAAGTCCCAGAGAGGAAGGCGTTTGGTGTGAGCATTCCGGCTAAGAATTATGTGAAGACCAGCTCTGAGTGACCCCAATCCGGTCCGGTGATACCGTTATCATCAAGAATGAGATTTCTCCAGAATGGACAGGCAGTAAGAAGTTTGATGTCTGATAGGATGGAGAGATGAAGATGGGTGGAACCACGATAAGTATATCGTCCCTGATATTGTAGGAATGCAGTATCAGGGATTTTTTATGTTATCTAATATACAAAAGTATAGAGGAATGTGGCACAGAGAATCGGAGATACTTCCTACAGAAACTTATTTTTATATAGCGAAAGGAAATGAAGAAAATGGTAGATTTTAAAGCAGACGAGAGACTGAATACTTTAAACCATTCCTGCGCACATGTGATGGCACAGGCAGTAAAACACTTATACCCACAGGCAAAGTTCTGGGTAGGACCAGTTGTAAAAGAAGGTTTCTATTATGATATTGACCTTGGCGATGATATCATCAACGACGAAGCAATTGCAGCAATCGAGAAAGAGATGAAGAAAGTCTGCAAGGAAGGCAAGAAGATTTACAGACGTGAGATTTCCAAAGCAGAAGCAATGGAAATGTTCAAAGATGATCCATACAAACTGGACTTAATTGAAGGTCTGGAAGATGGAAACATTTCTGTTTACGATCAGGGAGATTTCACGGATCTCTGCCGTGGACCTCACGTAGACAATACAAAGTTATGCAAGAACTTTAAACTTGTAAAATACTCCGGCGTATACTGGAAAGGGGATGCAAACAATCATGTAATGCAGCGTATTTACGGTGTATGTTTCCCGACACCGGAAGAGTTAGAGGAGCACTTAAAACTCCTTGAGGAAGCAAAAGACCGTGACCACAGAAAAATCGGTAAAGAGATGAATCTTTTCATGTCGGATGACCTTGTTGGACGTGGACTTCCAATGTTCCTTCCAAAAGGATACACAGTATGGCAGGAACTTGAAAATTATATCAAAGCAAAAGAGAGAAAACTTGGATATCTTCATGTTATGACACCTTGTGTTGGTACGGTTAATCTGTATAAAACATCCGGTCATTGGGATCATTACAAAGACAATATGTTCCCTGCAATGGAAGTGGAGGGAGAGTCCTTTGTTCTCCGTCCAATGAACTGCCCGCATCATATGATGATTTATGCAAACAGAATGCATTCCTACAAAGATCTTCCAATCCGTATCGGTGAGATCGCACATGACTTCCGTTTCGAAGCCAGCGGTACTTTAAAAGGTATCGAGAGAGGACGTCATTTCTGCCAGAACGACGCACATCTTTTCGTGACACCGGAACAGATTGAGTCAGAGTTCTCACAGGTTGTAGATCTGATTTTTGATACTTACAAGGATTTCAACATCACAGATTACCGTTGCGTGCTCTCCTTAAGAGATCCTGCTGATAAAGTAAAATATCATGATGACGATGAGATGTGGAACACAGCAGAGAATGCACTCCGAAAAGTATTAGATGACCTCGGAATCGACTATACAGAGGAAATCGGTGAGGCTGCATTCTACGGACCAAAACTTGATGTAAACGTAAAACCGGCAATCGGAAATGAATACACACTTTCCACCTGCCAGCTTGACTTCTGCTTACCTGCAAAATTCAATCTGACATACATTGACAAAGATGGCACAAAGAAAACACCGGTTGTTTTACACAGAGCAATCCTTGGTTCCCTTGACCGTTTCATGGCTTATATCTTAGAGGAAACAAAAGGAAATCTGCCACTCTGGTTAGCACCGGTTCAGGCAAGAATCATTCCGGTTAAAAATGAGGATGAAGAGTTGAATGCATACTCACATGAACTTCTCAGCTATCTGGATGAGAACGGTATCCGTGTGGAAATCGACGAGCGTGCCGAGAAACTCGGCTATCGTGTAAGAGCTGCACAGGTAGAGAAAGTTCCTTACCTCATCATTCTTGGAAAGAACGAAGTAAAAGACGGAACGGTAAGCTACAGACTTCACGGTGAGCAGGCTACCACAACCGTTCCAAAAGAAGAGTTCCTTGCAATGTTAAAGGATGAGATTGTAACAAAGAAAATCAATCCTGCCGCATTAAAATAAAATTTAATAAAAAATTGAAATGAACGAAGAGCGTATGCCAGAAAATTATGGCATATGCTCTTTTACATATTTTTTTCGAAAACTGCCATACTAATCTAAGACAATTGCGAAACTCATGAAAACCTAAGTTGAATTGTGAAAAATTAACAAAAGACATGAAAGACATTGGGGAACCGCCGGTTC
>ERZ773228.1541-NODE-1541-length-23748-cov-4.967290_pt1 | contig 23748 bp, 23 predicted proteins | sample MGYA00580524_ERZ773228 | MGnify/ENA primary metagenome ERZ773228 (study PRJEB29015, sample SAMEA2737768) | human gut metagenome | biome: human gut; feature: human-associated habitat; material: faeces | place: China | collected 2012 ... | reverse complement strand
CTCCTACCGTTCTGCCAAACAGCTTCGGCGTTCCGCCTGATCTGCCTTTTCCATATCTTTTTTAGGCGCGGTGGTTACCGCGCTATGTTTTTTGCACCCTGGAGATGCCCTAAGCTCTTTTGGTTCCCATTTGCCTGCTTGTGCGCTGTTCCCTCCGCCTGTTTTGCTCATCGCTTGCTTGCATAAGTATTCTCTGTTCTTTTTCTGAATTATAGCAGACCTTTTAGAAAAAAGCAATAGGAGCATCAACATTGTGTTGTGCTGACGCACGCACTTTACTGCTTCACAACGGAGAAACAAACTGGTATTATGATTGTACAAGAGAAAAAAATAATATTCTTTTTGTGCAAAATACACGAAAGAGGTGCGTTCGCTTGAAAATCACAGATATCACCTATGATTGCGTTGAGGTTCCATATTCTCAACCGTTCCACCCAACATGGTACCCTGGAAAAACAGAACAGGGACAGATCATTTTTGTGGTTCGTGTTCATACAGACGAGGGAATCACTGGTTATTCTTGCATGGAAGCCCCCCACGGGATCCTGCCGATCGTCTGCGATACGATGGAGTACGCAAAGATGTTCGTGGTCGGTGACGATCCCTGTGACATAGAAAAGATCATGCCCAAGCTCCGCAATGTTGCCCGTGTCGCAACGCGTCCGTGGGTGATCGAAAATGCTTGTTGGGATATTATCGGAAAAAAGGCCGGCATGCCGGTCTACAAGATTCTCGGCGCGGCGCGAGACCGGATTCCTGTTTACGCCGCGTGGGGCGAGCTCCGCTCCAATGAGCAGCGCTATGATGACGCGCAGAGATTAGTCGATATGGGATTCCGCGCGGTCAAGCTTCGCTTCTCCCATGAGAAGATGAAGGATGATATTGCGATTGTCGAAACGGTTCGCAAGGCTGTTGGCGATAAGCTTGAGATCATGGTCGATGCGAATCAGGGCACTGCCTGTGAGCGCAACAACAATTCTTTCCCGCCGATCTGGAGTTATAACCGTGCACTGGAAACAGCGCGTGAGATGGAGCGGCTAAACTGCGCGTGGCTGGAAGAGCCGCTCTGGCGCTACGACTTTGACGGACTTGCCCGCTTGAATTCCTCGGTGGACATCCCGATTGCTGGCGGCGAAATCAATATTGGCATCCCCGATTTCAAGCTAATGCTGGATAAGAACTGCTTTGATATTCTTCAGCCAAACTGCACAATGAGCACGGGTATCAGCTATATCCGCAGAATCGCAGCACTGGCAGACTCCTATGGAAAGGTCGTCAACCCGCACGCCTATATCCCTGGCATGGGCGTTTTGCAGAGCATGCATCTGGTCACATCGTATACTAACTTCACGTGGCTTGAGTATCCCTGCGATCCGCCCTCCCTTACGCCGGAGGTGTTTCAGGGCGTATTGAAGGAAAATTATCTGGTAGACAAGACCGATGGCTGCATTCCGATGCCGCAGGCTCCCGGATTTGGTATTGATATTGACGAGGAGCTTGTTAAAAAATACAGCATTTCGAAAAGGTGATGTAAGTGCGCCATCCGCGCAAGCGGTTTAGATATATATAGCATATCACGATAATATTAGGAGGAGAAAAAATGAATCAACTTACACTAATCGTTGTGGTACTGGTCGTTTACATGGCCGCCATGCTACTGATCGGCTGGCTCGGCCGTAGCAAATCCGACAACTTTGATGAGTATGTCACCGCCGCCAAGAAAGGCTCTTTCTTGTTGGTGTGCGGCTCCTACATCGGCTCTCACATAGGTAACGGTTGTTGTTGGCGGCGCGCAAAATGGCGTTGTTTACGGTCTCGCCGGCGTCTGGTATGGCGTCGGAGCATGCTTGAGTTACCTTGTCTACGCTTTTGTCATGGCTAAGCGCATGAAGAGAGAGGACTGTCTCACCCTCTCTGAAGTAATCGACAAGAGCTATGGCGGTCACGCCTGCGGTACTATCTATGCTGTGATTAACTGTGGTGCGGCTATCAGCATCATGGCCGGTCAGATTGTTGCAGGAAAAAATCTGTTCCAGTATCTCGGTTTGAATCCCTTTGTCGGTGCAGCGCTTTGTGCGGTCGTTGTTTTCATCTATGCTTCCATGTCTGGACAATGGGGCGTTATGATGACCGACGTGATTCAAGTCGGCGTTATCTTCGCCTGCACCTTAATTGCTCTTGTTTACATGATCAGCGATGGCGCTTTTACCGTGATGCACGCAACACTCAATGCGTCTGAATGGGGTCTGTTCAATGCGGATCCTGAGGCGATTGTGATGAACGCTGTCCCTGGTATGCTCTACGGCTTGGTTTCCTGCGCATCCTTCCAGCGCAACACATCTGCCAAGGATGAAAAGACGGCGTTTAATTCCGCTCTGTGGGGCGGCATCATCCTGCTCCCATATGTTGTTCTTCCTGTCCTAATGGGCATGTATGGCAAGGCGCTGTTCCCAGATACCCCGTCCGGTATGATCCTTTTCAAGGTTATGATGGAGGCATTCCCCCCGTTCATCGGTGCTCTGATGATCGCATCCCTTATGGCTGCCGTTATGTCCACGGTTGATTCCCAGCTTATCTATGTTACTGCTTCTGTCACCAAGGATATCTATTGCCAGTTCATTAACAAGAATGCAAATCAAAAGCAGCTTGCAAGGCTCGGCAAAATCATCACCATCGTTGCCGGCCTTATTACCCTTTATGTTGCTCTTGGGGCGCAGATAATCACCAGCTTGCTTTCCTATGCTTATACTTTTCTCTGCGCAGGTACACTGGTCATGGTCGTTGGAGGCATTTTCTGGAAAAAGGCTACAAAGACCGGTGCTATTGCTTCGTCCATCGTTGGCATGTTCTTCGTAGTTCTCTACAAGTTCTGCGGCGTTACTCTGCCGTTTGCATCCATCTTCCCGATCCTTCCCTCGCTGATTACGTTTGTGATCGTGAGCCTTTGTACTCAGTCGAAAGATCAGATCCAAAAGATTTGATCTGTACCTCTCTCTTCGCTGGCGGCAGAATGGGCTTGCCGCCAGCGCCCTTTAAAAAGGAGCAATTCAAATGAAAGAGATTTTTGAACGTGTTAGTGTGCGAAGCTACACGGATCAGCCCGTTGAAGCAGAGAAGATTGAAGATATTCTGCGCGCCGGTATGTGTGCACCATCGGCCGGAAACGAACGTCCGTGGCATTTTGTCGTGTTGAAAGACCCAAAGGATTTTCTCCCGCTGATGCAAATATCAGAGCATTTGCAGATGCTTCCACAGGCAAAATACGTTATTATGGTCTGCGGCGATACCACGCAAAAAAGGTATCGATTTGACTTCTGGGTGCAAGATTGCTGCGCAGCACTGGAAAATATGCTAATTGAAGCAAAGCATCTGGGATTGGGCGCTGTTTGGTGTGGAATCTATCCGGATACAGAGAAAATCATCCGGCTGTGCTGCATGTATGGTCTACCAGAAACAGTGGAGGTGTTGGCGCTGATGCCGATTGGATACCCAGCGATAGAGCGTAAGGTGCATGACCGATATAAGTCTGACCGTGTGCATATCGGAAGATGGGAAAACGTTCTGAGGGATGGAGCGACTCTTGATAGCCTTGGCTTCAGTGACAAGCGGAGCGCATCTGATGAGCAGATGATTACAAGCTAATAAAATAATTTATAAAACCATGAATTAAGAAGGAGAAACTGTTATGAGCGAAGAAGTTTTGGTATATGAGCGTGTTGGTAAGGTCGGCAAGGTCATGCTGAACCGCCCGAAAGTACGCAATGCGCTGAATCAGGCGCTGGTAGAGGGCTTCGGCGATGCGATCCGCAAGGCTGATGCAGATCCCGAAACGAACGTGATCGTTCTGTGCGCAGCGGGTGAAAAAGCGTTTACCGCCGGCTTTGATCTGAAGGAGAGCATTGGCGAGCCGATTGTTGATGTCCCCGCACGCCGCGAGAACTCCCTTATGGAGCTGAACAACTGGCGCGCGATCTGGGAGGCAAAGAAGCCTGTCATCGCATCCGTACAGGGCTATTGCATCGGCGGCGGCGTATGGATGGCCTTTATGAGCGACATGATTATCGCCTCGGAAGATGCCAAGTTTGGCGAGCCGGAGCTCAAGTATTCCTACATCAATGATGTTCTCATTGAGCCGTGGAAGATGACCATGAACCGCGTAAAGCAGCTGGCTTATCTCGGTGACTTCATGAGCGCGCAGGAGCTTAAGGAGGCGGGTGTCGTCAACTTTATCGTTCCGCTCGATAAGCTCGAGGAGGAGACGATGAAGCTCGCCAACCGTTTAGCCGACCAGCCTGCCGAGTCCATCCGTATGCTCAAGTATGAGATCAACAAGACTTATGAGATCATGGGAATGCGCAATGCCATGGACTTTGCCGCTGAGATGTTCAACCTCTGCCGCATCAACCAGACGCAAGAGCAGGCGGAGTTCAACCGTATTGTCAAGGAGCAGGGATTGAAGGCAGCAATGGCGTGGAAGGAAGAGCAGGACGCGAAAAAGTGACGCGGTCAGGCAACGCAGGAGGATAAAAGAGGCTATGCAACACTGGCAGGAAGAGTTTAGAAAAAAGTGTATCACGGCGCAGCAGGCGGCGGGCATGATAAAGGACAATGATCGGATCATGACGGGAAACCGCGATTGTCGCGCGATTCTGTGTGAGCTGGTCAAGCGGCAGGATCTGCACGGCGTCTACTATTACGAGCCTATCTGCAACTTTATGCCGGATACAGAATCGGTCGGACAGGGCTTCCGTCCCGCAACGAGCTTTTTGAATGAAAGCTCCCACGCGCTTCAGCGTGCGGGCCGGCTCGACTTTATTCCGGCGGAATACTGGTTGTATCATAAAATCGGTTTGCGTGCGCTTGCGTGCAATGTCTCGTTTCTGGAGGTCTCCAAGCCGGACGAACACGGCTTCATGTCGATGGGCACCTGTACGGATTTTGCGCGCGGTGCCTGTGCCGATGCACAGTTGGTCATCGTTGAGACCAACTCGAATTTCCCGTTTGTACCCGGCAGCAATCTCATCCACGTCAGTGAGGTCGATTATATCGTGGACGCCGACGCGGAGAATTATGTCATGGTCAGTCCCGGCACGGATATCGACGAGGAGAGTCTGCCGACCTACAAGGCTATCGGCGGATATCTCTCCGAACTGATTCCGGATGAGGCCACGATCGAGGTAGGACTGGGAAGACTGAATGCGGCATCGCTTATGTACCTTGCGCCGAAGAGGGACCTTGGCGTACATACTGAGGTCTTCGGAGACATTCTGATGCACCTGACGGAAACGGGCGTTATCACGAATCTCAAAAAGAGCGAGAAGCGTGGCAGGTCAGTCTTTACACAGGTCAGCGGCACCGAAGAACTATACCGCTGGCTCGATCATAATCAGGGCGTTGAGATGAACAACTGCCAGGAGGTGCTCAATCCGGGGACGATCGCGCGTCAGCACCGCATGACAGCGATTAACAATGCCGTTGAGGTGGATCTGCTGGGGCAGGCTAATTCCGAATTCCTGAAGGGCAAGCAACACAGCGGGACCGGCGGCATCTGCAATTTCGCATCCGCGGCGGCCTCGAATCTGGAGGGCAAGTCCATTGTTGTGTTGGAGTCCATTACAAGAAATGGGAAGTTCTCCAAGATCAAGCCGTTCTTTGCTCCCGGTACGCCGGTCACGCTGCCGCGCACGCTGGTCGAGTATGTTGTCACGGAGCAGGGAATTGCCAGACTGGTCGGCAAGTCACCGTCTGAGCGTGCAAAGGCACTGATTGGAGTGGCGCACCCGAAGTTCCGTGAGGAGCTTACATACCAAGCAAGAGAGCTCGGCATTATTTGACAATTTGCCGCAGAGCGGCGGGTATCGCGGATCTGTTCTGATCGCTCAAGTGCGCAAAGCCACATATTGACATTTCCGGAAGAAGCGGGAGGTCTGTGCGATTAAGCTTCGATCCCTCTATATTCTTGTCTCCACCCATGCGCTGCAAATGGCGGAGCGCATGGGTGTGAACCTTGCTTGCCGTAAGTGAAAGAAAAAGAAGCGATACCTTACGATATGATATTTGAGGAGGTAATTATGGATTTCAAACTGGACAAGTCCCATCTTCTCCAGCAGGAGCTGTTCCGCCGCTTTGCGGAGACGGAGATTAAGCCGCTGGCCAAGGAGATGGACGAAAAGGAAGCCTATGATCTGGAGCTTCTGGCGAAGATGCAGAAGTACGGCTTCTTCGGCGTTCCCTACTCTAAGGAATATGGCGGCGCGGGCAGCGATACCCTGGGTTATACGCTGTGCATGGAGGAGGTCTCCAAGGTCGACGCCAGCACCGGCATCACCATTTCCGTACATACCTCTCTGTGCTGCTCCTGCATCAACAACTTCGGCACCGAGGAGCAGAAGCAGAAATATCTCCGTCCCCTGATCGACGGCAGCAAGATCGGCTGCTACGGCCTGACGGAGCCGGGCGCCGGCTCTGACGTGCAGGGCGCGCAGACCACCGCCGTCAAGGACGGCGACGAGTGGGTCATCAACGGCTCCAAGATCTTCACCACCAACTCCGGCTTTGCCGATACCTGTATCGTTTTTGCGCTGACCGACCGCAGCGTTCCCGCGGCGAAGGGCATGACCGCCTTTATCGTCGACCTTAAGGGTACGCCCGGCGTGACCATCAGCGACAACATCGAGCGCATGGGCATCCGCGCCGCCTCCAACTGCATCGTCTCCTACGACAACGTCCGCGTCGGCGCGGACCGCGTGCTCGGTCAGGTCGGCAAGGGCTTCAAGATCGCCATGGGCGCGCTTGACTGCGGTCGTATCGGCATCGCTGCGCAGGCCGTCGGCATCGCGCAGGGCGCGCTCAACGAGGCCATCAAGTATGCCAAGGAGCGCAAGCAGTTCGGCAAGAGCATTGTCTCCTTCCAGAACTCCCAGTTCAAGATTGCTGAGATGCAGACCAAGATCGACGCCGCCCGTCTGATGACCTGGCGCGCCGCCATCGCTGAGGACAACCACGAGGTATTCGGTCCTCTCGCTGCCATGGCGAAGCTGATGGCATCCGATGTCGCCGTGGAAGTGACCCGCTTCGCCGTTCAGCTCATGGGCGGCTACGGCTTCTGCCGTGAGTACCCGGTCGAGCGCATGTACCGCGACGCCAAGATCACCGAGATCTACGAGGGCACCAGCGAGGTCATGAAGATGGTCATCTCCGGTTCCATGAAGCTGAAGTAAGAAAGGGGAAGTGCAGAAAATGAAGATCGTTGTTTGTATCAAGCAGGTCCCCGATACCGCCGAGGTGAAGCTGGACCCGAAAACCAATACCCTGATCCGTGAGGGCGTTCCCTCCATCATCAACCACGACGATAAGGCCGGCCTTGAGACCGCTCTGCAGATCCGCGAGCAGGTCGGCGGCACGGTATCCGTCGTCTGCATGGGTCCGCCGCAGGCGGACGTCGCTCTGCGCGAGGCTCTGGCCATGGGCGCGGACGAGGCATATCTCCTCTCCGCCCGTGAGTTCGGCGGCTCCGATACCTACGCCACCGCCACCATCATTGCCACCGCGCTGCGCAAGATCGGCTTCGACCTCGTCATCACCGGCCGTCAGGCCATCGACGGCGACACCGCACAGGTCGGTCCGCAGATCGCCGAGCAGCTCCACGTTCCTCAGGTCAGCTATGCCGAGGAGCTGAAGGTCGAGGGCGACAGCGTGATCGTCAAGCGTCAGTTTGAGGATCAGGCTCACATGCTCAAGGTCAAGACGCCCTGTCTGATCACGGCGCTGTCCGAGCTGAACGAGGCCCGCTACATGAGCGTCGGCGGCATCGTTGACGCCTACAATAAGAGCGTTACCGTCTGGGGCTTCGACGACCTCAAGGACGACCTCAACCCCGAGTTCATCGGCCTCAAGGGTTCCCCCACGAACGTGTTCCAGTCCTTCGGCAAGCAGCTGCGCGCCCCCGGCGTCGTGCTCAATAACCTGTCTGCCGACGAAGCCGTTGACGCGATCATGCAGAAGCTGATCGAGCGTCACATCATCTGATGGGAGGGAGCGAAACAATGAGTAAGGATATTTTTGTTATCGTTGAACAGCGCAACGGCGCTGTGCAGAAGGTCAGCTACGAGCTCATCGGCGAAGCCACCAAGCTCTCCGCCGATCTCGGTGAACAGGTCGTCGCCGTCCTGCTGGGCCACAAGATCGCTGACAAGGCGGAAGCCCTGATCCAGTATGGCGCGAGCAAGGTCCTGGTCGTTGACCATCCCGTGCTGGAGAACTACACGACGGAGCCTTATGTCAAGGCCGTCGAGTACATCATCAAGAACTTCGATCCGAACATCGTTCTCTTCGGCGCAAGCTCCATCGGCCGCGACATGGCGCCCCGCATCGCGGGCCGCGTCCACACCGGCCTGACCGCGGACTGCACGCGCCTTGATGTGGACGTGAAGAAGTATCAGGAGTATCTGCGCACCTCCACCTCCCTGTCCCTGCAGCCGGAGCGCATCGACGCGCTCGACACCTCCGACCGCTACCTCAAGATGACCCGTCCCGCCTTCGGCGGCAACGTCATGGCCACCATCGTCTGCCGCAAGTACTCCCCGCAGATGGCGACCGTTCGCCCGGGTGTCATGGAAATGCCCAAAAAGGACGAGAGCCGCAAGGGTGAGGTCGTCATGGTCGACGCCGGCCTGAGCATGGACGATATGAACGTCGAGATCCTCGATGTCGTTCACAGCGATAAGAAGGTCGTTGACATCACCGAAGCCAAGGTCCTCGTTTCCGGCGGCCGCGGCGTCGGCGGCGCGGAGGGCTACGAGCCTCTGCGCGAGCTGGCTGCCGAGCTGGGCGGCGAGGTCTCCTCTTCCCGTATCGGCGTGGACAACGGCTGGATCGAAAAGAGCCGTCAGGTCGGCCAGACCGGTAAGACCGTTCACCCCGACCTCTATATCGCCTGCGGTATCTCCGGCGCGATCCAGCACCTTGCCGGTATGGAAAGCTCCGAGTTCATCATCGCCATCAACAAGGACGAGGCCTGCCCGATGATGAAGATCGCCGACCTCGGTATCGTCGGCGACCTGAAGGTCATTATCCCCAAGCTGACCGAGGCCATCAGAGTGTATAAGGCTGCGCAGAGGGTGTAACACGATATCTTCTCAAAATGCACAATGCATCAGGCGGGGGCAGGCTGCTCTCCGTCAAGCAGACAGTGAAAAAGAGGCTTCATTTTCTCGGCTGGCGGCGTTTGGCTGCCAGCCGCTTTTCATTGTCAGACCGGCTCGTGGTCGTTATGAGTAGGAACGTAGTAAGCGCTTAATAACCGCACGGGATAAAAGACAGCCGAGGGATCTCGTTAGAGATCCCTCGGTGCATTGATGTTTGTTTTCAGCTCCGAGCAGGCGGCCTGCATGGTCTTGGACCACGGGAGAAACTGCATCAGATCCTCCTGGCTCGGAGTCTTGCCCAAATAGGGCAGTTCTGTCAAAAGCAGTTTCAGATAACGATACGGTTCCAGTCCGTTCGCCTTGGCAGTCTCTACCACTGTGTAAACAATGGCACTGGCGTCTGCCCCCTTCGGCGTATCACAGAACAGCCAGTTTTTTCGCCCTACGGTGAACGGGCGGATCGTATTCTCTGCGTAATTGTTGGAAATATCTACCTCGCCATGCTCCAGAAAGGAATTCAGGTATTCCTTCTGATTCTTGGCGCAGGTCACAGCTTCCGCCAGCTTGCTGCCCAGTGTGGGCTCCAGCGTATTTACCCACCACCAATAAGCCTCAAGCAGAGGCTCCGCCTCCACCTGACGCGCTGTCTTTCGCACCGAACTGCTCAAATGCGCATATTTTCGCTCTGCGGCGAAGAGCTTGCTGCAATAGTCATAAAGCCGCCAATGTCAATGATATAGGCGACGGAATGAGCTTTCAGCGTGCCGAACTGGGTAATGGCAGCCGCAAATGCCTGGGGATACCAAGCGAGAAATCGCTGGCATCCTGCCTTTTTCCTTGTGTATGTAGTGGGTCATTGTTCGTCAGTAATTATTTCATAATAGGTACTGGGTACATCGACCTCGCTGGCGGCTTCCATCTTGAACTTGTTCATGGCCGCGCGGGCCTCGGGAACGTTGAGCTTGTTGGTATTCTTGCTGGACATAATGATTTTCTCCTTTTGTTTGAATGTTTGGTTGGGTTTGTTGCTTTTGGGTATCGCAAACATAGCTTTGCCGGATTTTTTGTCGGTATGCAAAGCGAAAGAAGGTAAGTTTTGTTAAAAAACGAGAAAAGGGTATTTCCCGGCGGCGCGAGTTATGCTATCATAAAAAACAACGGACCGACGTCGGAGGGGAAACGAGAGGAGAAGCGGATATGGAAAAGATCAAAAAGAATCTTGGCTTTGGCTTTATGCGCCTGCCGATGCAGGGCGAAGAGGTCGACCTCGCGCAGACGCGGCAGATGGTGGACGCCTTTCTGGCAGCCGGCTTCAACTATTTTGACACCGCCCACGGCTATCTGGATGGGAGGAGCGAAACGGCGCTGAAGGCCTGCCTGACGAGCCGCTATCCGCGTGAGGACTATGTTCTGACCAATAAGCTGACGGCGAACTTTTTCAAAACGGAGGCGGACATCCGGCCCTTTTTTGAAAGCCAGCTCGCCGCCTGCGGCGTGGACGATTTCGACTTCTATCTGATGCACGCGCAGAGCATGAAAAATTTTGAGCATTTCAAGGCCTGCCGCGCCTATGAAACGGCGTTTGCGCTCAAGGCCGAGGGCAAGGTGCGCCATGTCGGCATCTCGTTCCACGACAGCGCGGAGATGCTCGACCGCATCCTGACCGAATACCCGCAGCTCGAGGCCGTGCAGCTGCAATTCAACTATGTGGACTACGACGATCCCGCCGTGCAGAGCCGCAGGTGCTACGAGGTCTGCCGGAAGCACGGCAAGCCGGTCATCGTGATGGAGCCGGTCAAGGGCGGCAATCTCGCCGATCTGCCGGAGGACGCCGCGGCGGTGCTGGACGCTCTGCACGGCGGCAGCAGCGCGAGCTACGCCATCCGCTTTGCGGCGGGCTTCCCGGGCATTAGGATGGTGCTCTCCGGCATGAGCGACCTGCAGCAGGTGGAGGACAACATTGCCTTCATGCGCGACTTCAAACCGCTCGACGAGACGGAGCTTGCCGCGGTCAAAAGAGTGCAGGAGATCTTCCGCAGTAAGAGCCTCATCCCCTGCACGGCCTGCCGATACTGCACGGCCGGCTGCCCGCAGCACATCTCGATCCCCGACCTCTTCGCGGTGATGAACGCCAAGCAGATCCACTGCGACTGGAACGCGGACTACTATTATAGCGAGGTCTACACCAAGAACGGCGGCAGGGCCTCCGACTGCATCCGCTGCGGCAAATGCGAAAAGGTCTGCCCGCAGCACCTACATATCCGCGACCTGCTGGCGGACGTCGCCGCGGAATTTGAAAAAAAGGGCTGAGCACATTGCGCTCAGCCCAGCTTTTCGTATTTCAGAGCCTCCACAAGCTCGGCAAGGAACATCCCGTTGGCGGGCTTTCCACCGTCTGCGCACAGGTGACCGAAATACCGGTCCCAGGCATCGCGGCTGCCGTGCTCCCAGGTGATCTCAATGGCATGACGAATGGCGCGCTCCACGCAGAAGGCGGTCGTGCCGTTCCGACGCGCGACACAGGGATAGATGACCTTGGTGACGGCGTGCAGCAGAGAGGGATCGTCCAGCGCAAGCAGCGCGGCGTCGTGAATATAGCCGTAGCCCTTGAGGCCGGGCGACATCCCAAGCTCATGCAGGATGGAGGTCACAAGCAGGGAAGGCGGGTGCAGAGTGCTGCGTGCGCTCTGCACCGCTGCGCCGCACATCCGGTCAAACAGCGCCTCAAAGGCAAAGGGCTTGGGCAGAAAATAATCGACCCGCAGCTCCGTCGCCTCCGCCAGCATGTGATCGGACACGAAGGCGGAGATGAGAAATATCTCGCTTGCGCAGCCCTCGCGCCGCAGCTGGCGCAGGACGCGGATGCCGTCCGTGCCCGGCAGTGCCGGGTCCAGAACGAGCAGCTCCGGCTCGTGCGCGTGTATCCTTTCCAAAACCTCATGCCCATTGCAGGCAAGCTCGACCGTGAATAAGCCCGTATCTTCCATTGCGTCCCGCAACATCGTGCGGAACTCCTCGTTGGCGTCTGCCAACAAAACCGATCTTCGCCGCTCCATGCAGTTTTGATTGCCTCCCCCGATGTGTTTTTGAACACGATTTTCTCTGTTGTCTAAAATAGCACAAAATCTTTCGGATTTCAACAAAAATGTGGACGACCTGACGAAAAAGTGCTCGACAAATTTCGCGCCCTCCGAGGAAAAGCGCGGCAAAGAAAACGGCGTCCCTGCCGCAGACAGGGACGCCGCTTCGGTCATTGATCATCGGCAGGTGAAGGCTCCGCGCCGGCGCGCAGCGCCTCCGCCTCGGCCTTGGCCTCGGCGAGCAGCCTGCGCTCGCCCTTCGTTTTGCACACGCTCTCGTCAAACTGCGCCCACAGGTCGGGACGGCGCAGCATCGTGCGGATGTAGCTCTGCTTGCGCCGCCACTTCTCCACGTTGCCGTGGTGGCCGGAGAGCAGCACGTCCGGCACGCGGCGTCCGTGCCACTCGTCGGGGCGGGAATACTGGGGATACTCCAAAAGACCGTTCCAGTGCGATTCCTCCGTGAAGCACTCCTCGTCCGGCAATACGCCCGGCACCATGCGGCACACGGCATCCGCGAGCGCCATCGCGGGGATCTCGCCGCCGGTGACGACGAAATCGCCCATGCTGAGCTCCTCGTCCACGCACTCGTCGATGAAGCGCTGGTCGATGCCCTCGTAGTGTCCGCAAACGAGAATGAGGTGGTCATAGGTCTCCTTCAGCTCGCGCGCGACGTTCTGCGTGAAGGTGCGCCCGCAGGGAGAGAGATAGACGGTATGGCCTCTTGAGCCGGCCTCCTCGCAGACGTGCGCCCAGCAGCGGTAGAGGGGATCGGCCTGCATCACCGCGCCGCGTCCGCCGCCGTAGGGATAATCGTCCACCTGCATCTGCTTATTCGTGGTGAAGTTTCGGATCTGGTGGGTCCTGATGGTGATATAGCCCCGCTCCTGCGCGCGGCCGAGGATGCTCGCGTGCATCATCGCGTCCACCGCGTCGGGAAAGAGGGTGAGAATGTCAATCCGCATTGGTTTCCAACCCCTCGATCATCTTGACATATATTTCGCGCTTTTCCGCGTCGATGTCCACAATGAAAATATCCTGCACGGCGGGGATCAGGTAGCACTTCTCCGGCCCGCGGACCTTGTAGAGCTTGTGCGCGGGGTAGGTGAGGACCTCCTCGACGGTGCCGACATAGCGGTGGATGAAGTCCTCATAGACCTGCATCCCGATGAGCTCGGCATCGAGAAATTCGCCCTTTTTGAGCTGCACCTCGCTGCGCTTGATGGAGAGGATCTTGGTTTTCAGCGTTTCCGCGGCGGTCATATCGTCCCAGCCGGGGAAGTGCATGAGCACCATGTCGCCCTGTATGCGGCGGTCGATGGGGCGAAACTGCGTGCCGTCCATATAGAGGGCCTTGAAGCCAGCGAGCTGCGCGGGCGTCACGTCCCACGGCTGCACCTTCACGTCGCCCTTCACGCCGTGCGTGTTGACGATCTGACCGACCTCGATGAATTCGGGCGCCTCGGACTTGACGGGCTTACCCATAGAAAAGATACCCATGGCGGGGACCTCCTTGCGTTTGACATATTTTTTTCAGTATAACCGAAAAACGGCGCAAGGGCAAGTGCGGATTTTATCCCGCGCTTGACGCGGCGGCGGCATTTGTGCTATAACGGTAGCAAAGAAACCGTGAGAGGAAAGGAAGTCTTGCTATGCTCATTTCCACCAAGGGCCGCTACGCGCTGCGCGTCATGCTGGAGCTGGCGCAGGGCGAGCCGGGAGAGTGTATGCCGCTGCCGGTGATCGCGCAGCGGCAGGGCATTTCCGAAAAATATTTAGAGAGCATCATCGCCGTGCTCGCGCGCGCGGGACTGGTCGAGGGGCAGCGCGGCAAGGGCGGCGGCTACCGCCTCAGCCGGGAGCTGAAGGATTATTCGGTCGGCGAGATCGTCCGGCTGACGGAGGGCTCGCTCGCGCCCGTTTCCTGCCTGGAGGGGGAGAACACCTGCCCGCGCGCGGACAAGTGCCTCTCGCTGCCCGTCTGGGAGAAGCTCGACACGCTCATCAACGACTATCTCGACAGCGTTTCGCTCGCCGACCTGCTGGCCGAGGGCGGCGGGAACGGCTGCGGCATCTGAGCCGCGGCGAAGCCTGCCGGAGAGCAATACGGTAAATAAAAGGAGCGCCGCTCATTCGAGCGGCGCTCCTGCTCTGTTTGGCTGTGCGCTCAGCGGACGCTGCCGTCGGCCTTGAAGGTCGGCAGCGGCGCGAGGAACTTGATGTCGTCGCGGTTCTTGGCGTCGCCCTCGGCGAGGACGGCCATGCGTCCGGCGACCGTGCCGCCCGCCTTGGCGACCAGCGTCTCCATCGCGTGCAGGCTGCCGCCGGTGGAGATGACGTCGTCCACGATCAGAATTTTCTTACCCTTGATGAGGTCGGCGTCGTCGCGGCCGAGGAAGAGCTGCTGTACGCCGAGCGTAGTGATGGAACGATCCTCCACGGAGATGGGGTCGGGCATATAGACCTTGGGGCCCTTACGCGCGATGAAATACTTCTCCGCGCCGCTCTGACGCGCCATCTCGTGAATGAGGGGAATGGACTTGGCCTCGGCGGTGAGCAGATAGTCGTAGTCCAGCTCCTCCGCCAGCTTGAGGAGGTCACGGGCGCAGGCGACGGTCAGCTCGGCGTCGCCGAACATGATGAAAGCGCCGATGTAGAAGTCCTCCGTCACCTTGCAGATGGGGAGATCGCGGACGAGGCCCGCAACGTGCATGGGATAGGTCATCATAGTGGTTCTTCCTTCCTGTTTCTTCCTGTAATAGCCGCCTCAGCGGCCGGTATTTTGAGGCGTCCCGTTCAGTCGATCTCGGGACCCTTGTATTTTTCCTTCTTCTCGCTCGGTTCGCGGACCTCGCTGTCCACGTCGATCACGCCGCCGCCGGCCGGCTGCTCCGGCACGACAAGGGCCATGATGACATAGAGCAGGATGCTCGTGCCGTAAAAGAACGCCAGCAGCGCCCAGATCACGCGCACGATGGTGGGGTCGATGCCGAAATAATCCGCCACGCCGGCGCAGACGCCGCAGAGCTTTTTATCCGTTTTGGAACGGTAGAGCCGCTTTTTCACGAAAAAAGTCTCCTTTCTTCTTTCTTGCAGGGTAAAGTATAGCACGTCTTACTTCGGCTGTAAATCACTTTTTTCGACCCATCAGACTGAACCAGCCGAAGGTCATCGGCCAAAGCGTGCCCGCCATGAGCACCACGGCAAAATAGCGGATGCCGTCGCCGACGCTGTTCGCGCCAAAGGCCGCCGTCAGCGGCGCCTTGAGGGCCACGCGCACGGCCAGCGTCAGCGCAAGGCCGAGCACGACCTTGAGGATCTGCGCCCACCACACGGCCTGCGTTTCAAAGCGCGTGTAGTGCCGGTCGGCGAACACCGAGACGATCGCGCCGAGCACAAGGCCGAGCATCGACCACGCCGTTTTGACCGCGTGGTCAAAGTTGGCCGCGTCGCCGCTCGCGCCCGCGCGGACGCGAAGCGCATAGAGCAGGAACAGCGCCGCCGGTACGAGCAGGATGAGCCAGATGTGCTCAAGCACCTCGCCGCGGTGGCCGATCTCCTCAAGCAGAGGATAGAACGCCAGCACCAACAGCCAGCCGATCAGGAATGATACGCCGACGTCGAGCGGCGTGTGGACGCCGAGATACAGCCGCGAAAAGGGAATGAGCAGCGCCAGCGCCATGCACACCACGCGCACCCAAAGCTTTTTCGTGATGCAGAACATCCCGCCGTAGGCGGCGACGGCGTTCTGCGTGTGGCCCGAGGGGAAGGAGAAGCCCGTCGCGCCCGCGCGGGCGGACTCGACGATCTCGAACGAGGGGTCGAGCACCCAGGGCCGCGGGATGCAGAACGTGATCTTCAGCATCTGGTTGACCGCCGTGCCGGTGAAGCACAGGAGCATGAGAAAATAGCCTTTTTTTTTGTCCACGCACCAGAAGATCACCAGCATAAAGAGCATGAACAGTGTCTCGCCGCCGAGCTCCGTCACGCCCTGCATGAGCGTGTCGAGCAGCGGAGTGCGCAGCTCGGCGATGGCGCGCAGGCAGTTCAGATTCCATTCCATAAAGGGAGTCATTCTTTTCTTTCCACCTTCTTCCGAAAAAATGAGGTAAAGCATGGTGCATTATAAGCCATTTCGCGCGGGAATGCAAACATTTCGGACAGAGCTGTGAAGAAAAAGTGCGAAAGCACTTGAAACTTTGCGCGTCGTGTGCTATAAATAACTGTCAGAGAAACGCAGAGAACGGGAAAATAGCGAGCTTGCTTCGCGCAGAGAGGACCGGTCGGCGGCTGGAAGCCGGTCTGTGGAGTGTCGCTTGGTTCGCCCGGGAGCGGCCGCGAGGAAAGGCGCGGACGGCTGACCGCCGTTAAAGGGTCGCGAGTGCGCGCAGACCGTCTGCGCGAATTTGGGTGGTACCACGGAGAGGCTCTTCGTCCCATGCGGACGAGGGGTTTTATTTTTTTGCCAAAAACTTTCACAAGAGAAGGAGACATGATATGAAGCAGCAATTAGAAGCCATCCGCGCCAAAGCCCTTGAGGCCATCGGCGGCGCGGAGAAGGCGGAGGACCTTGAGGCGCTGCGCGTGCAGTACCTCGGCAAGAGGGGCGAGCTGACCGCTGTCCTCAAGCAGATGGGCTCTCTCAGCGCGGAGGAGCGCCCGGTGATCGGTCAACTTGCCAACGAGGTGCGCGCCAAGCTCGAGGAGAGCGTGGAGACGCGCGCGAAGGAGCTGGCCGCAAAAGCGCTGGAGATGAAGCTCAAGGCCGAGGCGGTGGACGTCACCATCCCCGGCAAGGCCGTGAAGATCGGCAAGAAGCACCCGATGTATCAGGTGCTCGACGAGATCAAGGATATCTTCGTCGGCATGGGCTTTGAAATTCTCGAGGATCGCGAGGTCGAGACCGCCGACTACAACTTCACCAAGCTCAACTGCCTCGAGGGACACCCCGCCCGCGAGTGGACGGACACGTTCTACTTCACCGAGGACAGCTCCATCCTGCTGCGCACGCAGACCTCTCCCATGCAGATCCACGCGATGGAGACGCGCTCTCTGCCCATCCGTATTCTCGCTCCGGGCCGCGTGTATCGCAAGGACGAGGTGGACGCCACCCATTCCCCCATGTTCCACCAGATCGAGGGCATGGTCATTGACAAGGGCGTGACGATGGCGGACCTCAAGGGTACGCTCAACGCCGTCATGGAGGAGCTGTACGGCAAGGGCACGGTCACGCGCTTCCGCCCGCACCACTTCCCGTTCACCGAGCCGAGCTGCGAGATGGACATCCAGTGCCACAAGTGCCACGGCGCGGGCTGCCCGACCTGCAAGGGCGAGGGCTGGATCGAGGTCCTCGGCGCGGGCATGGTTCACCCCAAGGTGCTCGAGGGCTGCGGCATCGACTCCAACGTGTATTCCGGCTGGGCGTTCGGCATGGGTCTGGAGCGTCTGGCGCTCGGCCACTTCAAGATCGGCGACCTGCGTCTGATCTTCGAAAACGACGTCCGGTTCCTGGAGCAGTTCTGAGAAAGGAGAGCGAAGAAAATGAATTTAAGCAGAAATTGGCTCAACGAATTTGTTGACCTCCACGACATCACCGACAAGCAGTTCAACGATGAAATGACGCTCTCCGGCTCCAAGGTCGAGACCATCGAGCGTCTGGACGAGAGCCTCAAAAACGTGGTCGCGGGCAAGATCCTCTCCATGGAAAAGCACCCCGACAGCGACCACATGTGGGTCTGCCAGCTCGACGTCGGCAGGGAGGAGCCGGTGCAGATCGTCACCGGCGCGTGGAACATCCACGTCGGCGATCTGGTGCCCGCGGCGCTGCACAAGTCCGTGCTGCCCGGCGGCGTGAAGATCGAAAAGGGCAAGCTGCGCGGCGTGCCGTCCAACGGTATGCTCTGCTCGCTCAAGGAGCTGGGCCTGACCGCCGAGCACGACTTCCCCTACGCGGTCATCACGCCCGCGGCGCTTCTGAACGACTATCATCCCATCGACAAGGACAAGCCCTCCATCCCCGCCGACATCAAGCCCGGTGACAAGGTGTTCGGACCGGTCGCGGCGGCGAAGGTGCTCGAGTGCGCGCTGCAGGGCGACGGCACATTTCATACCTGTCTCGACCTCGGCGGCACGACCGCCTGTCCCGACACCGTCTGCTCCAACCTGCACGAGGGCGATCTGGTGGCCTACAACACCAAGTCCGACTCCATCTGCACGCTTGCCGACCTGCACGCCGAGCAGAAGGAATTCCCCCATTGCATCGCCGACGGCATCTTCGTCCTGCGTGAGGATGATGTGAAGCCCGGCGACGACATCGCGAAGGCCATCGGCTATGACGACAGCGTGGTCGAGTTCGAGATCACGCCCAACCGTCCCGACTGCCTTTCCGTCATTGGCCTTGCCCGCGAGGCAAGCGCGACCTTCCACCGCCCTCTCAAGCTGCACACACCTGAGGTCAAGGGCTGCGGCGGCAGCATCGCGGAGCTGGTCGACATCGAGATCGAGGACGGCGAGCTTTGCCCGCGCTACACCGCGCGCATGGTGAAGAACGTCAAGATCGCGCCCTCCCCGAAGTGGATGCGCGAGCGGCTGCGCAACTCCGGCGTGCGTCCGATCAACAACATCGTTGATATCACAAACTACGTCATGCTCGAGTACGGCCAGCCGATGCACGCCTTCGACTTCTCCTGCGTGGACGGCGGCAGGATTGTCGTCCGCACCGCGCGTGAGGGCGAGGTCATTCAGACCCTCGACGGCAACGACCGCAAGCTCGCGCCGAATATGCTCTGCATCTGCGACGAGCACAAGCCCGTGTGCGTCGCGGGCGTGATGGGCGGCGCGAACAGCGAGATCGTCGGCGATACGGCGATGGTCCTCTTTGAGAGCGCCAACTTCAACGGCGTGTCCGTCCGCCGCACGGCGGCGGCCCTCGGGATGCGTACCGACGCCTCCGCGCGCTACGAAAAGGGTCTTGACCCGATGAACACCATGAAGGCTGTGCAGCGTGCCTGCGAGCTGGTCGAGCTGCTCGGCTGCGGCGAGGTCGTGGACGGCGTGATGGACGTCATCGCCAAGGACAAGGCCCCCACGGTCGTGAAGCTCGAGCCGGAGAAGATCAACGCGCTGCTCGGCACCGACCTGCCCGAGAGCCTGATGCGCGAGATCCTTCTCTCCCTCGGCTTTGAGCTCAGCGGCGACGACATTCTTGTGCCGAGCTGGCGCGGCGATGTGGAGCATTACAGCGACATTGCCGAGGAGGTCGCCCGCTTCTACGGCTACAACAACATTCCCTGCACGCTCATGCGCGGCGAGACGACGCGCGGCGGCTTCAGCGAGCAGCAGCTCTTTGACCGCGCGCTCGGCGAGACCTGCCGCACGCTCGGCTACGACGAGATCATCACCTACTCCTTCATCAGCCCGTCGTACTACGATAAGATCCGTATGCCGAAGGACTCCCCGCTGCGTAAGAGCCTGAAGATCCTCAACCCGCTGGGCGAGGACACCTCCATCATGCGCACGACGATCCTCCCCTCCGTGCTGGAGATCATCACCCGCAACTACAACTACCGCAACAAGGCCGTGCGCCTCTACGAGCTGGGCAAGATCTACCTGCCCCGCGAGGACGGTCTGGCCGACGAGCCGAAGATCCTCTCCCTCGGCGCTTACGGCGACGGGATGGACTTCTTCACGCTCAAGGGCGGTATCGAGGCCATTCTCCGCGCCTGCCGCATCAAGGACGTCCGCTTTGAGGCCTGCACGGACAACGCCTCCTATCACCCCGGCCGCTGCGCGAAGGTCTATGCCGGCGATGTCGAGCTGGGTGTGTTCGGTCAGATCCACCCGCTCGTCGCGGCCACCTACGGCGTGGACGCGGAGATCTATGCCGCTGAGCTGCGCTTTGACGCGCTCTACTCCGTGCGGGGCGGTATCCCCGTCTACCAGCCGCTGCCGAAGTTCCCCGCTGTTACACGCGATATCGCCGTGGTGTGCGCCGAGAGTGTCACCGTCGGCGCGCTGGAGGACTGCATTTGCCGCGGCGCGAAGGGCCTTTTGAAGAAGGTCGAGCTGTTCGACATTTACCGCGGCGTGGGCGTCGCGCCGGGCAGCAAGTCCGTTGCGTTCAGCCTGACGCTGCGCGCGGATGACCGCAGCCTCACCGGCGAGGAGGCCGACGAGGATGTGAAGAGCATCCTTGCGCTGCTCGAAGCCGAGCTGGGCGCGAAGCTGCGCTGACAAAAGAGCATTTTTATCAGGGACCGCATGGCACGAGGACTGCCGTGCGGTCCTTTCCCATTGCCCAAATTTCTTTCGTTTTTCGGCAAAAAGGCATGGACAAGCGCGGGAAATCGTAGTATACTCCATGCAACAGATATCACAGGTGTTTAAGCCTAACATTAGAAAAAATTATGATAAAGCGAGAACAGGAGGATCATGGCGATGGCATACAAGGAAAGCTACGCGGGCAGGATCAACCGCAAGCTCAACAAAAAGCTCCATGTGGTAGAGGTGGCGGCGGGACGGCAGAAGGCCGACCTCGTTTTGAAGAACGCGACCTATGTAAATGTGTTCTGCAACCAGCTCAGCCGCGGCGACATCGCGGTAGCCGAGGGGCTGATCGCCGGCATGGGTGGCCACTACGAGGGTGAGGTCGAGGTCGACATGAGCGGCAAGCTCGTGCTGCCCGGCTTCGTCGACGCGCATATCCACCTCGAAAGCTCGCTCGTGAGCCCCAAGGAATTTGCCAAGGCCGTCCTGCCCCATGGCACGACGACCGTCATCACCGACCCGCACGAGATCGCCAATGTCATGGGCACCGACGGCATCGAGTATATGCTCCAGGCCACCGAGGACCTGCCGCTCGACGTGCGCTTCATGCTGCCGAGCTGCGTGCCCGCCACCCCGCTCGACGAGAGCGGCGCGAACCTTGATTACCGCGCCATCGACAGCTTCTACGAGCACAACCGCGTCGAGGGCCTTGCCGAGATGATGAACTACGTCGGCGTCGCCAACGCCGACGAGCAGGTGCTCGAGAAGATCGTCGCGGCGCAGGCGCATCACAAGAAGATCGACGGCCACGCTCCCGGCCTTTCCGGCAACGACCTCAACGCCTACGTTGCCGCCGGCGTCTACTCCGACCACGAGTGCTCCGACATGGGCGACGCGCTCGCCAAGCTCGAGCGCGGCCAGTACATCATGATCCGCGAGGGCACCGCGGCGCGCAACCTTGACGCGCTGCTGCCACTGCTCACCCCGCAGTATTACACCTACTGTATGTTCTGCACGGACGACAAGCACCCCAACGATCTGCTGGAAAAGGGTCACATCGACTACATCATCAAGAAGGCCATCGCCGCGGGCGTGGACCCCATCATCGCCGTCAAGTGCGCGAGCCATCATGCTGCCCGCTACTTCCTGCTCAACAACCGCGGCGCCATCGCGCCCGGCTTCCTCGCCGACTTCGTTATCATCGATAACTTCCGCGACTTCAATATTCTCGAGGTCTACAAGAAGGGCAAGCTCATGTTCGACGGCAAAGAGGTCGCGCCCTTTGAGGCTCCCGAGATCGATCCGCATCTCATCAAGCGCTCCCACGAGACCTTCCACGTCGCGCACCTCACCGCCGACGATTTCACCGAGACCCGCCCGCGCGCCGTGCTCGGCATGGTCCCGGGCGAGATCGTGACGACCGACGCCGGCTACGCCGACAAGATCGACCTGGAAAACGACATCCTCAAGATTGCGGTCATCGAGCGCCATAAGAACACGCACCACATCGGCATCGGCTACATCAAGGGCTACGGCCTCAAGTCCGGCGCGGTGGCGACCTCCATCTCGCACGACAGCCACAACATCATCGTTGTCGGCACGAACGAGGAGGACATCGCGGCGGCAGCCAACCGCGTCGTCGAGCTCGGCGGCGGCATCGTCGTGCTCGACCACGGCGAGGTGCTCGGCGAGGTCCGGCTCCAGATCGCGGGCATCATGAGCGAGGAGCCGCTCGTGGACGTCAACCGCGAGCTGGAAAACGCCAAGGAAAAGGCGTTTGCCCTCGGCGTGAGCCGCGGCGTCGATCCGTTCATGACGCTCTCGTTCATGGCACTGCCGGTCATCCCGACGCTGCGCCTGACCACCCGCGGTGTGTTCGACACCGTGACGCAGAAGTACGTCTGAAAAAGGCCGCGCCGGACGGCGGCGCAGCCGCCCGGCGGAAACGAATCAGAAAAGCGGGAGACACAGGGTTTGCACCGTGTGTCTCCCGTTCGTTATGCAAACGCAGGACAAAAAATGCGCCGTTTCCTCGTCTCCGCAGCCTTCAAAAAGCGGACTGCAATTTTCTGCTTGCTCCCTGCGCGGGGCTGTGGTACAATAGCGTCGTTATGCGGGCATGATGAAATTGGCAGACATGCGAGATTTAGGTTCTCGTGCTTTACGGCGTTGGGGTTCGAGTCCCCATGCCCGCACCAAAAATAAGACCATCTGCCAAAGGCAGATGGTCTTATTTTTGGGTTCCGCTCCCTGTGGTCGCTCAACCCCAAGGGGATCGAACATGCCCGGAGCAAGTGAATTGCCCCTGCGCCAGGATTTTGCTGCGCAAAATACTTGTGACGGCGCACCCGCGCCGCCTCGCCGTGTGGGAGCATGGTTCGGTCGGCGTCCATACTGCTGCATCATGGCCCGACGGAACGGGACTCACGCTCGCTTTACCGCACTACAGCAACATATTACGGTTTTGTTACAGATGCCCAAAACCCCTTTACTTTGCAAAAAATTGGGGTATACTGGCAAGTGGAAGGAGGGGAGACCGAATGGAAGACTATACCCGCAAATTCAACGCCGCGAAGGAAAAGGACGAGGAGATCCACCACATCCTGACGAGCGTGTACACCGCGCTGGAGGAGAAGGGCTATAACCCTATCAACCAGCTCGTGGGCTACATCCTTTCGGAGGACCCCACCTACATCACCAACCACCGGCAGGCACGCACGCTGATCCGCAAGCTGGATCGCGACGAGCTGCTGCAGGTCCTCCTGCGCAGCTACCTGAGCCAGTAAAAATTTTTCCGCTGTTTTGAAATACCCCGAGGGTCGAAAAAAGGCTCCCGGGGCATTTTGCACGGTTTGGTTGACAAGCGGCGCGGGCGATGGTAGAATGAGCAGGAATCGGAATTAAAGTGAGGAGTGTTTCAATATGGCTGAAAATCTCGTTTACCGCGGTCATCCGCTGCGCCGCGTGGACAATCTGGTCTACTACGGCTCGATGGCGGATAAGTATATCATCATGATGCAGGTGCTCGACACCGAGGACGTGAAGGATCTCAAGCTCGCCAAGCGCGTGTCCATCCAGCTCCAGCTCACCGACCCCAACCTCCGCTCGCGCGACCGCGTGGTCCGCTCCACGGAGAAGGGCAGCATGGCCGAGGCCATGGAGTTCGCCACCATCTGGCTCGAGCGCGCCCTGAGCGGCAAGATGTGAGCCTGCTTTGATCGAAACAAAACGCAGCAGTCCGGCTTCCAAAGCCGGAC
>ERZ773228.1531-NODE-1531-length-23856-cov-7.743120_pt1 | contig 23856 bp, 13 predicted proteins | sample MGYA00580524_ERZ773228 | MGnify/ENA primary metagenome ERZ773228 (study PRJEB29015, sample SAMEA2737768) | human gut metagenome | biome: human gut; feature: human-associated habitat; material: faeces | place: China | collected 2012 ... | reverse complement strand
CGCGCCGCCAGCGTTCGTCCTGAGCCAGGATCAAACTCTTTATAAATGGTATTTAATCGCCATTTAAAAGCGTTAAATCTCTGTAATCACTCAGACACAATCGCTTGCGTCCTGTATGAATTACTTGTAAATTTGGAATTGATTAACGTGGGTTTCCAAACCCACGATCAAGGTTCCACAAGTTTCAGTTTTGTTCAATTTTCAAGGTCCTGCTGTGCTGTCGCGTCTCCGTGACAGCTTGTATATTATATATCAGAAACGCTTGATTGTCAAGAGGTTTTCTGAAAGTTTTTTGAAGAAGTTTTCTTCAAAAAACGCACACAAGCTGTTGATAGAAGGGCTTGCCGCGTCCTCCGCCGCGAGACAGCTTGATTATTATAGCAATGTGTATGACTATTGTCAAGGGTTGTTTTTGATTTTTTCGACAAATTTTGAGAGGGATTTTTAGGCAAGGTGCATGTTGGGGATTTGCTGCGCATTGGCCACAAGTTGTGGTATCGGGTAGGTTGCGGGCCGGGCATGCCCGGCCCCTACAGGGTGGTGGGTTAGGTTGGTGGTATAGGCAAGGTGCGCGGGCGGCATGTATGCCCGCCCCCTACGGGTGGGCCGTTTGGTGAGCGATGGCGTTGGGTATGCGGGAGGGATGAATCCCTCCCCTACGGGGTTAAGATGAACGGGATGTAATGGCAAGCCTGCGGGCCGGGCATGCCCGGCCCCTACAGAGTGGTGGAGGGTAAGGTTAGCGGTGTAGAAATGTAACACGGCCCCTTATCCCTTATATATAAAGGTACGCAATCGTCCAGAATACATTAAAACTGCTCCAGCGTATCTGCAAGCATGTTCTGAAATCTTTGGAAAACCGCACACTATATCTGCGTTGACTCCCGCAAGCTTACTTGGTAGCCCAGTTCTATTCTAGTCTCCACCTTCTCCCCCTGCAATGCGCACAGCAGCTGTTGGGTAGCCTTGAGTCCCAGAATGTCGGCATTAAATTGTACCGCTGTGATGGGCGGCACGGCATTGGCCAGATTCTCGCTGTCATACAGCGATGCCAGTCGGATATCCTGCGGCACACGCAGGTTCAGCTGCTTTAGTACATTCATCGACAGCTGAGCCAGACGCTCGTCCATGCACAGGATGCAATCCGCACCGCGCTCCACTGCCTGCTGCACAGCCCACATCCGCAGATCATCTGTTTCCAGCTCCAAAAACAGCAAGCCTTCATCAATTACCTGTCCCATCTTGTCATAGGCCTGTCGGAAGCCTTCCAGCCGGGACTGGTTGACTGTGTACAGCATGCTGCCACCCAGCAGCGCTATATGCTTCATGCCCTTCATCAACAACAGGCTCGTCATCTCGCGGCAACCGCCTACCTGGTCGTGATCCACCGAGAGAATTTCATCATCCTCTGGCTGACCAATAGCGACAAACGGCAGCTTGCGCGCTTTCAGCAATGGTATAAGCGGGTCGCGCTCCAGCGTGCGGGTCAAAATCAAGCCGTCAATTTTCCGGTTGCCCAGCAGCCGCTCCACAGGGCGGGTCTCGTTCTCGTCCACAAGTGTCAGCAGGACATCATAATCGTACTCACCCGCCACATAGTAAACTGAGCGCATTATCTTGCGCAAAAAAGGCATCTCAAAGTCGGAGAACTGCTTTGAAATCACCAGTGAAATGTTGTACGAGCAACAATTATCCGCCTCGCAGGCGGGTACATCGAGGGTACAGTTGTGCTTCTTCACATAGTCCAGCACGCGCTGACGGGTTGCGGGGCTGATGCGTCCGTTTCCGATCATCGAACGGTATACCTTTGTTTTTGGCGCATCCGCCGTCTCCGTACTCTGCGTAATATCGACCACTTTATCATTCATCGGCAAGCACGCCATCATTCCTCATCTCCCGCAGCTATTTTACTATTATCATAATCATTTTTTTACGAACCGTCAACCATTTTTTATACATTTCACATCTTTACGCAACGCCCTTGCGCATTTTTCTGCGCAGTTTCCGGCAAATAGTGCGCACCCCTTGCGCTGTTTCCTGTGTACACGGACCGGGTGCAAACTGTGCCGTCTGCACAGCAGCCAGCATGCTTTGAATTGTCTCGCCGTCTGTTTGCGGGCAATGCGCCTGCAGAAATTCCGCAAACGCCGCCTCATCGGAGGAGACATTCTCTCCCAGCCCGCAGCGCCGCATTTTGCGGTAGAGCGCGCGGAACTCCGCCTGCACGATCTGCAGCGGTGTGCGGCGCACACGGCGAACCTCGACTATCACCAGCACGGCCAGCAACAAAATTACCGGCAACACCCACAGCAGTGCCGTATTCCGCGATGTACTGTCAGGGGTTTGCGTTTCGTTTTGTGTTGGCAGCGGTGCGTCATCTTCGTTGGCAGCATTCTGTCCGGCCAGCGGTGTATCAGCTGACAGTTCACCTTCAGTGAGCTCCGCTGCCATGCCGGGCGTCACTTCCAGCGGCGTCCAGCCCTGCCCGGCAAGATAGACCTCAGCCCATGCGTGCGCGTTGTCATCCTGCAAAACAGCACGGTAACTGCCGTCCCCTTTGGCAGTAAACAGGCTTTGCGGCGCGGCATAGCCCACTACATACCGGGCCGGCAGTCCCAGCATTCGGCACAGCACCACCGCTGCCGAAGCAAACTGCGTGCTGCTGCCGGCATGGCTCTCGTTCAAAAAATAGAGTACCGGATCCGCCCCATCAGGCGCGGCGGCATCGGCGCTGTAATGGCAGCGCTCATTCAGCCAACTACGCACCAGCGTGCGGCGGCCATCGGTATCGTTGTCCTTCAGCTTGCGCTCCTTCACCAGTGCGTCAAGCTCTTCCTTGATTGCATCGTACTCCGCGCCTGCGGGCAAAGCCAGATAACGCGCCTCGGCATAGGCAGCATAGGCGCTTTCAAGGCGATCCAGCACGCTGGCGTCACCGTCAGCACGGGCGGCCAGTAATTCTTTGGCCTGCTTGCGCGGAAAATAGTAGAATGTATCATCCTGTGTGGTCTGCCCTGCAATGGCTCCATCACCGTCCGGCGTGTAGTAATCGTTAAAATACGCATTATACGGTGCAAAAGTGTAAGCATCATTTGCATGCAGACGCTGCACCGTCATTTGCCGGGGCTCTGTGCCACTGTAGGCCGCGCGCAAAAACGGCAGGTTGGCTATAGCCAGCCGACCGTTGCCATCGGTCTTCCAGTTGGACGCCGCACTGTCAAAGGCTGCGGCATCGCCCGCCTGCCAGCTTGTTCCGTCATAGTCCGCACCAATAAAACCGCGCAGATAGACGGTCTCCTCCGGCTTGGCACTGGCCGTGACCATCAGATCCTCCAGCCCGGTCAGTGCAAGGCCGTCACCTTGGGTCAGGCTTCCGTCCTCAACACCGCCCGCCGCCGCGCTGAGATGAAAATTCAATGCGCCGTTGCTGATCTTCGGCAGCCACTCAATTGCGACGCTCAGCACCGCTGCCTGAGCCTTGTCAGTCACCGGCTGCAGCGCGTTCAGCGGCAGCGTAAGCACCGGGCGCAGCGCCAGTGCAGGCAAAAACAATACGGTGCAGGCCACTGCCATACCGGCAGCGGCCAATTTTTGGTTTGTGCGGTGGGTCTGCAGGTTGGCAGCATAGGCGGCGGAATCCTTGCCACCCCACAGCCGCTTTCGCTGCACCGACCGCGCCGCCGCGCAGGCCCCCAACCAGCCGGGCAGAAGCAGCAGCCATCCCAAAACAGCGCTTCCTGTCCCGGCCAGCAGTGTAAATACCACGACCGGCAGCAGCGCCAGCCCCAGCAGCAGTGCATCGGCGTGCCAGGCGGTTACTGCGGCCAGAAACGCCGTGACAGGGATCGCAGCCAGCAGCACAAACAGCCCCCTCTGCGCCGGGATCGGCGAAGTCAACACCGCAAAATTTGCGTTGAATCGTGTATTCAGGCACAGTCTTACGGCATCCGCACACTGCTGCGCACCGGCCAGAAATGTCCGCTGCAACACAAACAGAAGCACCAGATACCCCACAGCCAGCGCCAGCGTTACACCACGGCGGGCAGCGTTCGGCAGCGGGGCGCGGTGCAGCGCCAGCCACACCGGGCACAGCGTTGCCGTGCCCAGCCATACCCAAACAGGCAGCGCCAGCGCAAACGCGCCGTTCAAAGCCGTCAGCAGACCCAACGCCAGCAATTCCAAAATCAGCAAATCCACTGCCGTTTCCAGCACAGGGCGCGCCGCAGCCCCGGTGCGGGGCAGCAGCACACGGTCAATGAACACCAGTCCCGTGTCCGGGTCGGCGGTCCGGCGGCGGGTCATGGTGCGCAGCCGTTTTACGGCAGCCTGACCAAAGTGCAGCACCTGCTGCGGCGCATCGGCTCCCTCTGCCATGATTGCCCCGGCCGGGTCGGCGCAATAGGTCGCGCCCAGCGGCTCACGCACGGTCAGCTCGCCCACGCGGGCAGTCAGCTTCCAGTGTATCTGCTTCAGTGAATCCCCCGCACGGTAGGGCCGTAGGTCGTAAACGCCGTCAGCCATGTCGTGGCCTGCGGCGGTCACCTTCTCCACCTTATTTTGCGGCTTTGTGCCCGCGCCATCGTCCTCACCCTCGGCGGGCGGCAGCACACACAGCTCCCGGCTTTGGGGCGGCACGGTGCAGGGCACGGCAAACAGGCCCAGCGGGTCACGCACCGTGATTTCCCGCACGCGGAACCGCCACAGGCCGCTTTTGGCGGCGCGCAGCGTTACGCGCAGGTCGGCACGCTGACCCAGGGCCAGCATTGCACCGCAGGGCAATTCGATCGCCGTACCACTCTCGGCATCCACTGCCTGCAAAACGACACGCAGCTCCGGCACAGGCCGCCGCCCGGCGTTGTGCAGCTGCGCCAGCACGGCAAATTCCTCGCCGGGGCGCACGGGGCGGGCGGGCAGCTGCAGCGCTGCCTTCACATGCCGGCGCAGTGTGCGGGCATACCATGCCAGAAACACCACCACCAGCACCGCCCATGCCAGCAGAAACACCGCAAACGGCGCACGGCTGACTGCGGCCACGGCAAACAGCACGGCCAGCAGCAGCCCGCAGCCAACCTTACCTGCCATGGGTCGGCTTCTCCGGGCGGGGGCGCGGCGTGGTGTGCAGAACATCCGCAATAATGTTCTCCACCGTCTCACCACCGGTGCGCGCCTGCTCGGTCAGGCGCAGACGGTGGTGGGTCACATCGGCAAAAATCGCGGTCACATCCTGCGGGGCCACATAATTGCGCCCGCTCAGAAAAGCCGCCGCGCGCGCCATACCGGCCACAGCCAGCGATGCACGGGGCGACAGCCCCAGCGCCAATCGGCCATCCTGCCGCGTTGCGCGGGAAAGCTCCACGATATACCGCCGAATCTCGTCACTCATAAACACTTCATCCACCTGCTGCTGCATGGTCAGCAGGTCGTTTTTGTCCATCACAGGCTGCACACGGTCCAGCAGGGCATGGCGCGGCTGGCGGGCCAGAATTTCCATTTCCGCCTCGGCGTCAGGGTAGCCCATGACCACGCAGACCATAAAACGGTCCAGCTGCGACTCCGGCAGCATCTGCGTACCGACCGAGCCGACAGGGTTTTCTGTAGCCATGACCGTGAACGGCTGGGGCAGCGGGTGCGTCACACCGTCCACCGTGACGGCGCTCTCCTCCATGACCTCCAGCAGGGCGGACTGGGTGCGGGCGCTGGTACGGTTGATCTCATCAGCCAAAAACAGGTTGCACGCGACCGCGCCGGGGTGGTAGACAAACTTGCCGGTTTCCTTTTGATAGAGCGAGAACCCCACAATATCGGACGGCAGAACATCCGGTGTAAACTGCACGCGGTTCTGGGTCAGGTCCATGGCGCGGGCAAACGCCTGTGCCAGCGTGGTTTTGCCCACGCCGGGGATGTCCTCGATCAGCACATGACCGCGGGCCAGCATCGCCATCATTATTTTCAGCACGACCTCGGGCTTGCCCAGCACGGCCTTGCTCACCTCGGCTGTCACAGCCAGCGCTTTCTCGTTGAAATTCTGCATGGGTCAATCCTTTCTGTGGCCGCGCCAGATCAGCATACAGCCGATGACGGCGGCAATCAGCACAATTCCTGCCCACAGGGCGTTGTTTTCCAGCCAAATCATCCAGTTGGAGTACGCGCCGCCCGCATCCTCGCTGCCGCCCTCGTTAGGCAAGGGGCTGATGCTTTCGGGCGCAACCTCCTCCAGCGCGGTCATGCCGTCGGTTTCCACGGTCACCTGACGCGGCGCAGCGTCCCATGTCTCGTCACACTCGGTCAGATCCTCCGCATGGGTCGCGGGCGCGGCATCGGGGTCATGCTCGGCAATAACCAGATACCGTTGGGTATTTTGGGTGTAGGGGTGGCAGGTCGTCAGGGTCAGCAGGTCGCGCCCCGGCTGTATCAGCACCGCATTTATATCGTCCGGCTGTATAATTTTTAGCTCGCACACGCGGTAGACCAGCGTATCCCACGGTGTTGTCAGCGTGATTTTATCGCCGAGCTGTATCTGCTGCACATTGCGCAGCATCTCCGCGCCGTAGTAGCCGCGGTGCGCGGCGATCACGGTATTGGTGTTCACGCCGCCCAGCGGCATCGAGGTCTGCCCCAGCAGCGCACCGCCGCGGGCCATGTTGGCCGTGCTGGCGCCCAAGTAGACAGGCAAATCCAGATTCAGGCGCGGTATCCACAGCGCGGCGATCATATCATCGGGCAGGCCGTAGCCGGTCAGGTCAAAGGCGGGCGTCTCGTAGGCAAAGGGGTCCTTCAAGCCACTTTGTCCCTCGGCAAAAATCTGCGCATTGTAGGCTTGCAGGGCATCGTACAGTTCGGGGTAAGCGCGGGCAGGCTCGGCGTTGTCTGTGGTTTCAGCCACGGCGGGGGCGGCAGCTTCGGCAGCCTGAACAAATTTTTGTACGGTTTTTGTACTTTGCCGCGCCGCCAGATACTGGCTGACCGTGGGCTGCAGCATAAGCCCAACGCCCAGCAGTATCGCCAGCCATGCAAAAATCTGCAAAAACAGGCGTTTCATCAGTCTTCCTCCTCGCGCTTTTTGCAGCGGTGCAACAGCAGCAGCAAGAGCAGCGCCTCACCGCCGATGACAAGGCTGCCCGTCACGCTGATCCACGGCCATGCGTCCACCATACGCTTGACAACATTGCCGGTGTGCAGCTCCTGATACTGCACGGTCTGCGGCGTGGCGGTCTCCTCGTCCTCTCCATTATACGGCACGCGGGTGCCGCGCACAAGCATACGGTGGGTGTTGATGGCGTAGGGCGTGCAGGTGACCAGCGTGCAGTAGTCCCCGCCGGGGATAATTTCCAGATCTTCGGTGCGTTCCGGCTCCACGACCTTGACCTGATCGACCTGATAGGCCAGCACCTCATCCATAATGTGCAGGTAAAAGTGGTCGCCCTCGCCCAGCTTGTCCAGATCGGTAAAAAGCACCGCCTCGGCCAGACCGCGGTGGCCGGTCAGCACACTGTGTGTGCCCGCGCCGCCCAGCGGATAGCTGGACCCCTCCAGATGCCCAACGCCCTTGAGCAGCACATCATCACTGGTGCCCTCATAAATCGGCAGATTGACATCAATTTTCGGGATCGTAATGTAGCCCAGACTCTCGCCCACATCCAACATGTCCACATAGCTTGTGCCGGTGTCGGCGGCCTCGCCCGCAGCATCGCGGTCAATGGCGTTGCTAAGCTGTTCATTGTAGCGGCGCGCGGCCTCCTTGGCGGCGTCAATTTTCTCGGTGTCCATCGTCTGCACGGTATCGTTGTAGCTTTCAATGACCGAGCTTGCGTGACGCTGCGCCACCGCATTGCTGATGACGGGGTACATGGCCACGCCGATGCCCGAAGCGATCATCAGCGCCGCAAAGCCAAGCTTTAATTTGACAGTGGTATCCATAGGAAAGAGCCTTTCTGTAATGGTTTCGGGGTTATTTTCGCGTAAACGCGCAGGCTTTTAGCAGCGGACGCGCATTCAGCCGTAGGGGGGGCGGCGCCCTCGGCACCCCTTTAGCTGTAGGGGGCGGCGTCTCCGACGCCCCGCAGGGCACTGCCGAAAAGTTCCTGTTTACTTCTTCGCCGCCTCTCCCCTTGCGGGTATCGGCAATGTCCACAACCACCCATAGGGGAAGTACCGTTTCCGGCCCTTCCCCTATGGATTACCCCTCTATTTTGCTTTTGGTCTTAAAGTTGTGCGGCTTACGCACGCTTGTTCTTCTTTTTCAGGCTGAACAGCACGCTCACGCCAGCCAGCACCAGCAGCACACCGATACCGCTGAACAGCAGCGTACCGAAGCCACCGGTGGTGGGCAGGTTGAAGCCCTTGCGGTTGATGATGGTCTTTGTAATCATGCCGGTATTACCCACACCGCTCTGGGTTCCGCCATTCATTGTTTCGCCAGTTGTCGGCGTCCGACCTGTTGTAAAATCTTCTTGCGCTTTCGTCACATCAGATTTTACCCAGACACCATTATTATAAGTATCTGTCTTTGTCCATGTGGTCTTATACGCAATGTTCAGGGTAACATCAACCGGCTCTTTCAGCAAGTTATAATCTTTCAGTGTCTTGGTTTCAACAATTTTATAAGTACCATTGGCCAAGCCATTTACCTCAAGTATGCCATTTTCACTGCCAACTGTCTTCGTCGTCAGAGGCTGCGTATTAACCTTGAGCCAAGATTTGCTGCTATCCAAACCCAATGCCTTAGCTTTGTTGTCAGTAATCGCATTGGTTGTGCCCGCCGGGACTTCTTTGTACAGGTCGAACTCTACACCATTCAAGCCTTCTCCGCTTTCATTGGTTTTGTTGATCTTAATCTTAAAGGTGTACACAACCGTTTCGTCTTGAACCTGCTTTTTATCGCCCTCCGTTTCAGGGTCATTGTCCGTTTTAACCTTGTTCGAATAGACCAAAGAAACTTTATTCGTATTGCCAGCTGTGGTAGACACTGCGGTATCTTTCAGTGTTGCCGAATATGTAATTACAATTTTTTTTCCTGCATAAGTTGCCATTTTGGCAGGATTAAACTCGATTTCAAAGCCTTTTTCGCTATTAGAACCGGCAATCTCCCTGATTTCCTTAATTTCCCCCGGGTTTTCACTGGTACCTTGATTCAGTGTGGCTGTGCCAGTGCTATTAACACACTGAACCTGAATGGTTTCTTTATCATCATCCAGATTTGTAGGCGTATCCTTCACGACAAAAGTCTTCAAACGGGCAATGTTTTCCGGAACAGTAACCGTAATCTTATACGGGATCTTATCGCCAACATTATAATCGGCAGCATCCTGCCAAGCGCTTGCATCACCGTGTTTTTGCACCTGCTTATCGACATCGGGTGCATAGTTATAAACCGTAACTGTACCAATCGTTGTGTTGCTTACTTTATAATCCCCATTGTTCGTGTAAATATCATCAGCCGGCTTCGAAACCGTATGACCATCCTTACCAACAACAAATACATAACGATCGCCGCCGTTTACAATGTACTTATTATCCTGTTTTGTTTCATACCCAAGCTCCGTAAAACGGTAAGTACCCGGCGTCAGGTCTGCAACCTCAATTTTACCCTCAGAACCCGTCACAAAATATTCTTTTTGTTCTTCGGATCCCTTTTTAGCCGGTTTAATCAATGTCCAGTCAGCGTCCACTGCTTTTGTAAGTTCAACGCCATCATTCAGGCGTTCAAGCTTAAATTTCACGCCCGGCAGTGCGGTCTCATTAGCCTTGTCATTGCCGATCACGCCTTTTTTCTCAAGGTAAATCGTTCCCTTGACAGTGCTGTTTTTCGGGTAAACAGTAACATCATAAAGCCATTCCTTCAGCTGGCCTTCTGTTGCCGCGTCACCAGTCTGCACTCTCGTCATAGGAACAGAAACCAGAAACGGGGTGACTGCTGTCACAACAGACTGCGGCACTTTAGTTTCGATAACCAAATACAAGCCCAAAGCCAAATTATCAAACTTTGCATAGCCGTTCTCGTCTGTCACTTCCGACGGTTTAGCCTTAGCTGCAATGCCACCAATTAAATTAGCAGCCTCATAGCTTATAACTTGTCCGTTAGCATCTTTTTGGAAGTAATCATCAACTTCAGGGGTCTCTCCTCCTGTAGTTAATACCTCCCCGCCATAATACTTTGCCAGCCAATTTGCATCTTCCACCTGATAAATTGTAAACTCTGCGCCACGAAGTGCCGTTGCGCCTGCAGGCGGTGTCTGGGTTTCACCGGTACCAGTCTCACCTTGTGCGGTTGTGTTTGTTTTGTTGTACTTATAAATCGTAATAGAACCTGTTCTACCGGTATCAATCACACTTGCGGTCTTTTGGGGGGTGGTCGTCGTCGTGCCAGCTCCTTCCGCCATTGCGGGCAGGGCGCAGACGCTTAGGGCCATGACGGCGCTGAGGGCTGCGGTGAGTAAGCGTTTCAGTTTCATCTTGCTTCGTACCTCTTTCTCTTTATATTTGTTTGTGTAGAGGGGGACCTCGTTATTGACGCCGGCCCCCTTTCTTATTGTAGCGGAACACCAGCACCAGCAGCACAGCCACCAGCGCGGGCAAGCCTATCAAAAGCCACAGGCTGGGTGCATCCGCGCCCGTATGCGGCAACTCAAAGCTTTTGCGGTTCAGGACGGTAAGGGTCATGGTATAGGTGTTACCGGCTTGTGTAACATGCGCGCTATCCTTAACCCCGTCAATATAACATTCACCCTTTGTGTTAAATTCGATTCGGATCGGTTTGGATAGCAGGTTGTACCCTTCCGCTGTCTTGACCTCGGTCAACTGATAGCTTCCGGGTTTCAGATTCTTGAACGGGTTATCCGTAATCTGACCGTCATCCCCGGTTATGCCGGTAATGGAGCCTATGTTTTCGCTGCCGAAGTCGTAGGTCGTATCAACCTGCGGCTCTCCACTGCCGGACGATTCCGTCAGTCTTTCCAGCTTAAACTCCACGCCGCCCAGCGGGGTCTGCGTTTCCGTCCCGCTTTCGCCTGTTGTAGTGCCCTTCTTGACGATATTCAGCGTAAACTTCGGGTCCTGCAGCGTATTGGTCAGCACAATCTCGCCGCTGCCGCCGGTTATGGTTCCATTGGCTACACTACCAGTCGTGCCGGTTAGTGTGGCCGCAGCCGAAATGGTATATGTGTTACCGTCAATCGTGATGCTGCTACCTTTCGCAGTAAAGTTGTCGCTCGTATCCACCGTACCTTCCACAATACGGTACTCATAATTGGTAGTGCCATTGAGCTCGTGCTGATCCAGCCCCGTAAAGGAACACTGCCAGCCGCCATTAGTAGGGGTAACGGTAACATAGTTCGCGCTGCCTGTGCTGCCTGTGGCCGGGTATGCAACAGCATCCCAATCTGTGCTGTTTTCCAGACGGCGCTGGAGCTGGATGTAAATTTTATCCGGCAGCTTTTCTGAACCAAGGGCGTTGTCAGCCGCATCTTTCCACAGCTTAGTGAACGCAATGTCAATCAGCGTGCGCTTGGTGTTGGTAAAGGTTGCGGTCATTATCTGGGGGGTTGCGCTCTCCACAATCACGCCTTCCACCGTGGTGTTGACTACATGGGCGTTGTTCTTGTTGCCTGTAAGCGTTACGCCTTGCAGGTGGGAGCCATCCGATGTTCCAATTTCCTCGATGGTATAACGGGTGCCAACGGGGATTCCGGTGATGGGTACGGTGGGGTCTGGGTTCGCAGCGCTCATATCGATCGTATAGTATTTTACGATGGGATCGCCCGTTTCCAAGCCCTGCCCGCCGACATCGCTGAAGGTCACCTTAAATTCATAGGTACCCGTCAGGTTTTCGTTCTCTGCGGCCTCCTTTTTGATTATCAGCCCGCCGGTTTTTACCTTGTTGATGTACTGCACCTTCAACCTTGTCAGTGAATCGCCGTTCTCGTCCGGGTTGCTGTAGGAGCGGAAAACAATGGTGTTGGCATCGGTTGGCTTCGTGCCGCCATACTTATTATCGCTTTCCTCTGTTCCCTTCTTTTCCGTTCGCCCATCATCGGGGCCCGGCTTATCATCTGCTGCGATTTGATTTGCCAGCGATTTGCTCTTGTCTGCAACCGTCACAGTATTTCCACCGGCATTCGTCATCGAGGTAACCGGCAGCTCGTTCTCGTACACTGTCCATCTGGTGTCATACAGTTTTGTATCCAGTATCTCCTTGAGCGAAATGTAACTGCCGCGGCGGAACTGATCGTTGAATGTAATTATTTCGCCGTTTTCCAGTACAAACCGTCCCTGATCGTCTACCACCTGCATGCCATCAAAGTTAGAGGTGTACTTTGCGTATGTGGCGTTTTTCAGCGTGCCGGTTGTAGCGGAGCCGTAATCCGGGATTTTATCCTGCTCGGTAGTGAAGCCGGTCTTTATATCCGGTACCGTTTTGGGAACAAAGGTAAAGTCTCTGAAATAGATGTCGCGTTGATAGTTATCGCCCACGCGGATGGTTGTAACTTTGTTGTCAAAACCAACCACCTCTTTCATCTTATTCAGGCTCAGCTTTACCGTGTTCCACTTATTGGGTTCCAGCGTAACCGAGCCGAATGTGGCGCCGTTCAGACCTGCTTTGCTAAGGCTGCCCATTTGCTTGCCGGTTTTATCCAGCAGCTGCAAGTACAGGTTGTTGAGGGAAAGGTTTGTATCTCCCTTGACATAAATCTCGAATGTGAGGTAGCCGTACTGACTGAGGTCAATAGGAGGATTATTCAGCTCCAGAATACCATACCGCATATTGCGGTATGCACTGTTCAGGTCATCAAAGCGCGCAAACCAGTGCAGAACCTGACCGGTATTGGTTTCTGAACCTTGCGCGGGGTTATCTGCTAACTCAAAGATGTAATCCGTGCTGTCCTTAGTTGCGGGGTGGATGCTCTTCACATCTTTGGTCAAATCCAGCACCTTGTTCACAACGCCGCCGGTGCCGGGTCGGACAGCCTCCTTTGGGCCATAGTGGGTGGCCAGATTCTGGATGGTAAAATCAAAGATTTTCTGGTCTTTAAAGCAAGCTTTGAAAGCCGTATCAACATCACTCAGATCGACCTGCTTTTCAACCTGCAGCTCGTTGTGGTCGGGGAAGTTGAACGCCACCGCCATGTTGGACTCCCACATGCCGCGCTCCATGTAGAACATGGTCAGCGTGTGGGTGGTGCCTTTGTCGAGGGTGAATTCTTTCTCCTTATCGTCCTTATCAAGAATTTTGCCCTGCTTGGTGAATGTGACTGGGCTGCCGTTGAAGTATACGGTTTTATTGTTTACGTTTGTTGTGTAAGTCGCACCGCCTGCTTTGTTGGAGCTGACATAGGGGATTACGGTGTTGGCTGTTCCATTATCCCCAAATTCCAGCAGGCCGGACGCTTTACCGTGCGCGCCACCGACATCCAGCACCAGCTGGCCGTCAATGTAGACCCACACGTCATCGTCACCGGAGAAGAAGAACTTGATGGGGACTTTATCATTGGGATTATCCCCTACTTGAACCTGACCGTCATCCGTCAATGTAAAGTCAAATTGCAGTTTGGCACCAAAGCCGTAGTTGTATTTGTTTACACTGGGATTCTCCGTCCCCATCTTTTGATTAAATGGGAAGAAACCAAATCCACGGGGCTGGTTATTGTTATCATCTTTTGTGCTGTTATTCGAGCCACGGTTCTGTGAGTTGTCATCCGTATAAATCGGGTTTCCACTGCTATCTCTGTCAGTCTTCTCCGTTGCTTCCAGATAGTACTTGCTGCTGTTGGCAGTATCTTGCTTCAGATACAGCGACCGCTCATTACTGTCAAAGTACCAGTACTGAGCTTTACTTTCGGAATCACCCTCCATTTGCGTAAAGACAGGTTTTTGGGTAAATGGGAAGGAAACATCCTTGTACACCTTGCCCAGCACGGCTTTTTCAGCGTTTGTGCCGGTTAAAAACGCTTCGTTGAAGTGCGGCTCTGCAAGTGTAGTACCGGCCATGACCGGCATACCGTTCACCATTTGGTTTCCAACCAAGCCCTGGAAGGTTGCATTGTAAAATGGACCTTTGCCATCTACATTTATGGTTGAGTTGTTGACGGCCATAAAATGCGTGTAGGCACTTCCATCGCCCCCATCTTTATAGTCCCAGCCGTACAGATTCAGGTTTGCTGCGATGTCTGAGAATAGCGTTCCCCAATTATCATAATTAGGTTGGAAATGTCCTGTATAAATCGGGTTTTGAACCTTTGGGTTACCTGTATAGCTGCTATAATAATTACTCAGCGCTCGGTCAAACTGCCTGAATGGAACATAGCTGCGGTGTGTGCCCGTCTCGTTAGAAATGTATGTATTGCGGTTGTTGCCGTTCAGTTCGTAGTCCGTATAATAGTCATACAGTGTGGTGCTGATATACTTTGTGTTGGACTGGGGCTTAAAAGTCTTGCTTTCCAGATCTACAATACTCTTGGTCTCTCCGTTTTCTCCTTTTTTGCCTTTTTCTACATCACGGACAGCCCCCAACTTGTCCCAATAGCCGCCGCGGTCGCCGCCTTGGTAGATTACATCATCGCTGGTGTCGGCGTAGAAGCATGGCTTGTCTTTGTCCGTGGGAATGGTAAGCATTGCAGTGCCATCGCCATTTTGTGCAGCGATTTCATTATCTACCGCCCAAGATGCAAAGCGGATTTTTGTATAGCCTTGCGGCACATCGGCATACCAAATCTCGCTGGTGCCGTCACGAGCCATTTGCGAGGTTATCGCTGGTTTGCTGCTATCATCACTGGTAATGTAGCACCACAGGTTGCCTTTGGCGTCCGGCATACCGTAGGTGATTTTTGCATTGTCATTGTTGTACGACATGTCCGAGAAGGTTGCATCGAAGTAGACGGTTTTGCTGCCCGGTGCGCTCCACCTTACATCATTATCGCTTGTATATATCAGGCAATAGCGCGTGACAGGGTCGTATGGGAATACTGCTATATTTTCTGTTTCAGCTTCATCATTGTAGAAATTGAAGTACTGCTTACCGCCGATGTAAGTATTATTTCCCGCTCCATCCGATTTTTGAAAGCTTACATAGGCGCAGGCGTCTGTGGGGATTTTAATGTCTTTCGATTTGTTGTTCGGCTGCAAAGGCTGGATAACCTGCTGACTTCCGACCTGTGTAAATACTTCATTATCACCCTTTTCCCAGAATGTGACGGTGACACTATCCAGTGTTTCACTGGAATTATTCAGCAGGGTCATTGTTTTGTCGCCATAGCGGACATGCTTGGGGATGATGGAGGTGTAGTCAACCCATTTATTAATGTCGTAGTCGTACTCTTGGCTTACCGTCGTTCCGCCGCTGCTTTCCGCCAGTTTATTGCCGTCAAGGCATTTGTCGGCGATATCTTTAACAAACATCCAGCACTCATTGTTCTTCCGCTCTCCATTCATCTGAACCCAATGGTCATTATCCAGTGTAAATTTAACCCAGACAAAGCCGCCATAGGGACATAGCGAAGTTTCCTCACCCTGTTTGTGGTAGACATCCACCTGATAAATTCGGCGACCGTCTTTCGTTAAATCGTCAGTGCGTTTTGCAGTTGTGTTTTTCTCACAATATGTCGGTCCATTCGGCTGATCATTGTTATTGCCACGCTTAAAGGAGCATGTAATTGTCGATGATTCTGATAGACTACCCTCCCAGATCTTCGGCGGTGCAAAGTAGAATGTGTACTTTGTACCTTCTTGCACCGTGGCATCGCCCGCACACAGTGCAATATCACTTTCTTTGGCATTCCCTGCCGTAAGCATCCTATCATCAGCCGAATCGCCTTCGTTCAAGAAGCCTGCTTCGTCCTCGCTCCCGGTGGAATCCTCGCCGGTTTTATCCGCATCGGCGGTCTTGTCCGCAGCGGCACTATCAGCCGGGGCGGTATTCTCTGAACCGGTCACGCCCTCGGTAGGGGGCGCGCCTGCGGCTTTGTCTGTTGTGTCGGTGCCGCTTGGAATCGTTCCTGATTCCGGCACAGAAATTTCAGGCTCTGTTTTGCTGCCCTCGCTTGTCGTGTCGGCGTCCTTTTGAACCGTTTCCACATTCGACACAGAAATATCCGACCCGGTTCCATCAGCACCATTTCCCGTATTGTCATCGTCCGGAATCGTTTCCGAATTTGAAACAGAAAAATCAGGCTCCGTCTCCGCTGCATATACCGGCAGAGCCATGCTTGCCAGCAGGCACAGGGCGGCCAGCAGTGCCGCCGCACGGTGCAGGATGGAATTTGACTTCGTCATCTGCCTTGCCTCCTTTTGTATACATTCAATACACTTTATTCCGCAGTAAACTGCGGAATAGCAAAGGGTGTACACCCTTTGGGCTTATGCTTTCCACGGCGTCCGCACGCAATCGCTGGCGTAGGGGGCATGGGAAACATAATGCACTGGATTTAATTTCCATTTCTTTTATGAGAAAAATTATAGTTCTTTGGTATGAGAATTTCAAGTACCTGCGTTGAATCGTTTCATTTTCGGCAATTTGCTATATTTCAACCGCATTATATTGTGTATCCTGACGGTTCGTGCGGTGCAGCTTTGTAAGATACAGCGCGATTTCTTGCGCATCTGCACACTATATGTTGAATTATGTCGATACTTTTGCGCAGATGTTGCGCGCCGCAGGGGGACAAGATTTGTTCGGTCATGTTGGAAAAGGAAAAACGCAGGGGCGGCGTCCCCGACGCCCCGGAGACAACTGCCCGTCTGCGGGCGCATATGGAATGCGCCCCTACGGTGTGATGGGCGTCTACCTTATTATATATACATACAAAAAACACCCCGTCCGGCAGCGTAGGGCTGCGGGCGGGGTGGCTCGGGTGCTTATTTACTTCAGATCAAACCCATGAGGCTGGGCAGACCAAGGGAGAGCGCCGGGATATAGGTGACTGCCAGCAGGGCGGCAACCAGTGCCACAAAGTAGGGGATCAGCTTGGAGGTCACCTGCTCGATGGAGACATGGCCGATGCCGCAGCCGACAAACAGGACAGAGCCGACCGGCGGGGTGATGTTGCCCAGGCACATATTGAAGATCAGCATAACGCCGAACTGGATCTCCGTCATGCCAAAGCTGGTGGCGATGGGCAGGAAGATCGGGGTGAAAATCAGGATGGCCGGGGTGATGTCCATGAACATGCCGATGACCAGCAGGATGATGTTCATGAGCAGGAAGATGATGTACTTGTTTTCAGTCAGGCTCATCAGGCCGTTGGAGATGGCTGCCGGGATGCCGGAGTAGGCCATAACGAAGGACATGGCAGAGGAGGCAGAAATCAGGAACAGGATGATGCCGGACGTTTTGGCGGAGTTGAGCAGGATGCCGAGGAAGCCTTTGAAGTCGATGCTCTTATAGACGATGGAAAGAATCAGGCAGTAGAGAACCGCGACACCTGCGCCCTCAGTGGCGGTGAAGATACCGGAGACGATGCCGCCGATGACAATGACGATCAGCAGCAGAGACGGCACGGCGTCCCAGACGGTCTTGGCAATGCTCTGGCTGTGGTCAATGCCGGTGGCTTTCATGCCAGCCTTTTTTGCGCCGATGAACGCAACGACCATGCAGCACAGGCCCATCAGGATGCCGGGAATGTAACCGGCCATGAACAGCGTGGAGATGGAGACACCGCCCGCGACGGTGGAGTAGACAATGAAGGCAGACGTCGGGGGAATCAGCAGGCCGGTGGGGGCGGAGGCAATGTTGGCGGCGGCGGAGTAGGCGGGGTCGTAGCCGTTTTCTTCCTCAATGGGGCTGATGCAGCCGCCCATGGCGGATGCGGCAGCAACGGAGGAGCCGGACAGCGCACCGAACAGCATGTTGCCCAGGATGTTGGCCTGCGCCATGGAGCCGGGGATCTTGCCGACGAACAGCTGGGCAAAGTTGACCAGGCGCTTGGCAATACCGCCGTTGTTCATGATGTTGCCGGCCAGGATGAACAGGGGCACAGCAAGCAGCGAGAAGCTCTCCACTCCGGAGTTCATCTTCTGCATCGTGATAAAGGTGATCTGGTCCCAGGACAGGGTGGACATGGCGGTCACGATAGACGACGCCACAATGCTGATGGAGATAGGCACGCCGAGGAACAGCAGCACGCCGAACACGGCGAACAGGATAACGGTGGTCATGGTGATACTCATTTGTCTGCCCCCTCCTTGTATTCAACTTTTTCGCCGGTGACATCCTCATAGATGTTGATGATCTGCGCCAGGACGATGAACACGCCGGAAATCGGGGCGATGGAGTAAACAAGGCTGCGGGGAATACCCAGCAGGGCCGAGAACTCGCGGCTGGCAGAGACAGCCAGCTTAAAGCCGCCGATAGTGAATACGAAGATGGCCATCAGCAGAATCAGACCATCTATGACCACCAGCAGGGCGGTGTGCGCCTTGCCGGTGAATTTGTCGCGGATGAGGGTCAGGGACATGTGCTCCCGGGTGGAGAAGGCGTAGGCCGCGCCGATGAAGCCGGTCCAGATCAGGCTGTAGCGGACAAGCTCCTCGGTGAAAGCCACGGGGCTGTTGAGGATATAGCGGGAGAAAACCTGAATCAGAACCAGCACCGTCATAAAGGTAAGCAGTACGGCGCAGGCAATGCTCAAAATTTTGTCCATCCAGAATTTGATGGCAGCAAAGGTGTTTTTCATGGCTTACTCCTCCCCTCTTGCGGCGTCGATGGTATCCAGCAGCGTCTTGACGCCGGGATACTGCTCCTCGTAGGCTTCGATCATGGGCTGGGTTGCCTCGCGGAAGGCTTCCTTGTCGACGTCATAGACGAACTCAACGCCCATCGTCTCCTGTGCTTCCTTGACGGCCTCCTCCACAGCGGTGTCCCACATGACCTTGTGGGCATCGGTGGAATCGTGGGCGGCCTCCAGAATGATTTCCTGATCCTCGGGGCTGATGGTCTCCCAGACCTTCTCACTCATGATGAGGACGTCGGGGATCATGGCGTGCTGATCCACCGAGTAGACCTTGCAGACCTCGCCGTGCTTGCCGGTGGTCAGGGCGGTCTCGTTGTTCTCAGTGCCGTCAATGATGCCGGTCTGCAGCGAGGTGTAAACGTCACCGTAGGACATGGCGACGGGAATGCCGCCCAGATAGCTCATCATGTCGGTCTGGCTCTTCATATCCTGCACGCGGATCTTCAGGCCCTTCAGGTCGGCGGGCGTGCGGATGGCGCGATCCTTCGTGTAGAAGGAGCGTGCGCCGGAGGTGTAATAGGTCAGCGTGACAAAGCCGTCGTCACCGGTTGAGAGGAAGAAGTCCTGCATTTCCTGCGAGTCCATCACATGGTAGAAGTCATCGGTATCGTTGAAGATATAGGGCAGGCCGAAGGTGTTGAAGGCATCGTTGTAGGTAGCCAGACCGGGTGCAGAAACCTTGGTCATGGCGATAACGCCGGCCTGCAGCTGCTCAAGGTTCTCGTTTTCGCTGCCGAGCTGGCCGTTGGGGAAGATCTTGACCTGGATGCGGCCATCGGTCTTTTCAGCGACCTCGTCCGCGAACTGGGTCATGGCGATGTGGACAGTGTGGGTCTCGGACAGGCCGTGGGCCAGAGTCAGCACCAGCGGATTCTCGGCGCTGTAGCCGGTGGAGTCGGCGGTGGTGCCGGACGCGCCGCAGCCGGTCATAACACCCAGACTGAGCGCAGCCGCAGCAGCCAATGCTGCGAATTTTTTGAACATAGTATTTCTCCTTCTTGTATGTATGCCGTTTTCCCCTTGGCCCCCTCTGAGAGGGGGCTGCCGCCGCAGCGGCTGGGGGAGAGAACCGTGCCATTACCCGAAATATTTCGGGCTGCGGCAAGGTTCACCCCCTCCGCCCCTACGGGGCACCTCCCCTGCTAGGGGAGGCAAGAAGCTGGGTTACATCCCGATCAAATCAAACTGTTCGAACGAGACAAGTACCTCGTGATCCTTCTTGGGGTTGGGGTATTTGATCTGGACGCTCTTGAGGCGCTGGCTGTAGTACCAGCCGCTCTCGGCCTCCTCAAACTTGCGGCGGTGCAGGAAGTGCGGCAGCTCTTTGCCGTCCACCTGCACATAGAACGGGGACTTCTCGCGGTGGATCATATCGAGGTACATGCTCTCGACGGCGGTCTCGTAGCTGCCCTCATTCGTGAAGGTCACGACGGTCTTGACGCCTGCCTTGACGGCGATCTTCGTCTTGAGATACGCGCCCTTGCGGTAATCGTTCGTGTGGCCGTCATCCTCGTACAGCGTGAACTCGGAATCCACATCGGGGGCCATCAGGATGTCCAGCGCGGTGGTCTTTTCGGTCATCAGGTTGTGCAGCTTGTTGCCGCTCATCGGGAGAATAGCACCGCTGCGCACAAACAGCGGGATGCTGGCAATATCAACCGGCACCTCAATCGTCTGGCCGGGGGCGTATTCCTCGCGGGTGTAGAAGTCGTAGAACCGCTCGTTTTCGTTCTCGGTCACAGGCAGGTAGACCGGGCGGACGGTCTGGCCCTTTTCCACGACGTTCGCAACCAGCAGAGAATCACCGAACATGAAGTCCACACCCTCATCGTAGGTGGCCGGGTCGTTCTGGAAAACGCTGAACGTCGGCTGCCAGATGGGCAGGCCGTTCTCATGCGCACGCTCCATCAGGGAATACAGCGTCGGGCTGAGCTTATAGCGGAAGTCAATAGCGTCCTTGATGTACTGCTTTTTGTCGCTGTACATCCACGGCTCGGTGACGGTGTTGTCGGTGTTCGTGGAGTGGATGGAGAAGCGCGGCTGGAAGATGCCGTTCTGCACCCAGCGCACGAACAGCTCGCCCTCCGGCGCGGGGCCGAAGAAGCCGCCGATGTCGCAGCCGTGGTTGGACACGCCGCAGAGCGCCATGCCCAGAATCGTGGCGATGTTGTATTTCAGGGTATCCCAGCAGGTCAGGTTGTCACCGGCCCAGACCTGCGCATAGCGCTGGATGCCCGCATGACCGGAACGGCAGACCGAGAACGGGCGGCAGTCGGGGTCATACTCCTCGATGGCCTCGTTGGACAGCTGGCACATCAGGTTGCTCATGACCGGCTTCATCGTGCCAATCGTGCTGCCCTTGCCCTCAAAGTAAACCTTTGCGTCCTTGTCAACGAGGGAGTCATACTCGCAGTTGTCGTTCCAGATGGAACGGCAGCCGTATTTCAGCAGCGCATCCTTAATGTACTGCTTCCAGTGCTGCCGGGTGGATTCCTTCGTGTAGTCCACAAACAGGCCGGGGCCGCCCCACCAGGTACCGACAGCCAGACCGTCAAGACCTGCATTGTCGTCGGAGGCGGGCAGGAACATGCCCTTCTCCTTCATCTCGTTCAGCAGCGGATGGACGAGCAGCATACCGGGCTTGATGTTGGGCGAGACGACGATGCCGCGCTTTTCCATCTGGGCGAACCAGTCTGCCGGGTCCTTGAAGCGCTTGTGGTTCCATGTGAAGGTGCAGCGCTTGATGCCCTCGGCGGTCTCAACGGCGCAGTAGCCGCTGGACAGCTGGAAGCCGTCGGCAGGGATGCCTTCCTCGCGGGTCGTGTCGATGAAGTCCAGCACAGCATCGTCGCTGTTCTCGGGCAGCTCGGGGTAGTACATCGAGCTGCCGAGGTAGCCCAGCGCGGCCTTCGGCAGCATGACGCTCTTGCCGGTCAGGTCGGTGTAGCGCTCGATGATCTCGCGGATGGACGGGCCTGCGATCAAAAACAGGTCAATGTCGCCCGCGTCGGTGCGGTAGGACGAGTAGCGGTGCCAGTAGTTGCGCTTCTCGCGGCCCATGTTGAAATCGCACTCGGCGGTATTGTGGTAGAAGTAGCCGACAGCCTGCTTCGTGCCGCGGTTCAGGCGGATATAGAACGGAATGTGCTTGTAGAGGGAATCCGTCTCCTTGGCGTTGTAGCCCATGGCGTCGCCGGGAGCCATATTCATGTATTTTTCGGCCTTGTTGATCTCGCCGGATTTCTCGCCGAAGCCGTAGAAGCAGTCGTCTGCCTCGATCTGGCTGGCGTGGATGCGGCGGTGGTTGCTGTCCTCGCGGTAGGCCAGGTCGGGAATATCGGCGTGCAGCAGGCTGCCGTCCTTATCATAGACCATGATGCGGAACGGTGCCTTCTCGATGACGACCTTGAGACGCGCACCCTGGATAACGGCCTGCCTGTCGCCGTCGGTCAGGGCTGCGGCGGCGGACTGGACGCGCTTGCGGCAGTCCTTCATCAGCTCGTCGGTGCGGGACTCCCATGCGGTCATGGTCAGGCTGTAGGAGGCTTCATCCCAGTCGCCGTCAAAGCCCGCGCGGATGCGCAGTATATCGTCGGTCAGGAACCAGATGCGCAGCTCTACAGCGTTGGTGGCTACGGAATAATAGCTTCCGCAGTCCTTGACAGCGCCGCCGGTGTAGCACACTTTCATAGATTTTCTCCTTTCTATTTTGCGTATAATTGAATGGTGGAACTTGTTATTTGGCAGACAATGTGCATATTGTACAAAATTGCATAATATATTTTGTTCAATATGCACATTGTGCCCTTCTTCGCCTTTATAATAACAAATCCTTCACAAAATTTCTTCCGTATTTGTAATGCAAATGTCGCAAAATGTGATATAATCGTGGCAAAGACAAAATTTAAGGCAATACCGCATAATTCTAAGTGCCGATACGGCGAGCGAGGCACGGCAGATGCTAAGCCAAAAGCGCAGATAATACTTTGTGTATTATCGAGCATTTTGGCAACGCAGATGCCGTGCCGCAGCCGCCGGAGCGGTGCTTAAGCCATTAGGCGGGAATTGTGCGGTGTTGCCTTGACAGGAGGAGTCGCTCATGATCCTGCAAAAAATGCCGCATTACGTGGATTCCATTCTGACGCAGGAGGATGCCAGTGCCGCCCTGCAGGACGGTCAGGTTGTCGTGGGCCTGTATACAAACCGGGAGAATGTCCAGTCGGTGGTTCACTCCCACCCGTATTATGAGATGATACTGCCGGTGGCGGGCAGCAGCGTGCGCTACTCCGTCGACGGCAGTGTCTACGATTTGCACCTGGGGGAGCTGATACTGTTCCCGGGCGAGATGTACCACTCCGGCAAGTTCAACATCACGGACACGACCTCGGAGCGGCTCGTCGTGCAGATAGCTCCCAGCATCTGGGAGCGTGCCTGGGCGCAAAGCGGTCTGCCGCGGCATGTCTGGTCGGGGGATCCTGTCATTCTGGACACTGACGCCGTCACGCAGTGGGACTTCCGCGGTCTGCTGGAGCGGATGGCCCAGACCGTGTATCTCGATGAAAAAATACGCGATACCGTGCAATGCTGCGAGGTCACGGAGCTGATTTTGCTGATCAGCCAAGTTGTGACCCGGCGGCACAATGCCCCGCCGCCCTCGGCCACCAGTCTGCTCGTCGCCAAGGCGGTTGCTTACCTTCAGGCCAACTACACCGACCCGCATCTGACCGTGGCCCAGCTGGCAAAGTACACCTACACCAGCCGGGAGCACCTGTCCCGCGTGTTCAAAGAGTACACGCTGGAAAGTATACACGGGTATCTGACCAACCTGCGTATGCAGCACTGCCGCAACGAGCTTGCCGACGGCACCGGCGTACTGGACGCCTGCACCGCCAGCGGTTTTGCAAATTACAGCAGCTTTTTAAAGAGTTTCCGCGCACTGTACGGCATCACCCCCGCCGAGTACCGCGCCCAACTAAGGCAGAGCCGCAGAACGCCATAAAGAAAACCACACATTGCGGTGTGCCGTTCCTCGTGCCGTTCGGTATCGGCTGCGGTGTCTGTTGCCTTGTAAACCAAAATCACCGCGATATAAACAAAAATCCGCCGGGGGAGCCTTCCCAAAACCGGGAAGGCTCCC
>ERZ773228.1518-NODE-1518-length-24001-cov-3.569490_pt1 | contig 24001 bp, 6 predicted proteins | sample MGYA00580524_ERZ773228 | MGnify/ENA primary metagenome ERZ773228 (study PRJEB29015, sample SAMEA2737768) | human gut metagenome | biome: human gut; feature: human-associated habitat; material: faeces | place: China | collected 2012 ... | reverse complement strand
AAATCCCGTGGGAAGAAATTCCCGTACCGGTTCGACCCCGGTCATCGGCACCAAACCCCATATATACGGCTTCCGGCAGAGGAGGTAGCCGAGAGGGCATAGAAGTACCGCGGAAACGGTACAGACTATGTTTACGGCATTCCGTATATCGGAGTATAGCACAGGTGATAAAAAAGCTTGGTAGGGCATTTTAATATCACGAACACAGGGGACAGCCTAAAGAGCCGATAGCGCCAACTGTCGGCTTGTCTGTTCTCCCAACAATAGGCGTACACAGAGAACACAACCAACCCAGATAGATTTTAAAGAGTACATACTGTATTGCTCTTGACGGCTTTGCAACCTTGTCCCATAGGCTAAAGCAAGTTACCGAACAGACTTTATAGCGTCGGCTCTGTCAGACCCGCCTTTTTTTCAAAAAAGGGCGCACGAAAAAAAACTATTAAGTTGTTGATTTTTTAATAGTTTTCGTGTATAATTTATATCAGCGAAAACATAAAGAACACAAAAACTAAATACGGTAAATTTGGAATGTTACCGATATAAGAAAAATGTTACACTTTTTGACGTGATTTGTCAAGTGATGTTACACATTTGTAATATAATTTTTCTTGTGGAGGTAATTTTTTTATGGGAAAAATCAGAAAACGAAAAAAGTGGATCGCAAAGCCAACGGAATTTTCAGAGGCTTTAAGACTGGCAAGAACAAAGCACAGAGGCTTTACACAGAAATCAGTATCAGAGGCAACAGGAATACCACGTCCGCGCCTTTCAGAGTATGAAACAGGCGCGAGAGTGCCAAGCTATAAGACAATGTATAAGCTAACAAGATATTATCTTGATATAGGGCTTATACACATTTCAAACTACGGAAATATTAAATGCAGTTGGCGCGAGGCTGTAAGAGATAAGCACGTCACAAACTTTCCGTATATGAAAGAGCATTGACTACTGCGGTAGTAAGTGGTATAATAAACGTATGGCAAGCATTATGCTTAACACGTGTAAAAGGTCTGAAATTCAGCAAGTCCACTATCAAAACTACTGAATAAAAAAAGCACACCGAAGTGTGTTTTTTTTATGCAAAGGATTGCTCAAGCTGTTTTGTTGCCTTGATAAAGTCGGTGTGGTCGACACTGTCGTAAATGTTGAGAGTTATTTTAACGTCAGAATGGCCGAGCCAAGCAGAAACAACCTTGATAGGAATACCAGAGCGCAAAGCAGTGTGAGCGAAAGTGTGGCGCAGAACGTGAAAGCCGAGCGGTTCATAAATTCCGATAGAGGAACAAAACCAGTGCCAGTTGTCAAGCAAAGTGCGGTAGACAATCGGTCGGCCTAAAGTGTTTGTAAAAACTCTGTCAGAAGTCTTTGCATTGTACCGCTTGCGTGATAGAATAGAGAGTAGCTCACCGTATAAAGGAATTTGTCGGCAACCGTGAGCGGTTTTAACGGACTGCAAATCGCCTAAATAGTCCGTATGCTCAATATGTAAAACCCCATTGAAGAAATCAACGTCAGACCACCGTAAAGCGATTAACTCACCCACGCGACAACCAGTATAAATTAAAGCCTTATAAAAATCACCGTAAAATGTCCGATAAGAATTTTTGATTATAAGGTTTAGTTCATCAGGGAGTAGGGGAGTTATTTTTTTCGGCTGTTTTTTGGGAAGCTCTAAGTCCTCAAGCATAGACAAATTTTTTACTAACCCCAAAGAACGAGCCTTTTTTAAACTCTGCCGAACAAGTGTAAGCATATGCTTGATAGTAGACAACTTCAAACCGTCAACAACCATATTATTAATTAACTTTTGAATGTCTGAATTACTTAATTTTTTCAAAGACTTGTTGCAAGTTATATGAGTTGCATATTGCAAGTAACTGTCATATGTTGACGGTTTAACCATAACTTTTTTGTAGGTTTCAAGCCATTCATAAACCCAATCATTCAATCTTTTTTTCATAAAATCACCTCAAGCAGAATTATAACACAGTCCGACAAAAGGGACAGGAAACAAGGAAGATAACAAACAAGAAAATAGTTTAAGAGTTTCGCTCCGCTCGCGCAGGCGAGCCGCACGAGTGCGCGGCTCTGTCTGCACGTCGCTCCGCTTTCCGCTTGGCGCGGCGCAAGCTCGCACTGACGCGCTCGTCTGCACCGCACTGTCGCTTGTGTAGCGCTTAAGGGAAGTCTTGCTTTGTCGAAGGCTTGCCCTGTGCCGAAAGCATAGTTTCTTAGTGGAGTTGATTCGAGCCGTCCGCCCAAAAAGCAACCACGAAGCCTGCCCTGCAGGAAATAAAGGGATATTTATTTTACTTGGTTTTCGGCGCAATATTGCTTGAAAACCAAGCACAAGTCAAGAAATAAATATACCTTTATTTTGCTTGCTTTTTAGGCTGTTTCTGCCCGCCCGTTTGGGGTGTATCTGCCACCGCTTGAGGTGTGGCGGTCGCTTTCCGCGGAGGTCTGCCACCTCCAGCCACCGCGCTCCGAAAGGTTGTCGGGGATAATCGTGGCTGTTCGGCAGTCCTCCGCTTGTGTTTCGCTTTCCCCGACCACCGCCCCTTTTTGACCGCCGTGGGGCGGAGAAAGTCTTTTTAAGGTAACTTAGTTTCTCCGCCCCACGTCAGTCAAATTTACCGTAGCCGAGAATGTTTCGCAGAGTATTTGGTATTAATTCCGTTTACATAGTTCAAAACATCATATAAAGCCTTGAGTTGACCCTCTTTGTGTCCTTGCACAAAAGAATAATTGTGTAGTTCACTTTCTTGTGGAGTAGTCTTTTTTACTCTCTCAATTTCGTGGATAAGATAAGCGATTAGATCCTTTTTTAATAAAATATCTTTCATTTTTTCAAACCTCCAAACCACAGGGGACTCAAAATCCCGTGATGGCAACATCGTGTGGGTTCGACCCCCACCATCGGCACCACAAACCTTGTAAGCAGTAATGTTTACAAGGTTTTTCTTTTATTCCGACAGAATGTTAGCAAACAAAATTCGCTTGCAAAATTGTATAGGACGCTACAGACTATATCAGACGTTAAATCCCTAATCAAAATCACCGTGGCAATAACCTCACTCACATATTCGTCTTTATTTTGAATACCCCAAAACAAAAAAGAAGAACCAAACTAATGGTTCTTCTTTTAAATTGTCATTCTTTTTTAATACTCGCAAGCCGCAAGAAGTATATCATTATATGCCCAATGTGTTTCAAGAACATCACTGAACGGGCAAGTTAATTTTTCAAGAATTTCAGAAGTCATTTTTCTATCAGTAATTCTGTTGATAATCGCGACTGCTTCACTTCTTGTAAGCTTATTATCAGGCAAGAATTCATCATTCTCATAACCCGTAACAATTCCCTTTTCTGCCAAGGCATTTATATACTTTTTACACCAATCAAGTCTTGCAATATCGATAAATTTATCTTCTCCGTCCAACGGTTCAATATTAATATATCTTGCGATTATAGACGCAAATTCTGCTCTTGAAATCATATCTTCCGGACGGCATAAGCCATTTTCATCACCCGAAATATAATTCTTTTCTACCGCGAAATTGATATAATTCTGATACCATGTACCATCGTGTACATCGCTGAACTTATTAGCATATGTTTTATTTACATCAAAGTCACCGTCAAGCACCGTCAATATCTTTGCCACTTCCGCACGAGTAATTGTATTATCCGGTCTGAATTGTACCACGCCGTTTTCTTCATAACCGCTTATATACGGTTCATGCTTGGTTATCGGCATTTCCGTTGGATTTGGTGTTTGATTTCCGTCATTCGGTTTAGGCGAATTCGTCGGTTCAACTGTCGTTATCGGTGTTTCGGTCGGAGTCGGTGTAGGAGTAGCTGATGATCCTTTATTTCCGCCGCTTGATCTCTTCTTTGTTATCGTTACATAATACTTATGTTCTACACCATATTTGTTTTTCACTGTGTAGACAACAGGATTTTTTTCTGAATCTGTAAAGTCCTGCGCACCTTTTGGCGAATAATCGTCACCGTGTATTTGCAAAACAGGTTCAACACTGTTAAGCTTTGCACTTGACTTCAACACCAATTTTACATTATCGTCTTCATACTCTGTTTCACCGTACTGTCCGTCAACAGTCAAGCTCTCCAAATACGGATCATCACCAACACGTTCAATATGTACCGTATAAGTTACATCTTCATCGGCTGCCGATGAAAGCGTATACTTAACAGGATTGTCCAAATTACTGAAATCCTGTGCGGTATCGGCACTCGGTGATATTTCATCAGCGTCAAACGTGATTTGCGGTGTCACAGATGATAAATCATAGATATACGGTGATGATATATATATATCCGTACCATCTATCTTCGTTTCACCCTCTTGCACATCAGGCAATGTAAATTCAGTTATCTTACGAGTCGTACGTCTTGGAACTGTGATTTTTGTTTCACTTGAATAATTTGTATCAAAACCATCTATAACAAATTCAATTCTGTATTCCTGCTCACTTTCAGTATTGTAGTTAGTAGGAATATTAAGAGTTGCTGTTGCTGATTTATCTTCAAATGAAATTGTTTTTCCTTCTATCTTTGCACCACCGCTTATAGGCACTGCATACACCTTTACATCTTCAAAGAATATACCGTTCAAGCCTACTGTTACAAGTCCGCCCTTAAACGTTACCGGTGAAGTATAACTCACCTCGTTAATAGTAGGTTTACCATCTCTTGAAATATGTACAGTGTATTCTCTGTCCACATCATCCGCCGCCGATACCTTGTATACAAGTGACTTTGTTTCGTTATCAAAGTTCTGCTCCCCTTCCGGCGCATAACTGTCACCGTCAATTCTGAGATTCGGTGTAAGCTTGCTTATGTCAGTATCATACTGTACTTTTACATAAACATCCTTATCCTGTATATCAGCACTGCCAACTTGATTTTGAACATAGAAATTAGTTATAGTCCTCGTCTTACGTCTCGGAACTGTAACAGTTTTTAGCGGAACATACGATACATTTTCAAATCCGTCAACATCAAATACCAATGTATAATTCTTTGAATTTTCAGTATCATCATTTTCAGGCATTGTTATACTTGCAGACGCACTTCTGAAACCGTCCGTTACATCGCCGACAACTGCATCATGGCATTCAATCTTGCTATTTCCGTCCTCCGATACGGCATAAACTTTCATACTTTCGTTGAAAATACCTGACATTTCAACCTTAACATCACTGCCCTTAAATGTTTCGGGAGCATTTGAAACCGATACACTTGTTATTGTCGGCATACCCGAACGCTTAACTGTTACAGTATATGTTTTTGAAACACCTCCGTCACCTGTCACGGTATATTGTACAGGGTTTGTGAAATCCTGTGTTCCCTTTGGTGTGTAATCCTTACCGTCTATATCAACTTTAGGCGTCAACGCCGTTAAATCAGTCGTATAAGGCATATACAACGTGATTGTATTGTCGTCATCATTGATTTCGGCGTCCTTAGTCTGGTTGTTAATTCTAAAGCCTGTAATTCTACAGCTTTCTTTACGCGGTACTGTAACAATTCCCGACAGACCGATTTGCTGTTCTCTGCCGTTAATCGTTATTTTAAAGTCATATTTCTTATCCTCACTTGTATCATTTTGAGGTAATGTAACTTTACCGATTGCATGACCTCCGTAGCCGTCATATTCAAGCATTACCTTTTGAGTTTCTCCGTCACCGCGAGGTACTGCAACAACCTCCATTGTATCCTTAACCTCATCATCTCTTAAATACGGTATAAACTGACCTGTTATATCAACTGTTATATCAGTATCATTAAATGTTTTAGGTTGATTTATGTTTACGTTGTTTACCTTTGCAACGCCTTCTCTCAATACATTGATTTGATATACATTTTTTGTTCCGTCCTCTGCAATGACGGTGTATTCTTTTGTACTGTTCAAATCTTGTGCATCTGTAGGTGTATATGATACACCTGTATGACTTACTTTAGGTATTACATTGTTTAAATTCGTGTTGTACGGTACATACAAGTACAACTTATTTCCGTTTCTTGAAATTTCACTTTGGTTTTCCGAAACAACAAAATCTGTCAATTCTTTTCTGTTCGACTTTCTTTCCGGAACGGTAAGCGTTGTATTTCCAGACAAATCCTGTTTTTCACCGCAAGCACTTACAGATAATTCATAAACTCTCTTTGTATCATTATCATTCTTCGGAACATTAAGCGTAGCAATGTAATTACCGGTTTCGTCAACCTGTGCGATTGCAGTTGATATACCGCTTCCTTCAGATTCACCGCTTACAAGTTTTGCACTTACGGTAATTGTTTTTTCATGGTTTAGTGCATTTGCCGCATTATCAAGATTATCACCGTTAATCCGAACCTGTACTCTGCTTTCCGAGTTTTGTTCAGGGTCTTCAAACGTTATGCTGTTCACTTGAGGTGCTGCCTGTTTTTCAACATGAACAGTATAATCCTTAGTTGTAACCTTATCCTCTGCTGTAACCGTATAAACTACATCAGATGTAAAGTCCTGCTCTGTAGCCGGCGAATATGTCGCATACATATCTTCAAGTTCAACATTCGGCAGCAATGATGTAATATCCGCGTCAAAAGGCATTGTAATGCTTATATTTTTACCTTGTTCACCCGATATTTTTGTATCGCCTATTTGATTATTGATTGTAAAATCATTTATACCGATAAGTCCGCGCTCTTTTCTCGGGACTCGTATAGTTGAATTAACACTTGTTTGTTCGGTATCGCCGATTTTAGCTTTTAATGTATATATTTTATCCTCTGTATCGCTTGTATTTTCAGGAATATTGATTTCTGCCGTATATATATCAACACCGTTTACAAGGTCATATGTTGCCTCGACAGGATCAAGTCCGTCATCAGAATAAATATATACCTTTCTGTTATTCTCGTTTTCCGCATTCTTTATACTGCTCAATGCACGTCCGATTATTTTTACCGTAACGGTAGAAGCCGCACTTGATGTTGGGTTTCTAAGGCTCAGAGATGTAATCACCGGAGTTGCCTCTTTATATATCTTAATCATATAATCGGCAGTCGTTGTACCGTCTTGAGCAGTTACCGTATATTTTGTTCTCGCATAGCCGTTTATATCAACAGTATATTGTATCGGTTTACCTTGGTCATTTGAAATTCTTCCGCCGATATATGTAAGTTTTGAAGGCGTATAATAATCTTGATACTCATGATCATATGGCATATAAACCGTGATTGTATGACTGTCTTCCGATTCATAAATTGTACTTTGGCCAAGCTGACCGTCTATTTCAAAATCCGTTATACTGCACACACTTTTATCATAATCGACTATTAAGTTATTTTTAAGTTTTGTTTCTTTATTTTTAACAACATAATATACTTCATATACAACAGGTTTTTCTGCACTTTGGTTTTCCGGAAGAGTTATCGATGCAACATAATTGCCGTCTGAGTCTTTAATAACGTCACTTTCCAAAACAAGAGGAATATCCTCCAGGCTCTTTACTCTTATTTTAACGTTGCCTATAATTGACACACCTTTAACAGTAAAATCAACTTTACCGCCTTTATTGTCTTTTTGCGAGCTGTCATAAGTAACCGACTCTACATATACGGAATATAAAGTTCCTTCTGCCATTGCACTGTCAACTTCTATTGTACCTGAATAATCATCTTCGCTATAGCCTACACTCATATTATATGACCCGTTAGGAACCATTAAGCACAATATATGGTCGTCGCCAATATAATAATCTGTATCTTCATATGTACAAATATTTTCTGTTCCCTTTGCACCATTCAATGTTGCTTTTACTTGATAAAGATTATCTCCGTTCGCATTTTTAACTGTTGATGTACTGTTTTCGGCAATATTAATATACGTCTTGCTGTCTGTAATAAATTCACCGTCACCACCGACTGCAGTTCCGGTAACAGCAGTAAGATTTGTCGGTACACCTGTTATTGTCAGCTTCGTATTCGCCTCGGTATTTACTGCATTTGCACCTATTCCGCCTTGAACATCAAGCAGATTGGCAAGTGGATTTGTTTCTGTTGATTTTATAGTAGGCTGTGGATTGTTTGAATATGAATTTTTTACAGAAATGGCATTACCCATCATTGATCTTAATGTACAGTTACCGTCTATTGTTATATCAACATTTCCCATAATATTTATCGGAGTAGCCGAATTAGACATTTTTATGTCAAGATTCTTCAATGTAACAGGCGGAAGTTTCGTTGCCGAATCAAGGTTAACTATATTTTCTGTTGATGTTCCCGTTATTACATATCCTAAATCGTTGGTTTTATATTGTACACCGCCATAGGTTACATAAAGATCAGTTACATAAACACTGCCATTTGAAACATCATAAACATCGGCTTGCTTTTCGGTATGTTCTGAATCCAAAGTAAGATTTACAGTATATGTCACTTCACTCTTATCGTTACCCGTTATTTTATACGTTGCTGATGTTGTATTATTAAATTTCATTGCATCTTTTTGAGTAAATGCACCGATAAATTCTATGTTAGGTGTAATATTTTTCAATATAATGTTATAAGGTACTTTTACAGAGATTACTCTGTTCTCATTATCTATAACAGTATCCCCGATTTGACCCGGAATTTTGAAAGAAGAAACACTTATCTCTGTATTGTTTGTACAATTAAATGTATTCTTTGACATCGAATCAACTTTTGAATATCTGTAATATGTTGTACCGTTTTTATATACACGAATCCATTGATTTCCGGCATTTGCATACAAATACAACTTACCGTTTTTGTCTGTACGTGTTTTTATTTTCTTTTCTGCACCTGTATCATTATCAGAAACAAGTGAGTATTCAACATCTTGCTCATCTGTTATTCCGTCAACCGTTGTTTCTACCAAATACTGATTATACTTAGTTGCAGGAATTGTTCCGGAATTATTAAACGCATCAAATGATGGGTCATTATTTGGTGTTGTTCCGAGAGTTGCGTCTACACTTCCGCCATTAATTGTAATAGCACCGTACGGAGTCTTATTTCCACCGTTACCGATGCCGTAACCTGAGCCGTTACCGACAGCTTTAACATAACCGCCGTTTACAATGACATTTCCGCCTCGGCCGCTTGTTCCCGATGCACTGCCTGTACCGCCTCCGATACCTGCCGCATTACTTTCAGAATCATCATCGGCATATGCGTAAACATTACCGCCGTTGATAAGTACGTTGATACCCGAACCGTCCTTACCGCCTCCGATACCGGCACCGCCATTTCCGCCATAAGCATATACAGTACCGCTGTTTACAGTAAATTGCTTCATATCTCCGATACCGGCGCCGTTTGCAGACTTAAATGTTATAACACCGTCATTATCACCCGAATCTTCAACAATAAGTTTTGAAGTAGCCGTTATACCTCTTACCGCCGCAAGATTTACAGATTGTGACTCAATTTTATTTGTGCCTTTCAGTCTAAGGGTCAGCTCAACATCGTCACCTATCGTCAATGCATTGTTTATAGATGAACGAGATAAAATATTAATATTATCTAAAACAATGGTAGGATTTGCACCCTGTACCACTTCAATTACATTACTTGTTTGACTTGTTGATTGAACTATATATATTTCCATATTCTTTGGAATATCATAGCTTGTTGTACCAACCGTAACTGTTACTATATCGTTATTATCATTGTTTTTTGTTATTTTGATATTTCCTTTTGAAATATCAAACTGCGATTTATCATCACCCGTCAAAGAAATATCTTTTGAATTATTAAAAATATATCCATTTAAAGTTGCTGTTACCTTAACACGAATTTTATGAGTTCCCTGCTTATAATGTGCAACTATATATCCGTCCACAACTTCTGCCAAATCACTGCTTATTGCTGTTTCATTTTCGTCAGCTGTTGTTAATGTATATGTACAATTAAGAATATGAGTAGGATAAGTACAATCACTTGATTTTTCAAAATCAGTTGTTAATTTGATTTTTGTCTGTCCGACAATTTTATTTACAGTTATTTCATCAGGTACAGATAATTTAATTGATGAATTTGTATCTGTACATGTACAGTCTGAACCCGAATATTCTGTCAGTGTTGTTTGGTTTTCTATATCGTCTGTACGATATATTTTACCGGCATATGTTACGGCATAGCCTGTTGTATCTTCTGTTACATATACATACAGCTTTGCTTCGCTGTCTGTTACTGTTTTCCATGAGCCGACAGTAACTTCTTTATTTGCCATTTCAACTGCATCCGGCATTGTCAGAACTACTTGTTTAAGTTTATTTCCATACTTATCTTGAACTTTGTCATAATCTGTGCTTCTGAACGTACCATCTACACTGCCGCCGTTTATGTATATATTATTTACACCAAATTGTTCTGTTGTGGGAGTCATTCTTCCCGGTCCTATGGAATAAGTCACCGAAGCACCGGCTGTTGCTTTAATATATCCGCCATTTACGATAATCTCCGCATTAGACTGACGCTCCACACCGCCTATGGCTGTTCCGTATCGTCCTGCACTCGCATTTATGATACCGCCGTTTATTTCTATTGTACATCCGCTGACATTACCAGATGTTTTTACACCTCCGCCTATAGCTGTACCTTTCATTCCTCCGACAGCATTAATAGTACCGCCGTTTATTATAATCTTACCATGTAATTGATTTAGATTCGCACCGATTCCCGATGCTTGTGCAGTACCTGTTACATTAAGAATACCATCACCGTCAACAGTCAAAATCGAATAATCCGACTCTATACTATTTGCTGCCACATTAATACCTGCCTTACCGCTTTTTTTAGCAGTAACGGTATTTGTGCCGTTTATGTGCAAATTAACAACTGCACCGGATTCAATTATAATAGGCGAACTTGTTGCAGACGTCATCGTTACATTTTCAACCGTCAAATCCGCCGTTACACCTGTTTTTACCGTCACAATATTTGTAACATCAACAGAACCGATATAATATGTACCGTCTGTATTAATAGTCACATCACCGTTTTGTAAATCTGAACTTAGATCTGTTCCGTCTGTCATAGGTGCAACATCATTTTTATTTATATTTACAGTATCCTTTGAATTATCCAACGGTACGTTTGTAGCCGCTATATTTTCTTCCGTACTTTTTTCATTCGGAGATGAAGTTGCCAAAACCTCAGTCTGCTCCGAATTGATTTCTGTTTTGATTTCATCAGCCGACACCGCAAAATTCAATGTCGGTAAAAGCATTGATAAAGCCAATATTATAGAAACAGCTTTTCTTTTCATTTTACTTCCTCTTTTCATATATCTTAACAATGTATAGTTATCCTTATTATATATTTTATAATACCACAAAGCACTTGAAATTGTCAATATTATACACTGAAAACGGCTGTTTTTAACACCGTTTCTCAACATTTTTAACAAAAAAGAGTTATGACAAATCAACTCCAAAATTGTTTCATCATAACTCCAATGTCAAATTATAACCAAGGATAATAAGCTTCCAATCTTACAGAGAATCTGTTTCTGATTGCATTAACATCATTATTGTCAATCCTGCCATCCTTGTTTACATCCCAAATACGCGCTTGTTTTACGCCGTTCGCATCAGCATCCTTACCAACAAGATTATTTGCATCAATACCGTTTACTGCGCCGTCACTGTTGACATCACCTATTCTTCTGTCCACAACTAACAAATATCTCTCCATAGTTGAATCGTTGATTTGATATGTAACCTTATACAAGCCTTCTACTCCTGATACGGCATTAACCGTTCCTTTTATAGTATCAGATGTCGAACCGTCATTTATATTCACGCCCGGATCAACAAATTTATCAAGACCGCTTGTTATTACAGTATATTCGTTACCGTCTGCATCAATGTTATTTATAGGATTATACGTAATATCAGCACTGCAATCCTTCGGCAAATAGTTTTCACTGAATTTGTGATTTGCCTTTAGGTAATCCAATGCTTCTTTCTGCCATTCCGCATCATGCGTCGTATCCTTATAAATCATAGCAGCCGGTGAATTACCCAAATTAAATGTATATGTAACATTAACAGTCATTGTTGCACTAAAAGAATTGTCTAAAGTATAGTTGCTGTTTGCAAGTTCAATTACTATATCATACACACCTGCATTTGTAACACTGTTAAGTTTTGTTTCTGTATCACGTTTAACGTATTTTACGGAATACAAATCCGATGCCAAAGCCTCGGTCGGTGTAACCTTTGCGGTATGTTCGTTACCGTCATAATCAACTACATTGTCTGTAACCGTAAAATTAACTGCTTTCGGCGTAACCGTTATTGTTTTCGATGATGTTTCATCTGCAATATAGTTGCCGTTCGGGAAAGTAATTATTATATCATATACACCGGCATCCGTAATTTCAGTCAAGTCAGTTTCTGTACCTTGCTTACGGTATGTTATTGTATATTTACTGTCATCATACGGTGCGTCAACCGTCATATTCGGTTTGTGCGTCTTTCCGTCATATACCCAGCTTTCATCCGTTGTAAAGTGACCCGATTGCGGACTTATTGTAAGTTTATTATCATAATCATTTCCGATTGAATACACTTTATCATTATCAAGTGTAATTTTTATCGTATAAACATCTGCATCGGTCGGATTTTCTACAGTTTCACCCTTTGAATTAGTATATGTAACTTTATATCCAATGTCTGCGGGATCGGAAGAAACAGTTGCCTTATGACTGTTTCCGTCATATGTAAACGATGTATTTGTTACCGTAAAGTTTACATTTTCACCTATGATTTTAATTGTACATTCGTCATATATCGTTTCATAGTTAGGGTTTGTTGTATGCACCCTTGCAGTATATATACCGCTTGAAACAGGCACATCGGTTGTGTATTCACCGCCGTTTCTGCTATACTCAATAACATATCCTGCCGCAGGCGGTGTTACCGTTACGTCAGCTGCCGTAAGCGGGTGAGGTAATTGGTCATATTGATATTCTTTGTCACCGCTTAATGAAATTGACGCACCTTGACGTTCAATTTGAATATGCGTATCACCCTCACGTTCCGATATGATACAACCCGATACATAAACATCAATATAATATGTTCCGGCATCTGTTACAGACGAAAGATTATCTTTACCGTATCTTATAATCGGTACAGCGTCTGTCAGTTCGCCACCGTTCAAATCATAACATTTAACCGTCGCTGTATAACTGTTTCCGTCATATATAATATTCTTGGGAGCAGTTACATTAATCTTGATAGATCTCGCTCTTATATTAATCTTAAATGTAACATCTCTGTATGTACCGTCTACATTACTTATACGGATATTCATATTAGCATAATATCCGGCACTTGTCGGAGTACCCGTTATTGAACCGTCCTCGTTGACAGTAAGACCTGTTGGTTTAAAACCCGATATAAATTCAAAACTATATCCGTCATTGCTTCCGCCGCTCATTGTTATTTGTGCTGAGTACGGCTTATATGCCTCACCCATAGGAAGCGACGTTGTATCTACACTAAATTCAGCCGCATGAGCACATACACCTGCCATAAGCATTGCTATCATTATAATCAAAAATGCAGATATTTTTTTCATTTATTACACCTCTTTTCCGTTAAATCAATTACACAGCTTATTATTTTAATTGTTATTGCATTTCCGAAAGCATTGTCCAAAGATACGGACAATGCCATTGGAAATGCAATAACACAGGGCGATAACCGCCCTGTGTCATTACATTGCTTTATTTATCGCATTTATTATAATTCGATATTTATTAAGCAGCAGGAGTTGCTTCAGGAGCTGTTGTCTTTTCAGGAGCAACAGTTTCTTCAGGAGTTACTGTTGTTTCAGGAGCAACAGTTTCTTCGGGAGCTGCTGTTTCTTCCGGTTTTACTGTAGGAACTACTGCATTTGCGCCAACCATTCTTTCATTTACTGCAAGAAGAATGTCTGCCTCTGCCCAGTGACCTGCAATGTCATTAGGAGTAAATGTTACGATTGGTGTTGATTCTACAAGAACTCTGTTGATAATTGCAACAGCTTCAGCTCTTGTTAGCGGTGAATATGGACCGAATGTACCGTCTTCATAACCTGAAACGATGTTCTTGTCAGCAAGAGTTTCAATGTAATCCTTAGCCCAATCATTTTCAGTTACATCTGTGAAGATGCCATTGTATGAAATCAAATCATATCTTTGAGCTCTTGCGATAACTGCACTGATTTCGCCTCTTGTGATTGTATCCATAGGTCTGAATGTACCGTCTTCATAACCGCTTAATACATCCTTATCTTCAAGATAACCGATGTACTTGTTGAACCAAGCGTCTGAATCAACGTCAGGGAATGATGCTTGATACATACCTTCAGGTAGATCGTCACCATAGCTTAGTCTTGCAATCATAGCTGCAAGTTCGCCTCTTGTGATGTTGTTATTTGGTAGGAATGAACCGTCATCATAACCTGAAGCGTATGGCTTTGTATATTCTGTGTTGATTACAGGTGCTTCTGTCGGCTTAACTGTTGGTACAGGTGTTGGTGTTGCTGTAGCTTCTTTAACAGTTACAGGAATATTCTTAACTACGCCGTTGACCTTAACCTTAACAGTTGCTGTACCCTTACCAACAAATGTGATGTTACCGTTTTCGTCAACAGTTGCTACATCTTCATTTGATGATGTCCATGTTGGTTTAGCTGTTGAGCCTGTTACAGTAGCTGTAACTTTAATCTTATCACCTACAACACCGGAAACAGTATCCTTATCAAGTTTAATTGATACGCTGCGTCCGCCGCCGCCGCCACCGCCGCCGGCTGTTTGAGACATATAAAGTGTAGTTTCTGTTGAAAGTGTGAATGGATATGTAATAGCTGTCTTACCTGCAAGATCTGTGAAGTATGCCTTGAACTTGCTTGGCTTAGCTGTAAGAATCTTTGTATTAATATCGTTATCACTTGTTGCTGATGTCTCGTTTGTATAGATTTCAGCAAGTGGGCTTGTTGAAGTATTTACTTTGTAAACTACAAGGTGGTTCTTGTATGTTGTAGCGTCTGCTGTTGATGCAGGAGATGCTGCAAGTGTTTCTGTAGCCTTATATCTTGCAGAAACAGTATATGCCTTACCATTTTCAAGACCTGTAAATGTTGTTCCTGTCTGCCAATCTGTTCCGTTAATTGAGTATTCAATATTATCACCCAAAGGACCTGCTACAACAATGTTGTTTGTCTTTTGGTTAACACTTACTGTTGGAGCTACAGGAGCCACTTGTGTACCTTGAGTAATCTTACCTGTTCCTTCAACTGTCGTATTTACATCTATTTCTGTTTTACCGTCATCTTTAACCAATACATAGTTGCCTGATAGATCTTCTTCACCTTCTCCGACCTTAGCGAACTTAAAGTCTGAGAATATTACCTTTTGAGCGTCACCAACTTGTTCAGGTGTAGCAAATTCAGCTTTAAATGTTAGCTTAACCTTATCAGCATCAGTAGCTACAATAGCATCTGTTGGTAATGTTGCTGATGCATTTACATTATTATCACCATATGCTTTTGATGCCTCAAATGTGATGTCTGAAAGCTTAATTTGCTTTTTCTTTGCTGTTAGAGTAATTGTCTTAGTCTTTCCTTTATAAGTAATTGTTACTTCTGTGTCACCGTAAGGAAGAGGTTCAGCAGGTTTAAATGTTGTACCATCTTTCTTTGTTAGTGTGTAGTTTGTAACAGGAACCTTTATTGCCGAAGTACCTGTACCATATACTGCATTAACTACCAAGTCACTCAAGTCAGGTGTCAACTCAGGATATGTGTATGTTACCTTTGTAGGACCTGAAATTTCTATATCTGAGAAAGCTTCTTGAGTTACGCTACCCTTAACATTTACTGTTGCAGGAGTGAATGAATAGTTAGCTGCATCTGTACCTGTAAGAGCCTTTTCTGTAACTTCTACATCAGGAGTACCCGGTGTCTTTACATCATTAGCTGCATATTTATATGTAAATGGAAGTGTTACGTTATCTCCTTCAACTATAGATGAATTATCCTTAGTTAGTACCAATGAGCTATCAGCAGTTACATCAGCTGTAGCATTAGGGTTAGCCTTAACTGCAGGAACTTTTATAGCATCAGCATTAACTGTAAGAGCCTTTGCTGTAATTGTTGCAGCTGTCTTAAGTGTACCGTCAGCATTAATCTTATCTGTATCCGGTGCAAATGTGTACTTACCGTTTGTTTCCGGTAGTGTAGTTGTTAGTTTAATCTTCTTATCTGTGCCTACATTTTTATCTGTATATGCAAATGTACCTGTAACTGTGTATGAGTCAGGACTTACAAATGCTGTAGCTGAATCCTTAATTGAAATTGTAGGTAGTGTTTGATCTGCAGGAATAGTTAATCCGCCATCATATACCTTTGTAATTGTTGCGTCTGATACTGTGTAGTAAACTGTCTTTGCAGCTACAGTAATCTTAGCTGATGAAGTAAGTGTTTTACCGTCATAGATAAAGTCAACTGTCTTATCTTTCATATCAAGTGTGATAACAGTGTCAGCATTAACTACTGTTTCACCGATTTTAACTGTAATACCAGCTGCTGCCAAATCAGCATATGAGATTTTGCCTGTTGAGTTATCATCATATGTAACATTCAACTTAAGGTCATCTGTCTTAAGCTTATCGCCATATGTATAAGCTGTCTTTCCACCGCTAATTGTTGCACTCTTAATCTTCTTTGCACCAAGTGTAGCAACTGAAACTACAGATTGTGTATTGCTACCTGCATTTGTGTAAACAACGTAAACCTTGTGATTACCATCAAGCATAGCTTCTGTAATCTTTGTGCTTGCTGTTACAGCTGTTGCTGTCTTAGCTTCTGTTTCGCTTGTTGCAATTACAACTTTGTAATTGCTGTCAAAGTTATCAAATGCTACATCAGCACCTGTTGTTTCTGATGCTTTCTTAGCTTTTACAACGATACCTGTTGGGTCGAAGTTATCATCTTTGTTGTATGATGTCTTAGCAGCATTGTTTGTTGATGCTGAAATTGTAATATCATCATAATCTGATGTTACTTTAAATGGTGCACTCTTAACTGTTGTATCAGACTTAAGTGCTACTACAAAGTAGTTGTCGCCGTGAGCATATTTGTCAGCAGCTGTTACCTGATCATTAACGGTACCAGCAGCATTAGATTTGTAAATTGCCAAGCCCTCACCGGCATTTTCAAAGTTTGTAAATTTAATATCAGTAACTGCGTCGCCATTATTCTTTGTTATTTTAGCAACCAAATCCTTGAAGTTGATTGCTGTACCGTCATAAGCAGTTGTAGGAGCTCCGCTTACTACTTCAACCTTTGTAGTCTTAACGTTGCTAACTGTTAATGCACCAAGGTCACATATGTAGTTACCAACGATTGCATATATGTGCTTACCGTTTACATCACTTGTTAGTGTTGCAGGAATAGCAGTCAAGCCTGCATCGTCTGCTGCTGTAATACCTGCTGCACCATACTTATATGTAACAGTATCACCTGTGCCAAGATCTTCGTGTGAACCATCATCGTAGTCAAATTGCATTGTAACAGCTGAATCAAATGTTGCACCTACATATTGAGTACTCTTAAATGTACCTGATTTAACAGAAATACCTGTCTTCTTAGCTGCTCCTGCAGGGAATAATTGCAATGATGTTGTATCAATATTTAGATACTTCTCCAATTCTGTAGTTGCATGATACGTATAGTCTTCAAATTCAGCAGTACCCGGAATACCCAATTGAATACCAGTATCTTGACCTAAAGTTATAGACACGCCCGGACTTCCGGCAGGTGGCAAAGCCTTAACTTTAAAATAAACGTACATTAAATTTTCTTTATTTTTGAATTCTGAAGCCTTTGCGGTCAAACTTTTATATTGAACACCGAATTGCACAATCTTAATATTGCTATTATCAGTACTCAAACCGGTATTATAATTAGAATCATCTGACTTTGTCATAGCTGCGCTTGCTATTTCATAAAGGTTTCTTTTACCGTTATTATAAAAGTATGTTGAATTATAATTAGCTGAACCGCCTGAATAGTCTAGCATTCTTTCATTCAATGCATCAGCGAAATCATCATCACTATTAACCGGTGTAGAGTCTGATGTAAATCTCTCAGCTACCTCGATATATCTACTATCGTATGCGATACCTGTACCTACTGAATATACACCCTTAGCATTTCCAACGAAGTTATCGAAATTATCAGCTTCAACACAGATAACAAAAGTATCGCCTACTTTTAAGCCATCCCTTGGCAATGATGCTTCTTCATATAGGCAGCCATCGCTTGCTGCGTTATACTCACTTGCACTCTTTTTCTCCCGCATATAAACAGCCTTTAATGTAGGCTTTGTAGCTTCGGTTACGCCGGGCTTTAGAACGTTGTCGCCATCAGCAAGAACACTTGCCGGAAAAGTCGACAATACCATGGCACAGCTTAACGCAAATGCTATAATTTTTTTTGTCTTCATTTGACATTCCTCCTGTTTTTTACTTAATCTTTATTTAATCTCATTATAAAATGGGTCTAAATACTTACCTTGTGCTGACAATTTAACATATGTAATATCGTTTGAGTTAATAGCTGTATCAAAGTTACCATCGAATACACGCCAAATAAATAAATTTGCTGCTGATGTTGGTACTGTACTATTAACAACATCTGATCCTTGTGCCTGCAATTTTACAAATGTTATATCGTTAGTATTACGAGAACCATCTATATTTGTATCTCCCAAAAGCGGAAGAACAACTATATTTCTCGTTTCTGTGACCTTCTGCCCATCAAAATCAGTAAACTCATATGTCATTGTGTAAACATCAGGTCTGATAAATTGTAATCCCTTACTTGTAATACCTGTAAGGACGGCATCATTTGCCGTTATAGCCGCCAAATCGGTATCCGTAGCATTTTTTCCATAAACTTTTGTTTCATCTGCAACAGCAGCATTTATACCATTTGCAGTTTTATATCTTGAAACTTTAATCGTTCTTGTCACTTCCGAATCCGAAACCTTATTACCTAAAGAATCATATGCTTCGAAACCAGTATCTTTAAATTCTGATTGTTCATAGACAAATATTGCATATGGGTTTCTGTCCATATTCTTATCTGAATCAGTTTCACCATTCCAAGCATTCAATGTATATGCATTCTTGATATTTGCCTTTGTCGGAATATATTTTGAATCTAAATTCTTAAAGGTATTTTTTTCACTAAACTTATTTATTGCCTCTAATTTATCAGAAACTGAAATATTATCCGCTTTCATAATTTCACCAACCGGTGAGTTACCATAGTTCAAAGCGATTTTTGGTGTCACAAGTTGTTGAACATGGAATGTATATGTTAGAGTCGGTGCATCTTTATCTGTACCTGCTTTTGTTGTAATAGTGATAGTATTTTCAGTTTGTCCCTTATTTGTAAGAGGAGCCTTAATTGTGTATGTACCGTCACCATTCTTTGTAGGTGTAAGAGTTGTACCGTCTGATGCTGTTATTGTTGTAGTATCAGGATTTGTAAGTGTTACATTAAACTGAATGCTATCAGCATCAACATCCGGAACTCTTACATAATAATCCTTAATTGCAGGAGTTTCAGCATTATCAAATGCTACATCATTCTTATACTTGCTATCCTTAAACGGTAATGCAGTTGAATCAACTGTTGAACCCTTGACAGAATTAGCTTTTATTTCTTTAATCGAAGGGTCATTTGCAAGTACTTCATAAACAATGTTTCCGCCAACTTTGGCATCTGTATATTCAGCATAGCCTGTTGTCTTACCATCATAAAGTAATACCGCTTCTGTTGTTGTTGACTTAACCGAATCAATAACATAGTTTGAATTAGCTTTTAATTCAACAGCAACTACATACTTACCAACCTTTGTAATGTCAGTAACTTCACTTAATTCACTCTTCTGAATATTTCCGTCAGGAGTAGCACCTGCGTCGGTCCATGTGTAATACTTAATGTCATATTCGCTTTTTCCGACTGTATTGCCTGAAGCATCAACTACAGTGACAACAGGGTCCTTACGAGATGAACCTGCTTTTTGTTTTTGAGTATCAGGATCTACATTTACTGTAAGTTTTGCTGATGTTACTTCAAATGTTGAATCCTGTACACCGATTTTATAACCGTTTGCATAAGTTCCGGCATTATCAATAGAAATTGCTATTGTATAAACACCGACATTTTGAATTGTTGTTGTAGCATTATCCTTATCTGTTACAGTTGCAGTAAAGCCTGCCGGAAGCGTTTCATTTTTTGCAATATCGCTGTCCGCTACTTTTGTATATGTAGTTTTGCTTGCATCATCATATTTAATTTGATAAATATTGTACTTAGGCGAAATAACTTGTCCTGTATATTCAGCATTTGCATTTACAAGCTCAACCTTCAAATACTTAAACCATGTTGCATAATAAGTTTTATCAGCGTCTATTTTTGTATCCTTATCAAACTTAGTACCGGTACCGTCAAACGCTGTCTTCCAGCCGTCAAATTCAAATGTACCGTTTGTTGGTTCTGTTATATCGTATCCGATTGAATCACCTTTGTATAGAGTAACTACACGAGGAGATGTGTCATTACCCTTAAGATCCAAGTTCTTGTTAAATGTAACATTAACTTTGTCAGATGTTGGAACTGAAGGATCTATATCCCATTGTGCATACAATGTTGTTTCATATGCAGTATTTGTACCTGCAATTTCCTTTAGTGCATCCTTAAGTGTCGCTTGGTCTATTTTTGTTGTCGAATCAACAGTTACACCGCTGCCATCAGCTTTTGTGTTCCAACCTTTGAATACATAATGTGTTCTTGTTGGTTCATTTGGCATCATATTGCCAAGTGCATCACCAAGATATGGATATACATACTTTGGATTTGCATCTGTCACTGCTGCATTTGTTTTGTTTCCTGTAACATTACTGTCAAATGTAACCTTTACACCATTGTTCTTAGGAATATCATCCGGAATAACATTTTCTCCCGGATTTACATTTGCAGCTGCCCAATATGCGTATAATGTTACTGTAGTAGGAGCTGATGCCTCACTGCCTTGTGCCGCAAGAGAAACATCATTCAATGTAGGATATTTTGCTGAAGTAACAAAATTACCTGCGCCGTTAGGTTTAGTATTCCATCCTATAAATACATAATTTGTTTTTGTAGGATTCTGTGCAGGATCTGTATAGTTTGCTGTAGGCGCACCTACAACGTCATTATATGTACCTACACCACCATTTACATCATATCTGATTGTAATATCCGACAGCCATTTTGCATAGTAATCAGTATTACTGTTTATTGGCTTTGTCTTGTCAAATGCCGTAGTTGTCATTGACAATGAACCGCCTGTTACTGTACCTTCATACCAGTTATCAAACGTATAACCTTTGTTGGTCGGTGCTGTTACATCATAGCCAAGAGAGTCACCCTTGAAAATTGTTACTGTCTTAACGTTTGTACCACCGTTGCCGTCTTTGTTATCATTAAATGTTATTGTTACTTTATCATTAGCGTCAACATTATCAGCAATATCCCACTGTGCATATACAACCAAGTTGTATTTACTTCCATTAGCTGTTACACCGTCAAGTGTTGTTGTTATTGCTGTTGCATCTGTAAATGTTGTACCTGAGCCATCTGCTTTTGTATTCCATCCTACAAACTTATAATTTGTTCTTGTAGGAGCTTCCGGCATCAATGTACCAAGAGCATCTCCAAGATGCGGATACACATACTTCGGATTTGCATCCGTTACTGTTGATGAAGCACTTCCTGATGCATTACTGTCAAATGTAACTTTTACACCATTATCATTAGGTGTTTCATTACCCGGTAATTTACCCGGTGTTACAGGAGCATCTGCCCAGTATGCATACAATTCTACCGGATTTGTTCCACCGGCAGCTGTTGAAACATCATTTAATGTAGCGTAATCAGCTGCAGTAATGAATTTACCTGAACCGTTTGCCTTTGTATTCCATCCTACAAATGTATAATTTGCTCTTGTAGGGTCTGAAGGTGCTGTATAAGATTTTGAAGGTGCACCTTTGTCTGTAGCAAATGGTGTTGCCGGAGTTGTTCCGTCGTTAATGTTAAAGTTTACAGTAATATCAGATTTATATGTTGCCTTTACCATTATATCTGAATTTACTGTTGTTGTCTTATCAAAATCTGAACTATCAGCTGTATTTACCCACTTATCAAAACTATAATTTGTTTTCACCGGTGTTGTTGGCATTGCATCGCCAATCGAATCACCTTTACCGACAGTTATAGTTGTCGGAGCAGTAGGTGATGTTGCACCGTCATAATCAAATGTTACAGTTACCTGATCTCTGCCTGCATATGTCCAATGTGCATACACCGTTTTATTATCTGTTAAAGTAAATGGTGCTTTATCAGTAGTATCGGATTCTGAAGCCGCTCCGTACCAACCGTTAAATGTGTATGCATCACCTGTTGCTGACGTCTTTGTCGGAGTAGGCATCTGATATGCGTAAATTGTATCACCTCTGACAACCGTCATAGATGCAGGTGTTACTTGTGCGTCACATCCTGTAGGACTAAATGTCAATGTTACTGCATTGTCCGGATTCTCCGGTGTCCACATTGCATAATAGTCAGTATTGCTTGAAATTGTTTCTGCCTGTAATTGTGTATTTGAGTATGTAGTGCCTGAGCCGTCTGCTTTTGTATTCCATTCTTTAAATGCATAATCTGCTCTTGTAAATGTCGGAATATCACTTGATTTCAAACTTGAACCGGCACTAATTATTTTGTTTGTTGTGTTTTCTGTTTGTCCATAATTCTCATGGAATGTTACTGTTAGCTCTTTGTCCCACTGTGCATAAACAGCAGAAAGTGAAGAAACATTAGTTGGAGCCGTTACACCGGTGTCGCCTTTAAACTCAATTTTGTCACCACCCGTTGCTTGTGTAAACCAACCCTTGAACGTGTAACCTGCAGGTATTTCAAAGTCATCGCTCGATGTACCAACTGTTGGTTTTTGCGATACATGAATTGTTGCATCTTGATTTAATGATACTATAACATCTTTTGTTTTCGGCGAAGTTGATACGTCTACCGGATAGTTACTGTTAAATGTAATTGTTTTACCTACATCATATTTAGGATAAACTCTTATAACAGAGTCACTGTAACCTTTAGCAACAGCATTTGCATCAATTGTTGATAAATCGTCAAGAGACTGTTCTGTACCAGTTGAATCTACATATTTAAATCCGTAAAAGTATTCATTATTTGAATTTATCAGACTAAAGTCTGTACCCGCTTTTGGAATAGTAATTCCCGAATCAGCATACGCTGTACCATCTGCTATGCCTGTAGCTCCAAATGTTGTGCTTCCGTCAGCACTTGTCATCACATTTGTGTATGTATTATCTTCGTAAAACTTAATGTCATACGATACAGGGAATAAATCAATTTTACTGTTATCTAACTTCAAATAATTTTCCAACTGACTAGTTGCTGAATAAGAATAATCCTCAAAAGTAGACATATCATCCGGCATACCAAACTGAACACCAATTTCTGTAGCATTAGAAATTGCCATTACTTTTTCCGGATCACTTGGGGTTGCTTTTACTCTAAAATGTATGAACATAACATATTCATCATCAGCTATTGGACCTGGCGTCTTTTTTGTACTTCCAAATTGAATACCGAATTGTACAACCTTAGCATTTGTAATTTCTGTGTTGTATCCATCCGAACTCTTTGACAATGCAGCACCAGTCATACCATATGTTGTTCTACCATTTTTGTATTTATAGAATGACGATGAACTTGTATCATTTTCCATTCTCTCCTCTAATACACCCAAAAAATCTGAATCATCATTGATAATCGTTGAAGGGGCGTCTTCATAATACTCATATGGTTCAATATA
>ERZ773228.1516-NODE-1516-length-24013-cov-3.122423_pt1 | contig 24013 bp, 19 predicted proteins | sample MGYA00580524_ERZ773228 | MGnify/ENA primary metagenome ERZ773228 (study PRJEB29015, sample SAMEA2737768) | human gut metagenome | biome: human gut; feature: human-associated habitat; material: faeces | place: China | collected 2012 ... | reverse complement strand
AGGTCGATATCCGGCGCCTTGTCTCCCTTGAAGCCAAGGAACGTTTCAAACGGGATATCGTGGCCGTCGCGGATCATATCAATGCCGCAGTGCGGACAGTTTTTCTGGGGGAGGTCGAATCCCGAGCCTACCGAGCCATCGGTTACGAACTCGTTGTAGCGGCACTTCGGGCAGCGGTAATGCGGCGCTAGGGGGTTAACCTCGGAAATACCCGACATTATCGCAACGAACGAAGAACCTACCGAACCTCTGGAACCTACCAGGTATCCGTTGTCCTCGGAGTATTTAACCAGCTTCTGGGCGATCATGTAAAGCACGGAAAATCCGTATTTGATGATCGCGTCAAGCTCCTTCTGAAGGCGCTTTGTAACTATTTCGGGTATCTTTCCCTCGTAGCCGTACCAATTCATCGCCCTTGTCCAGCAGAGATCCTGAAGCTCCTGCTCCGCGCCCTCGATGGAAGGCGTGTAGGTTCCCTTGGGTATGGGGCGGATATCGTCGACCATATCAGCAATGGCGTTCGGGTTGGTGATTACGACTTCCTTCGCCTTTTCTTCGCCGAGGTAGCTGAATTCCTCAAGCATTTCATCGGTGGTGCGAAGGTACAGCGGAGCCTGATTGTCGGCGTCCTTGAAGCCCTGACCCGCCTGGAGGATCTTACGGAAAATACCGTCCTCCTTGTTCATAAAGTGGACGTCGCAGGTTGCCACGACTGGCTTGCCGAGCTTTTCACCGAGCTTCACTATACGCATGTTGAGCTGGCGCAGACCCTCGTCGTCGGCGACCCTTCCCTCGCGTACCAGGAATTCGTTGTTGGCTATCGGCTGTATTTCGAGATAGTCGTAGACGGAGGCGATTTTTTCAACGTCCTCCTGGCTCTTTCCGTCGAGAATAGCGCGGAAAAGCTCGCCGGCTTCGCAGGCGCTGCCGACTATCAGACCCTCGCGGTGCTTCTGCAGCTCGGACAGGGGCACGCGGGGTTTTCTGTAGAAGTAATTAAGGTTGGAGTAGGAAACCAGCTTGTAGAGATTTTTCAGACCGACCTGATTCTTCGCCAGGATTATCATGTGATAAGTGTTGAGCTTCTTGACGTCAACATTGCCAAGTATGGAATTGAAGTCGCCGAATTTCTCGAGCGGGTGTCCCTTGCAGGAAACATTTACGAGGGAAATGAATATTTTGGACAACATTTCCGCATCGTCGATCGCACGATGGTGGTTGAAATCACCGAGCTTGAATTCCTTTGCAACTGTGTCCAGCTTGAAGTTCTTGAGATGCGGGAGCGCCGCTCTAGCAAGCTTGAGCGTGTCTGCGTAGCGGATATCGTAGGTCAGACCCTGGCGCGCGCATGCGATCTTGATAAACGACGTATCGAAATCCGCATTATGCGCGACTAGAACTCCCTTGCCCGCAAACTCGATGAACTTTTCGAGCGCTTCCTTTTCCGATGGGGCGTCCTCAACCATCTCATCGGTTATACCTGTAAGCTCCGTGATGTTGGCGGGGATCGGGCGCTCCGGGTTTACAAATGTCTGGAAGCGGTCGACTACCTCCATGTTATTGAGCTTGACCGCGCCGATTTCGGTTATTCTGTCGAGGTCGCGGCTAAGTCCGGTGGTCTCAATATCGAATACGATCACGTCGCCGTTTATCGGGCATTCGTTGCAGCCGGAAACCAGGGCGTCCGAATCGTTGACGAAATACGCTTCCATGCCGTAGATTATCTTGAATTCGCCGCCGTCCTTGCGTATTTTCTCGACGGTGTTCATTGCCTCCGGGAACGCCTGAACGTTACCGTGATCCGTAATTGCGATAGCCTTATGCCCCCACGCAAACGCCTGCTTGACCAGCTCGCCGGCGGGAGTTATAGCGTCCATGTCCGACATGGTTGTATGGAGATGCAGCTCAACGCGCTTGTCCTCTGCCTTGTCCTTGCGCTTTTTGGTCTTTACCGAAGCGATGGAGTAGGGGCGGATATTCAGACATTTTGCAAATGTATCAAACTCGAACTTGCCGGTGACTATTATCGCCTTGCCCGGCTTGATGTTGCTCTTGATAACGTCTGCATTCTCTATCGCAGTGATTATTTTAAGTATCTCGGAGGAGGTCTTATCTGAGAAATATGCGGTGAAAATAAATGTGTTGCCGTCTCTGGATGTCTTGTCCTCGGTCTTGAAAACCTCGCCCCAGAGCGTTACTTCGTCGCCCTCGCCAAAGTGCTCCGCCATCTGTAGCGGAGCCTCGCTGATTCCCTTTCCATAAAACAGGGAAGCGGTGCTGTCGAGCTTGTCGGATTCAAACGGCAGCTTTATTTCCTTGGGCTCTTTGAGCACTGCCGCTCCGCGTCTGCCGCCGCCCTTTCCGCTGCCTCCCTGGAAACGCTTTTCCCCCGAGGGAGCAGGCGGAGTCTGGGTTATCGTGATTTTAGGAAGCGGAGCGCTCTGCTCCTTTTCAAGGTACTCGTCAATGTTTATCTCAGAATTACCTGTAAAAACCACCTGGAGGCGCTTCTTGAAGAATCCGGCGATCATGCGCTGTATAGAGGTATCAATACCCATTTTCATCAGGATATCCCTGCCGCCGGAGTGCAGCGATATCTCGCAGGTCTCGCCGTCGTCGCTTATTTCCGCTCCGTCTAGGTAGCCGTTGACCGACCCGTTTCTGTCCTTGAGTATCGCGATTATCTCGTAAATGTAATCCGGAGTGTAGAGCGATTCATGAAAGCTCGGGAAAATCTGTATTTTCGCGCCGCCTGTCGCTGATGAAAGCTGCTTTTCAGCAGTCAGGATCTCAGCAGCGGGACACAGCTCGTCCATTTCAAGGTTAATGAGCAGCTCCTTGTTCTGCTGATCGTGTATTATTTTAAGTATCCTGCCCTCCGCGCAAGTCTGCGGAAGCGTGAGCCCATCGAAAAGCTCGCTTAACTTTGCCGACATCTGATCCTTCCTTTCAGGTTTATAACAGGTCTATTTCTTTTTTCAGTTCCTCAAGGAGCCTATCTTCGGGCACTTTTCTGAGTATCTGTCCCTTCTTGAAAAGGATACCCTCTCCGTTTCCTCCGGCTATACCGATATCCGCTTCCCGGGCTTCTCCGGGGCCGTTGACCACGCAGCCCATTACCGCGACCTTTATCGGCTTCCCGGCACAGAGTTTTTCGACCTGCTCCGCAAGCGGAATCAGCGCGATCTTGGTTCTTCCGCAGGTCGGACACGCCACGATCTGCACGCCGGTTCCGATATCGCATGCACGCAGGATATCCTTTGCGGCGTAGATTTCCTTGACCGGGTCTGCGGTCAGGGAAACGCGTATCGTATCGCCTATTCCGTCGCAGAGCAGCGAGCCTATTCCCACCGCCGACTTAATGACGCCCATGCGCTCCGTTCCGGCTTCGGTCACTCCGAGGTGCAGCGGATAGTCAACCTGCTTTGCAAGCAGCCTGTACGCCTCTATCATGAGCTTCACGTCCGAGGATTTTATACTGATCACGATATCGTCGAAATCGCAGTCGTTCAGCAGCTTTACATGCCCGAGGGCGCTCTCAACCAGCGCTTCCGGGGTGGGGCTTCCGTACTTTTCAATCAGCCTGCGCTCAAGCGAGCCGGAGTTCACTCCAATACGGATAGGAACATTGTGGAGCCGGCAAGCGTCCGCGACTGCCTTTACACGGTCGACGCCTCCAATGTTTCCGGGATTAATGCGCACCTTGTCGACCCCGGCTTCCACCGCGGCAAGCGCTATTCTGTAGTCAAAATGAATATCGGCGACTACCGGGATATCCACTGCGTTTTTCAGCGCGGGAATGAGCCGGACGTCCTCAATGGTCGGTATCGCTGCGCGGATTATTTCGCAGCCCGCCGCTTCAAGTTCTTTAGCCTGCCTTACTGTGCCTTCTACGTCCCCGGCGGGAATGTTCAGCATCGACTGAATGTAGATTTTACCGTCTCCGAGCAGCAGACTGCCTACTCTTACCTTTTTATTGCTCAATTGAAACCTCCGCTGATCAGCTTAGAAATATCTCCGAATGTTACCACAAGCATAAGAACCATAAGCAGACCGAAGCCTACCAGGTGTACAACGCCCTCGATTTCAGGCTTGAGAGGCTTGCGGCGTATCGCTTCAATAACAAGGAACAGGAACCGGCAGCCGTCCAGCGCGGGAATGGGAAGCAGGTTGAAAACTCCCACGTTGATAGTAATAAACGCGAAAAGGTAGCAGAACGACGGGAGTCCGTAACTTACGCTCTGCGAAACAACCGTGACGGTTCCGACCGGACCTGAAAGGTCTTTCAGACCGTATTTTCCCTTGAACAGATCAGCCAGTGTGAACATTATCATGCGGCTTATCGAGGCGGTCTCACGTCCGCTGTACTCAATAACCGTCAGGAAGTTCCTCTCGAGCGGCTGAACGTAGAAACTGTAGATAACATCGCTGTTTCCGTTATCGTCTGTTTCGACCTTGAACTGAACGTCTTTCAGCGCGATAAGCTCTCCGCCGCGCTTCACCTTGAAATCAAGCAGGAGGTTTCCGTTTTCGTCAGTGCGTCCGCCGTTGTTCTGCATTTTGTACTGAATGTCGAACGTTGTCCAGACCGTGGTATTCTCCACGGAGACGATCTCATCGCCGACCATTAGCTGACTTGTAATCCCGGGTATATCGTTGACAACGCTTACTGTGGTCGTTCCGATATTCGAAATTGTGCAGACATATATCATTGCGACAAAAAATCCGAGAATCAGGTTCATTATCGGGCCTGCAAGTATAACTATCATTCTCTGCCAGACCGGCTTCCGGTTGAACGCGCGCGGGTTGTCGCTTGAATCCTGCTCGCCTTCCATTGATACCGAACCGCCGATGGGCAGCAGACGTATCACATAGTTAGTCTCCCTGCCCTTTTTCCTCAGGATCACCGGACCCATTCCGATCGCGAATTCGTTTACCTGAATCCCGCAGAGCTTTGCCGCTGTGAAATGCCCCAGCTCATGAATGATGATAATAACGCAGAACGCGAGTATTGCAATGACTATCTGCATATGACCTCCTGTCAGAGAGTTCCGAACTTTGCCGCTACATATTCCTCGGCGGCAGCCTTTGTATCTAGTATTTCCTGGAGCGTTGGCTCGGGAATGAATTTTACAGACTCCAGGGCGCCGCTGACCGCCTCGCCGATGTCAAGGAATCCGATCTTACCTGCAAGGAAAAGCGCAACAGCGGCTTCGTTTGCGGAATTCACCGCGCAGGGAGCGTTTCCCTCCATTGAAATCGCACGTTTTGCCGCACCAAGGCAGGTGAAGGTTTCCGGATCCGGCTTTGAAAAAGTAAGCTGACCCACGTCAAAGAGCGATAGCTTCTTAGCCGGAGACGGAAGGCGCCTCGGGTAGGTCAGCGCTAACTGAATAGGAATACGCATATCAGCCGTACCCAACTGAGCAATAACAGCGCCGTCCTCGAACTCCACTGCGGAGTGAATTATGCTCTGCCTGTGAACGACTATCTCCACCTGCTCTGGGCGCACGTCGAAAAGCCGTACCGCTTCGATCAGCTCCAGACCTTTATTCATGAGAGTTGCGCTGTCAATGGTGATTTTCGCGCCCATGCTCCAGTTAGGGTGCTTCAGAGCCTGCTCAACGGTCACTCTCCGGAGTTCCTCCGTGTTTTTCCCATAGAACGGCCCGCCGGAAGCGGTGAGCAGTATTTTCTCAGGACGGTTTTCACCTGCTCCCATCAGGCACTGGAATATCGCCGAATGTTCGCTGTCGATCGGCAGCAGCTTCACGCCGTGCTCCTTTACGCAGTCGGTGACGAGCTTTCCGCCGGCTACCAGTGTTTCCTTGTTGGCAAGAGCGATGTCGTTGCCTGCTTTCGCCGCCTCCAGCGTGGGTAAAAGTCCGACCATGCCGACAACGGAATTCACCACAATATCGCAGTCAAGCCGCGCCAGCTCGCACAGACCTTCCATTCCGCAGAGCACCTTGATTTCCGTATCAGCAAGCCGCTGCTTCATGTCAGGATACGCGCTTTCGGAGTAAACGCAGACGTACTCCGGCTTAAACTCCCTGGCCTGTTTCTCAAGCTGCGCCGTATTTGTCGAAGCGGACAGCGCTTTGACTCCGAACCCGTGCATGCGGCAGACGTCAAGCGTCTGAGTGCCGATCGACCCCGTCGAACCGAGTATGACAATGCTTTTCATTTATTAATATACCCCGCATTCAAGTAATATTCCCTTTGAACAAAACCACCCATTCACGCGGGTGAATGGGCAGAAATCATAAGAGCGGCCGCTCAGTTAAACAAAAATGAAACGTCCCAGATAGGAAAATGCTATATACAGGAACGGCGCAACAAAAATCACGCTGTCGAATCTGTCCAGTACGCCGCCGTGACCCGGCATAATGTTGCCGAAATCCTTGACATCATACTCGCGCTTGATAACGGACGCGGAGAGATCTCCTATCACCCCGACAAGCGAAGCAGCCATTGAAAGCGGCACCAGGACGAAATAATTGAGCTGTACATCATTCAGGACGAAAGTGTTGTAAATAAATACAGTTATTACAGTAACAACGCCTACAGTAACAACGCCGCCGACCAGACCCTCAACCGTCTTTTTAGGGCTTATGAGCGGACAAAGCTTGTGCTTTCCGAAGAAAGTTCCGACAAAATACGCGCCGGAATCCCCGAACCACGCGCAGAACAGGACATACAGCACCATGAAGATACCAAGCCCCTCGCCATGCGCAGAATACCTCAGCAGGGTTATACTGCACAGAGCAACCGGAAGAAGCCCTCCCGCAGCGCCGCATGCGAGCACCTGTTCAAAGCGGACTTCCTTGTGGAACTTCAGCATAATCAGCGCCATCACAATTACATACAGCATTGCGGCAGGCACAGCCAGGAACTTGATTTGGCTTATGGAAATAATAATCGGAAAAACAGCGCCAAAGACAATTGACGTCCACCTCAGCACGGTAAACTTATCGCACTTTATCGCGCGCGTAAGCTCCCATACAGCGACAGCAGACAAAAACGAAATGGCCGCGCAATAAACGAATAGATTATCAAGAATCAGAATTGCGACTCCCAGTACTATTCCAACAGCAGCGGAGATCAGTCTCACACCCATAAGCAAACCCTTCCTCTGAAACTACACCCCGCCAAAGCGCCTGTCCCTGTCGTTGTAGATTTGTATTGCGTATTCCAGATGTTTTTTTGTGAAATCCGGCCAGAGCACGTCCATAAAAACGAACTCCGCATAAGCCGCCTGCCAGATCAGAAAATTTGACAGTCTCTGCTCGCCGCTGGGTCGGATTATCATGTCCAGCGGGGGCATTTCCGCAGTATAAAGCAGTTTCTCGATAGAATCCTCAGTTATGCCGTCCGGAGAGATTTCCCCGGAAGCCGCTTCGCGGGCAAGCTCCCTTGCGGCTCTTGTAATTTCATCTCTGCCGCCGTAGTTCAATGCCACGCCGGCGATAAAACCAGTGTTATTCACGGTTGACTGCTGAATATCCAGAAGCTCTGCGGTAATATCCTCCGGAAGCCGTGTTATATCGCCCAGGAAAATAAACCGTATATCTTCCCGCGCGGCAGCCCTGATATCCTTAATATACTGCCGGAGAAGGTTCATTATTCCTTCAACCTCGTCAGCCGGACGTTTCCAGTTCTCGGTCGAAAATGCATAGAATGTCACGCATTTAACTCCAAGCTCCCGCGCCCAGTTGATGGTCTTTTTAAAGACGGCCGCGCCCTGCTTGTGCCCGAAGCTCCTCGGAAGGCCGCGTTTTTTCGCCCACCTGCCGTTGCCGTCCATTATTATGCCGACATGCTGCGGAACATTAACCTCAGCCATCAGATAGACATGATCTCCTTGTCCTTGTCAGCGCCGACAGCGTCGATGGTCTCGATATACTTGTCGGTGATCTTCTGAACATTCTTCTCAGCTTCCTTGAGGTCGTCCTCGGTGATCTCACTGTTCTTCTTCTTTGCCTTGAGCTTGTCGAGAGCGTCGCGGCGTACGTTGCGGACTGCAACTTTGCTTTCCTCGCAGATCTTGCTTACCTGCTTGCAGAGTTCCTTTCTGCGGTCCTCGGTAAGTTGCGGAAATGCGATACGAAGCACTCTGCCGTCGTTGGTGGGGTTGATACCCAGGTCACTCGCCTGGATAGCCTTCTCGATGGACTTCAGAGTAGAAGCGTCGAACGGCTGAACAACGAGTATTCTAGCCTCGGATACAGAAATAGACGCCATCTGGTTAACAGGAGTCGGGCAGCCGTAATAATCTACGGTGATTCTGTCAAGTACGCTGGGATTAGCTCTGCCTGCGCGGATCGTTGCAAGCTCGCTTTCAAGCGCGTTTACGCACTTGCCCATCTTTTCCTTTGTAATGTCGAGTATCTCTTTCATTATGGCACCTCTTTCGTGATATTACTGGGGCTTATGTTTTGTAACGAGCGTTCCGACTGTTTCTCCCATCACTGCGTCGTAGATGTTGTCGGGACGGTTAAGATCAAATACGATAATCGGAATGTTATTTTCGGTGCAGATCGCAGCCGCTGCGCTGTCCATTACCTGGAGCTTATTTACAAGGATATCATGATGTGTGATCACGTCATACTTGACTGCGTCGGGGAACTTCTTGGGATCCTTGTCGTAGATACCGTCGACCATAGTCGCCTTCAGCAGGATATCGGCGTTGAGTTCCGCTGCACGAAGCGAAGCCGCGCTGTCCGTCGAGAAGAACGGGTTGCCGGTTCCACAGCCGAATATAACTACCCTGCCCTTTTCAAGGTGGCGGATAGCCTTGCCGAGAATAAACGGCTCAGCTACCTGCTGCATTGTAATGGCAGTCTGAACTCTGACCTCGCAGCCGAGCTTTTCAAGCACATCGGCTACAGCAAGGGCGTTCATGGCAGTGGCGAGCATGCCGATATGGTCTGCGCGCGCTCTGTCCATACCCTCAGAGCTTCTTCCGCGCCAAAAATTTCCGCCGCCGACAACTATGCCGATTTGAGCGCCGGCGTCAGCGCACTTTTTTATGCTCTTGCAGATGTTTTCAATGGTCGGGATATCAAGCCCGCTGCCCTTATCTCCGGAAAGCGCTTCGCCGCTGAGCTTCAGCAGTACTCGCTTATACTTAGGAGTTCCTGATTCCATATATGTTGCCTCCAAAATTTGTATTAATGCGTTATTAGCTGAAACATCAATAATCCAGAACACGGATCCTTCCGAGAAGGTCTGCGCTGTCGGAAACCTTCGCAATTGCGTCAGTAACAGCCTTTTCAGTCATAACGCCTGTAACGAACGCAAGCTCGTTCTCAGGCTGGTTCTTTCTGGAAAGATATGTTACGTCGCCGAAGAGCGCCTTGACAACCGCCTTGGTAACTTCCACGTTCTTGGAAGCCAGTCTGATGTAGTTTGCGCTTGTGAAGTCACTGAAATCCTTGATGAAGTCCTGTGCGCTGTCAGCCCATGTGAGGGACTTACTTGTGCCGGAGTGCTTTACAGCGGAAACGATATCCGCAACAACTGCGCTTGCGGTCGGGAGCTTGCCAGCGCCCTTGCCGTAAAATACAACGTCGCCGGTAGCGTCGCCGCGAACCAGGATAGCGTTGAATACGTCGTTAACGCCCGCAAGCTGGCTCTCGTCCTTGATAACCGCCGGGAAAACGCCGATGGAGATCTTGCCGCCCTCTTCGCGCTTAGCACAGCCGATGAGCTTGATCTTGCAGTCAGCGCTGTCGCAGTACTCAACGTCCTCTAGAGTTATCTTTGTTATGCCCTCGGTGTGTACGCTCTCGGGGTAAACATGCTTGCCGAATGCGAGGGAAGCCAGAATGCATATCTTGCGGCATGCGTCGTGACCATCAACGTCAGCGGACGGATTGCGCTCTGCATAGCCCAGCTCCTGAGCGATCTTGAGAGCCTTCTCAAAGTCCATACCGTCGCGGATCATCTTTGTTAGAATAAAGTTGGTCGTACCGTTCAGGATACCAGCGATCTCGTCGATTTCGTTTGCGGAAAGGCATGCATGAAGGGGCTTGATAATGGGAATTCCGCCGCCTACGCTCGCTTCGAAGAAGAAGTTTACATTCTTTTCCTTTGCAATGGCGAGAAGCTCCGCGCCCTTAGCTGCAACGAGCTCCTTGTTGGAGGTTACTACGCTCTTGCCTGCTTCTAGCGAGGACTTAACGAAGTCGTAGGACGGCTTGAGACCGCCGATGACCTCGGCTACAACTGTGACCTCAGGGTCATTGAGGATAACATTGAAATCCTTGACGAATTTATCCTTGTAGGGGCTGTCGTTGAAATCACGGACATCGAGAATATACTTGATATCCATTTCCTGCCCAGCCTTCTTCTCAAGGCTTTCCTTGTTCTTATAGAAAACCTCTACTGTACCTGAGCCTACTACACCGTAGCCCAGAACCGCGATCTTAGCCATAATCTACTTCCTTTCATTATACGGCGCCGCCGTATGAACATCTGCACCGGCGGAGTGAGCATTCGCCGCCTTTGACCGGGCGTGTTCAGGTATTTTTCTGCGAAAACCGCCTCAGCCGTCAGATCTCCGTCAGTCCCGCGTGACCGTGGGGTGTGACATCTTTCAGCTTTTAAGCATGGCTCCGCTTATTATCCTGTATATTATATCACAATTCAATGATATTTGCAAGTAGTTTTTTAAAGGCTTGTAATTTTTCTGTGTAGTTATTCTGAAAGAATTGCATCTATCGCGGAAAGTTCCGACTGTGTGAAGTCCAGTTTGTATACCGCTTCCACATTTTCCTTTATCTGTTCGGGACGCGAAGCGCCGATCAGCACCGTAGTGACCTTACCCTCCCGGAGCACCCATGAAAGCGCCATCTGCGAGAGCTTCTGTCCGCGTGAAGCCGCAATATCATTGAGTCTGCGAAGCTGAGAGAGCTTCTGATCGGTGAGTTCGGTTTTGATCCAGGTCCTTCCCTTTCCGATTCGGGAATCCGCAGGAATTCCGTTCAGATAGCGATCCGTGAGCAGTCCCTGATAAAGCGGGGAAAACACGCTCAGGCCGATTCCCTGCTCCGCCGCGAAATCACGCAGGCCGTCTGATTCTATCCAGCGGTTGAGCATTGAATAGCTCGGCTGATTCACGACGAACGGCGTGTGAAGCTCCTTGAAAATCGACATTATTTCGGCGGTCTGAGCCTTGTTGTAGTTTGATATCCCGACATACAGCGCCTTCCCCTGCCTTACCGCATTGTCGAGCGCGAGAGCTGTTTCCTCAAGCGGCGTGTTGGGGTCGAAGATATGATGATAGAATATATCAACATAGTCGAGCTTCATGCGTTTCAGCGACTGATCCAGCGAAGCGGTAAGGTACTTTCTCGAACCGTTGCGGTCGCCGTATGGACCGTCCCACATCTCGTAGCCCGCCTTGGTTGAGATCACAAGCTCATCACGGAACTGCCGCATTCCACGGTCAAGTATTTTCCCGAGATTCTCCTCGGCTGAGCCATTGTATGGATTTCCATAATTATTGGCAGCGTCGATGTGGGTTATTCCGAGATCGAATGCGGTATGCACCATCTCCTCCATATTATCGAAGCTGTCCTTATAGCCAAAGTTCTGCCAGATTCCCAGCGATACCGCCGGGAGCTTCAGACCGCTCTTTCCGCAGCGGTTATATACCATTTTTTCATAGCGATGTTCGTTTGGTGTATACATTTTTCCTCCGTGTTAGTGTCTCTTGAAAAATCCCGGCTTCTTTTCGGATGCTGAATTCTTCCTCTCTTCCTCGAGTTCTTTGAGAATTTCGCGCTTTATGTTCTCGCGGAGATTTTCGTACAGGTTCTCGTACAAATTGTTATAAAGCTCAGCCGCGAGCTTCTCCTTGTCGAACAGCGGCTCTGGAGTTATCTTCTTCTTTAGATTGCGCTGTATCTCCTCCAGCTCGAAGGAAGTAAATGCGCTTGCAGTCGAAATGTACTCTTCCTCTTCGGGCTCCTCTTTTGCAGGCTCCGGAGCTTTTTCGGGTTCTGTATGTACCTCCTGGTGCGACGGTTCGTCAGTCGCTGTATTTGGTTCCTCAGCGGTCTCAGCGTCGGAAGCAGGAAGCGTTGTGAATTCCGGTTCAAACTGCTGCATTTCCTGCATTGTATCTTCCGGTTCCTCCTGCTGAACCGCAAAGGGATCAGCAGGAGTTTCCTGTTCTGAAATTTCGGGTACTGACTGAACTTCCTCCGCTGGAGTTTCCTCGACTGGCTCGGGAACTACCGGCTCTAGCTCCGGCACTGGCTCGGCGGGAGCTTCCTGCTCCGGAATTTCGGGTACTGACGGAACTTCTTCCGCTAATGCTTCCTCGACTGGCTCGGGAACTATCGGTTCTAACTCCGGCATTGGCTCGGCGGGAGCTTCCTGCTCCGGAATTTCGGATACTGACGAAACTTCTTCCGCTGGCGCTTCCTCGACTGTGTCGGGAACTATTGGCTGTAACTCCGGCATGGATTCAATCGAAGATTCAGAAACTTGCATTGAAACAGCGGCAGAAACTCCCTGCACGTCTGATTCTGGAAATACTGTTTGAGGAGCCGGAGCAGTGCTCTGTGTCGGCTGAGCTGGATTTACAGCAGGCTCGTGATTCACTTTATGGCCGCAGTAGGGGCAGTACAATGCCTGGGGTCTGATGAGTTTTTTACCGCATTCTTCACAAAACATTTGGTGCCTCCGCATTAATTATTCGTGCTGCTTATATTCTGGGAAACGCTGAATAAAACAATCCTGGTTTTTATTCTGAAAATGCCTCCCAAATGACCAGCACTCAGGAGGCATTTTAATGTAACTATTACATCTGTGCAAGCTCAGCAAAGGACTGCTTCATTGCCGGATAAAGCTTGCGGTACATTGCATATACCTTTTCGTACTCGGCGGTGTTTTCCGCGATAGGTTCCTGTATCTTCTCGGGCTTGATGACCGCACGGCACGCCTCGGGAACACTCTTATAAATACCTGCGCCAACCGCCGCAAGAAGCGCTACGCCAAGCGCGGGGCCTTCCTTGTTCTGGGTGGTCTTGACCTGGCAGCCGTAAAGGTCGGCAAGCATCTGACGCCACAGCGGAGATGTTCCACCGCCGCCGCACGCCATCATATCGCTTACGTTAATGTTCATCTCGCGCATAACCTCAACGCAGTCGCGCAGGGAGTAGGATACGCCCTCCATTACCGCACGGAGCATTTCCTTCTTCTTGTGCATGGTGGAAAGCCCGAAGAATACGCCGCGGGCATTAGGATCAAGGTGAGGAGTTCTCTCGCCGTTGAGGTAAGGCATGTAAAGCAGACGGTTTGCTCCGATCGGAACGCTTCCCGCTTCCTTATCCATAAGGTAATAGGGATCAACGCCCATAGAAAGCGCGGTCTCCATTTCAGACCATGCAAAATTGTCTCTGAACCACTTGAGGGACAGTCCGGCGGACTGTGTAACGCCCATTACATGCCAGCAGCCAGGAACGGCACAGCAGAAGGTGTGTACTCTTCCCTTCTTATCAATGGAAATATCGGAGGTATGTGCAAATACAACGCCGGAAGAGCCGATAGTAGTAAACGCCTTGCCGTCCTCGACTACGCCGGTTCCGACCGCAGCTGCCGCATTATCTCCGGCACCGCCGACTACAGGAGTTCCGGCTTTAAGACCCGTAAGCTCCGCAGCCTTTGCCGTGATAGTTCCGGTGATCTCGGGAGATTCGTATACCCTGGCAAGGAGAGCCTTGTCGATACCAAGCTTGTTCAGTACTTCGTCAGACCAGCAGCGGTTCGGAATGTCAAGAAGCTGCATTCCGCTCGCGTCGGAAACCTCGGTTGCGAATTCGCCGGTAAGCATAAAGCGTATGTAATCCTTCGGAAGGAGGATATGCCTGCACTTCTCGTAATTCTGAGGCTCGTTGTTCTTTACCCACATGATCTTCGCAGCGGTGAATCCGGTAATAGCCGGGTTCGCTGTGATCTCGATCATTCTGTCTGCGCCGACCTTATCGGTGATCTCAGCGACTTCCTTCGCGGTACGCTGATCGCACCAGATGATTGACTTACGGATTGGCTGGTTCTCAGCGTCAAGCATTACCAGACCGTGCATCTGACCAGAAAGTCCAACGCCCTTGATATCGTCTGCGCTGACGTTGCTCTGAGAAATAACGTCCTTGATTCCATTCACGGAAGCGTTCCACCAGTCGAGCGGCTCCTGCTCGGCGTAGCCGTTCTGCGGAGTGTAGAGCGGGTACTCATATGTAGCGGAAGCTACCGGGGTACCGTCCTCCGAGAAAAGCACCGTTTTTGTTCCTGAAGTGCCGATATCAACGCCTAAAATGTAAGCCATGATCATGTTCTCCTTATTAATACATCATCTGCGGTATAGCATTTACCGTAGTTCAAAACGTCAATGTAAACGTTTATTCTTTTTCAATTTTAATATAAATTGCCTAATTTGTCAAGAGGTTTTGAATTTTTTTGGTGTGAAATTACAAAAAATCGGGGCGATATTTCAATACGCCGCGATTTTACTATTTGACTGCGCCGATTGCATTGCGGACTGCGTTCAGAAGGTCGTCAGATCTGAAGGGTTTCCGGACGCATGGAACACCGAGTTCCTCCGCTTCATGCAGCGTTTCGTTATCCTCCGCAGCTGTAAGGAATATTACAGGAATCGTTATCCCGACGCCGCGCATGCGCTTCAGGGTCTCAAATCCGTTTAGCCCCGGCATCATCACGTCAAGAAGCACAAGGTCAGCTCCGTCTGAAAGTTTGCTGAGGCACTCCTCTCCAGAAGCAGCCTTTACTGTTTCGTACCCGTTCTTTGTCAGCATGAACTCAGTCATTCTGCGGTTCATAGGTTCATCGTCGGTTATGATTATCTTTGCCATGAGCTGTCCTTTCGTGACTTGTACTTTTTATATATTATATCACCATATTTCTTTGTTGTCAATGTCACGAAAACCCAGTACAATTATATCAAAAACATAGTAACCGATATTAAATATAAACATAAGCTTAAATTGCACAAAATGACTAATGATGTTGACAAACATAGTAAATTGAGATATAATATACACATGTGAATAAAATAACATTTTGTGTAGAAAGGGGTCTTTATATGGCAGTAATGACACGCAACAATTCCGACAAAAGAGTAATACGCACCAAAAAGGCGATTCGCACCGCGCTTTTCAAGCTAATGGAAAGCAAAGATATAGCGTCGATCACGATAAGCGAGCTTACAACGCTTGCAAACGTCAACAGACGTACATTTTACACCCACTACAGCAACATAACAGATATCCTCGACGAGACCGAATCCGAAATAGTAGAAGCCCTCGGCGAGCTAATATCGCAGTTTGACAGCGCGAGTCTGGTAGACAGCACCTACCACATTTTCATAGAGCTGAATCGTCTGATAACCGATGAATACGGCTTCTACTTCCACCTGATGAAAAGCGATTTCCGCGGAGTTCTCGTGACCCGCATGAAAACAGTGCTGAAAGCTTCCGCCGACAAAATTCTCGGTCGATTCACCATTCCCGCCGACGAAAAGTACATCACGCTGATGTCGTCGTTCATCAACGCAGGCTTCCTGAATCTGTTTCTGGAGTGGAACAAATCCGGCAATGACGTCTCCATTGAAACCGCCGCAAAGGTGGCAAGCGTAATGGTTGACTTCTGTGTGAAGAACGTTCCGGAAATCAGCAGGACGATCGACGATATGCGCGACCCAACAAACAAATAAATTATCCCGGTTCGTGAGAACCGGGATAATTTATTTACGCCTTATTCATTGTTGTGATGACCGTACGCATGACGTCAAGCGGCTTTTCGCCCTTATTGAGCGAAACGCGTATATGCCCCTTGCCGGTCGGCTCCAGCCTGAGACGGTTCGAATAAACGTCCGACAGAGCCGCAATCTTTTCCATGTCAAATTTGGACAGATAGAATATCAGATCATTTTTCATCTGGCTGATCTCCACGATATTGCAGGCGCTTGCCATATTACGCAGCCGCGCCACCTCGATAAGTCCGACAACCGACTTTGGCGGGTCGCCGTAGCGGTCGATGAGCTCGTCGGTTACATCGGTGCTGTCCTCGTCGTTCTGTATTTTCGCGATTTTGCGGTAGCAGTCGACGCGCTGCGCCTGGTTCGAAATATAGTCCTCCGGGATATACGCGTCTATCTTGATATCCACCAGGCACTCCTCCTTGTGGACGTCCTTTTCGCCGCGCTCCTCGCGCACCGCCTCGTCAAGAAGCTGGAGGTACATATCATATCCGACATTTGCAAGATGTCCCGACTGGCTCGCGCCAAGAATGCTTCCTGCGCCGCGTATCTCAAGGTCACGCATGGCTATGCGGAATCCGCTGCCGAACTGCGTGAACTCCCGGATAGCGTCAAGCCGCTTCTGAGAGATCTCGGACAGCACCTTCCCACGCTGGAACGTGAAGTAAGCATACGCGCGCTTGTTGGTTCTTCCAACGCGCCCGCGGAGCTGATGAAGCTGCGCAAGTCCCATATAATCAGCGTTCTCAATTATGAGAGTGTTAACGTTCGGAACGTCCACGCCCGTTTCAATAATGGTGGTGCACACAAGCACGTCGAGATCTCCGTCCAGGAGCTGCCGCCATATCTCTAGCATCTGTTCCTCTGACATTCTTCCGTGCGCCACGCCTACACGCGCGTCCGGAATCAGTGTTCGTATCTTCTCGGCGCAGCTATATATCGAATCAATCCGGTTGTGGATATAGTATACCTGTCCGCTTCGGCGAAGCTCCTTCTGAATCGCCTGCATGACGATGCCCCAGTCGTGCTCCATTACATAGGTGGTGATGGGCTGCCTGTCCTGCGGAGGCTCGTCGATAACGGACATATCGCGTATCCCGCTCATTGCCATGTTGAGCGTACGCGGAATCGGGGTCGCCGAGAGTGTCAGCACATCGACTCCGGCGAACATCTCCTTGAATTTCTCCTTGTGAGCCACGCCGAAACGCTGCTCCTCGTCGATTATTACAAGCCCGAGGTCCTTGAACTTGATGTCGTCCTGAATGATACGGTGCGTACCTATCAGGATATCAATGCTGCCAGCCTTCAGCCTGCGGAGTATCTCGCGCTGTTCCGCCGGGGTCTTATGCCGCGAAAGAAGCGCGATATTGACCGGGAAGCCCTCCATGCGGTTGCAGCAGGTCTGGAAATGCTGCCATGCAAGCACGGTCGTGGGAACAAGTATCGCGCACTGCTTACCATTTTCAGCGCACTTGAAAGCCGCCCTGAGAGCAACCTCTGTTTTGCCGAATCCAACGTCGCCGCACAGCAGCCGCTCCATCGGGACCGGCTTCATCATGTCCGCCTTTATTTCGTCAACGCAGCGGAGCTGAGAATTAGTCTCGATATAGTTGAAGTGCGCTTCGAAATCCTCCTGAAGCGAATCGTCCGGTGGGAATTCGTACCCCTTGCTCTTCATGCGGCGGGAATAAAGCTCAATAAGCTCGGACGCCATCTCCTTTGCTGCTGCCTTCGCTTTCGCCTTGGACTTCTGCCACTGATCGGAGTTCAGTTTGTTTAGCTTAACAGTGCCCGCGTCGCCGGAGCCGATATACCGCGACACAAGGTCAAGCTGCGTGACAGGAATGTGAAGCACGTCCGCGCCGGCGTAGCGTATCTTGATGTAGTCCTTGGCTACTCCGTCGGTCTCTATCTTGTGAACGCCGTCGAAAATTCCGATCCCGTAGGAATAATGCACCACAAGGTCGCCTATCGAAATATCGGAAAGCGAGCGAATCTCCTCGCCCTTTTTCTTCTTGGGAGGACGCTTCCTGTCCGCATGCACTGCGGTATGAGTGAACACCGCGAACTTTGTCACGGGGTATTCTATACCCGCGCTGAGAGTTCCCGGAGAAACGATTATCCTTCCGGGAAGCGGCTTTTCCGGTTCCATGGAGAAATCCGCCCTGTAGCCGTCGTCGGCGAGGTCGGAAGCAAGCGTACGCGCGCCCTTTTCCGTTCCCGAAAATATCATGCAGGCAAACTTCATGCTGAGGTAATTATCCAGCTCCGAACGGAGCACGGCGTACTCGCCGCTCCACGGGGAGGTCTGCACGGCGCTCTGGACGTCCAGCATAAGACCCAGCTCCATTCCGCCGCCGCGGATAAACGTGTCGAAATATACCGACGTCCGGCTTTCGAGTTCGGAATACAGCTCGTTTTTAGTGAGCATGTAGCGGTCAAGCCCCTTGCACAGCTTCTTTTCCTCGGTGAGTATCTTTAGGTCCTCCGCGTGCTGGAGCGCCACCGCGCGGTAGTTCTCCTTCGCGGATACGTTCTCACAGACGAACACCGCATTTGAGTAGTCGAATACGGTCGCTTCCTCGGAGTAGCACAGCGGGAAGTACTTGTCGACCGCGTTCAGATTAACGCCGCCGCGCATTTTCGCAACGTCTGCGCTGAGCCGCTCGCGGACTCCCTCGGCGTTCTTGCCGCGGAGCTTCTTTGAAAGAGCCTCTATACGGACGCATAGCTCGTCAGCGGAATCAAAAAGCACCTCCCCCGCCGGAGAAATGCGGATCTCGTCAAGCGGGTCAGTACGGCGCTGAGTGTCAAGGTCGAACCGCGAAATGCTGTCGATGGTATCTCCCCACAGCTCAATGCGACAGGGCGCGGAGCTGCTCGGCGGGAAGATATCCACAATACCGCCGCGCACCGAAAACTGCCCTGCGCCCTCGATGAGGTCGCACCTGGAATAACCCGCCGCCAGAAGTCGCTTTACTATGTCCTCCTGAGAGATCTCCATATCGGCTGAAAGCGTGATGGTACGCTGTTTCAGCTCCTCAGGCGGGATAGTGAGCTGCGCCGCAGCTTCCGGCGAGCATATCACGGCTTTACAAGTTCCGTCAAGCATTGCGGACAGCGCGAAAATACGCTTGTGCTCGTACTCCCTGGACGCCGCCTCGAAATCTCCGAGCAAAAGCTCCTTCGCGGGGTACAGAAGCGCGGTACCCGCGCCATACATCATGTTGATATCGTTGGAAAGGCGCTGGGATTCCGCTTCGCTTTCCGCGATCACAAGCAACGGGAGAAGCTCCGGCTTTTGCAGGAGCGCTCCGATAATATGAGCCTTGTGTATATGCGAAACGCCTGTCACAAGGGCAGGCAGGGTGTTATGATCGTCGAGATACTTGTCGAGTTTTTTGTACTCGGGTATCTGCTGAGCCGCGTTAAGAAAAATATCCATCGTTTGTTCCTCAGGAATTGAACTTGTTCATTGCTTCGTTCATCTTGCCGCCGACCATCAGTTCAATGGAGCTTACAGCGTTGTCCATAGCAGTTTCAAGGGCTTCCGCCTGCTCCTTCCTGAAATGACCGAGCACCCAGTCGGCAAGGTTGTAGTCGGGGTGTGGCTTCGCTCCGACGCCCATCTTTATTCGAGGGAACATATCGGAACCAGAAAGGTAAATTATGCTCTTGATCCCGTTATGGCCTCCGTCGCTGCCCTTTCTGCGTATACGCAGCTTTCCAGGCTCAAGCGAAATATCGTCGAACACGATGATAGTGCGCTCCGGCGGGATTTTATAGAAGCTCATCGCCTCGGTCACCGCTTCGCCGCTGTTGTTCATAAAGGTCGTGGGCTTCATGATAAGGCAGCGCTTTCCCGATATCATCGCATCGCAGGTCAGCGACTTGAAGCGCAGCTTCTTGCAGTCGAGCTTGTATTTTTCGCAGAGAGTGTCTATTGTCATGAATCCGATGTTATGGCGGGTGCCTTCGTACTGCGTTCCTGGGTTGCCCAGACCGCATATGATGTACTCGACTGCACCCTGCGGCGCAGGTGTTCTTTCAGATTCGAGTTTCTTGAAAATATCTGCTATTGACATAGTATATGTGCCTTTCGGGTATTTTATATAACGCACAAAGACCACCCGCAGTATACTGCGAGTGGTAATTTGTGCTGTTTAGTTCGCGTTCAGACGAGATCGTTTGCATCAAACGGATCGCCGCACTCCGGGCAGAACTTCGGGGGGTGCGCGGGATCCTCGGGCTTCCAGCCGCACTTATCGCAGCGGTAAACCGGCGCTCCGGAGGGTCTGGGCTTTCCGCAGTTCTGGCAGAACTTACCCTTGTTAACAGTACCGCAGGAGCATGTCCAGCCCTCTGCCTGAGCGGGCTTGGCCTTGCCGCAGTTCGCGCAGAACTTTCCGGTGTTGGAGGTTCCGCACTCGCATGTCCATGTACCCTGGGCGGGAGCCGCCTGGGCTGCGGGCTGCTGTACATTCTGCTGAACAGGCTGCTGTGCCTGCTGCTGAGCGCCCATCTGATACAGGCTCTGTGCATTGAAACCGCCCTGCTGCTGAGCCATGTTCATTCCCATGAAGCCCATCATTGCGCCGCCCTGGTTGCCGGCAGCGGTCTTCATCGCGCTTGCCTGCGCCTCGACAAGGGTCGCAGCCGCCATGTTTGGATTACGCATTACAGCGGTTCGCTGGAGGTTGGTTATCATCTCCTGGTCTTCCTTCGGAAGCGTCGGAGGATTCATTGCGAAGGAAGCGACAACCATTCCGCGGAGCTTGCCCCACTTTTCAGTGAGCGCTTCGTTGAGTGCTTCGGAGATCTCCACCGCCTTGCCGGGCAGCGCGCTGGGTCTTACGCCCTGCTCGGAGATCTTTCCAAGCGCGGGCTGGAGAGCAGTCAGGATCTCAGCCTTGAGCATGCTGTCGATATTGGAACGGTTGAAGGTTTCGCCGAAGTTTCCGCATACATTAGTATAGAACAGAACCGGGTTTGTTATACGGAAGGAGTACTCGCCGTTGCAGCGCAGGGAAACATCGACATCAAGGCCGATATTGTTGTCAACCACGCGGAACGGGATAGGGTTCACAGTACCGTAGCGGTTGCCCATGATTTCCTTGATGTTTACATAGTAAACGCGCTGGTCATGGCCTGCCTGACCGCCGTAGGTGATACGGGAGCCGATATCCTTGATGGTGTTCATAATACCGTCGCCGAGGCTTCCGGAGAACACGGAGGGAGAAACAGCGGATTTGAATTCAAACACGCCTGCCTCTGCCGCAACTTCAGAAACCTTGCCGTCAACAACCACAAGCGCGCACTGACCCTCGTTGACTGCGATAGCGGAGCCATCGGTTATAACATTGTCGTCGCCCTTGTTTGTGCCGCGGGAGCCGACGCGCTTATGACCCTTCGCCGCAAGAATATCATTAGAAAGAGACTCACAGTATATGTATTCCTTGTACTGGTCAGCAAGGTTTCCGGCAACTGCGTTAATCGCTGCTTTAATTAAACCCATGTGTAACTCCTTTCAAATACGGAAATCCATTGGATAGTTTATATATATTTTAACTCAAAAAATGTAAATTGTCAATAGATATTTATAGATTTTTGTACTTGACAAACCCGATGTTTTGTGGTAAAATATTTAAAGTCATCGGGAGTCATCGGGGTGTAGCGCAGTTGGTAGCGCGCGACTTTTGGGAAGTTGAGGCCGCAGGTTCGAATCCTGTCACTCCGACCATTGCAAAATCCCCGCCAAATGGCTTAGTTAGCTGTTTGGCGGGGATTTTTATTTTTGTTTTCAATGACGTGTAACAAATGTATTTTGCCGCATTTTTGCGTTTTTCGCGAACACAGGCGTCAGATTTCTAATTATTCTGCGCCGAAAAATTCGCACTGCTGATCCACTCCGTCATAGCTTATCTTGCTGAATCCTCCGCCGGATGCCGCGCACTTTATAAGCTTTTTCGTGAGATCCGGGACATCGTCACGGTTCAGCGCTTCGTCGACGTCCACCCAGACCGCCTCGCTATTCTCGTCGTTGTCGGAACGCGCTTCGCCTGACACGTAATCCGCGCGGAACGCTGCGTACCAGTCCTTCAAGTTGAACCGCATTCCGATAAGTTCGCGCGGTTCTATCAGCACGCCGGTCTCCTCGAGATATTCACGGATCAGAGCCTCGCGCGGCATCTCGCCGTGATTCAGGTACCCTCCCGGGATTATCAGCCTGCCCTTGCCTGCGCCGTATGTATGCCGCGACAGCAGCACCTTTCCCTCATGTATCACAACTGCGGTCACCGACTGCGACCAGTTTGTATTGCCGTTTTCCATTATTCCTCCCGGATCCTCGCCGCGCAGTACCTATACCCCGCGTGCCGGAATCCACATTTTTCGTAAAATCCCGTGAGCCTGTCCTCGCATATCACCCGGATCTCTCCACCGAGGGCGCGGCAGACTCTGCGAAGCAATCCGCCGGCGTACCCTTTCCCTTCGAAGTCAGAAAGCACCGCCACCTGGGAAATCAGGCTCTCGGAACCTATCGAATGCTGAACCACAAGCGCGGATCTCCCGTCTGAAACGCACCGTGAAACTCCATGCCTCACCCTGTGCGACATGTCAAGGTACCACGGTTCAAAATCTATCGGAAACCGCGTCGAAATAACCTTCCATGCCTCCGACGGCGAACATTCCGGAAGTTCCTCTACGGATTTTTCAGGCATTCTCAGTTCCATCAAGCAGACCCGGCTGAATTCTGCGGGAATTTTCCCACGGAGCATATCCCCCGCCGTTTTCGAGCAGAACAGGTCGGAGAATCCGTTCATCGTCAGGAATCCTGCAAGCTCCTCCCAGTCGCAGCCGGGATCTTCGCATATCACAAAAGAGCCGTCCAGGCACGCAAGGTAGGTACTCCCCTGCCGGAAGAACCTGCAAAATTCGTAGCTCCCGCCGTACGCGTTGAACAGCGCCTGGATTTTCAGCGCCTCAACGCCCCGCGCCGGAAGCTCTGATAGCTGTTCCGCTGTATAAATACGCTCCGTCACAGCTCTGCAAATGCGCTCAGCACCGCTTCGGCCAGCTTTGCCGTCGCTGTGTAGTCCGTCTCATTGATAACGCACGCAGGCGAGTGAAGGTACCTGCACGGAACCGAAAGCGCGCAGGTGCGGACTCCGCCGCGGCTGACATGTATCGCACCGCTGTCGTTTCCGCCGGCGATAAGCGTTTTCGTCTGATTTGCAATGCCAAGCTTATCCGCGGTGCTCCTTGCAAGCTGGTACAGCTCGCGGTCGTAGATCGTTGCTCTGTCCATGTAGGACACTACGCAGCCCCTTCCAAGCTCGCATACGCGTTTGGCGCCGGAGGTCTCCGCGATATCGCAGGCGGTCGTTGTCTCGAGGACTACCGCGATATCCGGCTCTATCGTGAACGCAGCCGCCTTTGCTCCACGGGTCCCGACTTCCTCCTGAACCGTGAACGCATACCACGCGTCGTACTCGGGCCCGCCGTTTATCATGTCCATCATTATAAGGCAGCCGGCGCGGTCGTCTATCGCCTTGCTCTTTACGAAACCGCTTCCAAATCTGAAGCTGTCCGAATCGAACACCGCGCAGTCTCCCCTTGACACGCGCTTTCCTGCTTCCTCCGCGTTTTCCGCGCCGATGTCGATAAGAAGCGCGTCAAAATCCGGAGCCTTTTTGCGCTCGTCCGCGCTCTGCTGATGAACCGCCTTCGTGCCGATCACTCCGCGGGTGCCGTTTCCGAATCTCACAGCGCGTCCCAGTACGACCCTCGGGTCAATTCCGCCGACTGCCCCGAACCTCAGGAAGCCGTCGCTCGTGATGTCAGTCACCATGAAACCGACCTCGTCCATGTGCGCCGCGAACATAATGCGGTTTTTCGGGGTTTTTCTGCCCTTCTTGAACACCAGCAGATTTCCCAGATTGTCGGTTATTACCTTGTCAGCATGAATACTGGATTTGATGTAATCGCGTACCGCGCCTTCGTCTCCGGAAGTTCCGTCCAGCGCGCATATTTCAAGAAGCCTGTCCATCATCAGTTTTTACCTCCCGCAGCGTACTCGCAGATCAGTCTTGCAGCGCTCTCGATATCGCTCAGCCGAACCGTTTCGATCGGAGTGTGCATATAGCGTATCGGAATAGAAACTGTGCAGCACTTCACGCCCGCTCTGCTTATTGAAATGCTGTCCGCGTTAGTTCCTGTGGAAGACGG
>ERZ773228.1513-NODE-1513-length-24087-cov-3.606358_pt1 | contig 24087 bp, 15 predicted proteins | sample MGYA00580524_ERZ773228 | MGnify/ENA primary metagenome ERZ773228 (study PRJEB29015, sample SAMEA2737768) | human gut metagenome | biome: human gut; feature: human-associated habitat; material: faeces | place: China | collected 2012 ... | reverse complement strand
CCGCCATAAACGCAGTAGCCGTATGCCCCGAGGGAAAGGATTTATAATTACTTTTATCGGGTCGACGCACATGAGCCGTATATTTAATGGTATTGACAACCGAAGCCATTATAGCCACGGAAAAAGCATCGGAAACCAACATACGTCCCCACGAACTGCGACTTTCCACACCGAATCCTTTCAACCCTAACATAACTACGGCCGGAGCATATTGCAGATAATCGTCATAACCGTAATGAAAATTCGGAACAAAATCTTCTCTAAGTTGACGAAAATGCTCGCTGCCATGTTTCACCGATAAACCGGCAATAACCAACGGAACTCCCACGTAGGTCATCTGGAACCACTTCGCATCGGTAATTTTATCGGCTTTCCTCTGAAACGGTTGTTCGTAAACGAGCGGTCTTAAATCGACAATCGTATCGTTAACCTCTGATTTAGGAGCGACTGCTCCTACTTTAAATACCGAAGAAGACAGCAACCCGGTCACCAACAATCCTGTAATGAATCTCATCTTATCGAGCGATTAGAATAATATAATAAAAACGGAACAAATTTCTATTATTTATTCCGTTTATCCAAAATAAATTAAATATTTTAAACCCGTTCTAATTTCCCAAGAGACACATACCAAATAAATCCCGATACTCGGTCATATCCCATCTTTTCAATCAAGGAAGTATAAGTATTTACTTGTCTTTTGTATGAGGCACGTTCCACATTCCCGAATTTATAATCGACAACGATAACCTCATTGTCCGTTTCGACAACCCGATCGGGGCGATAAAACGAACCATCGGGCTGTAAAATTTCCCTTTCCGTCCACACGTTCACCCCCGGCGAGAACCACGAACTCACCCGTTCGTCGGCAAGCCAACGATTTATATCCTCACGAATCGATTTCGACTCCAACTCGGAAAGCTCTCCCGAACGGACAAACGCAGCAATCGTATCGTCGACGCGATCGAGGGTTTCGATCTGACTCAAAATGCGATGCATGAGCGTACCGTATGTACGATCCTTCCCCTCACCGAAAACGCCCTTCCCTTGCAATCGCAAGTGCAACCGATTTCCCGGTTCGATAGAGCGATATATACCGGCAGGAAAAGACGGTACGACAGAAACGTTTTTCTTTTTTTTCTCGGCTCGCCAATCGATTCCAGCCTCATAATGAAGGTCGCCGCCATCGTTCCCCTCCGGGAACAACACTTCACCCAGCATTGCCGAGATACTGCCGAAACGCCCTTTGTCGCTTTTATTTTTAACAGCCGGAGCAAAAATATGTAATTCTTCTTCCGCCCGGGTAAAAGCGACATAAGCGATATTCAGATTATCGATACAAGCATACATCTTTTCATCGAAATACTCGGTTGCGTAATAAGTCTGGGCCAAACTGCTACCATATCGTAACGGTAGCACCGGAATACGAGAAAAAGGCTCTTCATGAGTATGACACCAGACAAAATTGGTTTGATTGGACTGATGATCCAAACTCCAATTACAAAAAGGAATGATTACGACTTTAAATTCAAGGCCTTTGGATTTATGTATAGTCATTACCCGCATGGCATCTTGCTCCTGCGGAGTCGTCACCGACAACTTATCCTCATTATCGTCCCACCACGACAAGAACGAACCCAAGTCGGCCGTATGTGTCCGACAATAATCCAAAACATAATCTTGAAAAGCCTGTATATACACCCGTTCACCTTCGTCAGCCCCCTCATCTGAAAAATAAGAAACAATCCGCTCGCACATCTCGAACAAAGGCTCTTTGCGAATACTCTCGACAAAGGAGAAAAAATCATTATCGAGATGCCTCCCGATGTTCTCTCTATCTTCAAAATAAGACAAAATAACCGCATCATCAGATGCCTTGAATTTTCGGCTATTATATTCATAGACAGCCAACAGTCGGTTCAATTCGATCGAAGGATCTTGAATATATCTCAAAATTCCTATCAACAAATTGATTATAGGAGAGTTTCTTATCAACAACGACTCACTCGATATAACGTCGTAACGATAACGCCCATCGGTATTCTCGGAATTCAGACGCAACAACAAATCGACAAGCATGGTCCCTTCTCTGGCAGTTCTCGTCAAAAACGTTATGTCGCCGGCAGTATACCCCCTATCCTGTAAATCCCTCAACAAATCGGGAATACGAGCTAAGGACTCGTTATAAAAATCCTCCTTTTTATCCGATTCCCACATCGTTACAGAAACATGACCGCTGCGCAAAAGATTCGAATCGGCGACTCTCTGCCCGATATCGGCATAAGCCTTTTCTATCTTGACATCGAAGCTCCCTTCGACCAAAGCGGACTCCTCGATCTCTCGCTCTAACTTCTGCTGTAACAAACGAGCAGCCTCGCCAAAGATTCTATTATTAAACTCTACTATGCAGGCACAACTACGATAGTTCATATTCATAGACCTTTCGCTATACTGCGACGGTCTGAACAACGACTGAACGCCTTCATTCAACAAAGACCAATCGGAGTTACGCCACCGATAAATGCTCTGTTTCACATCACCCACGATCAAATCGGTGTGGTCATGGCTCAAACTCTCTCCTATGAGAGGTGCGAAGTTTTGCCATTGCAGTTTAGAGGTGTCTTGAAACTCGTCGATCATAAAATGGTTGACCCTCGTCCCTATTTTTTCATAAATGAACGGGGCATCGTTCTCGTTGATAACCGCATTGAGTATACCGGCCGTATCGGACAGGAGAAGTACATTATGTTCCTTTTCGTACTCCTCGATACGGCGGTCTATATCGACCAATATCCCCAAAGCATAAATATACTTCGAACTTTGTACCGCTGTGTTGTAACGCACGTAGGGTTCTCCGAAACAATTTACCATTTCCTGCAACACCGGATTAAGTTCCTCATAGAGACTATCTATACAAGCCGGTATTTCTTTTTTCAAAAACCAACCGTCCCGATTGCCCACATTTGCCCGAAAAGTCTGTGTCGGAGGCTCCACTTTTCCATCGACAATTTTTTTAAGATACTGAATCCAAGAACGCCCCTTCCCCTTAAAATCATCGGGCGACAATCCATAACGTTCGAGTACAGCCATAGCCGCCTCCCCCAATTTCCGTAAAAGGGACTCGAACTCGACACGGATACGGCGCATCTCTTTCAGATAATCGTCAAGAACCGACTTATCCTTGATTTGCGAAAGTATCTCGTTACGAAACAATTTATAAGTTTCTTTCGATAACTCCCCTGCCAGTTCTCTCAAATCGTCTTTCCGTTCGGATCGATTTCCCAAGCTCCACCAGTTCCCCGACTCTATACGCTCCTCGGCATAATGTATCAGCCAGTTGAGAAGACCTTTTTGGTCGACGTCGGACAATTCGGAATACATGCGGTCTATGGCAGAAGCCGTAACGAAATCGTTATCCATCTCTATCTCAAAACTTCCCTGCAATCCAATTTCACGGGTAAAATTCCGAAGCACTTGTTGAAAGAAACGGTCGATCGTGCTGATATTGAAATAAGAAAAATCGTGTAACAAAACATACAGCGTCTCCGAAGCTATACCCCGAATCTGTTCAACCGTACAACCGAACAGTTGCATCAAGCCATCGACATAAGGCGACTTCTCCGTATCGTGCGCCAATATATCGAGCTGGAAAACGATACGATGCTTCATTTCTTCGGTCGCCTTATTGGTAAATGTAACCGCTAAAATACGTCGATGCTGTGCATCGCTCTTCCGATATAACCGGTAACGCCCCTGTTCGTCCCTATATCCCAACAGCAATTTAATATACTCCAATGTCAGGGTATAAGTCTTGCCCGAACCGGCCGATGCTTTGTATATATGTAACATAAAATCAAATAATGCGAGCTCGATACCCTTCCGACAATAAAATTTCCAATACTTTTTGACGGAAATCTCCTTGAATCAATATATCGCCTTCTTTATCAGACCCTCCTACCCCGCACTTGGTTTTTTTCTTTTTTTCCAAAGCCTTCAAATCCTCGGCAGTACCGACAAATCCGGTCACGAGCGTAACCGATTTTCCGTTTCTGTTGCGTTTATCCAACGATATGCGCAACTGTTGTTTCCCCGGTTCCAAAGTTTCAGGTTCATCTTCCTCGCCATTATCGAATTTGAAATCGGGATTCGTAGAATAAACTACATTCAATCTGTCTTTCCAATCATTATTTTTTTTCATTTCGGTAATTTTATCTCTTCTATCAATTTAGGATATAAAAGGCAATCTCGCATAGTTAAATTCAAAAACCGTTTTCATTTGTCTCTGCTCCCGCCTTTCGCTATATTTGTAGAATATAGGATGCGTTTCGGCATAGCCAACCCCGAAATACAATTTCCGTTTGTCTCTGCTCTCACCTTTCGCTATATTTGTCCTCAAAAATAATAAAGATAGCGATACGAAACAACCCGCATCGCTTTTTATTCAGCAATAAACCGAGCGATTTCCCGTTATATAAAATACGATGAAAGATATTACGAAACATCACGATATATTCTTTGCAAACCGTTTGTCCTTATTGCGTATATGGCTGTGCATAAGCACGCTCTTTTTTACCATAGAGACATCGTTTGCACTCAACCCCAGCCGTTATGCTACCCAATCGCAACTCGCCGACGGATATTGGGTAAAAGTGGCTGTTTACGAATCCGGTATTCACCAAATCACCTATCGGGAACTCCGTAGATGGGGATTTTCCGACCCCTCGGCCGTGACCGTTTTCGGATACGGAGGCGCCATGCTACCCGAAACATTTTCTGAGAACGATATAGACGACCTGAATCAGTTACCCGTCATACGCACCGACAGTAAAATATTGTTCTACGCACAAGGTCCCACTTCATGGTCGTATAACGAAAAAACCAAAGAATACGACCATGAACAAAACACATATTCTACCGCAGGATATTATTTCCTGACCGACAGTAAAAATCAATCGGCGACCATCGCCGAACGGGAAGGGGGACAAACGACCGGATTACAGGACATAACTTCATTCGACGAACACGCCGTGTACGAACAGGAATTATATTCTCCCGGTTCGACAGGACGATTATTTTTAGGCGACGATTTCCGTTATACGACATCTAAGAGTTTTACATTCGAACTTCCCGGTGTAGACAATTCCTCTCCTGTAAAATTAAGAACTTCTTTCGGAGCGAAAATATTAGGTGGAACTGCCACACTTGTCTTTACCCGCAATGGACAAACTCTTCCATCGAGCAACACCGACAATATAGGAGCAGGATCGAGCAGTTCTTATGACTTCGTAAGAATGACCTCGACGCTCAAAGAAATCGACCTCGACAGCGAGGAACTGGCTTTTACGCTCCTTTTCCGACAAAACGGAGGTTCTCTCTCTATGGCCCGTCTCAATTATTTTCGGTTCAACTACAAAAGAAAATTGCAATTATACAACGGAAGTATCCAATTCCGGCTGGGTCAGCTCCCTGCGAACAGTTGCTATAACCTGCAAGGTTACTCGACGACGACTCATATCTGGGATATATCGGATCCTCTGAATCCCGTTTCTGTCAAACCCAACGTCAACAACGGTAATGCACGTTTCGTACCTACGAAAGGAAATGAAGAATACATTGCATTCGACGAACAAGCTACCGTTGCCTCGGTAGAGTTTATTGAAAAAGTGCCTAACCAAAATTTACACGGTTTGACAACCCCCGACATGGTTATTCTCACGCCCAAAGAATATATCTCCTACGCCCAAAGCATCGCTCGATTGCATAATGAGAACGACGGTATGGAGGTAGCTGTCATCGACCATGAAACCGTATTCAACGAATTCTCCTCGGGAACACCCGATGCGACAGCCTATCGACGACTGATGAAAATGTTTTTCGATCGAAAAGGCGGCCTCGACGGAGAGCCTTTATACTTGTTGCTTTTTGGAAAAGGATTATACGATAACCGAAAAATAGGAGAAACCGGTAAATATGTGAAATACCCCACACTCCTCACATACCAGCACGGCAGCGGAACAGACGAACGTCAATCCTATACGACAGACGATTACTTCGGATTCCTCGACGACGATTCCGGGAATAGAATAGCGTCGGATAAACTCCGTGTCAATATAGGCCGTTTGCCCATAAAAAGCGAACAAGAAGCCAAAGATGTGGTATCCAAATTATACAATTATATAGAGAATAACGATAAGGGCTCTTGGAAAAATCAGGTTCTTGTCGTCGCCGACGATGAAAATTATGCCATTCACATGGAACAGGCCGAAGAGATTTGCAGCATTATGGAGAATAGCGATGCCCACTGTTTCATCAACAAAGTCTACACGGATGCTTACACGGCAGAAATAGGCTCCACGGGACGAACATACCCTTCGGCCAAGAAAAAATTATTACAAATTTTAGATGACGGCGTTCTCGTAGTAGATTATATAGGTCACGGCAGTACCGTGGCATGGACACATGAAGATTTGTTGAATATAGGCGACATTCAATCCATGTATTTAAAAAGGTTGCCACTGTTTATCACAGCGACTTGTGACTTCGGACGTTACGATCACGAAGAAACATCGGGTGGAGAAATCCTTTGCCTGAATCCGAACGGAGGAGGTATAGCCCTCATCACCACGACCCGAGTCGTTTATATCAGCGACAATCACTATCTCAATAGTGGTGTCGCGCAACAAATATTCAAGAAAAATGAAAATCACGAGTATCCACGACTCGGCGACATATTGCGTGAAGCGAAATGCAACATTGCACAAACAGATAGCAACAAACTGAACTACACGCTATTGGGAGATCCGGCTCTAAAATTATTATACCCCGATTACCAAATTAAGGTAACCGAAATAAACGGGCTTGACATTTCTCAAACCACACCGACCATACAAGCGAGAGACTCCGTTTCTATAAAGGGAGAGATATATACCCCCGGAGGAGAAAAAGCGACCGATTATAACGGTATCATCTGTCCGACGGTCTATGATTCCGAAGTAACCGTGGTAACCCACGGTTATGGAGAGGAAGGCAAAGCCATAGAATTTAAAGAAAGGAGCAACCGCCTTTATGTGGGAAAAGACTCTATCGTCAACGGCATTTTTGAAATTTCATTCAAAGTCCCGAGAGAAATCAACTTTGCCGATGACAAGGGATTGATAAATCTATATTGCTACAACGATGAAGGTCAAGAGGGAAACGGCAATGAATCCAACTTTATCGTAGGAGGATTTAACGACGACTCGAACGAAGATTTTGAAGGTCCGCAGATATACTCTGCCTACCTCAACTCCGAAGAGTTCAAATACGGCGATACGGTCAACGAATCGCCTCTGTTTATGGCCGAGGTGTATGATGAATCGGGAATAAACATATCCGATGCCGGTATCGGGCATCAGATGACTATTACCTTAGACGATAAAACCGTATATACCGACGTATCTTCTTACTTCCAACCTGCATTGGGCGAATTCGGCAGAGGGTTTATCGCATACCCTTTGAGCGGACTGAGCGAAGGGGAACACTCTTTACGATTAAAAGTGTGGGACACCGAAAACAATTCGTCGGAAACCGAAATAGGCTTTACGGTAAAGGCCGGATTAAAACCTGTTATTTATGACTTGTATGCCGATCGTAACCCGGCCAGCACTTCGACAAATTTCTATTTGAGACACAACAGACCGGATGCCGTGATAAACGTAACCATATCGGTATATAATCTGATGGGAGTAGAAGTATGGCGTTATACGGGGAAAGGTCTCTCCGACATGTACAAGTCCTACCCGATTACATGGGATTTGACCGACGGTAGCGGAACTCGGGTTCCCGGTGGTATCTACTTGTACAAAGCGATTATATCGACCGATAACGAACACGAAACCACTCGTTCGAAAAAACTCTGTGTGACCGGCAGAGAATAGCCTGTTTCTCCGACAAGGATATACATCGCCGATCCCTTTTAAGGGATCGAGTAAAAAATATTTGAACCAAATTTCAGTATTTTGTTATATCTTTGTATATCAAACAGTCAAAAAGATGTATAATTCGGAATCGAAATCTACAATTAAATTACCGGAGCCTTCGCTTCGCAGGCTTCCGTGGTATTTGGCTTATATAAAATTGCTACAAACAAAAGGAGAAGAATATGTTTCTTCCACACAAATAGCAAAGGAAATAGGCGTAGATTCGTCGAAAATAGCCAAAGACCTCTCTTTTATCAATATTTCGGGGAAAACACGTGTCGGTTATGAAATAAATTCGTTAGTCGCAGTACTGGAAGAATTTCTCGGATTCACGTCTATGCACAAAGCATTCATTTTCGGAGTTGGAAGTTTGGGGGCCGCGCTCATGCAAGATTCGGGATTGTCGCAATACGGTCTCGAAGTCGTTGCCGGGTTCGATGTCAAACCCGAGTTGGCAGGAACCTTCATTAATCATATTCCGGTATATCCCCTGTCTCAATTCGCTCAAAAGCAAAAAGAGTTGGGTGTACAAATAGGAATATTGACCGTCCCGATAGACAAAGCTCAAAGTGCGACAGAAGAGATGATAGCCGGAGGTATCAAAGCGATTTGGAACTTTACCCCTTACCGGATTCGAGTTCCCAAACATATAGTTATTCAAAATACATCTATTTACGCTCATTTAGCCGTTATGTTCAATCGGTTAAATAATATCAAGTAAATCTCATGAAAATAATTGCCGTCGGTTGGAATTATAGAGGACACAATGCAGAGATGAACCAAAAAGAAACTCCTCAAAATCCCATCATTTTTTTTAAACCCGAAACGGCTTTACTAAAAGACGGAAAGCCATTTTTTTTACCTCAATTCTCCGACCGTATCGAATACGAAACTGAATTGGTATTCCACATTTCCCGATTAGGGAAAAACATAGCCAGTAAATTTGCACATCGATACTACGACTCTGTAACGGTAGGTATCGATTTCACGGCCAGAGACAAGCAAGCCGAAGCAAGGGCAAACGGAAATCCGTGGGACATTGCAAAAGGATTCGACAACTCGGCTCCCATCGGAAAATTCATTCCATTACCCGAACAAACACCCAAAGCCGACAATATAAATTTCTCTTTGTTTATAAACGGAGTAAAAGTACAACAAGGCAATAGTAAGGATATGATTTTCCACATCGATGAACTCATCGCTTACATCAGCCAATTCTATACCTTGAAAATAGGAGACCTCATCTTTACCGGGACACCGGCAGGAGTAGGACCCGTAAAAATAGGAGACCATCTCGAAGGATATTTGGAAGAAACAAAAATTCTTGATTTTTTTGTTAAATAGCCATTAGTTTATACCAATGCCTCATACGATTAAGCGAACACAAAAACAACGAATATTATCCATTATAGCTTGTTTTTATATTTTACTCCAACCTACATACGGAAGAGATCGACAAGACTATGCGGAAAACTCCATATTAGCAGAAGGCAATTGGGTAAAGATATCGACAACCGATGCAGGAATTTACCAAATAACAGAAGACTCTTTGAGGGCTTGGGGTTTTACAAACCCCTCGAAAATAAAACTGTTCGGATATGGAGGAACCGTCATCGATGAACTGTTTGCAAACAGCGATAACTACATAGACGACCTACCGCAAATTCCGCTTTGGCGACATAACAACAAACTATATTTTTATTCGCAAGGCACTACCAAATGGTCTTTCGATTCTGCCAGTCAAGAATTTGTACATCGGCTTCACCCCTATTCTATATATGCCTGCTATTTCCTGACAGATAGGAACATCGAATCTACCGACTTTCCTACCATATCATCTTCCTTACCGACCGAAATCGATACCCCGATTACCGTATTCGACGACTATGCCCTACACGAAAAAGAATTAATATCGGTAGGCAAAACGGGACAAAATTTCTTCGGTGAAGATTTTCTATTGAATTCGAATCAAGACTTCACGTTTCACCTATCGGGAGCACAACCCTCTCCGATAAAAATAAGAGTATCTTTCGGAGCAAAAATCAGTGGAAGCGAAGGGTATATACACATTTCTTACAATGGGACCGAATTACCGACCAATACCTCGAACAAAATCACAAAATATTACGATAGCCATGAATTTCTGCGGGTAGCTTCCCCACTTAAAACAGTGAACCGAGCCGAGGAAGAATCAACGATAGGCCTTCGCTACGCCAGTACAGGAACAACCCTATCGGCATATCTCGATTACATCAGACTCAATTATAAACGTAAGTTACAATTATACAACGGGCAAGTCTGCTTTCGTTTTATCAACCGGCAAACCGACAATTATTACCGAATAGAAAACAGTACAGCCACGACATTGGTTTGGGACGTCACTACACCTCATAGACCGAAAAACATTACAACCTCATTCGATAACAACACAACCTCATTTACACCAGAAGATGCTCAGCTCAGAGAGTTCATTGCGTTCGACCCGGAACAAAATTTTCCTTCTCCGTCTTTCGTGCGGCAAATCGAAAACCAAAACTTACACGCATTGAATATCCCCGAACTAACGATCATCACCCCAGCAGCATTACAAACAGAAGCCGAACGCGTAGCTCAGCTGCACAGAGAAGAAGGACTAACCGTCGCAGTTATTGAACAGGAAAAAATTTTCAACGAATTTTCATCGGGAACACCCGATGCCTCGGCCTATCGAAGATTAATGAAAATGTTTTACGACAGAGCCGAAGGTAATGAAAACGTTCGTCCGCGTTATCTGCTTCTTTTCGGAGACGGTTCTTACAACAACCGCAAATCTATGGAAAAGTTACATTCACCCGAATGCAACATGTTACTTACCTACCAATCGAAAACAAGTATCGACGAACGAGAATCATTCGTTATAGAAGATTATTTCGGTTTCTTGGAAGACAATTCGGGCGAAGAAATAAAGGTCGATAAAGTATGTTTAGGAATCGGTCGTTTTCCCATTTCCTCGATTAAAAACGCACGATTGGTAGTAGATAAACTTTATCGGTATGTACACGACAAAGACTTCTCCTCATGGAAAAACAATATCTGCATAGCTGCCGACGATGGAGACGAAGCGATACACGCCGAACAAGCCGATAGAGGAAGTGACACCCTTTTACTCAAAAATACTTCTCAACCGAGATTGGGATTCAGAGTGAACAAAATATACATCGACTCCTATTACATGGATCCCCAAACAAAAAAATACCCCGAAGCCAATCGAGAGTTGATGAAACAATTTAATGAAGGTATGCTCGTCTTCAATTATATAGGGCACAATGACCCCGAAGTAGGGTTTACCGGAGAAGGATTATTTTCCCGATATGAAATGGACCATCTTACCAATACGCGGTTACCCCTATTTATCACCATCACATGCGACTACTGCCAATTCGACGCAGAAGACGTTTCAGCCGGAGAGAACGTATTCCTCAACCCCTCTGCCGGAGCCATAGCCTTAATAACGACTACCCGTGTGGTTTATACCGATGGAAACGATAAAATCAATCAACGATTAATGAAGCGCCTCTTAGAACGGGATTCCAATGGCTCTCCTTTACGAATCGGAGATGTTTTAAAACTGGCTAAACGAGATTTCAACACCGAAATCGACAAGAACAAACTCAACTACGTTCTTATCGGAGACCCGGCTTTAAAACTTGCTTACCCCGAACATTCCATACAAGTTACCCGCATAAACGGAAATAGCGGCGAAAAAAATATCGAAATGATTCCGGGCAAAAATTATACGGTGGAGGGTGAAATACGATCTCACCAAAATGAGCTACTTTCCGATTTCAACGGTTATATATACTATAACCTATATGACAAAGAAAAACAGTTCACCACATTGGCACATCAAGACAAAAAAACATGGACTTATACGCATCGCCCCGATTTATTGACTACCGGTAAAGGCACGATACAAAACGGGACATTCCGAATCACCGTCGCACTCCCGATTGACAATTCACATTCCGGAAAATCCGGGCTGCTAAATTTGTACGCCTATGACGAATCGGGCAGAGAAGCCAACGGATATACCGATAAATTAATCGTCAGCACGGTTGTCGAACCGATAACAGAAGATATACAAGGCCCCGACATCGAGTTCGCCGGAATTAACGACGATTCCTTCACCGAAGGAATATTAGTAAACAATCCGGCCACGTTCGTTTGTAAATTCTCGGACCCTTCCGGTATATGGAGCGGAAACAGCTTAGGCAAACAAATGACCTTATCGCTCGATGGCGCATGTATCGAAGAAAACGTCGCTCGCTATTACAAGCCTATCGCAGAAAGCGAGATTCCCGAAGGAGAATTCATATACCCCCTCCCTCGACTGAGTAACGGATTGCATACACTTACATTCAAAGTATTCGACACCTTAGGAAATTCATCGGAAGTAACCATAGCCTTCGAAGTCAAAGAGAACAGAGAAACATATACCATCTCCCTTGAAGAAGAACCGGCGACCGAAAGAGCGACAATCTCGTGTCAGGACCAAAACGGGAACGACGTCACAGAATCGAAACATACCCGAATCTCTGTTACTAACACCTTAGGCGAAGAAATCTGGTCGTATGAAACGACCGAGAATAACCTATTCCCCTTGACCTGGAATCTCCAAGACAACAACGGAAAAAGAGTATCCGCCGGTCAATACTATTGCAAGGGTTATTTCGAAACATCTGCCGGGACAATCGTTACACCCGCTAAAAAAATCGTGGTTATCACGCAATAATCCCCACGATTCTCTGTTTATTATATACATGTAATTCGTAATGTCAGCAAAGATGAAAAGACTGTCTTTTTATATTATAACAATTATTCTTGTATCGCTATTCTTGCCGGTATATGCCTTTGCAGCCAACGGAAATTCGACCAAGAATGAATTCAACCCTATCAATACAGGAGTCACTTCGCTAAGTATAACCCCCGATTCTCGTGGAGCATCGATGGGTGACTTAGGTGTCGCCACCGACCCCGATGCAAACTCTCAATTCTGGAACCCTTCCAAATATGCTTTCGCTTACAGCCAAGCAGGTGTATCTCTATCGTACACACCGTGGTTACGCAAACTGGTAAACGACATCTATTTGGCCTATTTAGCGGGGTATTGGAAATTGGGAAGCAGCGATTTACAGGCATTAAGTGCCTCTTTACGCTATTTTTCATTGGGAGAAATCGTACTCACCGATAATCAAGGAAATGCACAAAATAGCATAACCCCTTATGAAATGGCTTTCGATGTAGGATATTCCCGCAAATTGTCCGATAAATTTTCTATGGGTGTCGTATTCCGTTACATTTATTCCGACTTAGGGTTTCATTACGACGAATCGAGTGTTTCCGATGCATCGGGTGCATCGGCCTTCGCTGCCGATATATCGGGATACTACACGACTTATCCCATCATAGGTCGTAACGAATGCCAATGGTCTTTGGGTTTCAATATCTCCAACATCGGAACCAAAGTATCTTATGACGGAGGTAATGAAAACGCATTCCTACCTACTAATTTGAAAATAGGTACATCGTTTCTTTTTCCATTAGCCGAATATAACACACTATCGTTGAACCTCGATCTCAACAAATTATTAGTTCCTTCTACCCCTCAAGTTTCCAATTACGAAACAGAAGAAGAGTATGAAGAAGCCAAAGAGAAATGGCAAAATACCTCACCTATATCCGGTATATTCAAATCGTTTACCGATGCTCCGGGAGGATTCAAAGAGGAGCTTCGAGAAATAAACTTTTCGATAGGAGCCGAATATTCTTACAATCAACAATTCTTCCTGAGAGCCGGATACTTCAACGAAAACAAATACAAAGGAAACCGCAAATATTTTTCTTTCGGAGCCGGATTTTCCTTGAACGTATTGAAAATAGATGCGGCATATATGGTGGCAACAGCACAAACAAGTCCTTTGGATCAAACACTTCGTTTCACCCTCTCGTTCGATATGGACGGGCTTAAAGACCTTCTGGGAAGACGATGAAAACACGTATAGGTTTCGGATTCGATGTCCACAAATTGGTCGAAGGGCGGGAATTATGGTTAGGAGGAATACGTATCGAGCACACCCTCGGACTTCTGGGACACTCCGATGCCGATGTTCTTATCCATGCCTTATGCGATGCCCTGCTCGGAGCGGCGAACATGCGCGACATAGGATTTCACTTCCCCGATACGGCCAACGAATATAAAAACATAGACAGCAAGATTTTACTAAAAAAGACCGTGGAGCTCATTCGAGAAAAAGGATTTTCGATAGGAAATGCCGATATAACGGTCTGCGCCGAACGCCCTAAACTCAACCCTCATATTCCTCTCATGCAAAAAACACTTTCAGAATGTATGGGCATCGATCTTGAAGATATATCCATCAAAGCCACTACTACCGAAAAATTAGGCTTTACAGGAAGAGAGGAAGGAATTTCTGCTTATGCCGTAGTACTTTTGGAAAAATAACAAAGAGAAAGCCGTAAAATCAACAGCTTTCTCTTCTCTTTTCTGCGATTTTTTTTAACCAAACAATTCTCAGAAAAAAGGGCTATGACCCAATAAGTAGCCCACAAGTTCAATTCATGGTCTTTTCGCAGAAAATAAACAGGAAAATCCCCTCTTTCGTAATCTCGTCTAAACGAAATAGACTCACGAAACTTTAAAATAAAAAAGCGTGAGCCTGATAGTTTATCCTATTCGAGGTTCAGCAAAACCTTTGGTGGATAAACAACCAGCCCACGCTTGTCCATATAACAAGCGTAGGCGCTTAGTTGTCTATTACCCCACCATAAAAAGAATTTTGCTGATTCCGAATAGAGGTAATATTCTAAACGCTTATATTCCCAATATTTTTTCAAAGATACTCTTTTTCCCATGAGACGTCCAAAAACTCCCCGTTTTTTAACATTCTCAACATATACGTTTTTATGAACAGATTGTATCTGGCTTCGTAAAAGTTCGCTATTTTTGCAATAGATGCGAAACAGGATACAACTCGACATAAAAATGAGCGAATACATTTTATTCGGTTTTCACCTTTCCGCATTTTTGCAGCAACACGAAACGCTATGGATTCTGACAAACGAGTATTGATAGGCATGAGCGGTGGTATCGACAGCTCTGCCGCATGCATGATATTACAAGAACAAGGGTACGAAGTAATCGGTCTCACCATGCACATGTGGGATTTACCCCGACATTTCCCGAACGAAGGACAAACGATTCCTCAATTCGCCATAGAGGCCAAAGAACTGGCAGAGAAGATAGGAATAGAACACCACATTCTCGATGTAAGAGACGATTTCAAGAGAACGGTCATAAAAAGTTTTACCGACGAATATTTAAAAGGGAATACTCCCAACCCATGTGTTCTTTGCAATAAACAATTCAAATGGCATTACCTCTTGCAGGAAGCAAACCGATTGAATTGCCAATGGGTCGCCACCGGACATTATGCTCGGATTTCACGGAAAAATAATCGCTTCATACTAAACAGAGGCGCCGATCCTAAAAAAGATCAATCTTACTTTCTGTGGAGACTCGGACAGCAGGAACTTGCCAGAACCATTTTCCCGTTAGGCGACATCACCAAAGAGGAAATAAAACAATACGTCGAGAAAAAAGGATTCCACGAAAAAGTCGAAAAAAAAGAGAGTATGGAAGTTTGTTTCATACCGGGAGACTATCGGGACTTTTTACGTGAACAACTTCCCGACTTAGACCGGGAAGTGGCAGGAGGATATTTTATCGATGCCGCCGGACGGAAGCTCGGACAGCACAAAGGATTCCCATTCTATACCATAGGGCAGCGCAAAGGATTGGAGATAGCTTTGGGGAAGCCCATGTTCGTCACCCGCATAAATCCGATAAAAAACACGATACGGTTGGGAGAACGGTCGGAACTGCTCACCCGGAATATGGTTATTAGCGATGTTATCGAAACCATACCCGGCATTCTGAATACATCGGAACCGGTCGACGTTCAAATTCGTTACCGCAGTACAGCTATACCGGCGACCCTTCGCAAAGGAGAAACTCCTAACGAATGGATAGTCTGTTTTCAATCCGATGCTTCGGCGGTAACTCCGGGACAATCGGCAGTCATTTACCGGAACGACTGTATTATCGGCGGTGGAATCATTGCCGATCAACGGTTATTAAAAAAGTATGCTCTATGATACGCCCGATACTGCTATTATCCTTTTTCATCGCTTTCACAGCCAATAATATAGCACAAGAGCGACAATACCGGATATGGTTCAACGACAAGCCCGAATCGGTTCACTCGGTTGATGAGCCTGCAAAATTCTTATCGGAACAGGCTATCGCCCATCGGGAAAAACAGAATATTCCCATAGACTCTACCGATTTACCCATAGACCCCGTCCGATTAAAAAAACTTTCGGAACTCGGAGCCCGTATATTGGCCACATCGAAGTGGCTGAACACCGCCACCATAGCATTGACCGATACAACCGACTTATCTGCAATCGCCTCTCTGTCGTTCGTCAAAAAGCACGAAAGTTTAGGAGTAGCCGTACAACCAGTCTCTAACCTCAAAAAAAGGCAGAAACAAATCGAATCGGAATCCGAGAATCCCTACGGAGATGCCACCCTGCAAATAGAGGTACACAACGGGGACGAATTACATCGAGCAGGATTCACCGGAAAAGGAATGACAATCGCCGTCATCGATGGAGGATTCCTCAACGCAGACCGCAACCCCAAGTTCGACCAAAATAAAATTGTCGGGAACCATGACTTCATAGACAAGAAAATGGATTTCACGCACGGGGATACACACGGTTCGTCCGTCTTATCGACCATGTTGGTCAAAGACAGTTCCGTCTTTATCGGTACAGCCCCCGATGCCGCATACTGGCTCTTGCGTTCGGAAGATACCGATACGGAATATCCGGCAGAAGAAGATTATTGGGTGGCAGCTCTCGAATATGCCGACAGCATAGGAGCCGATGTGATAACCTCTTCTCTCGGTTACTCCGAATTCGACGATTCCCGATTCAACCACACATGGGATCAACTTGACGGCAAATCGGCATTTATTTCCCAAGCAGCCGCTATGGGAGTACAAAAAGGATTGCTCATCGTGGTAAGTGCAGGGAACGAAGGAGGTAACAACTGGGGAAAGATAACTTTTCCGGGCGATGTCGATGGCGTTCTCACGGTAGGAGCAGTTTCACCCAACCTGAAACCTGCATATTTCTCCGGCAGGGGATTTACGGCCGACGGCCGCATTAAGCCCGATATCATGGGAATCGGGGCTACCGCCGCAACAATAACACCCGAAGGAAACACGGCATGGAAAGACGGGACCTCATTTTCCGCGCCGATAATAGCAGGACTTACAGCCTGTCTGCGACAAGCTCTTCCCGACCTTTCTGCACAGGAAATCGTCGGACTTATCAAAAATAACAGTTCGCAATCTTTAACACCCGATTCCGTCATGGGATACGGTATACCCGATTTCTATGCAGCCTATCGTCAGGGAACGGGAATCGAACCCTCCCTAAAAGAAGATATTCCTCTACAAATCATTTACAGAGAAGGAATCCCTGTCATAAAAATAAAAAGGCTACCGATCGGCGAGACCTCGATTACCCTCCACATATATACTTTGGAAGGTGTTATTATACAAGAGTATAATGTTTCGGAAAATTCCGAAACGCCCTTGTACACATTGAAAAAAGGGATATATATACTGGCAGCCCGCTGTCAATCAAATTATTGGACTCAAAAAATACAACGGTTATGACCTCCGGGAGAAAAGAATTTTCACTACTCGAACTAAATGCTTGCGTACGCAATATCCTACAAGAGTCTTTGCCGGAACGGTATTGGGTACGCGCCGAAATCAGCGAGGCGAGAATACACCCTTCCGGTCACTGTTATTTGGAACTGATCGAGAAAGAAGAACAATCCGGGAAAACCGTAGCCAAAGCCAGAGCCACCATTTGGGCGACGACATTCCGATTATTGCAACCGTGGTTCGAGCAGTCGACCGGACAACTGTTCACATCGGGTATCAAAATTCTCATACAAGTCAGTATCTCCTTTCACGAGCTATACGGTTATAACCTGACCGTGCACGATATCGATCCCGCTTATACGTTGGGAGATGCGGCCCGTCGTCGAGCCGCCATACTGCAACAACTCCGGGAAGAAGGAGTGGCCGACATGAACAAAGAACTCACATGGCCGATACTGCCGCAACGTATAGCGGTCATATCTTCTCCGTCGGCCGCCGGCTATGGCGACTTTATGAATCAAATACAAAACAATTCTTACGGGTACAAAATATACACTGTTCTCTTCCCGGCGGCCATGCAAGGCGACCAAACAGAACAATCTATCATTCATGCTCTCGACCGAATCAACCGGCACGAAGAGTTGTTCGATGGTGTCGTCATCATTCGGGGAGGCGGAGCGACGTCCGACTTGAATAGTTTCGACAGTTATCCTCTGGCCGTCAATGTAGCCCAATTCCCACTACCTGTCATTACCGGTATCGGGCACGAACGAGACGACACCGTTATCGACATGGTAGCCAACACACGGGTAAAAACCCCTACGGCGGCAGCCGAATGGATTATCGCTCGTATGCACGAAGCCGACACATATGCCGTCAATCTGTCTCACACGGTAAGCTCAGAAGTCCGTAGTCGAATCGACCGGGAAAAGCAGACGATACAACGCGCAACCTCCGCACTTCCACTGCTCATCGAACGGCTGATACTCGGAGAAAAACATAAAACCGGATTGTTAACCCAACAAATCAAACTCGCTTTACGAGCCGTTATCGATTCGGAAAGGAACAAGCTCGACCATACGGAAAAGACTGTCCGGCTATTGTCTCCCCAGTCACTACTCGAACGAGGATATAGCCTGACCCTCCACGGCAACCGAATAGTTAAAAGTGTCGCAGAGCTATCTCCCGGAGACACGATAGAGACTATCTTTGCCGATGGCAAAACGACAAGCCGGATAGAAAAAACAGAACCTTCGAAAACAAAATAAAATATATATGGCTAAAAAAACGACTCTCTCCTACTCCGATGCGATAGCCGAGTTGGAAACGATTGTAAACAAATTACAAAACAACGAATACGAAATAGACGAGCTGCAAAAATGCACGACACGTTCGCTCGAATTATTGAAATTCTGCAAATCCAAACTATTCGAGACCGACGAAGCTCTCCAAAAAATATTGGCCGAGTTGAACGATTAAACAGAATATATAAATGGCTCTTAACACCCACAATATAATATATGCCGGTTTATATATCCAAAAACAAAAAAAATGTTTAATTTTGCCGAGTTTTCAACTATATGAATATGTCCGAAAGAAAAGTCCGAGTGCGTTTCGCACCAAGCCCCACGGGAGCATTACATATTGGCGGGGTTCGTACCGCTCTCTATAACTATTTGTTTGCCAAGCAAAATCACGGAGATATGATCTTCCGTATCGAAGACACCGACTCTCAACGCTTCGTACCGGGAGCCGAGGCATACATTATCGAAGCCCTCGAATGGTTGGGAATCAAGTTCGACGAAGGGGTCAGCTACGGCGGAAATTACGGACCTTACCGACAATCGGAACGAAAAGACATTTATCGTAAATATGTAAATCAACTGCTCGATGCGGGAAAAGCCTACATCGCATTCGATACTCCCGCCGAATTGGAAGCCAAGCGAAACGAAATCGCCAACTTCCAATACGACGCCTCCACTCGCATGCAAATGCGAAACTCGCTGACAATGGACAAAGAGGAAGTAGATTCCCTCATCGCACAAGGACAACAATATGTCGTAAGATTCAAAATAGAGCCGGGCGAAGACATCGTAGTCGACGACCTTATCAGAGGAGAAGTGACCATCAACTCGTCCATTCTCGACGACAAAGTGCTATACAAATCGGCAGACAATCTGCCCACCTATCACTTGGCGAATATCGTCGACGACCATCTAATGCTTGTCTCCCACGTAATCCGTGGAGAAGAGTGGTTGCCCTCGGCTCCGTTGCACGTATTGCTCTACCGGGCTTTCGGTTGGGAAGACACCATGCCGCGGTTCGCCCATTTGCCCCTGTTATTGAAACCCGACGGTAAAGGCAAGTTGAGCAAACGAGACGGCGACCGGTTGGGATTTCCCGTATTCCCGCTCGAATGGCACGACCCCAAAACCGGCGAAGTATCCTCGGGATATCGCGAGTCGGGCTATCTGCCCGAAGCCGTGGTTAATTTCCTCGCCCTGTTAGGCTGGAATCCCGGTAACGATCAGGAAATCATGTCGATGGACGAACTTATCGAACTCTTCTCTCTCGAAAAATGTAGCAAAAGCGGGGCTAAGTTCGACTATGAAAAAGGGAAATGGTTTAACCACAAATACATACAGGAGAAAAGCAACGAAGAGCTCACCGAGTTATTCATGCCTATTCTCGAAGAAAAAGGCATAAAAGCCGATAAATCCACCGTCGCCCGTATCATAGGCCTTGTAAAGGGTCGCGTAAGTTTCGTAAAAGAATTGTGGGATCAAGCAGCTTTCTTTTTTGTCGCACCGACTACCTACGAAGAAAAATCGGTAAAAAAACGCTGGAAAGAAGAGACCCCCGCTCAAATGCGCGAACTCATCGAAATATTGCGCAATATGGACGACTTCTCGTCTGCCCCGGCCGAAAAAGTCGTATTAGGTTGGATCGAACAGAACGGTTACTTTTCGGGCAACGTCATGAATGCTTTCCGTTTGGCCGTAGTTGGGGAATGTAAAGGGCCTCACATGTTCGACATTACGGAAATCATGGGCAAAGAAGAGACTATCAAGCGCATCGAGCGGGCTATCGAATATTTAGGTTAATGAAATACAGACAGCCACATACACTGCTTTTGATTATTCTCCTTGCCGCACTGTTTCCTGCAAAGGCTCAGCAAATAGCTTGGAGCGTAGATATGACCGGATTTTTCGACAATCGGGAGTTCGGTTATTCCAAAGCACAGTCCCAAACTTTTTTCGGGACACGCTTGTCTCCCGAAATCGGTATCAGAATAGGACATAGCACGATCATGGCAGGAGCCTCATGGGTACAACCCATCGACGGATCCACTCGCGAGGCCAAAGTGCACCCCACGGTCTATTACCGTTACGACACCTCCAAATTCCGAATGTCGTTGGGTATGTTTCCCCGTACCCAATTAATCGAAAACGTACCGGCAATCTTGCAATACGATTCTCTCACCTACTTCCGTCCCAACATAGCAGGTGCATTATTCCAGTATATACATGCCAAAGGATTCGCCGAGCTCTATATCGATTGGAGACAAGTACAGACCGAGGTAAAACGAGAGGCTTTCATGGCTGTATTCAACGGCCGGTGGCAACCCCTGCCCTACCTTTTCGCCGGAGGGCATTTGGTGATGAACCACTTGGCTCGTCCTCGCAATTCGGATAGCCGCTATACGGTTACCGACAATCTCATCGCCAGCCCATACATCGGACTGGATTTAACCACATACACACCGTTGGACACCTTGACCCTCAAAGTGGGGTATCACATCAGTCTCGACCGGCTTCGCAACGTCGGGACGTGGCATCACCCGCAAGGCATTCTCATAGACTTATTGGCCGAATGGCGCTTCTTGGGTCTACATAACACATTTTACAAAGGAAGTTCGCAAATGCCCCTTTATCCCCAATTAGGAGCTCAGCTCAATCAGGGAGATCCGTTCTACCAGTCTTCGACCTATAATCGCACGGATATATACGCCTACATTTTCCGCAAAAGTTATCTTAACTGCATAGCTTCCTGCAACCTGCATTATACGCCCGGCAACCTCGATTTTCAACAGCAACTCACCCTACGACTCTATATAGACGACCAAGCATGGAAAAACCGTAAGGGAAAACAGAATCGAGGTTACCTGAAAAATATCTTGTAACTCGACAAGAGAAAATCTCCGCTATGAAATCGATTTATAATTTTGGAATATATTGCTATAAACAATTAGTCGCACTCGCCGGAATACGAAATGTCAAGGCCCGGAAACTGACTCAGGGACAAAAAGGAATCTTCGATTACCTCTCCCGGCATGCCGATCCGCAAGGAGGTTATTTGTGGATACATGCCTCGTCCCTCGGAGAGTTCGAACAAGGACGTCCGCTTATCGAAGCCATAAAAAAAGCGCAACCCGATACCAAAATATTACTCACGTTTTTCTCTCCGTCGGGTTACGAAGTCCGCAAAAATTATTCGGGAGCAGACCTTATTTGCTACCTTCCGTTCGACCTGCCGGGCAATGTAAGACGACTACTCGACTTGACCAAACCCACGAAAGCCATATTTATTAAATATGAATTTTGGGCGAACTACCTCAACGAACTTAAACGCAGGAATATACCCACGTATATTGTCTCGGCTATCTTCCGCCCCAAACAAATATTCTTCCGTTCTTATGGAGGATACTTTCGTCGCATTTTGAAAAACTTTACCCACCTTTATATACAGGACGAACGCTCCCGACAACTACTCGCCAGTATAGGCATCGACAATGTATCGATCGTAGGTGACACTCGTTTCGACCGGGTCGGCGACATTCGTCGCACGGCCAAAGAATTACCTCTTGTCGAAGCCTTCGCACAAGGGAAAAAGATACTTATTGCCGGCAGCTCGTGGCCCAAAGACGAGGAGTTCATTACTCGATATTTCAATCACAACGACAATATCAAACTCATTCTGGCCCCACACGAAATACACGAATCTCATTTGCAATCGATAGAGAGATTACTGAAACGCCCGGCTATACGTTATACACAAGCCACGATCGACACCGTACAGTCGTATGATTGCCTCATCATAGACTGCTTCGGACTTCTCTCTTCCATTTACAGATACGGAACCGTCGCTTACGTCGGTGGAGGATTCGGAGCCGGCATACACAATATTGCCGAAGCCGCCGTATATGACATACCTGTTATTTTCGGACCTAACCATCGCCGATTCAAAGAAGCCCGCGAACTCATAGCATGCGGAGGCGGCTTTGCAATCCATAACGGTCAAGAATTTGCAACCGTTGCCGACAAACTACTAACCAATCCCAAATATTTAGCCTCTGCCAGCAAAAATGCAGGTGATTACATTTCGACTCATGCCGGAGCAACCAAGCTCATTTTGAAAGAGTTGTTCGGGATAGAAAAATAACGATACACCTGTTCTTTATTGTTTCCGCCTTTACTCAATCTCAGCTGGATTAAATTCGATTTAAAATGGAAAAGGAGATAAAAAAACCCGTTAAAATACTTTTCGTCTGCCTCGGAAATATTTGCCGTTCGCCGGCTGCGGAAGGAGTATTTAAACATATGCTTCGGCAACGGGGAATAACCGGTCGCTTCGAGGTAGACTCGGCCGGGACTTACAGCGGTCACGCCGGGGAATTACCCGACCCTCGCATGCGTTCACACGCTGCCCGGCGCGGATATTTGCTGGAACATCGCAGTCGCCCTGTAAGACCCGACGATTTCGAAAAATTCGATTTGATTTTGGGTATGGACGATTACAACATCGATACGCTCCGTTCTATGGCCGACTCTCCCGAAGAAGCCGCAAAAGTAAAGCGTGTAACCGATTATTGCCGACATTACCCGGTAGATTGTATCCCCGACCCTTATTACGATGGAGCCGACGGCTTTGAGAATGTATTGAATATCTTGGAAGATGCCTGTGAAGGAATAATCGAGGATTTTTACATCGCATGAATGTAATGCGCTTCACACTGCACAAGACATAAAATTACCGACTTTCCATCTTTCCCTTGACAAAAGGAACATTTCTACACCTCTCCCCTGCCGTGTTCCACGTGGCATTGCCAACACCCTTCTTAGAACTGCGAGAGAGTGGTGCGGCATTATTGGTATGGTATTTAAACCTCCTTCCCTACCGTGTCCCGTAGCATTGGGGGGCGCAAAGCGATATAGAGATCTTCTGTTAGTCGTATAGGGGAGAAAAACAAATACGAGGAAAGTATTTCCCTCCCTCCTCCCTGCCGTGTCCCGTAGTATTACGGGGTGTTTTGCAACGCAAAATAT
>ERZ773228.1480-NODE-1480-length-24363-cov-4.470051_pt1 | contig 24363 bp, 19 predicted proteins | sample MGYA00580524_ERZ773228 | MGnify/ENA primary metagenome ERZ773228 (study PRJEB29015, sample SAMEA2737768) | human gut metagenome | biome: human gut; feature: human-associated habitat; material: faeces | place: China | collected 2012 ... | reverse complement strand
ATGCCGACGGCCGGCAGCCGCCTGCTGGAATTTGCGCAAGAGTCTGGACAGTACCAGGTTCCATAAGAGAGTTCGTTAGACCCGCTTGGAATCGTTTCCCTCACCCATATGGGTGAGGGAAACGATCAAATTAACTTGAGCGAGAACCCTTTAACAGCTGCTTCCGTGCGATTGCGAACTCCGAGTTTCTGCATGAGGCTTTTCACGTAGGTTTTCACGGTGTTAGATGATATGCCCAGTTCGGAAGCGATTTCGGTATTGGCGTATCCTTCGCCCATCAGTTTTAGTACTTGCAATTCCCGAAACGTGAGAGGATCACCCATCTCTTCTCCGTGAACGAAAGCTTGGCTCATCATTCCGATAACCGGAGCATCAAAAACGCGTTCTCCGGCGGCGACGCGCCTCGCAACATCGACAGGCGAGAAAGTCTCGGTATCCTTTAGCAGATAGCCCGATACGCCGGCGCTCACGCTGGTGCGTAGGAGTACGGGATTGAGATAGGCCGACAATACGACGACTTTGGTTTCGGCGTGTTTTTGCAGAATGGTTAAAAGAAGTTCCAAGCCATTGGCGCCGGGTATTTGCAAATCGAGAAATGCGAGGTTAGGACGTTCGGTAGAAATAAGCTCCAGGGCCTCGTCTGCGTTTGCGGCCTCTCCCACTACTTCGATGTTCATCGCGCCATCGAGCATGCTGCGCATTCCTTGGCGAATCATACGATGATCATCTATCAGTGCAATGCGGACAGTGCTCATGATCCCCCCCCCAAAGCTTCAAGATACTACGTACGGTGAAAGTGCCTTCCTCCTCATCCCGATAGGCTGAAAACCCCCCTCCAAGTTTTTTGACCATTAGTTCTAGGTTTTTAAGGCCGAAGTGAAGTCCCTCTGTGAGAGGGGCAACTTGTTGTGCGCGAGGCATCTGGATTCCGTTGTTCTGGATGGTGAGGCGCACCTCACTGCCGTGTTGGCCGACGAATACAAAGCAGCTAGTAGGATTTGAATGCTTTCGCATGTTCTTAAACGATTCACGAATAATAAGGAGAAATGCCTCGCGTATTTCGAAAGGAAGTGCTTCCAGCTTGACATCGGCGATGCGTAGCACGCCAGCGCCGTTTCCGAGACCGCTTTGCTCCATTTCGTCCAAGATGATATCGGTAAGGTCTTTCTGCTCTTTGGTGCTCTGCGACCTCTGATAAATGAGTGCTCGTGTGCTTTCTTGGATACGCCCACAAAGATCTTGCGCCTTTGCGAGTCTTTTTACAAGATAATCCGCTTGCTCTTGTTTAGCAAGCTCTTGAAGGACGAATCCGAGCGCACAAATGTCTTGCGCTAAGGTGTCATGAATTTGCTGAGCGACTGTTTCATGAACTACAAGCTCTTTCTTGTCGAGAGACTTGATCCACGCCTGGTTTTCCTCGATGGACAAAGCAATGGTCGAGGCAATGAGGCTGCCCAAAAGAACGTTTTCATCGCTAGTCTCCTCATGTTTGCCCGTATTGGCAACGAGGGCGCCAAAAGCGCGTCCCGAGCCGATGAAGGGCCACGCAACAGCTCGGTGACCTGCTGCTTCGACCTGCAGTTTGCGAGCAATAGCGTCATCGCGTTCGCTGGTGTTTGCCCGATAAGGATGACGTTCCCATTCTACGAGCTCACCCCTTTCGATTGCCTGATATGCAATAGAGTGGCTTGGCGACACGCGCCAAGGACTAGAAATGGCGAGTCTTCCTTCCTCAGACCACCCTTCAACAATTTGAACGCCATCGTCGGATTTCAGGGCAATTACGGCTGTGGCGCATCCAAGGAGCTGAACGGTGGCTCTGCATCCTGCCTGCAAAGCCTCTTTCAAGTGATAGGAGTTCCGTACGGAGGACTGAATCGAGAGGAATTCGGCGAGCTTCTCAAGGGAAAGCGAACGAATAGGTCTCGCGGGCGCTCCTGGAATATCGAGAAAGCTATCGAAGAGGGATTCAGATGGCGAGAGATCAGGGCTTTTCATGGCGAGATCCTTTTTGGCGGGGAAAGCACATCTCATGATGTGATCGGCTTGGTGATACCGGCACGGGATGCTAAGCGCAATGAAACGAATGCTAGCACGGGCTCGGTGGAATGGCAATAAAGCTATATCGCTTGAGGGAGTCCGTGGGTAGCAAGAACCGCTACGCGCTCCGCTGCTATTCGTCTGTGGTCTCTTTAGGTCAAGTTATCTCGGACGTACTCCTTGAATCCCGGCAATTCAACGGTGTAACGTCCCTGGCCGATGTCTCCGAGCACCCCGGCTTCCATGAGGCGTTTCTTGTATTTTGAGGCGTAATTGCTCTGCACGCCCATGCGTTGAGACACGTCGGCGAGAGTGCTGGGGCCCTCATCGGGCAACATGGCTTCGAGAAAGCGCAGATCGCCTTTGGAAAGCTCGTGGTAAGTAGCCGCCAGGACGCTATCTCTAAGCTCGTCGGAAGCAAGCCGGATACCCCTTTGCGCATCTTCGAGGGTGATAGGGCTCGCGGGGGCCTCCTCCCACATCCAATAGCCAACCAGTTGCAGCATGTAGGGGAAGCCGTCGATAGCCGCGACCGCTTCGCTCATGGCGTCGTCGTCGATGCTTGCGCCCTCATCGGCGAGCGTTTTGCGGAGGGTCACCTCGACATCTGCATCGCGAATTCGGCCAATATGGCGATGGCGCGCCCGCCGCAAGAATGATACGACTTTGCTCGAGACGATGGCCGAAACCTCTGACGGAAGTCCCGCCATGATAAGGGCAGCTGGTTTTCCTTCGGTCAAGAAATGCTGAAAGGCCTGGGTAAGCGTTTCCAGCTCAGCGCAATTCCCTTGAACCTCGTCAACGGTTATCAGGATGCCCGAATCATAGGGTTTAAGCTGTTCGAACAAGCTGTTCATTTGGGTGCGCCAATTCCCCCGATATGCTGATGACTTATCGAACTCGACCGAGAAGTTCGTCCCTACTGTCACGGATTTCAAGTGCGTCGACAGAGGAGGCTCAACCAAATCGGCCGCCGATTCCTGAAGACGTTCAATAACATCGACGAGCATTCCGTCACTGGCGGTGACCTGTGCCACTACCCATCCATGAGCCGTTGCCTCTTGCCCTATGCTGCCAAGAAGGGCAGTCTTTCCTGTGCCTCGTGGCCCTATGAGCACGGTAGCGAGGTCAGGACTTGTTCTTCGTTCGGAGGCGAGAGCTTTGGCCATTGCGGTGAGAAATGACGTTCTTCCGGCAAAATGAGGCGGAATTCGCCCGAAGGAAGGGGTGAAGGGGTTTGGCGCTTCCATTTAAGTCCCTTTCGCATCTTTCGCAGAGTTTCGCATCTTTCGCAGAGTTTCGCATCTTTCGCAGAGTTTCGCAACTTTCGCAAAGGGGAGAGGGGGGATGCTGCACCGTAATTCCCTTTTTCGGACAGCGTGGCGAGCTTAGCGTTTGGCGCGTCGGTTCATGATGAAGGCGATGGCACCCGCTGCCGCTGCTCCTAAAGCGATGCTCGCAATGATGGCGAGGGGCACGAGATCTCCTGTCTGGGCCAGCTTCTCGCCCTCTTTCAGGCCGGTCTCGTAGACGTTCTTCACGTAGTCGGCGTCGGATTTGCTCACCGGGTTCTCGATCATCTCTTCGGTGATCTCTGTCTTGTCTTGCGCGTCTCCCGATTCGATGAAATCTTTTACCACCTCGTCTTTCACGTCGTCGGGCAGCACGCCTTCGATTTCGTCTTTGTCGAAGGTGGTATCGTTCGGCAGGCTCGGCGTAGCGCTTCCGTCGGTGCTCGGCGTGTCGGCGGGCTTGTCGGCGCTGGAATCATCCGCTGGTTTGTCGGCTCCGGAGCCATCGGCGGGCTGGTCGGCGCTGTTGTCGCCGTTTCCGCTGTCGTCGGGCGGCGTCGTGTCGTCCGGCTGGGTCGCATCGCTTGGCGGCGTTGTGTCGGTGGGCACTTCAATATCGTCGGGCAGATTCGCGGAATCGGGCACGTAAAGCACGTTGATGACGTTGTCGTCGGGGTTGACGCCCACGCGTATCTCGGACGGGTAGGTGTCCACCACGTAAGTGCCGTCAATCTTGTACTCGTAGGCGTCGCCCTTGACGAGTTTGTCGAAGCGCTGGTCGGTGAAGGTCTCCGACCCCATCTTGACGAACTTCACGTCGTCGGGCGCCAGTGCGTCCTTCCAGTTGTCGGCGGTCAGGTCAGCGTTTTCCATGAGGTAGTAATTCACCGTGTACTCGTTGTTCCACAGCTTGAAGTAGAAGAGGTTGATGACGTTGTCGGAAGGGTTGTCGGTCAGCGTGAGATTTTGCGGCCAGCCGTCCCAGAAGAAATGTCCGGGGATGTCGACCACGTAATTCCACGCATTCAGCGTCTGCCCTACGTGCACGTCGGTGAGCTCGTAGCTGCCTAGCAGCACCCGGCCATTCTCGTCGGGCTCGGTGTCACCGTCGTCGTAGCTGACGTTCTCGTAGTACATGATTGTCGCGGTGGTGGGGATCTCGGCCGCTGTGGCGGGGGTCTCGGCTGCCGCGGTGGGGGCCTCAGCCGCTGTGGCGGGCGTTTCGGCTGCCGCGGTGGGCGTCTCGGTGGCATCCGCCTCTTCCGTGGCGCTCGTTGTTGCCTCGGTGCCCTCGTCGCCGTTCGTTGCGGCCAAGGCGCTGTAGGCGCAGGAGGTGAGAGACGCAGCCAGGCACAAGGCGAGAACGAAAGCCGCGAAGGAGCGAGTGGTTCGTTTTGCGGGGGTGGTCATGGTGGTCTCCTCGTCTCGATGGCAGCATTGTTTTCTGAGCAAAAGCATCGAGGTAAGTGTAGAGGGGTTGAGGAGGCCTTTTCTTTCCATCTGCGACCTGTCATTCGTCTTTCTTTGAGTTGTTGTCTATCGGAAAAATACCGAGAGCTGTTCAGGCTTGGCGCTTCTTATCTTCGCGATAACTGCGATTTCGGAAATAGATGGGAGTTTCGAGCGCGTCTGCGGAAATAAACGCGAGTTTCGAGCATGAAACGGGCTCTGGAGCGCTTAATTCGTTCCGAAAATGCTCGAAACTCCCGTCTACTTCCCTGTTTCGTATGGCCAGCTGCTCGAAACTCCCATCTATTTCCGAAAAAGGGTGCCGGCTTGGCAAAGGAGTTCGGCAAAGGCGTCATGTCATGGGAAATCGCGCGCGAAAGTTACTCAAGGTCATAGGAGGCACGCTTGTTGCGCGCGCGCTTTTGGGGGCGGTGACAATTCGCTTCGTCTTTGGCAAGGCCTCCGGTACATAAGGATATATGGGGGTAGGTTCGGCGCGTTCCTTAGGAAGTGGGGAAGGAATACACGTAGCTGCCGCCGAAGAACTTGCCGAGCAGGTATAAGTTGCTGGCCGACTCATTCGCGAGGTACACCTGGCCATCGTGGGTGTCGATGCCCTCGGCCATGGGTGGCACGGTCAGCGTCTGCATGAGCGTCGCGTCGTCGAGAAAATAAAGCGGGCAGTGATGGCCTTCCACCATGTAGCTGCCGCCGCGGTGCGCCCGGGCGGGGTCGTAGATGCGAATCTCCGCATCGCCGAAGCCCCAGGCCAAGCTGAGCGCGATATTGCCGTCGGGCGTGACGCACAGCCCCTGCACATTTCCGGGGATGGAATACACCGCCGCCGGATGCTCCCCAAATCCGAAGGGGCCGTGGTCGTGGGTCGCGTAGGCGAACGCGAGCGCTGGGTTGGTCTCGCCGGAAGGACAGCGTAGCCAGTGGCTTTTCGGGGTGGGGTAGAAGATCCGGTGCTGGAATTCGCCGATGTAGAGCATGCCCTTCTGCACGTTCATGAACGCGGGCAAAAGGGGGATCGCGCGGTGCCCGGTGGCCTGCAGGATGTCGCCGTCGGCTGCATCGGCGAGGGTCGCGCGGTCGATGGCCACAAATCCGTCGCGAACCGTGAGAAAGACGAAGGGGCCCGCGGCGGTGATGGCGGCTCCGTGGCCGCGGTAAAGGGAGCCGCTGGGAAAAAGCACCTCGTGGCGCCGCACGTGCCCGTCCTCGCTCACTTGGAAGATCGGCGACGGTTTCCGGTTAGCCTCGTAGCCGCTGAACAGCCAGGTTTTTTCGTCGTCCAGATAGAAGAGATCCTGGGGCACGAATCCCTCGTTCAATCCGGGGATCTTGAAGCAGCGGGTGGCCCCGCTGTAGAACGGCTTGCAGGTTGCGCGCACACGCTGGCGCTTGACGAGCATGCCGAGGGCAACGGTGGCGGCAACGGTGCCCACGCCGGCGGCGGTTTTCGCAATGGCGCTCGGCGGAATGGTTTTCTTCATGAGATGCCCCCCGTGCAAGATAGAGCAGCATGGTTGGTCGTGCCTGCTGCTATTCGGCTCTCTCCATTGTCGGCAATGGGCTTCAGGGGCGGGACGGTGAATATCGCTTGTTACGGGCGAGAAAGCAATCTGAAGCCTGGGAGACGCACCTCGGTGTTGCTGCATTGTGAGGTTGCGGCATTGCTGCAAAAATGCTGCACTTGGCCCTCTGCAGGATGCGGTTTTTGTTCTTGTCCTTACTTGCCGATGACCCCTAGTTGCGTCATTGCCCGTGAGAAGTGATTGAACAGAAAATGAAAAACGCCCTCCGGAGAGGGCGTTCGTTTCAAATGGTGCGGGCGAGAGGACTTGAACCTCCATGGGGTTGCCCCCATACGGACCTGAACCGTACGCGTCTGCCAATTCCGCCACGCCCGCAGGTGCTATTTCAGCTTTGCCAAAAGAGCGAAGTTGATAATACCCGACTTGGTGCGCGGGCGCAAGAAGTTTTTTCGGGAATCGCCTATTCTCCGCGCAAGATGGTGTCGGCGGTTTCGGTGAGGGCGGCATCGGTTTCGTCTTGCTGGCGGCGCTCGGCCTTTTCCTCATGGGCAATTTCGTCGCCGATGACGTCATGGAACCCGTGGGTCTCGCGCTCTTCGCGCTCTTTGACCTTGCGAATCTCGTCGCCGATGTGGTCTTTGATGTGCTTCTCCTGCTGCTCTACGTGGTCGCGGTAAGTTTCCGTGCTCATGGGGGCCTCCTTCTAGTTGATGGTCTTCCCACCATAGGTCATCGGCTACCGACTGGGGCGAAGCCCGGCCATTCGTAGGCGATTTGCCGCGAGACGGTTTTATAATGGGCGACAACTTACGATGCGGGGTTGGCCTGCGACAAACTGATGAAAGGACGCGAACATGGCAGAAGAGACGCCGGTAGTCGGCATCATTATGGGATCGGAATCGGACATGCCGGCCATGGAGCCGTGTATGGCCCAGTTAGACGCCATGGGCGTGCCCTACGAGGTGAAGGTGGCGAGCGCCCACCGCAAGCCGGCCGTGGTGCACGAGTGGGCGGAAACGGCTCACGACCGCGGCATCAAGGTCATCATCGCCGCAGCGGGTAAGGCGGCGCACCTGGGTGGGGTCGTGGCTGCCTTTACGCCGTTGCCGGTTATCGCCGTGCCCATGAAGACGAGCGATTTGGGCGGCCTGGATTCGCTGCTCTCCATGGTGCAGATGCCCTCGGGCGTGCCGGTGGCTTGCGTGGCCATCAACGGTGCGAAGAACGCCGCCATTCTGGCCGTGCAGATGATGGGCACGAATGACGAAGTCATGCTGCAGAAGGTGGCCGACCTGAAGGCGGAGATGGCGTCTTAGGTACTTTCTCATGGCTTCTACGGCTGTGTGGTGCAAGGCTCGCGCGGCACTCGACGAGTGCCTCGGCGCAGGCGCGCTCTCTGCCGATGACGTGGCCGCTTTGGCGGTGGTCTCCCAATCCCAGCCCCTGACGGTCATGGAACTGACCTGCGCCCTCGTGTTATCGAAGGCGAAGACGACGCGTCTGCTAAGGCGCCTCATTGGCCTCGATCTCGTTGCCGAGCGGGTAAGTCCGCGTGACCGTCGCCGCAGCTTGCTGCGCATGACGCCCCGCGGCGAAAACATCTTGTTCGAGGTGAGGCATAGTCTTGATGGCACCGCGCTCGATACGGCTCTGACCGGCATGCGGGCCTTGCGCGAAGCGGCGCGCGCTGGTTCGGCTCCCGATGCGCCTCTCGCGCCCGGCCAGGCGCTGCTGCTCATGGCGTGCCGCGAAACAGGGGCCTTGGAAGTGGGAGACGCTGCGCGGTTACTTTGCTGCGGTCAGCCTTCCGTGTCCATGGCGGCCCGCCAGCTTGTCGCCCGTGGCTTGCTCGCCGTACGCCCCGTATCCTACGACCACCGCCGGCACTCCCTGGTCCTCACTTCGCGGGGCACCTCAGTAGCTGCAGGAGCCCATCGGGCATGGAACGCTGCATGGGAATAGCATTCATGCGCCTATGAACAGCACTTTATCAAAAGTGAAACTGATGCTGCTATCTGGCCATCGAGCCCATTTACGCCTTATTTACTCCTCGTTATAATGCGTGTCATTCGGTGGCACAAGGTTTCCCGAGGCGTTGGAGGAGAGCGTCTCGGAATCCGGAGCCTTCTCCTTTGCCACCGTCGTTGGAGTCCGCGGAAGCGCGCGAGCGCGAGGGAGGCCGTCGGTCGCACGACGCCTTCTCCATTCACGCGTCAACGCGGTGTCATCGTCGCAGCCGCCTTTGGGCAGCTGCGCCTCAAAGGATAGGGGAATCTATGACTACGTCTTTGACTCGCCGTACCTTCCTGAAGGGAACGGGTCTCGCTGCCGCCGGCGCGGCGGTCGCGGGTACTTTGGCTGCCTGCAGTCCTGCCGGCGACATGCAGAACCTGGAAACCGATCAGAACGAGAAGAAGGAGACAAAGCTCTCCGTCACGGGCGACGAGTACTTTTGCACCTGTAGCTGGAGCTGCTCGTTCTGTCAGTACAACATCTATGTGCGCGATGGTAACGTCGTGAACATGCGCCCGAAGAAGGACTACCCCTTTCGAACCTGCCTCAAGGGTAAATCGCGCATCACCCGCACCTACTCAGAAGCACGCATCCAGTATCCCATGAAGCGCGTCGATGGCACGCCTCGCGGCGGTGGCCAGTGGGAGCGTATCACCTGGGAAGAGGCCGGCGAGCTTATCGGTGCGCAGTGGAAGAAGACCGAGGAAACCTACGGCCCGCTCGCGAATTCCGTCTACATGGGCGGCGGCGGTGCCCAGGGCTCGCTCCACGGCTCTTCGGGCCTCATCATGCGCATGTTCAACGCCACCGGCTGCACGAAGTGGGACTACTCCTTCGACAACGCCACCAACACCGGCCTTACCCGTGGCGGTATCCAGTGGTTCGACCAGAACGAGCCCACCGACTTCGTGAACTCCGACTACATCGTCATGTTCGGCGCCAACCCCATCTTCGCCCAGATCCAGATGGCGAAGTTCCTCTTCGACGCCCAGGACGCCGGCGCGAAGGTGGTCGTCATCGACCCGCACTATTCCGCCACCGTGGCCAAGGCCGACAAGTGGATTCCCGTGAACATGGGCAACGACACGGCCCTGTTCCTCGGCCTCATCAAGCGCTTCATGGACGAGGAGACCTACGCGAAGGACTTCGTGCTGAACCATACCTGTGCCCCCTACCTCATTAACAAGGAAACCGGCATGTACGTGCGTGGTTCCGAGTTCGGCGAGGGGCTGCACGAGGGCCCCGTATTCTGGGTGACCGGTGAACCCACCGAGATCGATCCCATCATGGTGTGGTCGGAAAGCGAGAAGAAGCCGGTGCCCTTCGACACCTGCACCGATCCGGCGTGGAGCTGCCCCGACGACAAGTACGTCACCGCTTGGGACAAGTTCAAGGAGCACGTGTCCGAGTGGACCTTCGAGAAGGTTGCCGAGGTGTGCGAGATCTCCCGTGAGGACTTCGACTACCTCTACGACGTGCTGCAGCCCAAGAACAAAGTGGCCCACTACATCAACTTCGGCACCGGCGCCTATGAGAACGGCCTGCATGCGGCCTATGCCATGACGGCGCTCATCGCCATGACCGGCAACTTCGGCGAGCCCGGCCGTTCCGTCGGCGGTTTCGACATGATGTACGGCAACTTCTTCGGCCACGCCTCGGCCGTGCCCTCCAACGGCAAGATGTGCAGCGCCGTGACCTTCCTGGCGGCGGCCGACATCATGAACTCCGGCAAGCTGGGCGACCAGGACTACCCGGTGAAGACGCTGTGGGTGTCCCATGGCGGCATGATCGGCGGCTCGGTGAACTCCAACCGCGTGAAGAAGGAGATCCTCGATCCTATGGAGATGATCATCGTCGAGGACAACTTCATGACCGACACGGCCCGCTACGCCGATATTCTGCTGCCGGCCTGCGACATGTACGAATACGAGGATGTCGTGCCGCTGGGTCACATGCGCACCGTGCGCCTGTCCGAGAAGTGCATCGAGCCCATGTACGAGGCTAAGCCCGACGCCGAGATCGCCCGCTTCATGAGCGAGTACCTGGGTGTGGGCGACACCGTGAACGAGGTGGACGACGACATGTGGTGGAAGGGCACCTTCGACGATGTGCCTGCGGCCGTGGAATGCGGCATCACCATGGAGACCCTGCGTCAGAACAAGGAGATGCGCTACACCAAGGAAGAGCCTTACATCGGCAACGTGGGCCTCACGAACTTCATCACCGAGACCGGCCGCCTCATGTTCTACGTGGATACGCCGGCGCCCCGCACGCCCTCGAACTACGACATCTCCAACGTGGAGCGCGAGCAGATGCCCACCTGGTTCGAGAACAAGATCTCCGGCGCCCATTCCGAATATGCCGCCGACTACCCGCTGACCTGCATGTCGTGGCGCAATCCCTCTCGCGTGCACATGACCATGTTTATGGACACCTGGGCTCGTCAGTTTAATGATCAGCCTCGCCTGTTCATCAATCCCGCCGATGGGGCGAAATACGGCGTGGAGGACGGTGAGGAGATCCTCGTGTCCAACTGGCTCGGCGAGTGCGTCATGGTGGCCAGCTTCAACAGCGGCATCCGCGAGGGCTGCACGGTGTACTACAAGGGCTATGCCGAGAACGAGACCAAGCGCGGTTCCATGGGCGCCATCACCACCGACTACGCCGACCCCTACGCGGTGAACTGCTCGTTCTTCGATAACCGCGTGAAGATCGAGCCGTGGGACGGCTCGGGCGCCAACGATGAAGCGGCATTCACTCCCACCATCCAGGGTGCTTAAGAGGAAGGGACGGTAACTACTCATGGCTAACAAATACGGCATTGCGATCGATTATCGTCGCTGCATCGGCTGCGGAAGCTGCTCGGTTTCCTGCAAGCTTGAGAACAACCTGCCCAACGAGGTGTGGTACTGCACGGTGAACACCGTGGGCGGTGCGAGCAAGGACTGCCCCGGCGGCTCCTACGGCTCCAACACCATCGCCTACCAGCCCCTGCGCTGCCAGCACTGCGAGAATCCGGCCTGCGTGGCGGTGTGCCCCACCGGCGCCACGGCTAAGGACGAGGAGACCGGCATCGTCACCCAGGATACCGAGACCTGCATCGGCTGCCAGAGCTGCGTGGAGGCCTGCCCCTACCAGGCCGTCGGCGCGGGCGTGCGCACCTACTTGGAGGCCGAGCCCGAGTTCCTCGTGGGCTTCCCCGTGGGCAACAGCGAGGCGCCGACCCACGTGAAGAACACCGTGGAGAAGTGCAACCTGTGCTACCAGCGCATCTCCGAGGGCGACCTGCCGGCCTGCGTGGAGGGCTGCCCCACTCTGGCCATGACCTTCGGCGATCTGAACGATCCGGAAAGTGACATCTCGAAGCTCATCGCCGAGCGCGAGTGCGAGCAGCTGCTCGTGGACGCTGGCACTGGCCCGTGCATGTACTACCTGAAGTAAGCTAAAGGCTCCGCTGCGATGCCATGGCGGCCCGAAATGGGTTACCATGGCATCGCTTGCGTGGGAGGAGAGGGGTTTTCCGTGAACACCGTTTTGGGGACCATGTTCAAACTTCTGGCCGTGGCCTGGCGGCCGCCGACAGCCGGCCCGTGGATCGAGGCCGTCGTCTCCGGCATGATGGCCCGCGACCTGGCCGAGGCATCCGCTGCGTTGGAGCTTTCCCCGGCGGCCATTGAGGCGTTCTCCGCAGCTCTGTCTACCTACGAGGGAGCCGATGCGGAAGAGGCGCTCCACGCCATCCGCCGCGAGGAGACGCGCCTGTTTATTGGCTCCGATCCGGTGGTGGAGAACTCCGAGGGCACCTGGCTGCAGCGGGCCCACGGGGTGGCCCATCCCATCCGCATGATCAACAACCACAGCGTGGCCGTGGCCGACTTCATGAAGGAATGCGGCGTGGTGCGCAAGGGGAAGTACAACGACTGCATCGACTACCTCTCCAACGAGTTCGACTTCTGCGGGTATCTAGCCGATGGCGGCACGCTGTCGGTTCCGGAAGATGTCGATGCCGCCGAGCGCCTGCAGGCCTTCGTTGACGAGCACCTGTGCGCTTGGGTGCCCAGTTTCTGCGCCGAGGTAGAGGCCGAGTCTGCCGAGCCGTTCTACCGAGGCCTGGCGGTGCTCACGGGGGAATTCGCGCGGGCGCTCTCGTGAATGCGAGCAAACGCTACGGCAGCGACCGGCCCATCAAGGTCGATATCCTGTTCACCGAGGATCGCTGCATGCACCACAAGAGCGTATTCGCCCAGTGCGATTCCTGCGTGAACGCCTGCCCGAGCCGCGCGATTCATCGGGGGGAGGGCACCTCGGTTCCCCTCTTCGACCCAGCATTGTGCCTCCATTGCGGCACGTGTCTGTCGGCCTGTCCCTTCGAAGCGTTCCAGGCGACGAACTTCTCCGAGCGGCGCGCCCTCAAGCGCATGGGTGGCGACGGTGCGGTGCGCGTGCGTTGTTGGCTGCCCCACGGCGAGCTTTCCGCTCTCGCCGCGCCGGTGGACACCTACCAGATGGCTGTGTGCCTGGCCGCCCTCACCCCCGCGGCGCTGTTCTCCATGGCCTGCGAGCGGGAATGCACGCTGGTGACGGATCGCTGCGAGACCTGCGCACTCTACCGAACCGTGGGGCCGGTGCTACGTGGGAACATGGAGCGGGCCCGGGCGCTTCTGGGCGATTGGCATCGGGAGGGCAACCTCGTCGACAGCGGCGGTATCGTCTTTCCCGAGAGCGGGACTGGGGGCGCTGATGATGCCGATGATGCCGGGCATACCGGGAGTGCCCGAGGAGCCGGGGATGCCGGTTGCGGCGCTATCGGGGCGAAAGAGCCGGGCGGGAAGGGGGCGTCCGATTCCCCCACACCGTCGCGTTCCTCGGCCCGGGCGCTCTTCCGCCGTGTGGCGGCCGAGCGCGACGAGGCCGGCGATGCCGCCCAGGGTGACGGGCTTCCCGAACGATCGGTGAAGCGCCATGCCATCGGCTGGAGGCTTCAACTTGAGAAACGCTGGCATGATGCGGTGGATCGGCCGGACGGCGGCGCCTATCGATGGCCTGTGCAGCGGGTGGACGAAACGCGCTGTGCCGGGTGCGGCACCTGCGCGCGGATGTGCCCCACTGGGGCTATCTCGCTGGCGGTGGAAGACGGCACGCTTGTGTACCGCTTCAATCCCGGGCGGTGCTCGGAATGCGAGCTGTGTCTGCGTTCCTGCGCGCAGCACGCGATCGAGCGCAGCGCTGCGTCCGCCTCTGATCCCTTCGAGGCGCGGGAGGCCTACCGCCAGCCGGTAGCGCCGTGTCGTCGCTGCGGATCCCTTGCGCCGATTCGTTCCCAAGCAGACGGTCTGTGCCGCCTGTGCGCCTTGGAAACGGGCGCGGTGCCGGGGCCAGCTCCTTCTCCCAATGAGGAAGAGATTCACCCATGACCTTCTCCACCGAGCGTCTTTTGCTGCTGCAGCGGTTATACCGGCTTCTCACGCGGACGGCTCTCGCCCTGGGGGACATGACGCTTATCGAAAGCGCATGCTTGGCCTTGGCCGCGCAGCGAGAAGCAGGTGCGTTGCCCACCGAGGCTACGGCGATTCTGGGCATTGAACGAGTGCAGTTCGATGGGGCGGTGGCTCTGTTGGAGGGCCGCGAGCAGGTTCGCTGGGAGCGCAGCAGTCGTGATCGGCGCACATTTGCGTTCCGTATCACGGCTAAGGGAGCCGAGGCCGCGGCATTTCTCGATGAGGCGCTGGCCATCGCCCTCATCAATCGGAGTCGATTTCTCACTGAAGAGGGCTTCGACCGGCTCGTGAGCCTGCTTCACCAGTGCTTTGCGGGCGTGGAATCCGGTAGCGACACGTGCCTTCTGCCTGCTGCCGCTCTCGGGAGGCTCGGTTCCTTCGGGGCGGCCCTGGCTCAGGCGGGCGCGCAGCTCGGTATGCCCTCAGGCCAAGTGATGACGCTGGCCCTGCTCAAGCGTGCCGAGGGATTCGTGAATGCCACGTCTCTGGTTACGGCGCTCGATCTGTCGCTGCCTGCGGTGCGCTTGCAGATTGAGGGGCTCACTGAGAAGGGCCTCGTAAAGCTGGGATCATCTCCCAATGAGGTGCTGTTGGAGCCGTCGGGCGCCCAGCGTTTAGAGGCTGTGCTTGCTCACGAGGCTGTGGGGCGCGTGCGGACCGCCTTTGTTACCTCACAGGGAAGTGATGCGTCTCGTGCTGAGGCCTTCGACGAGCTGATGAGTCTATTGGATTACGTGCTCGATGGCCAAATGGAAGAAGTTCCTTCTGTTGCCATTGCGCCTCTCGGCGCAATGGCAGGTAGCCGTCCCTCGACGCTGGCAGCGCTCTACGCCCTTCTGGCTCGCCTGTTCTCCTATCCCGAGCGTTGTCAAGCTGAGGATCATACCTCCATCGAGCTGCTGCGGCAGGTACGCGAGTTGTTGGAGGGCCTCGGGCCTCGCGAGGGCCTGCCAGTGGATGTGGCCATGCGCTTCGAGGCATGGGCGGCCAAAAGTCCGACGGTCCGCGGCAGCGATCTGCGGGCAGAGTTCACGCGCCTGTTCTACGGATATCCGCGCCTGGTGCCCCTCACCGGCTCGCGGTGGGTGACCCAGGGGCGCACAGAGTTCTCTCTAGCTCACGGCGAGCGGGCGGCGGTGGGGTTGGAGTACCGCAAGCTGGGCCTGAAGAATCGTCCCGGCAACGGCGACCCATTCGATGCGCTCGTAAGTGAGTTGGACTTCCTCTCCTACGTCACCTCGCTGGAAGCTCGCGCCTTTGAAGGGGGAGACGCCGGTAGCGCCCGCGAATGGGAGCTTCTCCGTCTCGACTTTTGTGCTCACCACTTCGGCGAGCTTGCGAGCGGCGTCGCTCAGGCCATTACGCAGCACAGCGACAACGCCTTTCTTGCCCTGTACGCATGGCTCCTCGATCTCGTTGCCGATGGGGTTGCCTAACGCAGGGCTGCTTCTCAGGGGGAGATTGCAGCGCTGCTATGGCGATCGAAGGGGTTGCATTCTGTCGTCTGCGCTCATTTTGAGTTCGTTGCGGCCGATTGACCTTCCGTTTTGAGGAGATCAAGCTTTGCGTTTCGGCCCCTTGCTATACTACTCGAGAAAAGTACGAGGGATAAGGGACGGTTCATGGCGAAGAAACTTCTAATGGGCAACGAGGCGTTTGCCCACGCGGCTTTGGAGGCCGGAGTGAACGTGGTGGCGGGCTATCCGGGCACGCCGTCGTCGGAGCTGGTGGAAACCGTGGCGAAGCTGCACGCGGCGGGCGCGGCCCAGGACGTGCATGTGGAATGGTCCACCAACGAGAAGGCGGCGCTCGAGATGCTGGCCGGCGCGTCCTACTGCGGCGCGCGGGTGCTGTTCACCTGCAAGCAGGTGGGACTCAATGTTGCCTCTGATGCGCTCATGTCGCTGAACTACGTGGGCACGGGCGGCGGCTGCGTGCTGTTCGTGGCCGACGATCCCGGTCCCATTTCCTCCCAGACCGAGCAGGACACGCGCCGGTTCGGCTCCTTCGCGAAGGTGCCGGTGCTCGATCCGGCTACGCCCGAGCAGGGCTTCGCCATGATGCGGGCCGCCTTCGATCTGTCCGAGCGCTACCACACGCCGGTCATCGTGCGTCCCACGACGCGTATCAACCATGCTTCCACGTTCTTCGAGGTGGCCGAAGAGACTCATGGCCGTCCGCTGCCTGAAGAAGGTTTCCAGAAGGATCCGAAGTGGGTCATTTTCCCCAAACGGGCTTTCGAGGCGCACGGTGAGATCAATCGCCGGTTGGCCCAAATAGCTTGGGACTACACTCACGACCCCGCATTCGCGCAGTTCAACGAGGTGTTCGAAGGGGGCGGGGAAGGTGAGGGCGCTTGCGCTCAGAATGGCGTCGAAGGTGCTGGAGCGTCTGCTCCTGCGGTGGGTATTGTGGCTGGCGGCGTATCGGCAGCCTATGCTCGCGAGGCGCTGACGCTCATCACGTCTCAGGCCGCTCGTGCCGGCATCCCCGTGCCGCGCTACCGCTTCATAGCTGTGGGGACGCCGTATCCTTTCCCGACTGAGACGGCGGCGGCCTTTGCCGAGGGGCTGACCGATGTGATCGTCTTCGAAGAACTCGATTCCGTGCTGGAAGAGGAGATGCTGAAGCTGGCCGGGGCGCGCCATCTGCCGCTGCGGGTGCACGGCAAGCTGACCGGCGAGGTCAACGATCGCGGCGAGAACATGACGGAGAACATCGCCGGCCGCCTGGGCCGGTTCTTCGATCGCACCCACCGCTCCAATGGGCTCGCCGCCCTGGTGGCGTCCACCATCGGCGCCAACGATCTCAGCTACGAGGGCCCGTTACCCGTGCGGCCGCCGGTGCTGTGCGCGGGCTGCCCTCACCGCGGCAGCTTCTATGCCGTGAAGCAGGCGCTCCGCGGCCGTGAGGCTGTGCTGTGCGGGGACATCGGCTGCTACACGCTCGGCAACGCCCAGCCGCTCGATGCGGTGGACACCTGCCTGTGCATGGGCGCGGGCATCACCATGGCCCAGGGCTTTGCCGTGGCCGAGCCGGACAAGAAGCAAGTGGCTTTCGTGGGCGACTCCACGTTCTTCGCCAGCGCTATGACCGGTATAGCGAATGCAGTGTACAACGGCCACGACGTCACCTTCGCTATCCTGGACAATGCCACCACGGCCATGACGGGCAGTCAGCCCCACCCGGGTACGGGCGTCACGCTCATGGGCGAGCGGCGCCGCCCCATCGTCATTGAGGAAGTGCTGCACGGCCTCGGCATCCAGCACATCGGGTTCGCGAATCCTCACAGTCTGGAAAGCTCCGTGGCGGCGGCCCGCGCGGCCATCGACTACGAGGGGCCCTCGGCCATCATCTTCCGTGCGCCGTGCATTCAGCTGAAGAAGCCCGATGCTCCAGTGACGATCGATGCCGACAAGTGCGCCGGCTGCAAGAAGTGCATCACCTCCATCGGGTGCCCTGGCATCGGCTTCGATGAGGGGCTGCGCGGTCCGAAGTCGGGCACGCGTGGTCAAGCTTTTGTGGATACGAGCTTGTGCGATGGCTGCGCGCTCTGCGTGCAGGTGTGCCCCTTCGACGCCATCCAGGGTGCCGTGGGTTTTGGCGGCGCGGTGCCGGTAGAGCCGGCCATCTACGCCCCGAACCCCGATCCGTTCCAAACGGGGCCGATCCCTCGTGTACTGACTGATGAGGTGAATGACTTCCAGGAAACGGAGATAGCAGGCGAGCCGAACGAGACGCCTGGTGAGGTGTTGGGGGCAGCCGAAGGGGTGCCAGTGGCAGAACGCATCGTGCATTCCGAAGGGCCGACTGGCCCCTTGGCGGGATTGCCGCTGTCGGAGGAAGGAGGCGCGCGATGATCGACATTTTGCTTGCAGGCGTGGGTGGCCAGGGTACGGTGCTGGCCGCGAAGGTGCTGGCCCAGGCCGCGCAGGAGAAGGGCTGGCAGGTGCGCACGGCCGAGACTATCGGCATGGCCCAACGTGGCGGTAATGTGACGAGCCACGTGCGCATGGGGTCGAACGGGGAGGCGATTTACTCGCCGCTCATCACGCCGGGTACGGCCGACATGGTCATCGCTCTGGAGCCGGGTGAGGCGGCCCGCGCGCTGCCCTATCTGGCGCCGGGTGGTGTGCTGGTGACGGCCACGACGGCCATCCACCCGGTGACGGCGGCCCTGGCGAGCCAGCCCTATCGTGCCGGCGACGTGGTGGCAGCTTTGGCGAACTCCCTGCAGGCGGAGGCGTCCCGCGAGCAAGCGGCCGAATCGATCGTTGCGCCGAACACCGTGACTGCTGACCAGAACGCCAGCGCCGATGGCGTGGAAGGCTACCCGGTGCCCCTGTTCATCCCCGTGGACGACGAGGCCCTCGTGCGCGAGGCCGGTGCCGGCTCCCGCAAGTCCCTCAACATGATGCTGCTCGCCGTGGCCGTGGCCCAGGGCCGTGTGCCGCTCACCGTCGACGAGCTGAAAGATGCGGTGCGCGCCTGCGTGAAGCCCCAGTTCGTCGCCATGAACCTCGCCGCCATTGACACCGCCGTCGCCAACTTCGGATAACAGAGGGCCTCGGATAATTTGCTCTAGCTGAATAACATGCAAGAGTTCTCATAGACGTGTTGCTCGATTTGTCAATTAAAGCATCTATAATTAATACCATAATTATGGTAATGAAAGTAGGTGCCTTATGACAGCCGCTGTGGCAGCGCTTCCGCTTATTCGACCTATCACTGATTTGCGCACGCAGTTCAATGACGTGTGCGCTCAGGCGACGGAGAGCCAGGAACCCATCATCCTCACGAAAAACGGTGTGCCGGCCTATGTGCTGGAAGACTGCGCCGCTTATGAGGCCGCCGCTCAGCGCAACCGCATGTTCCTCGCCTTGCGTGAGGCGGAAATTGAAGAGCGCTATCGCCCGGAGGCGCTCACAGCGGAGGAATCCGACGCGCGCATGGCCGAAATCTTCAAGGTATGGGGGCTCGACTATGCTTGATCTTGCATGGCGTCCGCGGGCGCAGCTCGATCGGGAGTCCATCGCCATCTACCTCGGCCTCGAGCGGGGAATGCCCCAGGCGGCCCTCGATGCGATAAAGGGTATCGATGCGGCTTTGGAAACCGTGCGAACCTTTCCGGACGCCGGCGGCCACTTTACCGACGACCATCTCGAGCACGAGTACCGCGCGACGCTTGCGGGCCCCTACATCATCTACTACCGCTACAACGCCACCACGCTTACGGTGTACCGCATCATGCATCAGCGTCAATCCATCGACACCTATAGCCTGATTGAGTATTAACACTCAATCCAGAATCAGTATAGGTTGCCAAGGTACAATCCGAAAACAGTTGACCTCAATCAACCCTCAACCGATCAAATTCGGAAAAACATGAATCAAAAACTCGGAAAACCATGAATCAAAAACTCGGAAAACCATGAATAGTTTGATAGTATAGGGTCGATGCAAAGAAGCCGCTCGTAGAGAAAAGGTTGCGTGGGCCATGCCTCGGAAAACGCTTGTAAAGAATGGATATCTGCCGCGTCTTGTGGACGAGCAAATAGAGCGCTATCTCGAGGTCTTCGGGGCCGTAGAGGTGGCTGGTACGAAGTGGTGCGGAAAGACGTGGACGGCTTTGGCCCACGCGCAAAGCGTCAGCTATGTGGATGAAGAGTTGGACATGGCTCGTGCCGACCCAAAACTCATGCTCATAGGCGATCGCCCCCACGTTATAGACGAATGGCAGCTTGCGCCTGCGATTTGGAATGCAGTTCGTCATGCCATAGATGACGAGCGGGGGTTAAGGGGAGCGTGGCTGCTGACTGGGTCGTCCACCCCGATCTCGTCCGATGACCAAGAGGGCCAGAGCAGGCATAGTGGTGCGGGTCGGATTGGCTCTGTGAGGATGTATCCCTTCAGCTTGGCCGAGTCTGGGGAGTCTGAACGTTCTGTCTCGCTCCGCGGTCTATTCGCTCACCGGTTTCAGCCAGCGAAAGTTGAAAACGATACGCGTCAGCTAGCTGAGTTGATCTGCCGTGGGGGATGGCCCGAAGCCCTCGATCTTTCCGCTGAAAACGGTCAGCTCGTTGCAAGAGAATATCTGCGTCTTGTTTTCGAAAAGAGTGCTCCTAAACATGGCAAGAGTGGAGAGGTGGCCCGTCGGTTGTGCTTGTCGATTGCCCGCAATTTGGGACAGTCTCCAACCTACAAGACCATCATCAGCGATATGTACGGCGGAGAGGACAATCCATCATCCCTCGTAACCGAGCAGACGCTCGCCTCGTATCTGGAGTTTCTTCGCTCGATCTACCTTGTCGAGGAGGTGCCGGGCTGGGTGCCGCCAAAGCGCTCAAAAAAGCGCCTAGCGACGAAGCCGAAGCGCTACTTCGCCGATCCGTCGTTGGCCGCCGCCCTGCTATTGCTTTCGCCGGATTCCCTCCTCGCGGATGGGCAGACCTTCGGTCTTGTTTTCGAGAATCTTTGCATTCGCGATCTCAAGGTATACGCCCAGGCGATGGATCCTTCGATGCCGGCGGCTGTTTACTACTATCGGGACGATTCGGGGTTAGAGGCCGATGCTGTCATAGAGACCCTGGATGGTAGATGGGCCGCCTTCGAGTTCAAGCTCAGCGAAGAGAAGGTTCCCGATGCGGTGAAATCTCTCAGGCGGCTGCGGAAGAAAGTTGCAGAAAACCCACGAGCGCAGGGGCGTCCTCCAGAGTTCCTCTGTGTGATAACCGGCATTGGCTCGTATGCTAGAGAAGTGGAAGAGGGCATTTACGTCGTGCCCCTCAGGGCGCTGGCAGACTGATACGGTGTACCGCATCATGCACCAGCGCCAATCCATCGACACCTACAGCCTGGTCGAGTATTAAAGGACTTCCAGCGGGATTTACCGCTTGGAGTGAAAGAATTCTCTTCCATGATAGCTTCTAAGTTCCTCTAAGTTTGCAAGGGGTTCCCTGCAAAGACCTATTAGAACTACGGAGGGGAGGAGTACGGGTAATTCTGATTTGGGAGAAAAATTCGTGAAATAATCTCCCGCAGCGGAGATTTTTACAGCAAAGAGGATTATCTGCACTCGCTCGAAGAACGCTTGGCCTCGGGGCAATTAATAATTCGGAAAGAAAGATTGCGGATGGCGGTAATGGCTATTGGGGTCTGGTTCTCGTACTCTTGTAGACACGTTGAGGAGAACGTGCTTCTGAGTAAGGGAGAAGAGGAGGACCTATGGCTCGCAATGAAGAGACGCTCCAAGCCGATTCGCGTGAGACGATTCGAGGCGCTGCGCATCTTACTCGCCGCAGCTTTATCAAAGCCACTACGGCTGCTACGGCTTTGGCCGCGGCTAGCTCGCTGACTGCTTGCGCTCCGGCTACGAGCGATTTGGCCGCTACGGGTGAAGATGCTGAAGCTGCCCATCCGGTCGGTCGCGATATCGTGTCAGGCGAGTGGAAGACGGCGGCCTGCTGGCACAACTGCGGTGGTCGCTGCCTGAACAAGGTGCTTGTGCAAGACGGCGTTGTCGTGCGCCAGAAGACCGACGACACCCACGAGGACAGTCCGGACTATCCGCAGCAGCGCGGGTGCCTGCGCGGCCGCAGCCAGCGCAAGCAGGTGTTCGCTGAGGATCGCATCAAGTATCCGCTCAAGCGCGCCGGCTGGAGCCTGGACGCTCCCAATGGCGAGTTGCGCGGCAAGGACGAGTGGGAGCGTGTGAGCTGGGACGAAGCGCTCGATCTGGTGGCTCAGGGCCTGACTCGCGCCAAGGAGCAGTATGGCAACCGCTCCATCCTGCTCCTGAAGGGTTGGAATCCCGAGATGACCCGCACCATGGGCGCCTTCGGCGGCTTCACGAACTTCTGGGACACCAACTCCTACGGCTCCTGGTCGAAGACTCCGTTCGTCATCGGGTTCCATCACGACAACATGCAGGATCAGACTATCAACGACCGTTACGACCTGCGCAACTGCGAGACCATCGTCATGATGGCCATGAACCCGGCCTGGAGCGCTGCGGGCAGCCAGATGTGGAGCTACTGGCAGGCCAAGGCCGCCGGCGCGAAGTTCATCGTCGTTGATCCCATGTACAGCGAGACGGCGGCCACCTTGGATGCGGAGTGGATTCCCATTCGCCCGGCCACCGACATGGCCTTCCTGCTCGGCGTGGCCTACGCCATGCTGGAGGCCGACGAGGCTGAGGGCCTCATTGACTGGGACTTCCTGAACCGCTGCACCGTGGGCTTCGATGCCGAGCATATGCCGTCCGATGCTAAACAGCAGACGAACTTCAAGGACTACGTGCAGGGCGCCTACGACAACACGCCGAAAACGCCGGAATGGGCCAGCGAAATCTGCGGCGCCTCGCCCGAGGCCATCCGCAATCTGGCCCGCGCTATGGGCAAGGATCACAAGGTGGGCTTCCTTGTGTCGGCTGCCTCGGCCCGCGTCAACAACACCGACAACCTGCCCCAGCTCGTCATGACCGTGGGCGCCATGGGCGGCCATATGGGCAAGTCGGGCCACATGACGGGTTCCACCATGCATGTGACTTCGGGTAACGGCGGGCCGGCTCTCATTAAGGCCGGCAAGGACGGTCTGCCCGAGATCAAGAACCCCGTGGATGACCACATCAATGGCAACGAGGTGTGGGATGCTGTCATCGATGGCACTTATACTTTCACGGGCACGAAGCACTACGACCCGGCCGAGAAGCGCGATATCGACATCCACGTCATCTACCATTCAAGCGGCAACAAACTGCAGACCAACGTGGGCATGGCCCGCGCCATCGAGGCCCATCGCAAGGTGGACATGGTGGTGGCCCATGCCCAGTTCTTTACCTCGGCCGCCCGCTACGCCGACATCATCCTGCCCCTCACCACCGAGTGGGAGCGCTTCGACGGTCTGTTCGGCGGCACGCTCGGCCATAAGTCGAACCGCGAGATGATGGTGGCCTATCAGCAGATCGTCGACCCCTTGTACGAGGCAAAGTCCGACCAGGACATTGCCTGCGAGCTAGCCGAGAAGCTGGGCATCGCGCGCGCTGATGTGTACCCCTTCGATGTGAAGCAGCAGTATTTCAATCAGCTGGCTTCCATGGAGGTGTGCGACGAGGACGGCAAAACCTATGTGCCGGCCGTGGGCATCACCCAGGAAGACATCGACGAGCTGGGCGTGGAAGGCGAGCCCCAGGAGGGCAAGCTGGCCTATCAGGAGCTCAAGCAGCTCGGCGTGTATCAGGTCAAGCGCACTCCCGACGACAACTACGGCTATATTGCTTTCAAGGACTTCGTGGAAGACCCCGAGGCTAATCCGCTGGAAACGCCCTCCGGTAAGCTGGAGATATACAGCCAGACGCTTGCGGACACGTTCTCGGCCATGGGTTGGGACACGGTGACCCCCATTCCCACCTATGTGAAGGTGACCAACGGCTACGAGGACGCCTCCGCGTCCGGGGCTGAGTATCCCCTGCAGGTGATGAACCCCCACTATCTGCGTCGTGCTCACTCGGTGTTCGACAATATCGGCTGGCTGCGCGAGGCGTGGACGAACCCGGTGTTCATCAGCACTGCCGACGCCGAGGCGGCCGGGGTGTCCGACGGCGACACGGTGCTCGTCTCGAGCCCCTACGGCCAGTGCGTGCGCAACGCCTGCGTGTATGCGGGCCTCATGCCCGGCGTGGTGGCCCTGCCTCACGGCGCGTGGGTGGCCGTGGACGAAGAGACTGGTATCGATGTGGCCGGCGCTGACAACTGCCTGACGGGCCCCGCCCCCAACGGTCAGGGCGTGTCGGGCTACAATTCCGCGCTCTGCAAGATTGAGAAGTACACGGGCGAGGCTTTGGCTCCCGATGCCGAGCAGCCGCTTCGCATTGTCTGCAAGGATGGTGAGTAACCTATGGCCGACGTGAAAGAGAACAAGAACCCGCAGGGATTCTATTTCAACCAGCAGATGTGCATAGGCTGCCGTACGTGTCAGGTGGCCTGCAAGGATAAGAACGACCTGGAAGTAGGCTACCTCTTTCGCCGGGTGGAAAGCTTCGAAGTGGGGGAATTCCCCGCTCCCGCCACTTTCCACTACTCCGGGGCCTGCAACCACTGCCATACTCCGGCCTGTGTGGAAGTGTGTCCTGCTGGCGCCACTTACATCAACGAGGAAGACGGCACGGTGCAGCATGACGATGAAGCGTGCATCGGCTGCGGCTACTGCGTGAAGGCTTGCCCCTATGGACACCCGGTGCTCATCGAGGAGTTGAACGTCGTGCATCGTTGCGACGGATGCATCGATCTTCGCGCGGCAGGGGAGAAGCCGGCTTGCGTGGCGGCTTGCCCCATGCGCGCACTCGATTTCGGGCCTATCGAGGAATTGCGCGCTGCTCATCCTGACGGGGTGAACCAGATCTCGGTGCTGCCCGAGCCCACCACCGATCCCTCGGTGGTTATCGATGCCCGTCAATCGGCTCTTTCCGGCGAGCCGAAGCAGCTCGTTCTGTAGCCATCTTCCCGCTGAGCCGGGCCGTGCGACCCCCCTCCC
>ERZ773228.1456-NODE-1456-length-24664-cov-14.525824_pt1 | contig 24664 bp, 20 predicted proteins | sample MGYA00580524_ERZ773228 | MGnify/ENA primary metagenome ERZ773228 (study PRJEB29015, sample SAMEA2737768) | human gut metagenome | biome: human gut; feature: human-associated habitat; material: faeces | place: China | collected 2012 ... | reverse complement strand
AGCAATAATTCCTGCAAAGCCTTACGATTAAGATTGTCATTAGAAATCATCTCACTCTTGTTGGTGGTACTCTTTACCTCAATCAATAACCCTATATTGGACTTGGTAGTTTTATCCAATCGAATAGCCAAATCAATATCTTCTTCGGGAGCCATGTAATATGCCTTGTAGAACGTTTCACTTAGAAAATTACGTAAATGTTCTTTCTGCGTTTCTTCTCTCTGTCCATCCACGACATTGTCTCTCAATGTGCGAAGGGCATTTTTGAATAGATCAAAATCTGTTGTTTCAATCGCAACCTGTCTATATGCTTTGTTCAGAACTTGATTCGGTTTGAATAATCCCATAATGCTTGACTAATGAGTTAATAAAATACAAAGGTAGCCTAAAAACTTGATAATAAAGAATGAGCGCATTGGTTTAACGAAAGTTTGTTCTACCGCCAGCCATTATCAACATACAATAACAGACAGATTTGACATGCCCCTGCTATTATAATATAATGTCAAGTGAAGCAATCACATGATTATCTTCCTTAATACTTCTCATTTGCGGCAACATCAGTACCTCATTCAATCTTTGGTTGTTTTCTATGCCTATATGCTTTTCTACCTATATCGTAACGCATACTCTTTAAAAAATAGTATAAGTTCCTGTAACTCCTCGCCCTGTTTTTGGGTAAAGTTGCAGTCAACAAGAATGATACACTAATCGGGAAAAACACCTACACTATTACTATATTTCCAAAAACGGATGTAGAGTTTTACGGGCTTGATGTTTACACTCACACGACAACCGTTCATTGTCGGTGTGACATGGAGACTGTTTCTATAACCAAACCTCTCGCAAATGTAGAGGTCGAAATCCAATAAAAAATCTTTCTGTACCATTATAGTTAATCTTTTAAGTTGATAAATAAATCGTTATAATCTCATGCCACGCTTGTTCGCTTAGCTTTCTTCTTTTTCCGCAATATCTCCGCTATTTCTTGATTAGCTGTCACATCAAAAGAAGAACTTATTCCGCTGAATAATCTCAATCCACTAGCGAAGCTATCTTCGGAACGGTTTTGCAATACGTTTTGCACCGTTTCTTCTCTTAACTTCATTTAACACAACAAACACTATTAATTAATATGCCATTTCATTCCCATTTCTCCTCTCTTATTCGTTTGTTCCATGATTTTTCCGTATGTTTGTAGTCAAACTTCAAAGCTGCATATCCACATGGAACTATTAGTATACAAAGCCTCAGCCGGTTCGGGAAAAACCTTCACGCTGGCTGTGGAATACATCAAACTTCTGATCCTTAACCCCCGCGCCTATCGGCAGATACTTGCCGTAACCTTCACCAATAAAGCTACGGCAGAAATGAAGGAGCGCATTCTGACGCAACTTTATGGCATTTGGAAAGAAGATCCTGCATCAGACGCCTATCTGAAACGCATCAAAGAGGATTTGGCTTCCCCCCCCCTTTCCGACAAAGAACTGCGCCGGCGTGCAGGAATGGCATTGCAATATATGCTGCACGATTACAGCCGTTTCCGCGTGGAGACAATCGACTCCTTTTTCCAGTCCGTCATGCGCAACCTTGCCCGCGAACTGGAACTCAGTCCCAACCTGAATATTGAGTTAAACAATACCGATGTCCTGAGTGATGCCGTCGACAGTATGATTGAAAAGCTCACCCCTTCCTCACCCGTACTGGCATGGCTGCTGGACTATATCAACGAGCGCATTGCCGATGACAAACGCTGGAATGTCTCCAACGAAGTCAAAAGCTTCGGACGGAACATCTTTGATGAAAGTTACATAGAACGTGGCGAAGGACTTCGGCTCAAACTCCGTTCTCCGGAAGCAATAAAACTCTACCGGGATGTATTGCGCGAAATGGAGACCGATGCATTGGAACAGATGAAAGGTTTCTACGACCAGTTTGAAGGCGAGTTGGACGGACATGCCCTCGTACCTGAAGATTTGAAAGGCGGTGCACGCGGCATAGGCAGCTATTTCCGCAAGTTGCGCGACGGACGGCTGTCAGACAAAGATGTCATGAATGTCACGTTGCAAAACAGCCTGGCAGATGCCAAGAACTGGGCTACCAAAACATCTTCGCGCAAGGACGACATTATCCGACTGGCAGAAACCAGCCTAATACCTTTACTCCAAGACGCAGAGCGGCTGCGTCCGCAGAAGAACCGTACGATAAACAGTTGCCGTCTCTCACTGCAACATCTCAACAAGCTGCAACTGCTCAACCATATCGATGAGGAAGTGCGCACATTGAACCGCGAGCACAACCGCTTCCTGCTATCCGACACCAGCGCTTTACTGCATAAGTTAGTACACGAAGGCGATTCCTCTTTCGTATTTGAAAAAATAGGCGCCAATATCCGCAACGTAATGATAGATGAGTTTCAGGATACAAGCCGCATGCAGTGGGACAACTTCCGGCTACTGTTGCTCGAAGGACTTTCGCAAGGAGCAGACAGCCTTATTGTGGGTGATGTGAAACAATCCATTTACCGCTGGCGAAACGGTGACTGGGGAATATTGAACAGTCTGGGAAGCACCCGGTCTGAATCCCAACTCCCGTTCCCTTTCCCGGTACGCGTGAAAACTCTGAAGATCAACCGCCGAAGCGAAACAAATGTCATCAATTTCAACAACCGCCTGTTTACCGCCGCGGTAGACCATCTGAACACACTATACTTGGAGGAACTGAAAGAAGAATGCTTTCCCCTGAAAGAAGCCTACGCCGATGTTGCCCAGGAATCTCCTAAAACAGACAACAAGGGTTATGTCAAAGTCTCCTTCATAGAGCCTGATGAAGAACAGAGCTACGCCGAAAAAACCTTATCGGCTCTGGGTGAAGAAGTACAAAGGCTGCTTTCAGCAGGTGTGAAGCTGAACGATATCACCATCCTTGTGCGTAAGAACAAGAACATACCGTCTATTGCCGACTACTTCGACAAGGAGTTACATCTTCCTATTGTGTCGGACGAAGCGTTCCGTCTGGATGCCTCCCTTGCCATCTGCATGCTGATAGACGCCTTACGCTACCTGTCCAATCCGGAAGAAAAGATAGCAAGAGCTTCGTTAATCGCAAATTACAAACTGCAGACCAGCCATGAGCGAGGAACGGAAACCGGAAAGGCGGGAGGAAATCTTGCGGACTGGCACCAACTGCTGACTGCCGATGTGGCGACAGTGCTCCCAGCAGAATTTATCTCCCGCATGGATGAATTACGCCTGATGCCCTTATACGAACTGTTGGAAGAACTGTTCACGCTGTTCAACATGGGCAGCATTGGGAAACAGGACGCCTATCTGTTTGCATTCTTCGATGCTGTGACGGAATATCTGCAAAGCAACTCTTCCGACCTCGACGGCTTCATCCGCTATTGGGATGAAACCCTCTGCTCCAAGACAATCCCCAGCGGAGAGATGGACGGCATACGCATCTTCTCCATCCATAAGTCCAAAGGGCTGGAGTTCCATACGGTCCTCATCCCCTTCTGCGACTGGAAACTGGAGAACGAAACATACAACCAGTTAGTGTGGTGTACCGCCCCCGAATCACCTTACAATTCAATAGACCTTGTTCCTGTCAACTACTCTTTCACAATGGCGGAATCCGTTTACCGGCAGGACTACCTCGACGAGAGGCTGCAACTATGGGTGGACAACCTGAACCTGCTTTATGTGGCATTTACCCGCGCCGGGAAGAACCTGATCTTATGGAGCAAGAAGGACCAAAAAGGCACAATGGCAGAACTTCTTTCCGCTGCCCTGCCGCGAGTTGCCCAAGCGGGAGAAGGCAGTTGGAACGAAGATGAGAAGATCTATGAAAGCGGAACGACATGCCCGTCGGAGGAAAAGTCTCCTCACTCTGCAGGAAATACGGAAAGCAAAGTCGTGAATAAGCTCGCACAAAAACCGGTGAAACTTCCGGTACACATGGAGAGCATGCGACACGACATTGAATTCCGCCAGTCCAACCGTTCCGCCGACTTCATTGCCGGAGTGGACGAAGCCGAGTCCAGCCAGCGTTTCATCAACCGGGGGCGCTTGCTGCATACGCTTTTCTCCGCCATCGAAACAGAAGAGGATATTGATGATGCCATCAACCGTCTGGTATTCGAAGGTGTTATCGGGCGTACCGAAACAGAGGAAGAAATACGGGAGTTGACCCATAGGGCTTTCTCGCAACCGCAAATCAAAGACTGGTATTCCGGGACTTGGCAACTATTCAACGAGTGCGACATTATCTGGCAGGAAAACGGAGAACTCCGTAACCGGCGCCCGGACCGCGTAATGATGCGCAACGGTACAATCGTAGTTGTCGACTTCAAGTTCGGTAAGCCCAGCAAGAGATATAACAAGCAGGTACAAGGGTACATAGAATTACTCGTCCGCATGGGGTATGATGCAAATGCCATCAGCGGGTATCTGTGGTATGTAGAAGAAGAAATAATAGAGAAAGTATGAAAACATTCCTCCAAACAGTAGCCCAAGACCTTTATTCCAAGATAGGAAGCGACCTGTCACGTACAGCAATCGTATTCCCCAACAAACGCGCCAGCTTGTTTTTCAACGAATACCTGGCAGCAGAGAGCGACCGTCCGTTGTGGTCACCCGCTTACGTTAACATCAGCGAACTGTTCCGCCAGCTTTCGCCGCTGAAATCGGGCGACCCGATTCGTCTGGTATGCGAACTATACAAAGTGTTTTGTGAAGAAACACACAGCGAGGAACCTTTGGATGATTTCTATTTCTGGGGTGAATTGCTCATCAGCGATTTCGATGACGTAGACAAGAACCTTGTCGATGCAAACAGGCTTTTCTGCAACTTACAAGACCTGAAGAACATCATGGACAACTACGACTTCCTCGACAAAGAACAAGAAGAAGCCATACAGCAGTTCTTCCAAAACTTCTCCATCGACAAACGCACACAACTCAAGGAGAAATTCATCTCCCTCTGGGATAAGCTGGGCGACATTTACAGACACTACCGAAAGAATCTCTCCGAACTGGGCATCGCCTATGAAGGCATGATGTATCGCCATGTCATAGAAGGGCTTGACACCGGACTACTGCGTTATGACCGCTATGTGTTCGTCGGCTTCAACGTGCTGAACAAAGTGGAAACCCGCTTCTTCCAACTCCTGCAAGACGCCGGCAAGGCTATGTTCTACTGGGACTACGACATATTCTATACCCGCCTGCCCCATGAGCAGCAACCGCCATACGTCCACGAAGCGGGCGAATTCATACTGCGCAATTTAAAGTTGTTTCCCAACCAGTTGCCCGAAACAGCTTTCGATGCCTTGAGACATCCCAAGAAAGTCCGGTTCATATCCGCCCCGACGGAAAACGCACAAGCCCGCTACCTGCCTGAATGGGTGCGCACTGTTATGAAAAACGATGCCGAAACGAGCAAGGAGAAAGAAAATGCCATTGTATTATGCAATGAAACACTGTTGCTGCCCGTACTTCATTCCATTCCCCCGGAAGTGGAAAACGTCAATATAACCATGGGATTCCCATTGGCGCAGACACCCGTATATAGTTATATCAGCGCGCTTATGGAATTGCAAACCACCGGTTACCGTCGGGATACGGGACGCTACACCTACGAAGCGGTACTTGCCATATTAAAGCATCCATATACCCGGCAACTATCCGCTGCCGCCGATGATCTGGAACACCAACTCACCAAAGACAACCGCTTCTACCCCCTCCCGTCGGAACTTAAAAAAGATGCTTTTCTTGAACGTGTATTCACTCCGCAAAACGGTATCGCGTCCATCTGCCGTTATCTCACCGAACTGCTGCGCGAAGTAGCCGTTGTCTACCGTCAGGAGAAAGATGAGAATGACATCTTCAACCAGCTTTACCGGGAATCCCTGTTCAAAAGCTACACCCTCGTCAACCGTTTGCTCAATCTGATAGAAAGTGATGGGCTGACCCTTCAGACAGATACGCTGAAACGCCTGATGAACCGCCTGCTCACCTCGACCAACATCCCGTTTCATGGCGAGCCTGCCATCGGCATGCAAGTCATGGGAGTATTGGAAACGCGTAATCTTGACTTTCGCAACCTGATTATGTTGTCCCTCAACGAAGGCCAGCTTCCTAAAAACGGCGGTGACTCATCTTTCATCCCCTACAACCTGCGCAAAGCATTCGGAATGACTACCATTGAGCACAAGAACTCGGTATATGCCTATTACTTCTACCGGCTCATACAACGGGCAGAAAATATCACCTTATTATATAATACAGCATCCGACGGACTGAACCGGGGGGAAATGTCACGTTTCATGCTTCAGTTCCTTGTGGAATCTCCACACGACATCTCACGCGAGTATCTGGAAGCAGGACAATCTCCCCAGCACAGTCTTGCAATAGAAATACATAAAACAAATGAGGTACTTCAGCGGATGTACAACGCATACGACATCCGGCAACATCCTAACGCGCTCTTTTCACCCTCGGCACTCAACACCTATCTGGATTGCCGTCTAAAGTTTTATTACCGCTACGTTGCCGGTCTGAAAGCTCCCGATGAAGTGAGTGCCGAGATAGACTCCGCCCTGTTCGGAACAATTTTCCACCGTTCTGCCGAATTGGTATATCAAGACCTTACAACCAATGGAAAAGAAATACGCAAGGAAGATCTGGAACAGCTGTTGCGCAATGACGTGAAGTTGCAAACATACGTAGACAATGCATTCAAAGAGGAACTCTTTCATGTACAAGCCAACGAACAGCCCGAATATAACGGGACGCAGCTTATTCACTCCAAAGTCATTGCATCCTATTTGCGGCAACTGCTGCGCAATGACCTGCACTATGCTCCTTTTCACATGGAAGCTATGGAGCAGAAAGTTACGGAAACAGTAGAGATAGAGACTCCTTTGGGAATACTTCCTCTGAATATTGGCGGCACGATAGACCGTATGGATAGCAAAGACGATACGCTGCGTATTGTAGACTATAAGACAGGAGGCACTCCCAGAACTCCAGAAAACATAGAGCAGCTGTTTGTCCCCGCCGATAACCGTCCGAACTACATCTTCCAGACCTTCCTGTATGCTGCCATTATGTGCCGCAAACAAACATTGAAAGTAGCTCCGTCGCTGCTATACATTCATCGTGCAGCATCCGAAAACTACTCGCCCGTTATCGAAATGGGCGCACCGCGCCAGCCTAAAATACCGGTCAGCAACTTTGCATTTTATGAAGATGAGTTTCGTGAAAGGCTATCAGCCCTTCTAAAGGAAATATACAATCCGGAAGAGACTTTCAGCCAAACGGAAGATAACGGGAAGTGTGAATACTGCGACTTCAGAAGCCTATGCAAAAAATAAAGGCAGGCATGGATTACACGAAAGCTACACAGCAGCAGATGCTCCTTGAAAGAGCCTATATGTAATCCATGCCTGAAATATTATCATCGCGCACAACTCAATATGCGCAATCACCCCAATGGAGACTGATTACTTCTTCAACGGAACAGAGAAATAGAATGTGGACCCTTCTCCTTTCTTAGATGTGAACCACAGCTTGCCGCCATTCTTCACAACAAAGTCCTGGCATAACAGTAATCCCAATCCTGAACCTTCTTCATTGTTCGTCCCGAATGTACTGAAATGCGTATCTGTGTGCAGTAATTTCTTTTGCCCCTCTTCATCGATACCGCAACCGTTATCCTTTACACTGATTACCGCCATATCTCCCTGTTCTTCCATTTTCACCACCACTTCGGAATTCTCGTTGCTGAACTTAATGGCATTACTCAGCAGATTACGGATAACGGTTTTCAACATATCAATATCGGCACTGACAGGCAGTTTCTCCGTTTTTTCCTCACGAATGGTAATCTTCTTCAAGCCGGCTACTATGTTGAACACATCAATCACGCTGTCCACCACTTCCACTACATCGATATCCTGATAAACAACATTCAAATTACCGATTTGGCTCTTCGTCCACTTCAACAAGTTATCCAGTAATGAGAATACGTCTTCCGTTGTCTGATTAGCCATTGTCAGCAGTTCGTACATTTCACTGCCGATCTTTTCGACAGGAAGATTAAGAATCATCATATTCAGCACCATCTTGATCGATCCCATCGGGGAACGCAGATCATGTGCTATGACCGAATATAGCTTATCACGCCCGGCAATGGTGTGCTGAAGTTCTTCTGTCTTATTCAATATGATGCGTTTGGCCGCCACCAACGAAATCTGGTGAGTTACACGAATAATCAATTCTTCCTTGTTGAAAGGTTTGGATATAAAATCATTGGCTCCTACCTGGAAACCTTTCACAATATCCGTTGTACTGTTCAGTGCAGTTAAAAAGATGATTGGAATATCTGCCGTATCGGGATTGGACTTGAGACGTTGTGCAACTTCAAACCCACTTAAATCCGGCATCATTACATCCAGCAGAACCAAGTCCGGATGCTCCTTATCCACCTGTTCCAAAGCCTGCTGCCCATTGTTGGCCGTAGCAATCGCAAACTTCTCATTTGTTAAGAGTACCTTCAACAACAATACGTTGGACATCACATCGTCTACGATGAGAATCTTGTACTCAGAAGGATTTATTTCCATGTTCATCTTTGTATTATATTTTTTCCCGTTATCAAGATCGTGTTTATTCAAGAACGATACTTACTGAAATATTCAATTATGCGACACAGCCCTTCTTCCAATTCAATAGTAGGCTGCCACTTCAGTTTGCTTTTTGCCAACGTAATATCCGGCTGACGCTGTTTAGGGTCATCATGCGGCAATGGTTTAAATATCAATTTCGATTTGGAACCTGTCAGCTTAATAACTTTTTCCGCCAACTCAAGAATGGAGAATTCATGCGGATTGCCCAAATTAACCGGACCGATAAATTCATCTTCCGTATCCATCATACGCACCATTCCTTCTATCAAATCGTCCACATACTGAAAGCTACGGGTTTGGGTGCCCGAACCGTATATCGTTATGTCCTCGTCCTGCAATGCCTGAACCACAAAATTAGAAACAACACGTCCGTCATCGGGCAACATACGAGGACCGTATGTATTGAATATACGTATAATCTTAATGCGTATCCCGTTCTGGCGGTGATAATCCATAAATAGTGTTTCGGCACAACGCTTGCCCTCGTCATAACAAGAACGAATTCCGATCGGGTTCACATTTCCCCAATAGCTTTCCACTTGAGGATGCACAACTGGATCACCATAGATTTCGCTGGTTGACGCCTGCATGATTTTTGCATTTGTCCTCTTTGCCAGCCCCAACATATTGATAGCTCCCAACACCGAGGTCTTAATAGTCTTTATGGCATCGTGCTGATAGTGCACCGGAGACGCAGGACAGGCCAGATTATAAATTTCATCAACCTCTGCCTCATAAGGAAATTCCACATCATGATGTACAAATTCAAAGCGGGAATTCCCTTTCAGATGAGCTATATTCTTCTCCGAACCGGTAAAGAGGTTATCCAAGCATATCACTTTGTGTCCGTCTCTAATCAAGCGGGTACACAAATGAGAACCTATAAAACCGGCCCCACCACTAACCAAGACTTTTTTCATACAGCACTATTTTCTACGTCCAAAGACCATGTAACCTGTTTGTTCTGTTTATGTGCTGACAAATGTAGGAGATTTGGTTAAAATATGCAAGTTTGTGAAAGAATTATTTTGAATGTTAAGGAATATATTCCGGCTTATTATCAGGAATACTGAAATCTTTATTGGCAAACAAATCTGCCAAACCTGAAATCTGTTTCAGTCGAAGCAATTCATCGCGGTCCATTCCTATATTTTTCATTATCCACTGGTCGGACATGCCGGCATGATCCAATTCTGCAACAATGTTACACATCAGTTCGATGTTGTGTGTTCCTCGCGCACGATTATGACGGATGGTGGATGCCATGCGGTTGGACAATTCCTTATCAATCACAACCACAGGCAACAGACCATTCTCACGCTGATAGATCCGCTTGGAAGTTTTCAAAACCTGGTAACGGTGATACCCGTCGACCAAAATATAACTATCTTTCTCTTCGTCATAATAACAGACACAGGGCATTGTAAAACCATCCTCCCAGATAGACAGTTCCAATAATTTCATTTCGGGCGGCGCCACTACATTGGGGTTATAATCATTGGCTTGTATTTTTTCTACCGGAACCGCTTTTACACCATATACCGGACTCTTATCTACACTCATAGCATCATATTTTTGAATTGTTCCATTATTTTGTCTCGCTTGTATATCTCTTCTTTCGTCAGAGCAAATCCCATATACTTACATGCGTGGTCATTCTTTAGGATGCAAATGCACATGCGTTTGTATGTGGGTATTTCCCGAAATTCCGCAATATCGATATCATCCAGATAGTCCATGCGGACGGGTTTCTTATTTGTCTTGTAGTTGGTATGGTTCACCACTTCGAAAGAAACACCCGCATCCTGCAATTTCTTAATAGTACCCTCCGAAAGACATCCTCCTTTGGTACGCCAAAACTCAATGCTGACCGTCAGCTTCTTTAAGTAGTTACGCCGGGTCTCTTCGGGCAGGGTGGAAAGCAGAAACTGCATAAAGCTTTTCCACGTATACCCCTCAGGTATCCGCACGCTCTGCCATCCCATGGCATGAGTTCCGCCATAGATTCCCGTAAAGTTCACTCCATTGACACGTCCTATCATCTTTCCCCAAGTATTAGGGTCTATCACCTTATATAAAGCCAGACTTTCCTGCGCTTCGCAAAGAAACGGACTGGCCACACGCTGGCGCTCTATGTTGACACCCGCCTTATAATACAAATCGTATAAATGATTGTAGTCGAAGCCGAACTTTCCATTGGCAGTCCATATGTCCGTTGTCTTCCAATCATAGATAGGATACGCATTGTATATGTCATTGCCGATTTTGGAAGTCCACCTGTAATTATGATACATCTGGTATTTCCGGTTCAGATGAATACTGCGCCAGCGGTTGAAGCTCTCCTGTGTACGAATTCCTATAAGAAAGCAGGTGCGTACCGCATCTTTCCGCAAATGCAGCCATTTGGCAAAGTGCATCTGATATTCGTAATCCCACATATTCTCCGTATAAAAAGGAAAAGCTTCTTTGGTATAGGAATTGGCAGGCATCTGGCGCACCCAAAGCTCTTTCATGCTTTCATCCCATGGACGCCAATAGCTTTGATACATAGAGGTGCAGGTGGTGACCTTGAAAGGTACACATACGCGATATACTTCCAGAATATCCTTATTAGCCTCCAATATACGGTCTACATAGTCTATGGTCACAGTATATTGTATCTCATAATCCATGTGAAATACACATAATTTTTGTTTGAGGTTATTACGCCGGATATAGTCTATACACAGGTTCAGTAATACACCGCTGTCCTTCCCTCCGGAAAAAGACACGCATATTGTATCGAACTCTCTAAAAATCAATTCTAAACGTTCCTGTGCAAGTTCGTATACATTTTTAGGTGTGGCCATAATTATCTATCTTTTTTCATTTTCACATAACGAGTCCAGATTTTTTCCTCTGAAAAACCCAAATCCTTAAAAAGAGAACTGTGTTCCATAAAAGTCACTGAAGTTAATTCCTTACTTGTGTTTGTTTCTGAAATGACTTTCTCTAATAACAATTTCAGCGTGTCTTCATTATTACTTTCTATATAATAGTTGTTGATGACATACTCCTTCTTCTTCTCCTCTACCGGTATAAAACCTATGACTTTCTTTTTGTCTACCGCCACAAACCAAACAAAATCTTCTGATGTACGAAATGGATAGTTATAATTCTGCTTCAATATTTCAGGATTCATCACCAATGGCGCAACAAGCTCATACAGCCGCTTATCTGTTCCCTGTAATTGTATAATTTGTACCATTCTGCATTACCGGTTTAATATTATAATTTGAAATGTTCAAAGATAATTATTAAACTTTATGATATAATCACTTTTTAAGCAGTTTTAAGAATAAAGATTTAAAATGTAGCGATATATTACCTTCTCATGCAGACTAACAACGTACTGATAAACAAAATTATAACCATAGGGCTATTCAGTATACGACTTAAACAGCTTCAATATGCAATCCAATAAACATCTATATAAAGTATAAACAATTTTCAATACCCAGCCTTTACGCCAAAACCGGACGAATAATTTTATTTTTGTCAGCTATTGCATCTTTTTAACGATTTACCACCTACTAATTAAAGAATATTCATATCTTTGCGCAGCTTTTAAAAAGTATTCCAAAATTCTTTTAAGCTATTCTATTTTTCCATATATTTAATATAAGCAAACAACAATAAATCGATTATAAAACAGTAAAATTATGATGCTAAACACTAAAAGAAGACCGTTCATAGCTACGGCTCTATTATTAACATCGTTAGGGGTAACCACATCGTGCATCGATAACAGTTATGACCTAAACAAAGACATTGACATGACAGTCAACGTAGGTGGCGAACATTTGGCAATTCCCGTAGGATATACGGAGCAAATAACACTGGACAAAATCATCGAACTTGATGAGGGAGATGATTTGCAACTCGTGAATGGAGAATATCATCTGCTGAAATCGGATAAAATAGATGAGACAAATACATCAGTAAAAATGGTGACAGTTAATGCATCTTCGAATCCTATAAATTCGATTAAAGTAATCAATGATCGGACATATCCCCAACCAGAAGATGTTACGGTTGAGGATATAGAATCTGAAGGTTCTGTAAACACCGAGGCGCATGGAATTGATGAAGCTGTAATAGAAATCGGTTCTTTAACTGCTAATACACCTGCAAAATTAACTCTCAGTTTTGAGATTAATAAAACCAGTTCCATATCGTATAGTGATGTCACTATTGATAAAATGACAATTACATTCCCCGACTTCATAAAATTTGAGGAAGGACAAAGTGGACTGAATGGTCAGGTTCTTACTATCAGTAATAAAACCCTTTCTAGTTCAACTTATACAATAGATCTGTATATTTCCAAATACGTATTTGGAGAGAAATATGGCGACGGAAACAAAGTTAAAGAAGAGAATGGTGACCGGATTATTAAAATCGAAAATCAAAAGATAACGGTAAAAACTGATGTAACTGTACATCAAGCCCGGGGTACCGGTTCTTTAAGTATCACTCCTACAGCTATCCTCGCAGCAATGACAGTAAGTGAAGTAAATGGCACCATTAAACCTGATATGGATGTGAAACCTACGGAAGTTGAATTAACCAATTTACCCGACTTCTTACAAGACGAGGAGGTAAAACTGGACATCACCAATCCTGTTTTCTCATTCAAGGCTAATAATCCTCTGAATGAAGAAATAGAGATGGACGGTATCATGACCGGATATAAGAACGGAAAAGTAACCAAAACCGTAAAGATAGGAAGCGGTAATGGTGGAGTCCCTATCAAGTTAAAACCCAGTGGAAACAAGCAACAAACAATTTCAATAGTACGCAATGAAAAAACTGTTGTCGAAACAGGGGCAACTAAAGTTATCGTACCAAATCTGAATGACATTATTGAAACAATTCCCGACCGTATAAGCGTTGAGTTAAAACCGGCTGTAAAAACAGACGACTATTATACCGTCAATTTGGGACAAGACTATGTATTGAACAGTGAATACAACATAGACATTCCTCTAAGTTTTGGCAGCGGACTGAAGATTGTATATGAAGAGACTATCGACGATTTCGACCTCGACCTTGAAGATGTGGACATAAAGAAAGCAATAATCAGCATTACTGCCGACAACACCATTCCTTTAAAGATGGAGATCAAGAATGAGAATGTAAGCGCACTGGACGTAAACGGTAACAAAATAACAGATATTAATGTAACCGTAGAAGGTACTATAACTGAAAGTAAAGATGGAAAAAGCATAGCAACAAGCCAACTAAACATCAATTTAGTGTCAACCAAAGAAGGCGCAATCAGCAAGCTGGACGGACTCTTCTTTAAAGTGACAGCCGTACCGGGACAAGCTACCGATGTTCAGTTATTGAGTTCACAATGGATGCAACTTAAAGACATGAAATTGAAAATTCCCAACGGCATTAAAGTGGACTTGAATTAAGAGAGAAATACATTTCATGCAATATAAACAAAAGATTCAACAATCATATATAATGAAACGAATGAGAACAAATGTTTTAGCGATTATATTGTCCGGAGCAGTAACTACACTTGCTGTCAGTGACGCAATGGCACAGACACAGAACAGCCGTTCAACCTATTTCCTGGAAGGAAGCACCTACCGTCACGAACTCAATCCCGCCTTTATGGGCGAACGCGGCTATGTCAGCTTCCCCGGTTTGGGAAATCTCACAATCGGCGCACAATCCACCGGTGGTGTAGGCGATTTCATCTTCAAGAAGTCAAACGGTGATCTTACCACTTTTATGAATGAAGAAGTCAGCAGCGCCGAATTCTTAAAAGGATTGCCTAAAAGACTGAAAGTCGGTGTCAACATAGACGAATCAATACTTTCCTTAGGCTTTCATGCCTGGGGAGGCTTCAACACATTTGGCATTTCCGTAAAGTCAAATACCAACTTCTTCATGCCCGATGAACTCTTCAAGTTCATGAAAAACGGAGTAGCCAGTGAAACGGGAAGCAGCTACAATGTGAAAAACTTAAATGTCGTATCTACCAACTATGCGGAGATCGCCTTCGGCCATGCGCGCGAAATCAATGAACGCTTGACAGTGGGCGCCAAAGTGAAAGCCCTCGTGGGACTGGCAAAGGCAACCGTACATATTGATGAACTGAACATCCTCGCTTCTCAAGACAAATGGACTATCACTCCCAAGAACGCTGAACTTTATATGTCTGCCAAAGGTCTCATTGTACCCACCAAAGGTGAGACCGGCAATTATCAGGAAGATGATTACATTTTGGATGCCAACGGAGACAGAACCCAGCAACTGAAAGAAGGTACGGACGGACAGATTTCTTATGATGATCTGGATTTTGATACTGACAATCTCGGTCCCACAGGTTTCGGTATGGCTATCGATTTGGGAGCAACGTACAAACTGAATGATGAATGGACATTCTCCGCATCTTTGCTCGACCTCGGTTTTATTTCCTGGAAGAATACAACTAAGGGAACCATGAGTAAAGACTTCACTTTCGACGGTTTTAGTGAAATCTCCGTAAAAGACGATGGAACTAACAGTGAAAACAAGCTGGACAACCAAGTAGACCAACTGGTAGATGACTTGGCAGACTTGGCAAAGTTCGATAAAGCGGGTGAAGGAATGAAGCGTACCACTGCCCTTGCAGCTACCCTTCATCTGGGTGCCCAATACACTCTGCCGGCCTACGACCGCCTGAACTTCGGTTTCCTTTCTACCACCCGCATGCAAGGTAAGCACTCATGGACAGAAGCACGTGTTTCTGCCAATGTAGCTCCCCTCTCATGGTTTGAAGCATCGGTGAACTACGCTTTATCCAACTTCGGCTCTGATGCAGGAATCATGCTGAACTTCCACCCGCGCGGCTTCAACTTCTTCATCGGTGCAGATGTCCCCATGTGCAAATATGAACCGGCCTATTACGCTCCTATCAGTCGCGCAGCCGTCAACGTGAATCTCGGTATCAACTTCACTTTCGGACCTAAACACAAGCGTAAATACAAAACGGTAGAAACCCAATCACTCTAAATTCATCAACTAAAACAAGAAGAATATGAAAAAAATATATTGTCTGCTGTTTGCCGTGCTGCCGTTAGCAGCATTTGCAGGTGAAGTAAAAGTCACCAAACCGGCATTGACTCTGGAGAACGATACGCTGACATTGGACTTCAAGTTCAATATGGAAGCCGTAAAAGTCAACAGTACCCAATCGTACGCATTCACCCCGGTACTGTTTGCCGGAAAGAAGTATAAGACCTTGCCTCCTGTTGTCGTAACCGGCAAGAACAAGTTCAAGATGCGCCATAAAGACCGCAGGCTGGCCAAAAGAGGTTATTATGATGCACCCTATACCATAATCAAAGGCAAGTCTGCCAACCGTCAGGACATTGTGAATTACACAGTATGCCTTCCTTATGAAGAATGGATGAATGAGGCAGATATGTGGATATTGCAGGAAGGCAGAAAAGACTGTCTGTTGGATCTTCCGGAGATTCAGGTAATAGAACCTGTGGTTGTGGTAGAAGAAGAACCGTTGCCACAAAAAGGAGCTATTTGCGAGCCTTGCATGAGTATGGTATCTTATCTTACTCCAACGGAAGAACCACTAAAAGTACGTTCGGAACAGAATACCTTATACATAGAATATGCAGTAGGCGGCACAGAATTCAAAGCCGATTTCAAGAATAACTCCGCAGAACTGCAAAAGTTGAAAGAAACTCTTAACCCGCTGACAGAAGGCGATTTAGTTACATTCAAAGCTATCAACATATGCGGATATGCCTCTCCTGACGGCTCTGCCAAAACCAATGACCGCGTAGCAACGAAACGTGCCGATTCATTCGCTCTCTACTTGAGAGGAAGCTACCACTTCCCCGATAGTATATTGAACGTAAGTTCAGCCGGCGAGGATTGGGAAAGTCTCGTTAAAATGCTCGAAGAAAACAAGCCCGCATACGCAGACAAGGCATTGGAAATCATTAACAAGTATACTAATCTCGATGTACGCGAAGCCAGACTGAAAAGCGGACTGGGAGCTGCTTCCTATCGTGCCATGATGAACGAGTATTATCCCCGCCTACGCCGCCTGTCTATTTCTATAGACTACGAAATACGCGAAGTGCGTAATGCCGAAGCCGCCACGTTGATTCATACCAACCCCAAGATGTTGAATTTGCAGGAAATGTATGGTGTAGCCAAGAACTTCCAACCGGGTACGAAAGAATACAAAGAAGTTTACGAAATAGCCGCTACCAACTACCCCACAGATATCGTAGCAAACATCAATGCAGCCTCAGCCAACATTGTTTATGGTGATTTTGATCGTGCCGGACAATACTTGGAAAGAGTGAAAGACGACCCTCGTGCATGGAACAATTTGGGCGTATTGGCATGGTTGTCAGGCGACACCGAGATTGCCAAGGAATGGTTCACAAAAGCCTTGACCGTAGAACCTGAAAAAGCACAGGAAAACCTGAATAAGATGAAGTAATATACGTCTTTAACATGAGTTGTAAAAGAGTTGTAATATTGGGATTTTTTCCCTATATTGCAACTCTTTTAGTACAGATATAATAAGAAATGAAATACTTGATTTTATTCCTTACATTTGCCAAAATAGGGATGTTTACTATCGGCGGCGGATATGCCATGATTCCTCTTATTGAACGTGAAATTGTAAATAAAAAATGGATGACCAAAAACGACTTTATGGAAATGTTCGCATTGACCCAATCTCTACCGGGAGTATTTGCTGTAAACATATCCATTTTTGTCGGCTACAAACTGCATAAAGTAAAGGGCAGTCTGGTATGTGCCTTAGCTACCATACTTCCCTCCTTTGTCATTATGATGCTGATAGCAATGTTCTTTGCACGCTTTCAGGACAATCAAACAATGATACGCATATTCAACGGAATTCGTCCGGCAGTAGTGGCTTTAATCGTATTCCCCTGCATTTCTGCTGTACGTGCCTTGAAGCTGAAATACTGGCAGTTGGTGCTTCCCGCCATCGCTACATTACTTATATGGCAATGCGGACTGTCACCTGTCTACATCGTCTTGGCAGGAATTGCCGGCGGGCTCATCTACACATTATGGTTAAAAGATAAACTGACAAAATTACAAGCATGATTTATTGGCAACTGATCTTGGTCTATCTAAAAATTGGGATGTTCGGGTTCGGGGGTGGTTACGCCATGCTCTCGCTTATTCAGCATGAAGTAGTAGATCACTATCAATGGCTCACACTCCAGCAATTTACGGATGTCGTAGCTATCTCACAAATGACTCCGGGACCCATCGGCATCAACAGTGCCACTTATGTGGGATACTCCGTCACTCAAAGTGTATGGGGCGCCATTGCTGCTACAATAGCAGTCTGCCTGCCTTCATTTATATTAGTGCTGCTTATTTCCTATTTCTTTGTGAGATGCAAAGACAATAAGTACATCAAAGCTGCCATGTCCGGACTGCTGCCAATGTCCGTTTCATTGATTGCTGCGGCAGCTCTGTTACTGATGAACAAAGAAAATTTCATAGATTATAGAAGCAGCCTGATTTTCGCAGTCGCTTTCGGAGTAACCTGGAAATGGAACATACACCCCATTCTGCTGATAACATTGTCAGGAATAGCCGGATATATCCTCTATTAATACTTCTTTTATCGTACCTTTCCTGCAACAGACAGCATTTTACGTGCGTAGCACCAAACCACGAAATAGGCAGCCAAAGGTACGATAAATGCCATCACCATTGTTGTACAATCAGCCACAACTCCCATCAGCAAGGGACCTACCACCCCGCCTACCGGAGACATCATCAGGAAAGAAGAAGCACGCTTGGTGTGATTACCCAACCCTCTCAAAGAAAGAGCAAAAATAGTGGGAAACATAATAGCCTCAAAAGCATATCCGCAGAGCAATGCGATCAACGACACCATACCGACATCAAGCAGTACCACCAAAGTCGTTACCACTGTTCCCGTAGCACAAAACAGCAACATCTTCTCCGCGCACACACGCCCCATAATCCAACTACCGGCAAAACGTCCCAACATGAACAATCCCAATCCGCCAAATGAGAGTACCAATGAAGCATCGCGAGCATTCATCCATCCTTGCTCTACTACATAATTGATAAAAAAGCTGTTAATGGAAATCTCCCCGATTTCGTAAGCAAACAAAGCCAATAGACCAAATATAAAAAGCTTGTGCGACCATAGCCCTACCTTATGCCCGTCCTTGTCCACCTCCACACCATGTTCTATTTCGGGCAACTTTATCTTTGAGAAAACCAATGCTACCAGCAGCACCACTATCCCCATACCAACATAAGGCAAGGCAACATTGCCGGCACCACTATTCCCGTCTTCCGAAAACAAAAGCAGCCCTACCAATACAGGAGCGCAAATACAACCTAATCCATTGAAGGATTGTGCAAAATTCAAGCGACTGGCTGCCGTCTCTTTCGCTCCCAGTTCCGTAGCATAAGGATTAGCAGCCGTTTCCAGAAATGTAAGTCCGCAACCTATGACAAAAAGAGCAAACAGAAACATATTGAACGAAAGATAATACTGTCCCGGAATGAACAACAGCGACCCAACGCCGTACAATACCAATCCAAAAACCACTCCCCTGCGATATCCAAAGCGACTTATAAAAAGTCCTGCCGGAATGGCCATTACAAAATATCCCATATACATCATTGCCTGGATAAAGGCCGAATGTGCCTTTGTTATATCCAGCAACTCTTGGAAATGTTTATTCAGCACATCCAGAATAGCATGTGCAAATCCCCACAAGAAAAAGAGAGAAGTAATCAATATAAAGGGAACAAGATATTGTTCCCCCACTAACGGTATTCGTTTCTGTTTCATAATATCTTCATCAGCCAATAAATGCGGCTGCAAAGATATACAATAAAAGCATTTCCATAATGCTATCTAAATTAAATAATTGCCATTTCAGCGTGCAGTTATCACTATTCTTACAACACCAAAGGAAAGACAGAGTATGATATCTTGATTACATTATGCATACATTTTCCCTAAGATTTATATAAAGATAGGAATTATAATGATTTGAGGAACTTTTAAACTCCCTTTGAGAGCTGCTTAAATGATTCTGGAAAATAAATAAAAATCGCAATTCGTTTTGTGTTAACAGGTGCAAAATGCTCACAAAGTGATTTGGAAAAGCATCACAAAACGTTTTGCGGTTTATAAACACTGACAATCAAAGACAAATGCGTCAATTCGTGGGAGCAAAAACGGCTTTCAAAAAGTCCCACGAATAAGCCACGTGAGAACTACCTAAAACTGCTATTTTTTACCGAAGCGGAGAAAAAGAAAAAGCTCTGAAATCCTTGAATTTCAGAGCTTTGCTTTAATTTGCTATTTACTTTCGCGGTGCGTACGGGACTTTAACCTATAAATTTACCAAATATCATAAAATTGCAACTATCTACTAATAAACAGTTTATTACGAGTGAATGATATTATAAAATATCACCTAAAATATTTTGCTATCCCAATAATTGGGTGTATATTTGGGTGCTAATTTAAATACACCCGAATATGAATATCAAGAGAAACATCATCTTTTCTTTGGAGAGCCGGAAGAAGAACGGCGTACCAATCGTGGAGAATGTGCCTATCCGTATGCGCGTGATATTTGCCAGCCAGCGCATCGAGTTTACAACGGGCTACCGTATTGACGCAGCCAAATGGGATGCTGACAAGCAGCGTGTAAAGCCGGGATGCACCAACAAGCTGAAACAAAGCGCGTCCGAAATCAACACCGACCTGCTGCGCTACTATACGGAAATACAGAACATCTTCAAGGAGTTCGAGGTTCAGGGAACCATGCCGACCACCTCACAAGTGAAAGAGGCTTTCAACAACCTGCACAGCGAAAAGCGGGAAGAGGAAGAGCAGAAGCCCCTGACGTTCGCCCCTATGGAAGTCTTCGGGGAGTTCATCAAGGAGTGCGGCACGCAGAACGGCTGGTCTGACGCCACTTATGAAAAGTTCGCCGCAGTAAGGAAACACCTTGAAAAGTTCGACAAGGAGCTGACCTTCGAGGCACTGGATGAACCCAAACTGACAAGCTACGTGAATTTCCTCAAGGACGTGGAAGGCTTGCGCAACACGTCCACCATGAAACAGATAGCCTACCTGAAATGGTTCCTCCGCTGGTGCACCAAAAAGGGATACTGCATGAACAACGCCTACGAGAGCTTCAACCCGAGACTGAAAAGCGCCCAAAAGAAGGTCATATTCCTCACATGGGACGAACTGAACAAACTGAAAAACTACAAGATACCCCCTACCAAGCAGTATCTCGAACGGGTAAGGGACGTCTTTCTGTTCTGCTGTTTCACGGGCTTCCGCTATTCGGACGTGCACAACCTGAAAAAAAGTGACATCAAGGACGAACGTATAGAAATTACCACCGTAAAGACAGCCGACCACCTTGTCATCGAACTGAACAACCACAGCAAGGCGATACTTGACAAATACAAAGATGTGGAGTTTGAAGGACATCAGGCACTCCCGGTCATCAGCAACCAAAAGATGAACAACTACCTGAAGGAACTGGGAGAGCTTGCGGAAATCAACGAGCCGGTAAGCGAGACCTACTACAAGGGCAGCGAACGCATAGATACCGTCACCCCCAAATACGCGTTGCTGGGTACCCATGCCGGAAGACGGACATTCATCTGTAATGCTTTGGCATTGGGTATTCCCGCACAAGTGGTGATGAAATGGACGGGACACAGCGACTACAAGGCGATGAAGCCCTACATAGACATAGCCGATGACGTGAAGGCAAACGCCATGAGTAAATTCAACCAACTGTAACCGCAATTAATATCATGGAAGAAAGAATAACATCAATGATACCCCGGTATGGGAAACTCAATGGGATTTATACCGAAATAATGTCCGGAGGCAGCTTTTCCTTTGAAAAGCAGAAATTCATTTCCGATTTCTACGAGCAGTACGAGGACACGCAGACCTTTGAAACGGCACTTATCAGCCTCATGCTTGAAATGGACGCCGCGCACTTCTCCATATTGCTGAACAGTCTGAAACGGGAGATTGAAAACAACATATCGACTTACAACGCCTGCAAGGAGTTTTTCGACCGTCTCGATATTGAGTATGTCTGCCGACAACATGAAAGCCGTTTCGACTGGAACATCGACAGACAGATGAAAGTCACAAACGGATATTACCGGGAACTTGTGGAAGCCAACGGCTCTTTGGAAGCGGTTGGCTTCAGGGAACACGACCGCCAGGAAGAGGAACTTTTGGAAAGAAGGTACGAACGGTGCAAACGGGAATACGACAAGGAAAAAGCCAGGCTGGATGAACTGTACAAGCAGAAGGGGCAGGCAAGGCAGGAAGCCCTGCGATGCCTGAAAAACCGTTGCGGGGACATATGCAGGCTGGGCGGCTCGCTGCTGGCAATCCTTGAAAAATACACGACCGACCAAAAGAAGAAAGAAGGGGAAGAAAAGGAAATCCCCGCATCCGGTACCGTCACGATAAGCCAGCCCGTCTATTTTCCAATGAAACTCCTGTCTGCCATTTACGAGAAATGCAACGGCGAGCAGTTCGAAGCCGTTCCCGAACCGGACTTTTACGCCAACATAAACCTACAGCCATGCGAAGGCGGACTGAAAATAAGACCGAGGGAAAAGGCGCGTGTATGCTATCTCATTTTCCTCATGGGTGAAACGCTGCCCAAGCCGGACAGAGAAAAATGGAAAGCGGGTATCATGAACCTGCTGGGAATAGACGATACATACTACAAGTCAAAATACAAGGAACCCGTTTCCGAATTTCCCAGTGACAGCAACCAGGAATTCGCAAAGGAAATGCGGTCTATATTCCAATAACCGGTGATATGCCACGACATTCCACAATACGACCACTTTTACCACTCAAAATAAATTTCACCACTCTTTATTATCCTCTGATATTTAGTGAGATAGCGTGACATCCTGTTCGCGCTATCCACATCCTTACCACCCGTAACCCGGGTTAACTTTGCACTGTTCGAACGAGGTAAAAAGCCCATGCGCAGGGCTTGCAGTACAAACGTTAATTTCATTCTGATATGGAAATTAGAGACCTTTTATCAAAGCCCGTATGGCAGATGACGGGCGAAGAGTTCATATTCCTGAACCGGCACGCCTTGCAGGAAAGTGAAGTGAAAACGGCGCAATCCGCACCCGGAAAGGAAAAGAAATACGTGTACGGGATAGGCGGCATAGCCCGGCTGTTCGGGTGCAGCATGCCCACCGCAAACCGCATCAAGAAAAGCGGAAGGATAGACAGAGCCATTACGCAGATAGGACGTAAAATCATCGTCGATGCGGACATGGCGCTGGAACTGGCAGGACGTAAAAGCGGGGGACGCAGATAGGGAGGTGTGATATGGACTATAAGGAAAAAAGAAATATCACGCCCGAAGAGGCGATAATCCTATGGCAAGCCTCACGGCTTGACCTGTCGGAAGACTACGAGAAGGCACCCGAAATACTGAAAGTGCACGGTTCCGTCATCGGCACGCTGGGAAATTTCAGTGCGTCAATCGGAAAAGCCAAGAGCAAGAAAACGTTCAATGTATCCGCACTCGTGGCGGCTGCGCTGAAAAACGGGACAGTGCTAAGCTACACGGCAGAACTGCCCGGAAACAAGCGGAAAATACTTTATGTGGACACCGAGCAGAGCCCTTACCACTGCATGAAGGTGGCAAGGCGTATCCTGCGCATGGCAGGACTGCCCACAGACAAGAACCATGAAGACCTTGAATTCCTTGTCCTGCGAAAGTACACACCCGAAGAGCGCATAGCAATCGTGAGGGAGGCAATCTACCGCACCGAGAATGTCGGGCTGGTGGTCATTGACGGAATACGGGACATGGTGTACGACATCAACAGCCCCGGCGAATCCACAAAGGTAATTTCCCTGCTGATGACATGGACGGGGGAAAGGCATATCCACATACACACCATACTGCACCAAAACAAGGGGGACGAGAATGCAAGGGGGCACATAGGTACCGAATTGAGCAACAAGGCGGAAACCGTGCTGCAAGTGGACAAGGACGAGAAGAACCCCGACATAAACACGGTCAAAGCCGCACATATCAGGGCGATGAACTTCGAGCCGTTCGCGTTCCGCATCAATGAAGAGGCGCTGCCCGAACTGCTGGACGGATACCAGTTCAAGCAGAAAAGTGAGGGGAAAGGGAAAAGGGGGAAGTTCGACCCGTACAAGGACATCACCGAACGGCAGCACCGCATCGCACTGGAAGCCGCATTCACCCTGAAAGACGGATACGGTTACAAGGAGCTTGCGGAGGCGTTGAGGGAAGCCTACGCCTCTGTCGGCGTCACGCTTGGCGACAACAAGGTGACAAGCCTCATTACCGTACTGAAGAACAAGCGTATGATAGTGCAGGGGAACGGCAGGAAATACGCTTTCAATCCCGACTTCCACTATTAGCGGCACAGAGGGGAAAACGCTTTACTTTATTCAGGGTGCATATATATGGCGAAGTAAAGTAAAGCGTTCCGGCAGCTTATGAAAGCGCTTTACTTTATTCCTGTACCATATATATACGGAAGTAAAGTAAAGCGAATATAGCCCGTAACATATAGGGAGGTACGGGCGAAAAGAAAAAACAATATCCACTTAAACAGAAATCCACATGAATGTCAATGAAGCGAAGCAGATACGCATAGAGGAATATCTGCACAGCCTGGGCTACAGCCCGGTAAAGCAGCAGGGCGGCAGCCTATGGTACAAGTCGCCTTTCAGGAACGAGGACGAACCGTCCTTCAAGGTGAACACGGAGCGCAACCTATGGTACGACTTTGATGCGCCCATATAGGCTACACAATAAATATCTCTATGGCAAGAGATTAGGTTAG
>ERZ773228.1454-NODE-1454-length-24697-cov-4.668899_pt1 | contig 24697 bp, 13 predicted proteins | sample MGYA00580524_ERZ773228 | MGnify/ENA primary metagenome ERZ773228 (study PRJEB29015, sample SAMEA2737768) | human gut metagenome | biome: human gut; feature: human-associated habitat; material: faeces | place: China | collected 2012 ... | reverse complement strand
TGTAGGTTTCGTCGAGCACGTGGAATGCGAACGTGTCGCCTTTTTTCAGTTCGTCGAGGCCGGTGAGCAGTCGCGCGGATGGCAGTCCGGTGTGTCCGGAGACTACCGCGTGCGTGGTTGCTCCGCCTACTGGCAGCGAGGTTCCGGCCAGGTGTCCGGCGGCGATTTGCAGTACGCCGTCGCTGGTGCCGTGGTATACGGGCAGTTTCACTTTGATGCGTGGTATGGTCACGTACCCCATGATGCCGGTGCCGGTTACGTCGAGGGTTGCGTCGTATTCGCGTTTTTGCTCGTCGGTCATGTGCCAGCGGTCGCTGTTGGTGGCGAGCCGTTCGTTGTAGGCGTGTGCCGCGTCGAGCATCGCCTTGCGTTCGGCGCCGGACATGTCTTTGGTTTGTTCCACGTAGCCTGCCACGGCGTATGACTGGTGCATGCGGTTCCACCAGTCGCTGAATGTCGGATACGCGATGAGACCCAGCGCACCGATCATGGCGATTGCGGAGATGGCAATCATCACATTGAGCAGCGCATTCGATTTCTTATGCTTGGCAGCCGGTTTAACCTGCGCACCCGGTTTAACCTGCGCATCCAATTCGACTTGCGCAGCTGGCTTGGCGTCCGATTCATCCGTCACGTTATTTATGCTACGCCCGCTTCCGCAAAGCCGTCTTGGCAACGATCAGCAGCACCAAGCCCGCGCCCAAGATGGCCACGGCAATCCAAGCGGCCTGCTGCACGTCGGCGCCGGTGTGCGGCTGGTCCGGCGTGGTGGGTGGCGTGTGCGTGTTGGTGATTTCAGTGGAGTCGCCTTCCACATCGGAGATGGTGGTGTAGCCGTCGGGCACCGCCGCTTCGACCACGGTCCATTCGTGGTCCGCGTCGAGATCCGTCCACGAATGCGTCCACTTGTTGGACTCGTTCAGCTTCACGTTTTCCACGGGCTCGCCGTCGCGCAGGAGTTTCACGGTGATGGATTCGGGGCGCTTGCCGTCGGAATTGTTCCGGTCATTCCAGATTTTGCGCACAGTGCGTTCCACGGTTTTCGGCGGTTGTGCCACACATTCGATTTTCGGTTCGATACTCAGCACACGCGACCCGCCGGAGACGCCGTCTTCGGGCACTGCGACGAGCATGCTGCCGGAAGAGCACGTCCATGTCTGGTTCTTTCCGGAAGCGTTGGTGACCTTCACGTCAACACTGTCGGACACGGCCAGGTACAAGCCGTCGGACAGTCCGGTGAAGGTCAGGTGTCCGGAAGCGTTGGTGACGCCGGTTGCCGTGGCGTCGGGTTTGTTCACCGCGATGAGTCCGGCGAGCGTATTGGCCATGTCTCGCCACACCTGCGCGTCCTTGCCGGTCATCTTCGACCAGTCGACGGGGTAGGCGGTGGAGTCGGTGAACGGTGCGACGGGTTCGAAGGTGGCGCCGCCGCTTGCCGGGATCTGCCCGACTTTGTAGAGGTTGAAGCTGGCGTCCGAAATGGCGAAGTTGGTAGAATCGTCGCCAGTTTCGGAGTCCGAGCTCTTATGGTGGTACGAAATGGCGATGCTGCCGCTGGCAGAGTCTGTTGTTGGAGCCGCGACGGCATCGCGAGTAGTGAATGCACAGGCTGCCGCGGCGAATGTGGCGGCGATTGCGCAGCATGCGGCGATGACGCGGCTTGCGATCGTGCGTTCCTTCATTGCCGACCCCTCTTCTGTGGATTGGAAAGTAAGCATGTTTGATTCGCCCCCAACGGCAAACCGGAAAATATATGGAGCCAGGCTGGATACTCAAGAAAATTAGGCAGTGTACAAGGGATTGAGGTGGTCCAGCCCAGCATATGTGGGTTCAGTTATTATTTAATTTTTAGTTTTTAAATTATGTATTGCGATTCCCGTGAGCCGCTGCTGACTTGCGTCAACGCGGCTCACGGGTTTCGCATGGTTACTTCAGATTCTTATGGAATCCGGAGGATCAGGCGTTGCGGCGACGCAGAGCCATCACCAGGGTCGCGCCAGCAAGCACGAACACGGCGATACCAGCCACGTACAGCAGCACGGTGCCCATGCCACCGGTGGACGGGAGGTTGGAGCCCTTCTTGTTCACGACGCTAGTGGCAACGGTACCAGTGGCGGTGTCACCCTTAGTCTCCACATTCTTGACAGTGATAGTCAGGTTCTTCAGAGCCGGGCTCTCAACCGTCTCATCATGGGTAGCCTTGATTTCAAGGTAGGTATCGTCTGCCTTGTTGAAGCCGTCCGGCACCTTGGTCTCGACGAGCTTGTACAGGCCGTCGTCCACGCGCGGGAAGGAAGCGACGTACTTGCCATCAGAGTTCTTGACAACCTTGACCTTAGCGACTTTCTTGGTGTAGTCGTCAGAAGCGCCAACCTTCTTGTAGAGGGTGAACTCAGGCAGATCGTTGTCGTTGACAGTAGCGTTGAAGTTCTTGTTGACATCCAGCTGGTAGGTGAAAACGATGACGGTATCTTCCGGAGTCTTACCGGTTTCGCCTTCGCCACCCACGTTCGGGTTGTTGGAGTATTCCAGCGAGACCTTGTTCGGGTTGCCCTGAGCGCCGATAATGGACTTTTCGTTCAGAGTGGAAGAATATGCAACAGTGAACTTGCCGCCTGCAGTAACAGCAATCGGCTGACCATCCGTATCCTTGACGGTCTTCACATCGTTGATGGTGACGCGGAAGGTTTCACCTTCGTTAAGACCAGTGGTATCAACAGTGTAGGAATCGGAGGAAACGACCTTATCGCCGTACTTGACAGTGATGTCATTGTTGAAAGTCAGACCTTCGGACTGGCTATCGTGGAACACCAGCTTGTAGGTCTTATATGCCGCAAAATCAGCGGCGTCGGTCGGCAGAGTGGCGGTCAGCTGGAACGGAACCTCGTCGGTCACATCATAGTCGGCGGAATCCTGCCAATCGGAAGTGGTTCCATCGGAATCGTTGGTATCCTGGACCTTCTTTTCGACAGAAGGCTGATCGGCCTTACGCTCGATTTCCTGATTACCAACAACCTTGACGATGAACAGCGTGGCTGCATCATTCTTGTCTGCAGTGGAATCCTTGTCCTTGAACAGGTAGTAGCCCGGTACGGCAGACAGCGGGCTGTCCTTAGAAACGGAGCCATACACAGTGGACAGCTTGGCGAAAGCCTGAATTGCCGCCAGCTTGGCAGTGTCATCCGCATATGTACCAGTAGCAATCTGTTCGGCAGCCTGAGCAGCAGTCAGATTAGCACCGTCAGTGCCGGCCGCATTCTTTTCCTTGAAGTCGGAACCAGCAGTGATATTGCTGAGCACTGTTCCAGCATCATTCAGATCGCCCTTGAAGATCTGGTATGCATCATAGGTGTGGGTATCAGTCTCGGGGACAGTGATCTGATACTTCGCAGAGGTAGACTCCTCGGCGGTTGCGGTGGAGGCACCGGCGAAACCGGCGACGGCCATTGCCGCGGTGGCTGCCACGGCTACGAGGCCTTTGAGAACCTTGTTCATTGTTCTCCCTTTCTTTCTTGTTTGAAATTTTTGGAATCTTGAGTTATTCGTATTCAGTTATTGCCTAGAGGGCAGCGAGTTCGCTACGCTACGGACCACTCCCCCTTCTCCTAGACGCTTCCATCATTGCCGCCTCCTGAGGCTCAAGGCCAGACCGGCCACGGCAATCGCCACTGCGAGGAATCCCGCAGCGTACATCTTGTTTACTCCCTCGCCGCCTGTACCAGGCAGAACGACGCCGGGGGTGTTGGTAATGGAACCACCGTCAACGGTGAATGCGGCAGACTTCTGATAGCCGGCGGTAGTCTCCGGCTTGAAACCGGAAGACGTATACCACTCGCCCTTCACGTTCGCGCCTTCGGCCGGCCCGATGCGGAACACGTGCGGAGTCGTATCGATGTTGTACCCGTCAGGAGCCTTGGACTCGACCAACTGGTATTCGCCCCACTCAAGGCCGACGATGGAGAACTTGCCGGCTTCGCCGTCACGATCCGTGTACTGTCCCGTCTGCGCGGAGCAGGTCTTCTCGCTGCTGTTCACGCAATCCTTGATGGTTGCGACCGGATCAGTACTGCCGGTCTCGGTATAAACCGCGTTGCCGTTATCCCACGAGAAGTTCCTAGTCTTGTACAGCTTCCATTCGGAACCGGCCAGCAGCTTGCTGGTGTCAGTCTCGTCGGTTTTCTTCCAGTTCACCGTACCGGTAAGACGCGAGTTCTCAATGTTGCCCGCGCTAGGAAGACCGGAACTCGTGACTTGCCCATTCTCAATAACGATGGTGTAAGTCTTCGTCTTACTGACATCGAAACCGTTCGGGGCGCTGGTTTCCTTCAGCGTGTAGGTGCCATCCGTAAGGTCGGACACCTTGAACTGGCCGCCCTTCGGATCCTCATCCTGCCGCGTGTCAGCTGCCTTGGCAGTCGTATTGGTAATAGCGCGGACCACCGGCTGGTCATAGAACACCGCGTTCTTCACCGTGGAACGATGGGAGCGATTCTCCACATATGCGCTGGTCACCGTGCAGCCGGAAGGTGCGCTGTAATACACGTTAGTGTTGCTTTCCAGCGTCACCACGTCTCCACCGTTGAACGAGTATCCGCCATCGGTATTCGGGCGATAGAAGGATTGAGGAGTGGTCCAGTTAGCCTTATCCCTGCGAATTCGGAAGATGGCATCAGATGGCATCACCGAATTGATGGTGTAGGAGACGTATTCGCCACACCCACTTGCGGTGGTCATTTGCTTTCGGTTCGGTTGATCGCCCTTGTCTGCAGGCCAACTTCCATTGGCGTACTTCCATTCCAGAAATAGCTTCTGACCGTTATTTTGGTTGAAGTCATCCTGCATCTTGAAATACACAGTGGTGGTGGTCGCAGCAGGCTTTGTCACCTTAATTTTCAGGGTGGCTTTCTTCTGGCTACGCTGCTCGGTGGCAGTGATGATCACATAGCCTGAAGTCGCGTTCTTAGCGGTTACCGTAACAGCAGTACCGGTTGAGGGGCTTACGGAAACCTCATCCGTATTGCTCGAAGACCAGTTCACCGTGTTGCCTTCAGGTGCCACGGTAGCCGTCAGCGTCATGGTCTTACCTTGTTCCAGGCTGATTTTCTGGCCTTCGGTATAGTTACCGATGCTCACGGAGCTTTCCACGGTTACACCGCTTACCGTAACGGGGAATGTCACGGTCTTGTCGCCTGCCGTGAACACGATGTTCGTGAAGCCGCTGCTGTTCGGCTGCAGCTGCGTGCCATTATTGGCAATGGTGGCAATGGCCGGATCCTCGGACCTCCACTGCACCTTCGTGGCGAGCTCCTTGCCATCCTTATCCACGGCAACGTAGGTGATGCTTGCAGGAGTCGAATTGGTAAAGCGCCACGAAGTGACTTCCTGCCCATTAACCGTGACCTTGATGCCCGCAACCTCGCTGCCTGAATCATCGTCCGTAATGGTCCACGACTGGTCGGGATCGCCCTTCTTGGTCAATTCCCAAGTGGAACCCGCGAGCAACGTGCTTCCGTCAGTGCCATCGACCTTCGACCATGCGATGGACGTACCTGAATTCTTGTTGACAATAGCGCCATTGTTCAGCTGCTTGGCGGTGTCATCGGTGATTTCAGTGCCGTCGGCATCGTACACCTTGTCGATGGTTGAAACAGTATCCGTACTGTCGTGCGTGACGATGCGATAGATGTTCGTGTTCAACGCATACTGGCTGCTGCCAGTGCCGCTTTCCCTCACATAATATGTGGCGTTCTTCGCCAAGCTACCCAGGGTGACGCTACCGTTATCCGCATCATCCGCATCATTCCAGCCGCCATCAGCAACCGTGGTGATGGAGTTCGTGCCATTCACGGCATTATCCCTCGTGCCGTACACCGTCCACGAAGTACCTTTCAGGGCTTTGCCCTCGGCATCGACCTTATCCCATTTGATCGCGGCGCAGGAGGTGGAATACGAACCATTCCAAGGCAGATTGTGGCGCTCCTGATCCATATCCAATGCGGAAGCGGAATGGCTACGTTCGTAGTTGATGAACAGATAGAATTTGCCGTCCTGACCAGTATTGCCCACCGCATCAGGGTTGTACATGGCGAAAGACCCGCCGACCCATACGCGGCCGTTGGTACTCACATGCGATTCAAAGCTGCCGTTCGGTACGAGAATGCTGCCGAGCATGCCCGCAGCCGGGTCATCGTTGGTTTTCATGGGGAACGAGCCATCCCACACGCCATCATTCCCCTCAGCTGCAGAATTCTCGACATTACGAGTCGTAGTACCCGAACCCTGACCACCGCGGATGATTACATTGCTCGCATCCGCAAAGTTCCACATAATCTGCTGAGCGCGCTTGGCGTAAGCGTTGTCGGTGTAGGAGCCGCTCAGTTCACTGGTCTGATTATTCATATCAGTCCACCAGAAGCGCCAGCCGTTGTGGAAATCCACGTTTCCCCCGGTCACGTTAATGACCACAGAAGAGGTGTCCGGAATATTCGAGAAGCTAAAGCTCACGCCGGTATACGACAAGGAATCGTTAAGCATGCTTGCCGGCAGATTGAACACCTGCATGGAAGACGTGCCATTGCCTACAAACTTGATGATCTTCTCATGCACGCTGTCGATGGTGAAGGTATAGCTTCCATCGAACTTCGTGCGAACAAGGCCGTTTTGATTTTCGTTATCTGACGAGATTGTCGCATCAGCCACGTAGACACTGCTTGACTGCTGCTTGCTGAGGCTGCTCAGATTCCCCGACAGCGTCTTGATATAGGAGCCGAACTCGGTGAATGTCTGACCGGTGGAACCTATCTGATCATCATTCTGATTCCAGTTGACAGTACCGCTTGTATCGCTCGGCACGTAAACAGAATTGCGCTGGGTGTACTTATCCTTATTGGTATTTTGCGAGCCGGAAGACGCACCGAGAATGTCATTGGACGAACCGCCGTACACGGTGGTTGGAGCGCCAGCAATGTTAGCCGTATAACGTGGCTCCGAAGTCTTGGTCTGGCCGACCCATCCGGCATTACCCCAAGCCTGCGCACCGCCGACCCAACTGATGTCGCTATCGGAGCTATTACCCCTCACCTCAAGCGTGGAGGAACCTGTTGCCGGACGATACTGACCGCCAAAGCCCACAATGCCAAAACGGAAGCCCTTGTAGTCTTTTATATAACCATTCTTCACGCCATCTTTATCCGTGTAATACGAAGTCCATAGCCCCTTAAGCGGATGCATAAGCAGCTTGCCGTTCACCGCGGTCAAGCCCTCGGCTTCGGCAGCGTATGAACCAGACGGCCCATTGACGTTATTCATATTGCCGGATGAGGCTTTCTGGCCTACATACATATCACTGCCAACATATGTGGCGATTCCGGAATCCACAGTTCCGCTACCGGTATCGGTGCCAAGGGAAATGCTGGTAGGCGTGCAGATTGCGCCGTCATTGTGACTTTCGTCAGCTTTGGCATTGTAGGCGGGGAGGAGGGAAGTTACTGCGACGGTGGCCATCATGGCTACCGCTATGGCGGCGGCGGTCAGGGAGCGGGTACGCGAAAGCGCGCGACCGGTTGCCGATCGCGTTCCTGCATAGTGTCGTGGTGCGTTGCCGGCACCATTACGCCATTGCCTCATCTTGTCCCCTATCCGCAAAGTGTTCACCCTTCTGAGCCCCTCAACTCGAGGGTTGATATCCTTTGCATAATGCCGTTATCACTTCTGTTTTACGTATAGCTTCTGCGCTGTTCCCATCTCCGGCAACACAGCCGGAAACCTCTGTTTACCCTTTTCTCTGACCTACGGTTTACTATGATAACCTTTGCAGTTATGAAAACAAAATGAAACAGAAAGAACCCACACCCCCTCCCCCGATACGTTTTTTCGTCCCCTCTCACGGGGACAACGCTTTAAAGCCTGATATTCAACGGTTTGTCAACGATTGCAAAATCAAAAAACACATGCTGATCATTGAATGAAATTCATCATTCATCAGCCCCCGATGGTCGTGTCATGAAACACATCACTGCAAATTGTTTCATTTTTTCATGAAAACGTATGCCACACCGTGACTACAGTGGGGGTATCCCCTACCAATCCACCCCAGGCCATCACAATCAGCCCGTCGGCATTGACGGGCTGCGGAAGGACAATGAGACTCGGCTCTCAGCGGCCAGTGCCATACACGGAATCGGTGCCACGCAGCACAAGCTGTGCACGCACAATCTCATGCGCGTTTTCAAGCGGCTCACCTTCGATAAGCTTCATGGCCTTTTGTGCGGCCGCGCGACCCATCGCATACGGATCCTGGCGCATGGTGGTCAGGCTCACAGTGTCGGCGTACGGCGAATCGTCGAAGCCGATAATCGAATAGTCACTCGGCGTGTGGTGGCCGTAACGTTCCAAACGCAACACCAGCGGAATCGCCATCATATCCATCTGGCAGCAAATCGCGTCCGGGAACTCGTCCAACGCAAGCAGCGCGGTCAACGCCGAGTCGGCGAAGGTCTTGCCACGCGGCACAGAGACGACGCGCCACTTGAAGTCATGGGAGGCCTCCATCGTCTTGCAGGCGCGGATGAAGCCCTGTCCTCGCGCATCGATGGAGGAATTGATGGAGTCGATGGCGTCGGAGCACACGTACACGATATTCTTGTGCCCCAGATTGATCAGATGCTGGGCGGCGGTGAACATGCCGTCCTCATCGTCGATGGAGATGGTGGCGTCGAAGCCGTTTTGCGTCGGCGTATTGATGCCGATGATCGGCACGTGGATGCGTTTGAGCTGCTGGATTTCCTTCGGATCCACGCCGAACGACGTTACGAATACGGCGTCCACGTTGCGGCGGACGGGCAGATTCGTGAAGAAGTCGCGGCGGTTTTCGGCGGTGTCGACGTGCTGGAACAGCGATACGTCATACCCGGCATTATGCATGACGGATTCGATTCCAGCGAACACTTCCGTATTGAACCAGCTAGTGATCTCTTCATTCATCAGCATCGCCACACGGTACGATTGGCCGGATTTCAGCGACGTGGCGGAACGTGAGATGTTGAAATCAAGCTTGTCGGCAGTTTCCAGCACCTTGCGGCGTGTACGTTCGGACACCAGTTCCGGCCGCGTGAACGCGCGCGATACCGTGGAAATCGACACACCCGCGGCCTTGGCCACCTCGCGAATGCCTGCTCTATCCATCTCTCAACCCCTTTGCGGTTTCTGCATCATAATCACAAACGTTCCCAGCCTTGGAAACACTTGCCCGAGCGGCAATGCTCTCCCATATTGCTACTATTATACTGCGAACGTTGTCAAAAATCACGCTAATGTTGCACCAATAGCACAAAATATCAAAATAACTGGATAAGCCGCGTAAAAAGCCCACTTCGTCCACTGCCGCTTATAACCCAACTCGCCGTTGTAATAATGCACGAATGCAACGCCAATGCCAGGCATAATCATCATCACCGCGCCAAACAGGCCGGCAGTGAACATCATCGAATTCTCATGCTGGCGCATCAACGTGAAAATCAGCACGAAACCAAGCGTCACCGCGCCGACGCTCATCATATGCTGGCGCAGGCCGACGCGCAGCAGCAGATCCCACAACAGTCCGATCAACACCAGACCGACCGACAACACAATCTTCATTGACTTCTGGTAGCGCGCCGCCACCCAATCCAACACGACAAGCACAACGAACGCGATGAACAGACCGAAAACAGGGTTCTGCGAGCCAAAATCGAAAGCCTTATGCGACGTGCAGAGGTCGTACGGCACCTCACACACCACGGCGAGGATGAACAGCCGTAGACCATACGCGACGCGACTATGTGTTTCACGGAAACCCTGCACCAGCAGCCACGCGTAGATCGGAATGGCGAACCAAGATATGACCTCGCTTAAGACCATCGCCGTGAGCGACGTCATATTATTGACGTCGGAACCGAAAAACAGCGGCACAATGGTGGTGCTACCAGCTGACAGAGCCAACGCCACAGCGCCGATGACCTTGAGCTGGAACACCGTCAGTCCGCGGTGCTTCTTCTTGGTACGGCGAGCGCCGCCGAATCCGATCTGTTCAATCGAATCAGCTCCAGCACCCTGCTCGGCATAGCTTTCCATATGTCCTCCTCAGTTCCGCATACGGCCTTTCGTGCGCCCAAGACGCCCAGTACGCCCAAGACGCAACCTACGCGCGTTTCACGCGTTCAGCACGAATTTCAGCAGACCGTCGTAGTCGGCACCGGTAAACGAACATACCGCATGCTCCGACTTGGGCGGGTCGCTCATCGGCGAAATTTCCGTACGGAAGTATGCTGCGTCGAGACCGGCGGAATTGGCTCCGATAATATCGTTTGCTTCATCGTTGCCCACCATGAGCGCGTTTTTTGCGATTACGAACTCGCGGTCGAGAGCCAGCATGTACAAGTCGCGGGCAGGCTTGCGGATTTTCTCTTCGCTGGAGATAATCACGTCGTCCAGTACGTTCGCCAAGCCGGTCATTTCCAGTTCGGGGCGAGTATAGCAGGCTTGTGCGTTGCTTAGCAGCGCCACGACGACGCCGGCCTCCTGCAATGCTTCGATCATGTCGAGTGCGCCCGGATACAGGCGGATCATGCTGGTGCTGCCCTGCCGGAACGCCCATGCGGCTTTCAGCGCGGCTTGCGGCAGTGCCAGTTTCTTTTCAGCCTCCTCACTACGGTTCATCAGCAGCGACCGGTAGACCGGCAGGATATCGAATTCATCCCATCCGTTACGGACGATTGCACGATCGGCTTGATGGACCATTTCGCGGGCCTCAAGTTTTTCGAAGCGTTCGCGCATTTCGTCGACCGATTCGTAGTCGGCACCCAGTTCGCAAACGCAGTCATATAGCGCCTGCCAGGCGGTTTCGCTCTGTTCGTCTGTACGAATGTCGATCAACGTCCCGTAGAGGTCGAAAAATACCACTTCATATCGTGGATTATGAGCTCCGGCTCCCACTTCTCGTATCCTTTCTGGTTTTCCGGCCCCATTGCCGTATCTGTTACGGCAACCGCAGCTTTGCGGTCGCCGTTTTGTAGCTTCCCTACTGAGAGTATTACTGCAACCGCCAGATTGCAAACGTATGCGGTGGAACAATCAAATAATCGCCATCACCTGCGCTCACATTGCCTTCCACCGGACTGACGGACGAGCCGAGACCACACCAGTATCTCCGTATTCCGCCAATCGGTTCCAAACCCGTTACGGCCACGTCAATAACGCCGACGTGTCTGCCTGGATTGGCGGCCATCAGATAATCGCCGACGCGGAACACGAGTTCGTCGCCTTCCGTATCGACGATATTGCGATTGCCGTCGAACCACTGTGGATCAGACTTGCGCAATGCAATCAACTTCGCGTAATACTCAATCAAATCGCGCTTCTGCCATGCACGGTTCCAATCGAGCCAGTTAAGCTCTTTGGCGGAATCGTAAGAATCAGAGCTGCCGAATTTGGTACGTGCGAACTCCTCGCCGGACAGCATGAACGGGATGCCAGCGGAGGTAAGCGTGATACCCACAGCCAGCTTGTTGGCGTCCATCACGTCGGTCAGCGCGGCCGCAATCTGCGGACCGACACCGGCCAGCCCTTCCGCCGAGAAATCGGCGTCATACATGACTTTTGGCACATCCACGGTATTTTCGTTAACGCCTTCGGCCACGGTGCTGCCCAACGAACCAGCCGCAAAGCTCGCGCACAACTTGTCCCACAGCGTGAGGTCGTCGTGCGCGGACACGTATTGAATGACCTGGCCTGCCACTCCTTCCGAATGTTTGCCGCGACGCCACGCGTCCACGGCCTCACGCGCAGCCGCTACGTTCTCGTGCATGCCACCGTTCACATAACCCGGGCGGTCCGAGAAGAACACATGGCCCTTGATGGTGTCTCGCGTGGTGTCGCAGAAGTGGCCGATGCGACTGTCAAGCTTCGACAGGCCTGACTTGTCAGCCAGCACGGTGTCGCTGGGCAGCGGCGCGGTGGCGCCCGCGGACCACGGTTCGCCGTACATGAGAATGTCGCGTCCACGGCCGGGAATCTCATCCAGAGCAGCACGCACGGCATTCATGGTGTCCACGTCAATCAGACCCATCAGGTCGAAACGGAAGCCGTCCATGTGGTATTCGCGCGCCCAGAACGTCACGGATTCCACGATGAACCGGCGGAACATCTTACGTTCGGTGGCCATATCGCAGCCGCAGCCGGATCCGTTGGCCAGCGCGCCGTTGGGCTTACGGCGCAGGAAATAGTCCGGCACCGACCGCTCAAACCAATTATCGGGCGAGAACATGTGGTTGTAGACCACGTCCATGATCACTTTGATGCCGGCGTTGTGCAGCGCCTGCACCATCTGCTTCACTTCGCGGATGCGCACCGACCCGTCGAACGGATTGGTGGAATACGAGCCTTCCGGCACGTTGTAATTGACCGGATCGTACCCCCAGTTGTAGCGATCGCAGGTCTCTTCGTCCACGGAACCGAAATCGTAAATCGGCATGAGCTGCACCGCGGTGACGCCAAGTTTCTTGAGATATGCGATGCCCGTGGGAAAGTCGGGATGCCCGTCCAGAGACGTACCGTCGTCGGTGAACGCCAGATACTTGCCCCGATGCGATTCGGGGAAACCGCCGGCGGGATCATTGCTGAAATCGCCCACATGGGTTTCCCAGACCACCGTCTGCGCAAGCGGCACGTCCGGCATATGGTCGCGGTACCAACCATCCGGATTGGTGCGGCTGAAGTCCACGACCATGCTGCGCCGGCCGTTCACACCGGCCCCGCGCGCCCACGGATCGGCGACGCGGTCCACGGAACCGCAATCGCGTTCAATCAAAAAGTCGTAATACACGCCGTGCATGTTGTCGGCGAAATCGTACGTCCAGGAACCATCGGATTCCGGACGCATCGTGTACTGTCCAATCAGAGCGTCGCCGCTTTCCCCCATGGAGCCACGCGAGAACAGTCTCAGGGTCACCTTCTGTGCGGAAGGAGCCCAGAGAGCGAACTGGGTGCCGGTTTCAGTAACAACGGCACCCAGCGGCCGTTCCAGACACAGCGGGAACGGTTCGGCGACGCTCGTGTTCGGCTGTGCGAAGCTGTCTACGAGCGTCATATCCTTTGCCTTTCTTTAGCCCTTCACGGAGCCCGACATGGACTCCTGATAGAAGCGCTGCATCACAATGAACAGGATGGCGATCGGAACGGAGATCACGACCGCGGCCGCGGCGAAGCGGGCAAACCAGTTCTGGATATATTCCTTCTGCAGCATGAGCCACAGGCCCAATGCCACGGTGTAGTTGGATTGCGTACGGCAGATCACCTTGGCCATGACAAAGTCGAGCCACGGGGTCAGGAAGCCGATGATGGCCTGGTAGACGATCATGGGCTTGCAGATCGGGATGATGATCTTATGGAACACCTGGAAACGGGTGCAACCGTCGAGCAGGGCGGCTTCGTCCAGCGAGGTCGGAATGGTGTCCATATAGCCCTTCATCACGTAGAAGCCAGCGCCGGAACCGGCGGAGTACACGAGAATCAACGCCACGGTAGTCATGGTGCCGCTTGACAGGCCCAAGGCCTTCAAGATGAAGTAGATGGCGGTGACGGCCATGATACCCGGGAACATGCCAAGAATCAGCACAACGTTCATGAAAGTCTTGCGCACACGGAAACGCATACGGCTCATGCAGTATGCCACAGAGAGCACGAAGATCAGAGAAATCGCACAGGTGAAGCAGGCGATGATGAACGTGGTGCCGAACATCTTCGGGAAGTCCAACACGTTGCGGTCGGTGAACAGCACCCTATAGTTGTCCAGAGTCCACTCCTTCGGGAAGAAGGAGCTGGTGTACGGGGCGGTGTTCTTATTGAACGACTCCGCGAACACCCATACGATTGGGACGAGCCAGATGACGGCCAGAATGGCCAGGAACAAGTGGGCGAACACGTCGCCGGTGATACGGCGGATCTTCTGGTCGTGCAGAAGGCCGTGGCTTTCCACTTTGGTTGCGGAATGCTTGTTGCTCATCGGAATGCCTCCTCATTCTTATAGGAGCCGGAATTGCGGTAGGTGATCAGCGAAACGATGGCCAACACGACGAAGGTCATGATGCCGATCACGGCACCGAGATTGTAATCCTGCTTGTCCACGGTCAGCTTGTACAGCCAGGTGATAAGCAAATCAGTGGAGCCTGCGGAATCGCCCAATGGCGTAGGATCGCCGCCGGACAGCAGGTAAATGACGTTGAAATTATTCACATTGCCGGTGAAGGTGGTGATCAGGTACGGAGTGAGCACGAAGATGATGTACGGCATGGTGATCTTCGTGAAGATCTGCCACCAGTTGGCACCGTCGATCTTCGCCGCCTCATACTGATCGGCCGGAATGTTCTGCAGAATACCAGTGATCTGCATGATGGTGTACGGAATACCGACCCACAGGTTGATGACGATTACGGTGACACGGGCCCAAGTGGCGTTGGTGAAGAACGGCAGCGGACTATCGATCCAACCCCACGTCTGCAGCATGCGGTTCACCGCGCCCTGCGGCTGGAGCATGGTGTGCATGACCAACAGGGACACGAACTGCGGAACGGCGATGGACATGGAGAAGCAGGCACGCCAGAAACCCTTGAAGTGGGTGGTCTTGCGATTGATGATCATAGCCACGAACATGCCGAGGAAGAAGTTCAGGAAGGTGGCGAAGAAGGCCCAGACCAATGTCCACACCAGCACACGTCCGAACAGTACGGCGTTAACGGTGCCGCCGCTGTTGGAGAAAACCTTGGCGAAGTTCTCAAAGCCGACCCAGTGGAACAGCACGAGGTGCTTGTGGTCATAGCTGGTGAATGCCATTGAAATCATGAAGATCAACGGCAGCACGGTGAACACGACGATGCCCAGCGTGGGCAGGAACATCAGCAGAACGTGCGCCTTGGCATCGAGCAGCTCGCGGACATCGTCCATGAAGCTCGGAGCCTTGCCGTTCTCCTCGAGCAGCACCTGGGACTTGTATGCAGAGCGCACGGACATGACCCACAGGCCGATGAAGGCAGCGGTGATAACCAGAGTGGCGACACCGTACAACAGGATGACCACGGAACGGTCAGGTTCGGTGTAGACCCAGAAGCCGTCGACCAGCTTCTTGCCGCCTGCATTGGTGCCCAAGGTCGGCAACTTGGAAAGATAGTCCACGCCACTGATTGCCATGAACACGAAGTATGCGATTTCCAGCGCCAGCATGGTAATGCCCTTGACATACTGCTTGCGCACGATATCGCCAAGACCAAACACCACTGCGGAAAGCTTAGTGAACAGGTCACCACGCCGGAACGCCGCCCTTACCGTGTAAGGCGACGGAGAAACATAATCAGCACCCTGCTTCCGAAGGCGCTTCATCTCCCGTGGGGAAAGAGTTGTTGCTGTCATTTCGACTGCCCTCTCATATGGATATTGAAAGATAAAAAAAGCTTTGCTCCCGGACAAGGGGAAGGAGAATTTAAAAACCTTGCCCGGGAATGCAAAGCTCGGAGGAGGAGTGAGCCACTATGCAAAGTGGAGAGAGACACCGCGACTCGAAGCGTCTCTCAAAGCTGCAGGGTGGCTGGGGGGATTTGGCAGTGCCAACCACCCTGCATTCTTCAGTTATTGGATTTTTAGAATTACTGATTTCACTCAGCGATCTTGCCACCGGCCTGCTTGACCCAATCCTGGTACTTGGCGGCAGCGTTGTCCTTGGTGATTTCCTTGTTGACCAGGGCCTTGCCGAAGGTTTCGGCCGGAGTCCACCAATCGTTCATGCCGGACAGACCGGACTGCAGGAGGGCGGTGTTGGCCATGGTGTCGGCCTGGGCCTTGGCTGCGATGTCGTCGGTGGTCAGGTCGGACAGGGACTTGTCGGTCGGCGGGATGGCGCGCATCTCGTAGTGCAGCTTCTGAGCTTCGGTGGAGCCGAGGTAAGCCGCGAACTGAGCGGCGGCCTTCGGGTTCTTGGCGTTCGGGTTGTAAGCAGCGGCCTTGGTGGCGGCGAAGGACTTCATCTGCTTCTTCTGGCCGTTCACGGTGAAGGTCGGCAGAGAGGTGGCGGCGTAGTTGTCACCCAGGGCCTCCTTCACGTCCTTAGCGGACCAGGTACCGGAGAACAGCACGTCGGCGGAGCCATCCTTGATGGCTGCGAGGCCGGAAGCGCCATCGTCGTTGGAGAAGTTCGGGTTGGCGACCACATCAACCAGATAAGAGGTGATATCGGCGCCGTCCTTCGGGAAGACCATGCCTGCGTCAGCATCATTGCCCTTCTCGCCGAACAGGCTCAGGCCATCATAGAAGCCGTTGATGTACCAAGAATTCTGCAGGGAGAACGCGACCTTGGCCTTGGAAAGGATGGTATCGAAGTCCTTGGCCTCATCCTCGGTGATCTTGGACTTGTTGTAGTACATGAACCACGTGTTGTCGGTGTACGGCACGCCATAGAGCTTGCCATCGGTGCCGGTGACGGAGTTGACTTCGAGGTCACCGTTCTGTTCCTTCACCTGCTTCTCAGCGTCGGTGCCCAGCTGGCCAATGGCCTTGGCGTCCATTAGAACACCCAACTGATCGGAAGCGAACATATAGACATCGGCCGCCGCGGACGGATCAGTGCTGACCTGCTTGGAAGCATCGCCTTCAGAGACCACGTCATTCTTCCACGTGATATTGTATTCCGGATGCGCCTTGGCGAAGTTCTCTTCGACCTTGCCCAGCCAGTTGGTGTCCTTGGCCTGGTCTTCCTGCGGGGCCCACACGCTCAGCGTGACGGCCTCGGTGGAGCCGGAAGCGTTCTTATCGCCACCGTCGGAGGAGCCACCGCACGCAGCGAGCGGAACCAGCATAGAAACGGCAGCAGTAAGTCCGATTGCCTTCTTCCAATCGATCTTCATTGATCTTCCTTTCCTCACATATCCTTGTGCTCTGCAACATCTCCGGTTGGATGGTATGAACCAAAACCCTGCATACGTTCGCATCATCGTTTCTCGGATGATTGCCGACCGCATTGGGGCTACCGAAAATGCATCAGTGCTTGTTAGTGTAGCACGTTTCTGCCAACGTTTGCAATTCAGCGCTATGATTGTTTCAAAGAAACACCGCAAACCGCGAAATATCAAGGAGACACACCCTCATGCTTTCCCCCGCGAAACACCCCCACCCCAAATGGCTTGCCGACGCAATTTTTTATGAAATCTATCCACAGTCCTTCGTCGACTCCAATGGCGACGGCATCGGAGACATCCCCGGAATCACTTTAAAACTGGACTACATCAAGGATCTCGGATGCAACGCGATCTGGCTCAATCCCTGTTTCGACTCGCCATTCAAAGACGCCGGCTACGACGTGCGCGACTACAAAAAGGTGGCATCACGCTACGGCACCAACGACGATCTCATTGCGTTGTTCGACGCCGCCCACCGGCGCGACATGCACGTGATCCTCGATCTTGTGCCAGGCCACACCAGCGAGGAACACGAGTGGTTCCACCGCAGTTGCAAGGTCGAACGAAACAATTATTCCGACCGCTACATCTGGACAGACTCATGGATCTCCGGTGGCGACGGACTGCCATTCATCGGCGGCGAATCGCCCCGCAACGGTACCTACATCTTGAACTTCTTCAAATGCCAGCCGGCGCTCAACTACGGTTTCGCGCACCCCGAACGTAGCTGGCAGAAGCCAGCCCTTGGTCCGGACGCGAAGGCCACTTGCGACGCGATGGTGGACGTCATGCGGTTCTGGCTTTCCCGTGGCGCAGACGGCTTCCGCGTGGATATGGCCGACAGCCTCGTCAAAAAGGACGATGAGGGCAAGCCTTACACCATCCGCACCTGGCAGTACATGTTCGCCCGGATCCGCCCGGCCTTCCCCGAAGCCGCGTTCGTTTCGGAATGGGGACGGCCAGAGGAGTCGATGGCCGCCGGCTTCGACATGGATTTCTATCTCGATTGGCGTTGGGACGGCGTTCCCAACGGCTACAACATGCTGTTGCGCAACGTGGACGACCCGTTGAGCCGCAAGGGCGACAAGAGCTATTTCAACGCCGATTCCGGCACGCCGATCAGCGAATTCCTGGACGAGTACGAGCCGCGTCTGCGCGAAGCGGAAACGGCCGACGGAAATTTTAATTTCATCACCTGCAACCACGACACCGCACGCGTGGCGCCGCGACTGTCGCAGCGCGAAATCGCACTGGCATACTGCACGCTGTTCGCGATGCCGGGCGTGCCGTTCCTGTATTACGGCGACGAAATCGGCATGCGATACCGCGCACTGCCCGGCAAAGAAGGCGGCTACGTGCGCACCGGTTCGCGCACACCGATGCAGTGGGGCGCGAACGACGCATCCGGAGCACTTCACGTGTCCGATTCTGCAGAATCGGACACTCGGGCTGGCGATGTGACCGGTGGCAGCTACCTGCCCGCCGACCCGTCCGCCGACGCCCCGACCGTCGCCGCACAGCAGGCCGACGCCGAATCACTGTGGCATACGGTGCGCTCCATACTCCACGTCAAGGGGGAATGCGACGCCTTGCGGTCGGGGGCTACGTTCCATGCAATCGAACGCGATAGAGTGTTCGTTTTCGAGCGTTCCACCCACCTGCAGAAGCTGATCATAGCCGTCAATCCAAGCCGCGATTGCAAAGCCTTGCAGTTACCAGATGGTAGTTATCGGACGATTTTCAGCATCGGCGAAAACGAAATTAGCGGCACTTCGCTGCGTCTAGGTCTGCAAAGCTTTGCAATTCTCGAAGCCGAGTAGCAGACGAGCAATGCCCCGTTGGAATAATCGTTTGCAATGCGGAGCGCTGCGCCTTCGTATTGCAAACGATAGTCAATATGGAAAAACAATTCCGGTTATCTATATTCCTGAAATTAGAGCAAAATCGCAATATAGCAACACTCTCTTACCGCAAAACACGCTTTGAAAACGATATCATACCGTGATATAGTTATCTTTGGCGCGAATGCCACCAGCATCGAAGCTGCGGCAATCGCAAGCAATGTAGCATGTCAGCCGTCACAAACGGCGCGGAAAGAAGGGACCTATGACACAGACCCAGCAGACCGAAAGCGCAGAACGCATCGCACGGCCTCTTATCCAGCTCGCCAAGCTCAATGGCATTTCCACGTCGTATATCGACCAGCTCGGCACCTATGTGGAAATCCGCGACGAAGTGCTCGTCTCCGTATTGGCCGCACTCGGCGTGGACGCATCCAGCGACGAAGCGATCACCGCCTCCTATGCGGCGACCCAGCAGCGCATCGCAGACACACTTGTTGAGCCGACCGTCGTGAAGTTCATCGGCAAGGAAGCCGTCACGCCAATCCGCGCGAAAGGAAACGACGTGGCGCTGAAGCTGACGTTGGAAGACGGCACGGAATATGCGGGCGATCTGACCGCGTATCTGACGGGCTCGAACGCAGATGACGGCTCGCTGCAACTGACGCTGCCGGACGATATTCCCGCCGGCTACCACACGCTGGCCGTCGATGCCGGCCCGCTGCACGCCGAAGCCGCGCTGATCTGCGCACCGGCACGCATCGAACTGCCGCCAGCAGTAGCGGAAAAGCAACGTTGGGGCTGGATGGCACAGATGTATTCCATCCGTTCCGCTGAATCCTGGGGCGTGGGCGACTATGGCGATCTGAAGCTGCTGCTGTCCGACGCGGCAACGAAATCGCATGCCGATTTCATGCTTATCAACCCGATTCACGCCACCGCGCCGGTGCCGCCGCTGGAGCCGTCGCCGTATCTTCCCGAATCGCGTCGTTTTCTCAATGTGACGTACATCCGTCCGCAGGATATCGCTGAATATGCGGAACTCAACGAGGCGGACCAGGCCGAAGTGGCGCGTCTGCACGCGGAAGTCTCGCCAGCCAACGACAGTATCGAGCCGCTCGACATCAATTCCGCTTGGTGGCACAAGCGCCAGGCGCTGCATCTTGTGTACAACGTGCCGCGCTCCGTCGAGCGTCAGGCCGCGTTCGACGCGTTCAAGGAGGCCGCGGGTCCGGATCTGCGCGCGTTCGCCGCATGGTCGGTGGCGTTCCAGGTGTGGGGCGCGCCGTGGGAAGGCACGTGGTTCAAGGACACGAACCGCGATTCGCCTGAAGTGGTGGAGCTCATGCGCGAGCACGCCGATATGGTCGATTTCGAATGCTGGCTGCAGTGGATCGCCGACGAGCAGGTGACAGCCGCGCAGAACGCCGCCCGTGACAGCGGTATGGCACTCGGCCTCATGCAGGATATGGCCGTGGGCGTGCACTCGCTCGGCGCGGACGTGTGGTGGAATCCGGAACGTTTCGCAGTAGGCAGCGTAACCGTGGGCTGCCCACCGGACTTCTACAACCAGCAGGGTCAGGATTGGGGCCAGCCGCCGTTCAATCCGAATTATCTGGCCAAAACTGGTTATGGCGTGTACCGCGAGATGGTGCACAACATGTTCTCGCACGCGGGCGCGGTGCGCATCGACCATGTACTCGGCCTATTCCGTCTGTGGTGGATTCCGCAGGGCGAAGGCGCGCGCGGTGGCGCGTACGTTACGTACGACTATGAGGCGATGATCGCGATCCTGACCATTGAAGCGTCCCGCGTGAACGGTTTGGTGGTCGGCGAGGATCTGGGCACCGTGCCTGATTACGTACGCACGGTACTCGGCGAGCACGGCCTGCTGGGCTGCATGGTGGAATGGTTCGCCCGCGTGGACGACTCCCCCAACGCCGGCGACCCGTACGCCGATCCGTCCACGTACCGCAAGTACGCGCTGGCTTCCGTCACCACGCACGACCTGCCGCCGACCGCCGGCTACCTGCAGTTCGAGCACGTCAAGCTGCGCGAACAGCTGCACCTGCTGTCCGGCCCGGTCGAGGAGTTCCAGGCTTCCGCCACCGCCGAACGCGACGCGATGATGGACCGTCTCGTGGAGTCCGGCCTGATCACGCCGGAAGTGGCGGGCGATGTGGAAGGCCACATCCAGGAAATCGTCGAGGCGATGCACAAGATGCTGCTCAAGTCGCCGTCCGTGCTGCTGCAGGCCGCGCTGGTGGATGGCGTGGGCGAGACGCGCACGCAGAACCAGCCGGGCACGTCCAGTGAATACTCCAACTGGCGTGTGCCGCTGGCAGGCCCGGACCTCAAGGTGGCGCACACCGATGAGGTGTTCGATCTGCCGCGCGTGCAATCGCTTGCCGCCATCATGAACGGCGAGAAGTAGCGTTTAGACTTACCATTCCCCTTTCCTTACAAACCAAAATTCCGGTCCTCCTTGTGGAGGGCCGGAATTTTTCATATACGCAAGGCGATTTGGGAGCAGTTAGGTTCAGCGGTCGATCAGCCCAGCAGCAGCCAGACTGAGGCGTCGCTATCCAGCTTGCCGTCGTCCGTCAACGGCACGGAATTTGCGATGGCGACCGCATCGTCCGGCAGGGCGATCGGCTCGTCGCCGAAATTGGTGACGGACAGGAATCGACGGCCTTCCGTGGCCGGACGCGAGTAGGCGACCACCGTATCGCCCATGTCCAGCAGGTCGGCGGACGTGTCTCCGGTCGCCGTCAGCACCGTCTGTCGCAACTGCAACAGCTTGCGGTACAAGTGCAGCATGGAACCGTTGTCATCGGCCTCGACGTCGGCCGCGAAATCCTTGAACCAGGCCGGCTGCGGCAGGTGCGCGTCGGCGGAATCGCCCTGCTCCGGGCCGAAACCGAACGTGCCGCCGGTGATGAAGTCCGGGCTCCACGAAGCCGGTTCGCCGCAATCGGCAGCCTTCCACGGCATCGGTGCACGGCAGCCGTCACGACCCTTGTCGGTGAAGTTGCGACGGGTGTTGAACGGCGTCGGATCCTCAAGACGATCCCACGGAATGTTCGCCACTTCGAACAGGCCCAGTTCCTCGCCCTGATACACGTAGGCGGAACCCGGCAGGCCCAGTTCCATCAGCGCGGCTGCGCGGGCGCGACGGGTGCCGAGCTCACGATTCTCGCGGTAGGTCTCTCCGTCACGCAACAGCCAATCGTGCGCCAGCTGGTGGTACGGAGCGTCCTTCACCTGCGGCAGACCGAAACGCGACGGACTGCGCGGCACATCGTGGTTGTTCATAACCCACGTCGTGGTGGAACCGTGAGTTTCCTCGGCGGCGCGCAAGCCGTCAGCAATGGCCGTACGGAACTCGTCGGCGAACCAGTTGGCTTCGGCGAACTCGAAATTGAACACCTGGCCGAGCTCGTCGGTGGACGCGTACAGATGCTGCGATTCGGCCTTCACCCACGCCTCGCCGACGGCGAAACGCGGCGGATTGTACTCGTTGAACACCTGACGCCATTCGCGGTAGATGTCGTGCACTTCCGGACGATCCCACAGCGGGCTGAACGCGCCGTCCGCCGGCAGCACATGCTGCACCGCGGCCGGATCCATGTCGGCCAGCGGCACGGAATCGAGGTCCTTGGCCAAGCCGTGCGCCACGTCGATGCGGAAGCCGTCGGTTCCGTGATCGGACCAGAATCGCAATGTCTTCTTGAATTCCTCGTGCACGTCCGGATTCTTCCAATTCAAATCCGGCTGCTCCTTGGCGAACATGTGCAGGTACCACTGGCCGTCGTCGACCTGCTGCCACGCCGGGCCGCCGAACAGCGACTGCCAGTCGTTCGGCGGCAGCTCGCCGTGCTCGCCGCGGCCTTCGCGGAAGATGTAGCGGTCGCGTGCGGCCGAACCGCGGCCGGCGGCGAGCGCCTCGATGAACATCTTGTGCTTGTTGGACGTGTGGTTCGGCACGATGTCGACGATCACCTTGATGCCGGCTTCATGCGCGGCGGCGGCCATCGCGTCGAAATCGGCCATGGTGCCGAGGCGCGGGTCCACGTTGCGGTAGTCGATCACGTCGTAGCCGCCATCGGCCAGGTCGGACGGGTAGAACGGGCTCAGCCAAATCGCGTCGATGCCGAGATTCTTCAGGTAATCCATTTTCTCGGTGACACCGGCGATGTCTCCCAACCCGTCGCCGTTCACGTCTTTGAAGCTGCGCGGGTAGATCTGGTAGACGACGGCTTGCTTCCACCAATCGTCACGCATGTTGTTTGCTGTCACCATAACCCCTTTTGTCGTAGTCCATCGGATGCGGAGCACTGTCTCCGCTACATGAAAACGATAACATCAAGCAAAGCGAAACGCTAATGAAAACTTAATCATTGCAGCACATCAAACGTTTGACGAAAATGTGCATACTCCAGCTGTATCGAGTAGAATCGCAGAAGATTCGACTTGCATACGTTGCCAACGGATGCCATACGAAAGGCGATTATGAAGTTCCTCTCCCCCGATTCCGGCTTTATGCGCGGCCTGAGCGACGCCGTCGACGCGATCTGGATCAACATTCTGATGCTCGTCACCAGCATTCCGATCATCACGATCGGCGCGGCACTGACCGCCGGCCACGACGCCGTCCGTCGCACGCTGTCCGGCGAAGGCACGGCGACGCGCAACTATTTCGCCGCCTTCCGCTCGAATTTCGCGAAATCAACCGGCTACTGGCTGATTTTCGGCACGACCGGCGCGCTGTGCGTCTACTCGTGGATCGTGCTGCAGATCACGCCGCTGCTGATTCCGAAATTCGCGCTGACGATCGTATGGCTGATCGGTTTTGAATGGGTTTGGGCATTGCAGGCACGTTTCGAAAACTCGTTTTGGCGCACGCTCGGCAACGCTTTTGTGTTCGGCGTGAGCAACATCGGGCATACGTTGGCATTGATTGCGATTGACGCGGTGTACGTCGCGCTGCTCGTGGCCAGCTGGTTCTACATGCCGCAGGGCCTGTTCCTGCTGCTCGTGCTCGGCTACGGCACCATGCTGATGCTGCATTCGCCGATTCTCGAGCATGTCTTCCGCAAGTACATCAGCAAGTAATTAGGCACGAAAAAAGGGACTGATTCGCATCAGTCCCTTAAATTTTTCTGGGTGAAAATCAGCCCTTCACCGCGCCGCCTTCGGCCCTGCAATTAAGGACCGCGCTACGCGCGGGCTCAACGTTACCCTCGCGGCATAGCCGCTCGGCGTCTGTTCGATTGTCGCAATGCAGGTCTCACATCTTTCTTATTGAGAACCATTCGCTGCGATATCATGACAGATATGACTTCCCGCCGCAAGACTCTTAAACGCGATTGGTTCGACAACCAACCTGGCGCATGGGTAATGGTTATGCTGCCCGCTGTGGCTGGCTTCTTTATCGGCGGGCCTAATCTTGATACGCTTTGGCTATTGGCGACGTGGGCCGTGTGCTATTGCGTGCAGTTCAGCGCCGCGCACTGGTTCAAAGCACACTTTTCACGCCGTTATCTGCCGCCGATGCTCACTTATGCCGTAGCGCTCATCGTCATCGGCTTGCCATTCCTGATTACGCATACCGGCATACTGCGTTGGGCTCCCTTATATATAGTGCTGGTTGCGCTGTCGATGCTGTCCTCGTGGCTGAGGAAGGAGCGCTCGCTGTGGGGCAATGCCGTGTCGGTGATTGCCGCGTCGGCCATGGCCACGGTGATCGCGTCGTTTGGCAGCACTGTTGAGACGGCATGTGTTATGCCCATCAACGCAGCACATGCCTCGTGCGCAGCCGCTGATGTCACCGCCGCACGCGCCGCGATTCGGAATATGCCAGATTTGAGCCAGATATTC
>ERZ773228.1452-NODE-1452-length-24709-cov-3.206701_pt1 | contig 24709 bp, 19 predicted proteins | sample MGYA00580524_ERZ773228 | MGnify/ENA primary metagenome ERZ773228 (study PRJEB29015, sample SAMEA2737768) | human gut metagenome | biome: human gut; feature: human-associated habitat; material: faeces | place: China | collected 2012 ... | reverse complement strand
ACTGATAAACGGCAGCGTGATTCCTGTATTGGGAATGGAATTTGTTACCACTGCAATATTTAAAATGATCTGGATCATCATATGTGCCATCGCTCCTGTTGCAATCAATGCACCGGTCAGATCCTCCGCCTTTGCAGCAATCACAAAGAATCTCCAGATCAGGATCAGAAAAACTCCAATCAGGATTCCCGCACCCACCAGTCCCAGTTCTTCACAGATGATCGAAAAGATCATATCATTTTGTGCCTCAGGAAGAAACCCCAGCTTCTGGACACTGTTCCCCAGTCCTCTGCCAAATAAGCCTCCGCTTCCAATGGCATACAATCCCTGCAGGGTCTGATAACCTTTTTCGTATTTCTCCGGGTTTCTCCAGATTGCGATCCGTTCCAGCCTGTAACTCTCCAATGCAAGGAAGATCGTCATAAATCCCGCTCCACCTGCAATCATCCAGAAAAATTGCAGATATTTCGGACTCGCCGTGAAGATCAGCACTGCCCCGATTCCTAAAATAATGATCGCTGTGCTTAAGTTACTCGCCCCTACAAGTCCCACGACGGGAAGAATCGTCAGCATAGTAAGGACAATACTTTTGAATTTTCCCATCTTTTTTATATTCTTTTCAATCAGCCATGAAAGAAATACGATCACCGCTACCTTTGCAAATTCTGAAGGCTGAAATGAAACCGGGCCCAAAGACAGCCATCTTTTGGACCCGTTATATTCCTCTCCAAACAGCAGAACTGCCACCCCCAGCAGGATTGACAGCAGATATCCCGGCACTGCCAGTGGAATCCATCTATGGTAATCAATCCTCGAAATAACCGCCATTCCGACAAGTCCGAGACCTGTGGCAAAGCCCTGCTTTTTTAAATAATAGAAAGAGTCGTGAAACTTTACATTTCCATTATAAGCACTGATGCTGGTTAGGAGAACCAGTCCTGCAATTACCAGCACAAGTACCGTGACAAGTAATGTATCATCATAGGTGCATCGCTTTGCAGGATGCCTCAATCCAGATCCACTCCTTATAACTGATTTACAAGTTCTTTGAATTTATCTCCACGCTGCTCATAATTTTTGAACATTCCCCAGCTTGCACATGCCGGTGAAAGAAGTACTGCATCTCCCGGTTCTGCATACTCAACGCATTTTTCAAATGCCTCTTCAAATGTATCTGCCATTACGATCTCATGAAATCCGAGTTTCTCAGCCGTCTGTGCGATCTTTTCTCTTGTAGCTCCGATCAGAACCAGCTTTTTGACCTTTCCGTCAAACGCATTGATCCATTCATCATATGCAGAATCTTTATCATATCCTCCACCGATCAGTACCGTTGGGCGGTTCATTGCCTGGATTCCCTTGATCGCAGCATCCGGGTTCGTTCCCTTGGAATCATTATAATAAACAACGCCGTCTTTTTCTGCCACAAATTCAATCCGATGCTCTACTCCCTGAAATTCCTTCAAGGTCTTTCGGATGATCTCAACCGGTACTCCATAAGCTGCTGCCATCGCTGCTGCTGCCATCGCATTTTCATGATTATGCGTACCGAGAATATTCAGTTCATTGACTGTACAGATCTCTGTCTTTTCACCATTCAGGCTCAGCACGATCTTCTCTCCGTCCAGATAGATTCCCTCTTCCAGTATACGCTGGCTGCTGAAATATAGAACCTTTGCTTTCAATGTCTCACCAAACTGACGTGTCACTGCATCTTCGTAATTCAGAACGCACGTATCCTCTTCCGTCTGGTTCTTTGCAATATTCTCTTTCGCTGCAATATAAGCTTCCATTGTATGGTGACGGTTCAGATGATCCGGTGTGATATTCAGGATCGCACTGACACGCGGACGGAATGTCTCAATCGTCTCAAGCTGAAAACTGCTCATCTCTGCCACGATCACAGAATCTTCTGTTGTCTCAAGTGCCACACTGGTATAAGGATTTCCAATATTTCCAACTACATATGTATTCTCTGTATAGTTCTTCATGATCTGACCAAGCAGAGAAGTTGTCGTCGTCTTTCCGTTGGTTCCGGTAATCGCAAGAACCTCTCCCTTTCCTGCTTCATATGCCAGTTCGATTTCCCCCCAGATCGGGATTCCCCGGTCTCTCATCTCATTCACAATCGGAAGATCGGTCGGAACTCCCGGACTCATAACAACCAGATCCAGTGTCTTCAGCAGCTGTGCCTTTTTTTCGTCCGCAAGTGTACCAAGAAGAATCTGTAAACTGCCATTCCCGGATTCCGGGATCTTTGACAGGATCTCTTCTCTGTCCAGCTTATCATTCCCATCATAAAGTACGACTTCTGCACCTTCCCGGAGCAACAGACTGCATGCCGCTTCTCCACTGATTCCTGAACCAAATACAAGTACCTTTTTTTCTTTGATCTTCATCTTTTATACCCCCATAAGAGCAATCAGGCAAAGGATTGCCGTAATGATCGAAAATACAGCTACAACTCTCGTCTCAGACCATCCGCACAACTCAAAGTGATGATGGATCGGAGCCATCTTAAAGAGTCTCTTTCCGCCTGTCTTCTTAAAATATGTTACCTGCAGAATTACTGAAATCACCTCTGCAAGATAGATAAATCCCACAATGAGAATAAATAACGGCATTCTCATCATATAGGCAGTTCCAGCTACAAAACCGCCCAGTGCAAGTGATCCTGTATCGCCCATGAATACACTCGCCGGATAAACATTAAAAAGCAGGAATCCCATCAATGCTCCTACAACCGCACAGGTGATCGGTTCCAGTCCACTCTTTGTTCCAACCGCTACAACTGTAAAAAATGTTGCAACCAGTACTGTGACGCTGGAGGCAAGTCCGTCCAGTCCGTCTGTAAAATTCGTACCATTCACAGTACCGATCACTGCAAAGAACAGTACCGGAATTGCAAGCCATCCAAGATTCAGTTCGTACCCGTGCGTAAACGGAACGATCATGGTCAGCGGAACCTTTGCCACTTTTACGAGATAATATGCAAAGATCGCCGTCACTACGATCTGCAATGCCATCTTCTGCATTGGATAAAGTCCATCCGAACGCTTCATGACTACCTTCAGATAGTCATCCAGAAAACCGATCAGTCCGAACCCAACGGTAAGGAACAGAACCGGAATGATCTGCGGGTAATCTTTTACATAGATCAGAGATGTGACCGCAACGGATGCAAGGATGATCACGCCTCCCATGGTAGGCGTCCCTGCCTTCTTCAGATGCGACTGGACTCCTTCTACCCTCTCTGTCTGCCCCATCTTCAGCTTTCTTAAAAACGGGATCACGACCGGTCCGAGGATCAGACTGATCGCAAATGAAATCAATACCGGAATTACTATATGACTGTTCATACATACACCTCTTTATTTCTTTTGTTGTACGTCCGGAAATTTCCGCTCCCTTTTCAGAAGTATCTCTTTCAAAACGCCTTTTACAGTATACCCTATCAGTCAGCTTTTTTCAATCCCGAGATACGGCAGCACGTTATCATAAATGCTGCGTAACACCGGTGCAGCGATCGTACCGCCATAATAAACTCCCTGTGGATTACGGATCACCACGATTCCGAGAACCTGTGGATTTTCCGCCGGGGCAAACCCTATAAAGGAAGAAATATATTTATTTGCACTTCTTGGAAGTGTCTGGGACGTTGCAGTTTTTCCTCCGACAGAATACCCCTCCACCGCTCCGTTTCTTCCGGATCCTTCTTCCACCACACTCTTTAAAAGCATCCGCATGGTTTCTGAAGTTTTTTCTGATACGATCCCTTTTTTCTCTTCATACTGAAACTGTTCCAGTACCGTTCCTTCTCCGTCTTCAATGGAAATTCCAAAATGCGGCGTGACTCTTTTTCCACCATTGACCAGGGAACTGACTGTCGTTGCCATCTGAATCGGTGTGATCTGAAAAGACTGGCCGAAAGACATCGTTGCAAGTTCCACCAGTCCGATATCTTCCTTTTTATGCATAATCGTTCCCGCTTCTCCCGGCAGATCCACATTGGTCAGCCCCAGTAAGCCAAACTGCTTAAAATATTCATAAAAACGGTCTGCCCCCAGCCGCAGACCAATATCTATAAAAACCGGATTACAGGAATTCTGAATCCCCTGTATAAAAGTTTCCTGCCCATGTCCGCCCACCTTGTGGCACCGAATCCTGCGGTCTTCCACCACCCGGTATCCTGGGCAGGAAAATGTATCAGAAAGTGACACCACTCCTTCCTCCAGGCAGGCTGATGACGTAATGATCTTAAAAGTAGATCCAGGTTCATAGGTGTCATTAATACATTCATTTCTCCACATCCGGTTCAGCCGTTCCTGTAATTCTACATCAGAAAGAGGTTCTTCTGTCACTTCGGTATTCAGTTCATAGGGTGTATTCAGATTAAATTCCGGCACATTCACCATCGCCAGGATTTCTCCGTTCTGTGGATCCATGAGCAGGACAGAGACACTGTCTGCCTGCTTTTCTTCCAGGACTTTTTCTGCCGCCTGCTGACAGAAACTCTGAATATTATAATCCATACTGATCCGCAGATTTCCTCCTGCTACCGGCTCGATCCGGTCTTCAGCGACTCCTTCCAGTTCAATCCCTCTTGCGTCTGTCACTGTTAAGATCGTTCCATTGACTCCTTTCAAATACTCTTCATATTTCACTTCCAGGCCAATGATTCCCTGATTATCTCCACCGGTAAATCCAAGGACTCTGGAAGCCAAGTCGCGATAAGGATAATATCTTTTAAAGTCTTCATCCACTTTCACTCCGTCCAGATCATAATCCCGGATTCTGTCACCTGTCTCTTTTTCTACATTTGTCCTGATTTTCTCCATGGATGTGACTTTTTGTATTTTCTCTGCGATTTTACTCTCATCCATTTCCAGTTCTTCCGCAAGGATCCTGGCTACTTTTTCTGGTTCGGTCACCTGGCTGTGGATCACGGAGATCGTACAGACCGTCTTGTTGGCTGCCAGGACAACTCCATTACGGTCCAGGATCTCTCCTCTGGCTGCTTTGATTTTCCGTTCCCGCTCATGAAGATCCTTTGCCAGTTTCTGATAATGTTCCGCATCAAATACCATCAGATAAAATAATCTCGCCATAAGAGAAAAGATCAACACAACTGCGATTGAAAATACAACCAGCATTTTCTTTTTATTATAGGTCTTATTTTTCATAAAAAATAACTCTGAAAAGAATGTCTTTATAACTTATTCCATCCTTTTCAGAGTTATACATTAATCTCCGTTGTTCACAGTTGCCCAACTGTCCAGATCCGGTTTGTAGTTTTCATCTGCAGAAGAGTCTGTCATTTTATCATATGTATCTGTATAATTTTCATCGAAATCAGAGTACTCCGTATCTCCGAAATCCTTTCCTTCCGCCTGTGCCGCAGCCGCCGCATCTGCTGCTTTGATCTGCTCACTCTCCTGGATTGTCGTAATTCCAAGATAAGGGAATGCTTCTTCCATGATCGATTTTGCAAGTTCCAGGACAAGAAGACTGTTGTCCTGTGCCGAAACGTTCGGCTCATCAATCACAACATACACCACTACTTCCGGATTTTCCTGTGGTGCATATCCGATATAGGACAGAAGATATTTTCCCTCTTTTCTCGGAATCTTCTGTGCTGTTCCGGTCTTTGCTCCGATATCGTATCCTTCTACTGCCGCCTTTTTTCCGGTACCGTACTCCATGGTTGCTTTCATACAGGATTTCAGCATCGTGGAAGTTTCCGCTGAAACAGTCTTTCGTAAAAGAACCGGATCTTTTGTCTCAATCACATTTCCATTCTGATCCTGGATCTGCTTTACTACATGCGGTTCATAATAATATCCGCCGTTGATCAGTGATGAAAATCCGGTAATAAGCTGTACCATCGTCACATTAAAACTCTGACCAAAAGAGTTGGTAGCCAGATCCACTGCTGTCATATTGTCTGCCGTATATAGAAGTCCCGCAGTTCCGGCCTCCCCCGGAAGATCAATGCCTGTATATTCCCCAAAACCAAAAATATGCTGATATCTTGTGAAATTATCCACTCCGATACTTTCTGCCATCGTCATCAGTGCCACATTACATGAATTTGCGATTGCATCCTGGATCGTCTCCATTCCATGTCCTGACCGCAGATGGCATCCGATATCATAGTCTGCCACTCGCAGTGATCCACCACAATAATACGTTTCATTTCCGGTCAGTGTTCCGCTTTCCAGCCCGGCTGCAACCGTAAACGGTTTCATCGTCGAACCCGGCTCATAGGTATCACTGATGCAGAAGTTTCTCCACATCTGATTCCTTTTTTCCGTCTTCTCTTCCTCAGTCATTCCGTTGATCGTATCTTCTGAATAAATTGCAGACAGATCTGCCGGATTGTTCAGGTCATAATCCGGGTAAGATGCCTGTGCCAGAATCTCACCTGTATTTGGATTCATGATCATGACTGCTGTATTTTTACTTCCCGGCTCTCCGCTCCTTGCCTCACCGGCATGGGCCTGATTAAATGCCAGGATCTTATCTTCCACAATCTTCTGCAGGCTCACATCAATGGTCGTCACAACCGTATCCCCATTCTTTGCTGCTTTCACTGTATGCTCTGCTGAAGAGGAAGACCCGGAATCAAAATAGCCATATTCTCTTCCATCTGTACCACTCAGTACTGCATTATATGCATTCTCTATGCCAAAAGAACCCTCGCCTTCTGAATTGGTAAAACCGATCGTGCTACTCGCCAGCCGGTTATACGGATAAAGCCGGGTGTAGTCATCTTCCAGCCAGATTCCCTTTACATTGGGATAATTCTCATCATCTGCATCGATCTCATTAAATTTCTTTGCAGCTGCATAATCAATCCCTTTTTTTACAATACTGTACCGGCTCTCCGGATTGGTACTGATCAGATCCCTGATCTGTGCTTCATCAATTCCAAAGCAGTCCTTCAGGACCTGGATCGTAGGTTCTATGTATTTATCTTTGTCCGTCATAACTTTGACATCCAGGATTACGTTATATACCCTCTCGCTTGTAGCGATCTTCGTACCGTTTCGGTCAACAATATCTCCTCTTTTATAGGGGATGACCCTGCTTCCATAATTTTGCTGATCCAATACTTTTTTGGTATATTTGCTGCCCTTGGTCACATTAATATAAGTAATCCTTCCAATAAGAACAACAAAAGCCAGTATAACTGCCATAAATAGCATTACCAGCTTTCGTTGCATCCTTACCGGAAATTTTCTTGTCAGAAATTCAAATCTGTTCTTTCTTTTTCTTCCTGCCATCTTCCATTATTCCTTATTTTTCACATCCTTGGATTGCGCTAAAACGCCATCTTCCGGGATGTTATCATACTGTTTTACATAGTCACTTGTCGGGCTTTGATAATGAATCACTTTGCCCTGAGACTCATAAACCATTCCCATCTCGTTCATGGCCTTTTCTCTCACCGTGTCCAGATTCACGGAGTCAACAGCCGCATTATACGCTGTATCATTTGCCTCTGTCAAGTCCGCAAGTTCTTCCTGCATCGAAGTAACATGAGCTGATCTTGTAACAACTTCTGTCTGCAGTCTGATGTACACCACACAGACCGCTACTGTACAGACCGCTGCAAGAATGAAAAATATCGCATAAGCCGGACTGATCTTCATCGCACGATTCCGGTTTCTCATTACCTGACTGCTTGTCTTCCCTGTCTTTGCAGGACGAACTTCCTGTCTTCTTTTGGGCTGAACTTCTGCCTGACGTACAGCATTTCCATATACATAAAACTTTTCTCTGTCAGAAGTGACTCTGTTCTGCTGTCTGTATCTTCTATCTGCTGCCATCCTATACAGCCCCTTTCCCTGAAATTTGCTCTCTCAGGCTCTCCCCTTCCCGAAAGAACGTTCTTTTATACTCTAAATACTCCCTTTTTTCCTAAGCACGTTCAAAAATTCTGAGCTTCGCACTTTTTGAACGACTGTTCACCTCCAGCTCTTCTTCCGACGGAAGAATTGGCTTTCTGGTGATCACCTTTCCCTTTGATACATTTCCACATACGCAAACCGGGAAATGGCTCGGACAGGTACAAGGATTCTCATTTTTTCTGAAAGAACTCTTGACGATTCTGTCCTCCAGTGAATGAAACGTAATAATGCACAGTCTTCCACCCGGATTCAGCAGTTCGATCATGTCATCCAATGTATCTCGCAATACATCCAATTCATGATTCAGCTCAATCCTGATCGCCTGAAATGTCCTTTTGGACGGATGTCCTGACGTTTTCCGGACTTTCATCGGAATCGCATGGCTGATGATCTCATTCAGTTGTCCTGTTGTCTCTATCGGTGCTTTTTTCCGTTCTGCGACAATATGCTTTGCAATGTTCTTTGCAAACCGGTCTTCTCCATAGTCGCGTATCACCCGATAAAGTTCTGATTCACTGTAATCATTGATAATGTCACGGGCTGTCATCTTCTGTCTCTGATCCATCCTCATATCAAGCGGTGCATCCACCCGATAGGAAAATCCTCTTTCTGCAGTATCTAACTGATACGATGAAACTCCCAGATCCACCGTGATCCCATCCACTTTATCAATGCCCAGTTTCTGGAGCTGCTGCTTCATATCGCAATAGTTGCTCCTGACTATCGTGACTTTCTCCCCGAAGCATTCCAGACGTTTTCCTGCTGCCCTGATTGCATCGGCGTCCTGATCTATTCCTATTAATCTCCCCTGACTGCCCAGCCGACTGCAGACTTCATAAGCATGTCCGCCTCCACCTAATGTTGCATCCACATAGATGCCATCCGGTTTTACGTTCAGCCCATCCACGGTCTCATACAACAGTACTGATATATGCTCGAATGCCATAATTTCCTCCTTTTGGCTGCCTTCTCCCCGGCTGCCTTCTGTCATCAGATGCGTATTCCTATCGCTTCCATGCGTTCCGCAATCGCATCCAGATCTTCTTCACTGATCTGACTCTTTTCTTCCCAAAGAGCTTTATCCCAGATCTCAACGCGGTCCTGTACTCCTACAAGTACCACTTCCTTCTCAAGATGTGCTGCTTTTCTGAGTGACGTAGGAACAAGCACTCTCCCCTGCCTGTCAAAACTTCCCTCATTTGCACTTCCGAAAAAATAACGCTTGAACATTCTGGCATCCTTGTTCATCCGTGGTAAAGACTCGAGTTCGGCAACGAATTTGTTCCATTCTTCCTGAGAGTACACAAAAAGACAGCCTTCCAGTCCATTACAGATAACGAAGCTGTCACCCAGCCCTTCTCTTAATTTGGCCGGAATGATTAATCTGCCCTTTTCATCAATGTTATGATTATACTCTCCTAATAACATCCGGAACCCTTTCTCTCAAACGTAAGACTCCATTAGCCTCCACAATGTGCCACTTCTCACCACTTTCTTACCACTTGCCTCCATTGTAAACCACTCTCCCCCCTTTTTCAAGAGTTTTTTCATTCTTTTCCAATACTTTTTCATGCACAGGAACCTTCAGTCACCCGGACCTCGTACAGGCACAGCTTTTAACTCATTGTTCGTATAAATACAGAGGATCTGCCACCGGCAGCTTCTCCTGCACATACTTTGGCAAAAAAAAGAGACATAATGTACAACTTCTGCCATACATTATATCTCTCACTTTTCTTTTCATTCTTCTATTCCGCATCCCGTGATGGCTTTCTTCCACCAGCCCCCACTTTCTGATCCGGTATCCGGGAAGTTTCCCACTTCCCACCACTTTATTCTGCAGAGGAAAGTCCATTCAGGTAATCCGTGATCGAGTCATAATTCACTTCCGTAACTGCTCTCTCTTTGTTCGATTCATGCATATCGTATGCTGAATATCCCAACCAGCCAATCAGTGCCACTGCAATCACTGCAACAACTCCCTTTCGTACGATTCCCATCATCTTCTGCTTACGCATCAGCTTTTTCCGATTTTCTTTTTCCTTTTTATAACGATCAACTTTTGCCTGACTCATCTTCTTCTGCTCCTTTCAATACACTTTTTTCATTCTACCACAAAGCGTATTAAAGTACAACTATTATTCCACCGTCATTTGCATACATACTGCTGATTCCTGCCGTATCTACAATAAAGCTTTCTTTTACATTTACCTTCTCACGGATCAGCTTTTCCACAGCCATCGCACGTTCAGGACAGTTGCAATGAGAAATTGCAAGAATCTTTTCCGTCGGATTGATCGCATCTGCGGCGATCTGTTCTGTCATCTTCGCCAGAGCTTTCTTCATGCCTCTTCCCTGTCCAAGCTGACAGATCTGACCTTCCGGGTTCGCCCCCATGACCGGCCTGATATTCAGGGCACTCACCACCAGCGATTTCAGTCCTGTCAGTCTTCCGTTCTTCCTCAGCGTATCAAGATTCTCAAGCACAAAATAAGTATGCTGTTCCTCGATATACCGGTCAACACTTGCGATTACTTCTTCAAACTCCATTCCCTTTTCTTCACATTCCTGAATCTTCAATGCGATCAGAGATTCTCCGACCGATGCTGATCTTGAATTAAAGACATGGATCGGTTTCCTGCCATACTCTTCTTCATATAACTTTCTTCCAAGCTCTGCACTGTTATAAGAACCGCTCAGTTCTGCCGAAAGCGTCACGGCATAAACCCGCTCCGCTTCGCAATGATACAGCTCCATATATTTCTCCGGTGACGGACAGGAAGACTTCGGGCATTCCGAACTTTCGGCAACCCGCTTCAGGAAATCTGCCTGATCAAAAGATTCATCATCCCGAATATGGACACCATCTACCTCCATACTCAGAGATGCTGTCTTATAGATTCCACTCTTCTTCATCTCATCAGTCAGTTCTCCACAACTATCTACAACTATTCTGTACTCCATTTATAATCCCTCCTGCATCACAACGCATATTATCTTCTTCCATTATATGTAGTTTTTAATACTACGTTTAAATATATCACACTTTTCATGAAATGAAAAGCCTTTTATTCGATAGTTTATAACCTTTTGTTCAAAATATCAGAGACGCTGCCTGCACCTGGCAGACAGCGTCTCTGATATTTCTTCAAATCCCCCGATAACGGCTTTAATCTTTTAATTCTATTTTTGATGAGATCCCAAGTGCAATTCCCATCTCTGCTAAAAGGAAGATGACTGCTGTACCTCCGTAACTGATAAATGGAAGTGTAACTCCTGTGGTAGGGATCAGACCGGTCACGACTGCAATATTTAAGATCACCTGCAGAGCAATATGCGAAAAGATGCCCGCTGCGATCAGAGATCCATAAAGATCCGGTGCATTTCTTGCAATAAACATCAGCCGGTAAAGCATGAATCCAAACAGACAAAGGATCAGGATCGCTCCGAACACTCCCAGTTCTTCGCAGATCACCGTCAGGATCATATCATTCTGTGCCTCCGGGATCGCACTTAATTTCTGGGTGCTGTTCCCGAGACCTTTCCCGAAAAATCCACCTGATCCGATTGCATATAAGCCCTGAAGGAACTGATAACTGTCCTTGTCTGAATTTGCTTCCGGATTCAGCCATGCAATGATCCTCCGCATACGGAAATCCGTACTCGTTGCCATATCACTGATCTGTATTTTCAGATAAACTACCACAATAACTGCCAGAAGCAATACCACACATGCAAAAACGACAAACCGTTTTGTCTTTGGATGTACTAAAAACAGGAGCAGAACCGTGATTGCCATGACAATGATCGCTGTACTCAGATTATCCGTAAGCACAAAGACACCGCCTGCAGCCACAACCCCATAAGCCCCGATCTTAAGCCAGCCCTTGATGCCGTAAGCTTTTTTTCCATATTCACACAATTTATATGAAATGAAAAGGATCACTGCGATCTTCGTCACCTCTGCCGGCTGAAAGGACATATTTCCAGGCAACTGGATCCATCTCCTTGCACCGTTGAGTTCCATTCCCAAAGGAGTCTTTACCAGTGCCATCAGAACCATTGACACCAGAAAAATCTCCGTGTGAAATGCAGCATAAATATGATAATCTATCTTCGATACAGCAAGCATGATCAGAATCCCCGCTGCCCCGATGATCGCCTGCTTCGTAAAATAGAACATATCATTTCCATTCTCAACCTGTGCGGTATATGCACTTGTACTGTACAGCATGATCAGTCCAAAACACATCAGGAAAATGATCACCAGTAAAAGATCATAGTCAAAGTACTTCGTTCCTTCTTTTTTCTTCTTTTTTCTCATCTGCTGTATGATTGCACTTAAGCTGCTTTCCTGCTGCCTGCTGCGTGATCTCTGTCCGGAGCGGTTCTGCGGTGCGGGTGTTCTTGATACTGCTCTTCTGTATTCCAGTTCACGCTCATACGCTTCCCGGTAATTTCTCTGCCCCCGCTGCGTTCTTCGCTCCGTTCTCTCTGCTCTTTGCGGATTCACCGGCTGCATTGGCTGCGTATCCCCAAGATTTCTTCTTTTATTCCCCATATTGATCTGCCTTTTGTCCTATCTTGTATGCATGGCAGGATGTACCGGCTTACCATGTCCGAAATATCTGTCATACCATACAAGGAAAATGTAAACTGTCCAGATCTTACGGCTGTTATCGGTCTTTTCATTGCTGTTCTTTCCTGCCTTATGATCATCCAGCATTTTAATCAGTAACTTTGTATCAAAAAATTTCTTTGCAGCATCCGTCTGAAACATCTCTTTTACCCGTGAATAATAACGATCTTCTTTCAGCCATACACGGATCGGAATCGGGAATCCGAGTTTCTTCTTTTCGGCAGTCTTGCTGCGGATATTTCTTTCTGCTGCCGCTCTTAAAGCTACTTTTGTCTGCGGAGCACGAACCTTATAGTCCAACGGCAATGTCTCTGCAAGTTCCAGCACCTTCTTATCAAGGAACGGAACTCTTACTTCCAGGGAATTTGCCATTCCCATCTTATCTCCCTTCATGAGGATATCATGTACCAGCCATAAATGAAGATCTACATACTGCATCTTTGTGACCGGATCCTTTCCTTTCACTCTGTCGTATAAAGGCTTCGTGATCTTCTGAATGCCCGGTTTACAGCCGTTTTTCAGGATCTTATTTGCTTCACGCTCTGTAAAAATATTCGTTGCATTGGCAAAATATCTTTCTTCCAGGGTCTTGCCATGACGCATCAGGAAACCTCTTCCTTTCATTCCACGAGGCAGGCAGCGTTCTGCAAATGCTCCAAGGAACCGACGGATCGGCATTGGGATCTTATTAAAAGACGTATGCTCCAATGGCTCACAGTAAATATTATACCCTCCAAACAGTTCGTCCGATCCCTCTCCTGAAAGAACAACCTTTACTTTTTTGGATGCCTCTTCACTTAAAAAATACAGTGCAATCGCTGCCGGATCAGCCACTGGCTCATCCATATAGTACTGAATATCAGACAGTCTGTCCCAGTACTCTTCCGGTGTGATCACTTTTGCATCATTCTTCATATTAATGCTTGCAGCAAATTCCTTTGCATCCTGGATCTCACTGTATTTTCCTTCATCAAACCCTACTGTAAAAGTACGGTCCACCTGTCCCAGATAAGTCAGATAACTGGAATCTACTCCGCTCGACAGATAGGAGGCAACCTCTACATCGCTGATCTTATGCATGGCAACCGATTCTTTCATAACCGCTTCCACATCATCCACGATCTCTTCAAAAGATTTTTCTGTATCCCCTGTAAAATTCGGTTCAAAATAACGGGTAATATTCAGTTCACCATTCTCATAAGTAAAATAATGTCCCGGCTGCAGACAGAACACCCCTTTGAAAAAGGTCTCATTTGTAGGGACAAACTGGAAAGAAAGATAATTTCCAAGTGCATCCTCATTAAATACCTTGTCAAATTTCGGATGCTCCATAAATGCCTTGATCTCTGATGCAAACATCAGCGTTCCATTCATCTGTGCATAATACAGCGGTTTGATTCCGAAAATATCCCTTGCCACAAATAATTTCTTTTTCCTGGTATCCCAAATGGCAAAGGCATACATCCCACGCAGTCTTTCCACCAGACTTTCGCCCCACTCTTCATAGCCGTGGATCAATGTCTCAGAATCTGTATTGGATACAAAAGTATGTCCTGCATCCTGAAGCTCTTTCTTCAGCTCCTGATAATTATAAATCTCTCCATTAAATACAAGAACCATGCTTTTGTCTTCATTATAAAGAGGCTGATCTCCTACTGAGGAAAGATCGATGATACTCAGACGTCTGAATCCAAGTGCAGCATCCTCATCCACATATTTTCCCTCGCTGTCCGGCCCACGGTGTATGATGGTATTCATCATATTAACAAGTACCTGTTCTCTGTCATCAACACTTCCGACAAATCCTGCAAATCCACACATATACTATCCGCTCCTTTTATAATTTCTCTTTTTACTAGGTTCGGGGAAATTCCTTTTTAATTGAAAAATACTGTGAGCGTTCAAGTTTCACAGTATCCCCATTGATAACTCTATTAAATTCCAGTCTTTCAGGCAAAACACTCCGGCTTTCCCGGACCGTCCTGTCCTGTTCGTTGCACTCGGGGTGACAGGATTCGAACCTGCGACCTCACGGCCCCCAGCCGTGCACTCTAACCAAACTGAGCCACACCCCGCCAACTCGTACATTATAAATGATTTATATTCAAATGTAAAGAGGACACTTTCTCACATTTCGTTTAAAATTCCATACAATAATTCTGTAGATACCAGGAAAGGAGTTTTTTCATTGCCAATTTATCAGAATCAAATAAACCAGCACCGTTCCTGTCAGTCCGGACATAGCTGCAACTGCCGCCGTCCTGTCCCGGAACCCGGCAATCAGCCTGTCTGTCAGAAAATCCAGCCTGTACCGGCGAAACCTGACTGTGGCTGCGGTATAAAAGATCCTCTGGAAAATCTTCCGATTGCAATGGCTTATGTTCCATGGCAGCGTTGGAGAGATCTTTACGATTCCAATAAAGGATTCCACCGTGGCACGATCTTCCGGGAACTTGATAAGCCATTTTGTGGAAAAGGAGGCGTATGTCAGTGACCTGTCAGAAAATGAATCGCAGAGAACTTTTAAATTATATCAATGAGATCAGTTTTGCCGTAGATGACACAAAATTATTTCTGGATACACATCCATGGGATCAGAATGCACTCCTCTTTTTTAATGAATGCAGCCGAAAGCGGAATGAAGCATTACGGGAATATGCTTCTGCCTATGGTCCGCTTACGATCGATACTGCAACTGCCTGTGAGTCTGATTACTGGTCCTGGATCAATGAGCCATGGCCATGGCAGGAAGGAGGCTGCTGAATATGTGGAATTATGAAAAAAGATTACAGTACCCTGTCAGGATTACACAGACTAATCCCCGTCTTGCACAGGTTATTATCAGCCAGTTTGGCGGTCCTGACGGGGAACTGGGTGCATCTATGCGGTATTTATCCCAAAGGTATACCATGCCATATAAAGAAGTTACCGGAATACTGACCGATATTGGAACAGAAGAGCTTGCCCACCTTGAGATCGTCTGTGCGATTGTCCACCAGTTGACCCGCAATCTTTCCCCTGAGGAGATCGAACATTCCGGATTTGCTCCCTATTATGTGGATCACACTCTTGCTCTCTGGCCACAGTCTGCAGGAGGTGTCCCCTGGAGTGCAACAACATTTCAGTCAAAAGGGGATCCGATCACCGATCTCCATGAAGATCTCAGTGCTGAACAGAAAGCACGCACTACCTATGATAATATTCTCCGGCTGATCAAAGATCCTGAAGTCTGTGATCCGATCCGTTTCTTAAGGGAACGGGAGATCGTACATTACCAAAGATTCGGTGAAAGTCTCCGCATTGTTCAGGAAAAACTGGACAGTAAGAATTTTTATGCTGTCAATCCTGAATTTGACCGGTAATTCTGTCCGGCACTGATGAGAAAAAAGGCTGACACTCTGCGATTCTTGCTCGTAAAAGTGTCAGCCTCTTTGCATATTATAACACAAACTCAGCTTTTATGCTTTTTATTTACTTGTCTGCTTTGCTCCTAAAGTAACATTCACACTCTGCTCCTGATACTCTCCATTGCTCTGTGGTACCTGGATCGTAAGCTCTACTTCATCACCTTTTGCATAATACTGCAGTTGTTCCTGAAGATCATCCATGCTTGAAACCGTTGTTCCGTTGATTCCTGTAATGATGCATCCCCTTGTCATGCCTGCTTTTTCTGCTCCGCCACCTTTAGTAACTTCTGATACATATACACCTTCTGGCATATTCAACTGCTGGGAATACTCTGTAGAAACGCTCATTCCCTTGATTCCGATTGCTCCCTGATCTGCTTCGGCAACTTTGGTCTTTGTCTCCTGATTCATCAGGTTCTCGATCAGATCTGATACATCACTGATCGGGATCGCATATCCAACACCCTCAACAGAATCTCCTACCAGCTTGGATGAATTAATTCCAATTACTTCACCACTGGCATTGACAAGAGCTCCGCCACTATTTCCAGGATTGATCGCTGCATCTGTCTGAATCAGTTTCACACTGATCTCTGTCGTTTCTCCGGTTGTCTGGTCTGTCTCTGATACAGAACGGTTCAAAGCACTGATGACTCCTGTTGTAACTGACTGTCCATATCCAAGTGCATTTCCGATCGCGATCGCCGGTTCTCCCACTTTCAGCTCTGTAGAATCACCAAGCGTTGCAACTGAGATAGCCTTCTTCGTATCTTCAGAAATAGAATCCAGCGGAACTGCAACCACAGCAACATCATATTCTGAATCCGTTCCTTTAATATTTGCTTCAACACTGTTGCCATCTGCAAAGGTAACTGTCAGTGTATCACTTCCGGCAACCACATGGTTATTTGTCACAACCAGAAGTTCTGAATCATTCTGTGAAATGATGATTCCTGTACCGGCACTTTCACTTTCCTGCTTGGAAGTTCCTCCGAAATAGTTCTGAACCTCCTGCACACTCATATTCGTAATAGAAACGATGGATGGCATTACATTTTCCACCACACTGGATACATCTGATGTGACCACACTGGATGTCTTCGTCAGTGATGCATTACTGGTAACTGCACTGGTCGATGTAGTACTGGTACTTTTCTGCGTTGTTCCGAGCTTCAGTACTTTCGTTCCCACATAATTAGTAGTAAGGAATGTAGCACTTGATACAACTCCGAACATCAGTGCCAGTCCTGTTACCGCAACAGCCTTCGGCATTTTTTTATGCTCTTTTTTCTTTTTTGGTGTCTTTCCATCATCACTCTGTCCATTATTATAAAATGTCGTACCGTTTGATGTATTTCCTTCTGTCTCATTTGGATTATAATAACTATACTGATTATCCATGATTCATACCCGCTTTCTCTTATATTTATTTTGTATTTCTTTTATGGTTATATAGTAATAAAGGATTGTGATGAAAGTGTGTTCATTTGATTAACAAATGTTGAAAGCAGGCACATTATGATCACTTTCATAATATGCCTGCCTCTCTTTTCCTTACAGATCTACAAAATCCACATCATATTCCGGGTTTTTTCTGCCTCTTCGTGGTCTCTTAAAATTTCTTGTATCTCCTTTTAAAGGATCTGCCTTCTCATCTTCTTCTATTTCGCTGTCATCATATTCGTCGTATTCATCTTCATACTCGTCGTCATACTCATCGTCGTATTCATCTTCATACTCATCGTCGTATTCGTCTTCATACTCATCATCGTATTCGTCTTCATATTCATCGTCGTACTCGTCTTCGTACTCATCGTCGTATTCATCTTCATACTCGTCGTCATACTCATCGTCCGGCTCTTTCTCTGCCTTGCGGGATTTTTTCTTCTTTGCCGGCTTTTCTTCTTCCTCTTCAAACGGGATATCGTACTCATCATAAAGATCATCCAGTTCCTGATTTCTGTGAACAAGCTTGATTACAAAAATGATCATGAGGATCAGAAGAATCAGAACAAATGCTCCTGCTGCGATCAGGACGAATAAAGTATGATCTGCGATAAAATTTCCTATTTTAGAAAGAGCTGACTCATTCGTCTTCTCTTTTACCTGCTCTGTCGGTGTCTCAACCGCCTGATACGTTCCATCTGATGAATCATACTGATAAAATCCTTTTTCTCCGGTTCTTGTATTTAAAGCATACATCAGATCATACCGGTCATTCTCCGGATCAGCCCAGTAAGGATAACTCTGGTCTCCAACTGTCAGTTCTCCCTGCTGATAAGAAGACGGAAGAGATACATCTCCTGTATCACTCAGAAGAAGGATCGAGGTACTGTCTGAAATCTGAATCTCCGTATACGGTAAAAATGTAGCATCCTCTTCATTATAAAGGAAAAACTTTCCTGTTCCCGCAGAATCTACAAGATATCCGATACATACGCCTGCACCATTCTTCGCAAATTTTCTTTCTTCACCATTGAATGTAAGCTTTGTTTCTGTATATCCCTCCGGAAGATCTGCTGCAGTAAATGCCTCTGAGAAGAGATAATCTGTCCCGTTTACTGAAACTGTGATATTGGTTGTCTCTCCGGCAACGGGAGTCCCTCCCTCTGCCGCAGTTGTCGTAATCTCTGTACTGCCATCATCGCCTGCTGCTACTTTTACTGCGGAAGAACCTTCTGCCAGTGTCAGTGTCTCGTCATTGTAAAGATACGCTTTGGAGCTTTGAACACTGATCGTTGTATCTCCGGCTTTCAGTGCTTTAAACTGAAGTGTCGTACGCAGTTCATTCTCAGAACCTGTTCCACTGCCTGAGTAAGTCAGATTCCCTGAGCCATCTGCCTGAACACCATCACCACTGACAAATTCAAGAGCAGATGTATCATAGCTCATTGTGATATCTGCATCTCCGATCGCATCTCCTCCGGTCTTTACAACCAGGCTTACATCTACCGTTTCTCCTACCTTTGTCTCCGGGTCTGAGAACATCAGTTGTCCCTGTGCAGCACTGACAATCGTGCCAAACATTGGTACTGTAAGGCAGACCGATAAAATCATCGCTGCTGCTTTTTTCATCATCTTCATGTAACTACCCCTTTGTTCATATTAGATTTAAGTCATTATCTCTTATCATACACGGTTTTTCTATAATTGTCCACCATTTTCACCAGTTCCACTGCTGTCTCCCGGATCGGTTTCACCGGTATCTGCTCCCGGATTTCCATCACCGGTTCCACTGTCTGTTCCGGGATCAGTTCCACTATTTCCATTATCTGACGGCTGATCCGGTACTGTCGGCTCATAGTCATCAGGAGCCGATGGCTGTGGTTCATTATAGGTCCGATCCTGCGTCCCTCCCGTGGATGATGAATCACTTTTTCCCGATGAATTTCCTGAATCCTGTGCATTTCCACCTGTGCCGACCCTCGCAGCAATTTTTTCACTGATACTGTTCACTTTAGAAGACGGACTGTAATCATTTACCCCATATAGAAATTGATGAAGTGCAGATACATTCGATGTCAGATCTTCCGGGATTACAATACTTCCAAGTCCTGATATCGTATCAGTCGATTTATCCTGTGGGAATCCCATATTACCGGATAATTGATACTCCGTATAAGCCTGGGCATAATAAAGGATATCAGAAAGTGTAAAATTGGTTGCAACCTGTGGAAATACCTTGTCGATGATCGCATTCAAAGTCATAAGATCCGCATTTTTTGCCTTTTCTACGATTTTTTCAATAACCAGACGCTGTCGCTCTGTTCTTGTAAAGTCACCACCGGCTGTCGACCGGATTCTTGCATAAGTCGTTGCCTGAACTCCGTCTAATAACTGAAGTCCTGCAGTTTCTACCCGGTGTGCCTCTTTTCCTGCAGAGTCTGCAGTTTCCTGAACAAACTTGTTGAGATACTGGATCTCTTCCTCTTTGATCTCGATCTCCACTCCGCCCAGCAGATCAATCGCATCTGCAATGGCACCGAAATCTACGGTCACATATTTCTGGATATCAAGATCTAGATTCAAATTCAGCATATTGACAGCCTGCGTTGGTCCTCCATAACTGTAAGCAGCATTACATTTCTGAAGAGTTCCGTCAGAAAGATCCAGCAGTGTATCCCGGTAAACTGATATCATCTTTACTTCCTTCGTCTCATTATTCAGACTGGCTACAATAATACAGTCCGTGCGGTTTCCCTTTCCAAGATTTCCATCACGGGAATCCACACCAAAGAGGGCGATATTGGTATAACCTTTTCCCAGATTGATCTCCCCGTTCTTCTCCTGAACTTCCTCATTGATAATCAGATCCTTTGCCTCAATATCCTGCGTCTGGATCTTTCCCCACTTTGCTGCGACATAAATTGCTGCCGCAGAAAAAGTACAGATCAGCACCCCTACGGTGCAGAGCAGGACCCGCTGCCACATTTTCAACTTCATAAACCAGTTCTTATTTTTTTCTTTCGCTGCCGCTGCACGCCTTCTACCGCGTCTTCTCACTTCTCTGCCCATAAGAAGCACCTCTCTTTATTCCTCTTTAGTTGATCTCTGAAATAAACTGATCTAATGACTGACTTCCTAACATTCGTACTCTCGTCAGAGCATAGGGATCATCTCCCGGATAACATTTGCCCGGTTCTGTCGTAACTGCACATAAAAATCCAGCCTCTTCCACCGTCTGTTCACACTCTGCCGTATAATCCCCGAACGGATATGCAAGTGCATCTCCATTTCCACAATACTCAATGGATTTCTTCAGATCTGCCAGGGCTTCTTCTTTCGATAAAGCCGGGAAAATACCTCCGTGTCCGTAAGTTCCACCACCACGGTGCATATTATCTGTATGCGACTCCAGTGTCAGATACTGATTATTTCGGTAAGGATCCAACATGCTTTTATCATTATAATAACTGGTGATCACGAAAGAAGTTGCAGGTGTCTGATACTTTTCAAATAAAGGGATTGCCAGTTCTATATACAGCGGACCATCATCAAAAGAAAGTACAATGCTTTTATCCGGAAGGATTCTCTCTCCGTCCAGATATTCCCTCACTTCTTTCCAGGTCGGAAAATAATAGTCATTCTCATGCAGATATTTCAATTCTTCTTCCAGTGTTCCCACTTCTATATAATTGGAGTTCAGATTCTCCGGGACACTGTTAGCATCATATACATAATGATACATACAAATCGGAAGACCTTTTGCTCCATATTCTTTATTCGGAGTCACCGTAACGGTTCTCTGTGCTGAGATTTCTTTTCCTTTGGGATCGGTGGCTTTATAAACCAACTGGTGTTCTCCTGCCGTATTCAGATCATATTCCTCCAGACTGACGCTGATATCTGTTCTATTCCCCTGCCGGTCTTTCACAACTGCACCGGCATCCTCATACGGATCTCCAAGCCTGACAGTCACTTCACTGTCACCCTGAAGTTCTATCGTATAATCGGATGTCCCGCTCTGAGCATCTTTCTTTTTTGTATCCTTTGATCCCCCCTTATTTTCAGATGTCGGGGGACTTCCCGCAGTATGACTTCTTTTCCACAGAAAAATTCCTGCCATCCCCGCTGCCAGGATCAGTACCACAACAATTCCAAAAAACCTTCTTCTCCGCCGAAGTCTTCTGGATCTTCTTCGATGTCTCTGCCTTCTGCCTGAAGTCTGCATATGCGGCTGTCTACTTACCGGTTCCCGTCTGCTTCTTCGCAGTGCTTCATTTCTTCTATGATTGCTTTTGCCTTTTCTTCCCATGTATTCTCCAATGCTTCCCTGTCTAACAGTTCTATATACGCTTTATCTGACCTTTTTCCCAATGCCTCATCCAGTTTTGCTTCAAATTCCTTATGGTCATGCCCGATCAGGACTGACTGATACTTTCTGCACTCATCCATGTCAGTCGTGACGATCGGCTTATTCAATGCCATATATTCAAACAATTTGACCGGAGAGGTTGCTTTTGTGATCTCATTGATCAAAAACGGGATGGTCAGTACATCCATCTTTGCAGCATAATTCTGCAATACATGATAATCCCTTGAACCCAGGAAATGGACATTCTCCTGTCTGTCAAGCCCCGCCTTTTCATAAGAATCATCATATTTAATTCCAAACAGTACGATCTGATACTTTCCCGTCTCTGCAAGTTCTTTAACAAGCTGATAATCAAACCACTTTGCCAATGCCCCGTAATATCCGATCATCGGCTGTCCCTTTTCAAGAATCTCTGCAAATTCTTTTTCAAACTTAAAGTCCGGATCAATTTCATTATGGAAATGGTTATAATCCACACCGTTACAAGAAAACACCAGATGAGAATCCCCTCTTTTTGACAGGACATCCCTTTGCAGTGCATCTGCTGTTACAACCACGATCGAGTCTTTCTCCTTCATGGTCTTCTCGTACTTTTCCCTGACATTGACCGGCAATTCATCCGTTCCGGCAAGGTGAGGATTCAGATCATCAATATATTCATATACAACCTTATATCCACGTCGCTCATACTCCTCGATCTGCCCTTTGGTCAGTGTCCAGTCTGTTGAATAGAACTGAACATATCTTGGTTTTTCCTGCTGCTCAATGGCTTCAAAAATATAGTTAGCAAATGCCTTATTCATAAAATTGACAAGGTAAAGATTTTCTGACTGTCTTTTGATCCTTTTTACATCATCTGTAAATCTTGTCACTTCATACAGCACCAGGGTTCTCTGCTTTGCAAAGTTAGTAAAAATATGCTGCGGTCTCTGATACAGAGGCACATCCCATCCAAAAGAACTTCTCCATACCACAATGCGGTCGTAGTCTTCTCTCTCCAGCATCCGCTTCAATCGCTTTCGGATCTCCTTTTTATTCAATGCCACATAGATTTTCTCTTTCATCGAAATCCGCACAATATAATTGGAATAAATATATCCGGTCATTTTTTTTATTGTTCCGGTCAGTCCATATTTTTTTACAAGATTTTTCACTTTGCTCAGCTTATCTTTCATTTTTCAGCTCCTTTTTCACACTGTCCGGCATTCCGCCTTCTTTAATAAAATCCTTCAGCTCTGCCGCTTTTGCTTTCCAGTCGTTCGCTCTGGCACACTCCATCAACCTGCTTTGGAACTCTTCTGACTTTCCTTTTTCTGCCAGCTTAAGAACATCCTCCACAAAATCTTCTTTTGTATCAGCGATCTTTACCAGTTCATACTTTTTGCACTCCGGCAGTGATGTTGCAACAACCGGTTTTCCCATAGCCATATACTCAAATAACTTCACCGGAGAGGTAGATTCCGTAATATCATTCACAACAAACGGGATCATACATACATCAAAAAAATGTGCATAACCGGCAAGTTCTTCATATGGTCTCTTTCCGAGAAATCTGACATTTTTATATTCTAAAATGCCACTTTCCTGCAGACTTGCATCATGCTCGATCCCGATCAGGATGATCTGTATCTCCGGATGGTCTGCCAGTGCCTTCAGCAGATCATAGTCCACCCAGCTTGCCATTGCCCCGTAATAACCTGCTTTCACAGAATCCGGCCTGAGCCAGGACAGGTACTCTTTCTCTCCTGTCTTCTGATCCGGTGGAAATTTTTCACACTCTGCACCATTCGAGATCAATGCAGCCTTCGCAGCCGGATTAATCTTCCTGACATTTTCATATAAGCGGGTTGCCGTTGCAATAACATAAGTCGCAGGATCTTTTATAAGAGACTCATGTCTTTCAAGGATCATATCCAGTCTGCCCGGTGCGATCAGGTCAGGATTTATATCATCCACATACTCATATAAAATTTTGAATCCTTCTTGCTGATACTGACGAATCCGGCTCATTGGAACTGTATCGGTAGAATAGACCATCAGATACCTGTCCGCCCTTTTCTGACGTAACTGTCTGAGAATCTCATTCCTGTAATAATACAGATCCAGTACAAAACAATTTCCGGCTACCCGGGTGATCCTGGATGGATTTTTATAGTCCACATCATAATAAGAATTGTATAAGACCAGCGTTCTCTCATCTGCCAGCTTTTTTGTCAGATGCTGGGGACGCTGAAGCATGATATTGTAAAACCCAAAATGGTTCTCAAAAATAATTACTGTATCAAATTCCCGGCTCAGTAATTTATCTATCGCATTCTTTCTTTTCCCACGAAGATTTTTTACGTCCCACTTCTCCTGCTTTTTCATCTTGACAGAAATCATGCGCACACTCTGCCTGATACCTTTTTCTTTAATTTTTCCGATCAGTTCACTCATGGCTTTCCTTTCTCAGAACAAACAAAAATTTTATATTATTATTCCAGAACCGTTTCAGCCGCTTTGGTTCTGTTACGATCCTGTATAACCATTCCAGATTACATTTTACGAAGAATTGCGGAGCTCTCTTTTTCATTCCACTCAGTACATCAAAACTTCCGCCGACGCCGATCAGTACGCCTTTTTTAAAAGACGCCATATGCCTGCGGATCAGGAGTTCCTGCATTGGGGCTCCCAGTGCAATCAGTGAAATATCCGGCTCTTTTTCTGCGATCCGTTCAAGAACCGCATCCTTATCTTTCACATATCCATTTTCATATCCGCATAAATAAATCCCCGGATATTCTCTTTCGATCTTTTTAGCCAGCGTCTCTACCACCTCAGGCTTTGCTCCAAAAAGGAACAGGCTTTTTCGGTTTTTATCTGCCCATTCAAAAAGATCACTGCAGATTTCAACACCCGGAATCCTTTCCTTTATATGAAATCCCAGCTTTTTCCC
>ERZ773228.1450-NODE-1450-length-24713-cov-11.439533_pt1 | contig 24713 bp, 22 predicted proteins | sample MGYA00580524_ERZ773228 | MGnify/ENA primary metagenome ERZ773228 (study PRJEB29015, sample SAMEA2737768) | human gut metagenome | biome: human gut; feature: human-associated habitat; material: faeces | place: China | collected 2012 ... | reverse complement strand
CCTGCGATCCCCCGGCACCCTTCAAGGGCCTGCCCATCACCCTGATCGCAGCAGCCATCACCAGCCTGTCCTTTATGGGCTTCGGCGGTCTCGTCGAAAACCTGTTCAACGTGACGCTGTAAGGGAGGAACAGGATTATGAATATTGTATCTGCTGTGATCCTCTGTACCATCGTGGGCGCGATCGGTGCCGTTGTTCTGGTGCTGGCCGCAAAGTTCATGGCGGTTGAGGAAGACCCCCGTATTGAAGAAGTTTCTGCCTGCCTGGCCGGTGCAAACTGCGGCGGCTGCGGCTACGCCGGCTGTGCCGACTACGCAAAGGCCGTTGTTATGGACGGCGTTCCCTGCGACAAGTGCGCCCCCGGCGGCCCCAAGGCTGCTGCCGCCATTGCTAAGATCATGGGCGGCGAGGCAAGCGCTGTGGAGAAGAAGGCTGTGGTCCAGTGCCAGGGCAACTCCGAGCACTGCAAGCCCAGCTACGAGTACAAGGGCATCCAGACCTGCGCCGCTGCTGCCACCCTGTACGGCGGCCCCAAGACCTGTACCTTTGCCTGCATCGGCCTGGGCGACTGCACCAAGGTGTGTAAGTTCGATGCCATCCACATTGTGGACGGTGTGGCCAAGGTGGACAAGGACAAGTGCACCGGCTGTGGTGCCTGCGCCAATATCTGCCCCAAGCACGTCATTATGATCGACGCAGGCGGCCCCCGCAAGCCCGTGGTCATGTGCTCCAATCAGGATAAGGGTGCTGTGGCAAACAAGCTGTGCACCACCTCCTGCATTGCCTGCGGCATGTGCGAGCGCACCTGTAAGTTCGATGCCATCCACGTTGTGGACGGCGTGGCCCGTGTGGACTACGACAAGTGCAAGGGCTGCGGCATGTGCGCCCAGAAGTGCCCCAAGCACATCATCCTCTTCCCGCTGAAGGACGATCCGAATCCCCCCAAGCCCGTGGTGAAGCAGGCTCCGAAGCCCGCTGCCGCTCCTGCCGCTCCGGCAGAGCCCGCCGCAAAGGCTGAGGAAGTAAAGGCTCCCGAGGCCCCCAAGGCTGAATAAGCGGAACCCATTGTAATAGGACAAAGCGCCCCCATTGCTCCTTTGAGTGATGGGGGCGCTTTTTGGTGGGGGGAAGCCCCGGGAGCGGCTGCTGGGGGCTGAACCTCTCCGTCAAAGCCTGACGGCTTTGCCACCTCCCCTAGTAGGGGAGGCCTTGGCATGAGATTCATTTTTCGATCTGATCGCTGGCGCTCCAAGAGCATCATCTGCCGCAAGGCAGAAATAACGTTGCGTCAGCAGGGCAAACAGGAGCGAAACGCCAGACCCCGAAAACGCGACGGTCTGCCAAGGGCTCCCCTACTAGGGGAGCTGTCACGGCGAAGCCCGTGACTGAGAGGTTTAACCCCAGCTGTCGAGCTTTGCGAGACTGAGAGGGCTCCGAAAACTTTTTTCAAAAAATCTTGAAAAAAAGTGAAAGGAATCTGAGTTTCATGTATTATAGAGAGTGAAACTGCGAATGTATAACACAAAACCGCGTGATATATCAATGCGGCGGGCGGTGCGGATAAGTTAGACTGCGCTACTCCCCGCAATATATTACGGCGGTTCATAACTTGCTGTATATCGCAGAATATTTTGTCTGAAAAGGGGAAGGGAAAATAAAATTTCACTATTGAAAATACTGGATATACATGCTATAATTACGATAATGGGTTTGTCTGGTAAAAATAACCTGCCAGGGGAAAGAACGACAAAAGTCGGATATCTTTTCCTCCGGTTTTGCCAAAAATACTATGATGCAGGGAGGGCTCCACTGTGCGGAAAAATCATCACGGAAAAAAAGATAGGCTGGTGAAGCGTGTTTTTGCGCTTTGTCTGGCGCTTGCGGTCATCTGCACCTGCCTTGTGCCGGTGTTTGCAACCGAGTACAAGGATGTTGTCGATTCCGGTGAGGAGGAAATTGCCGGTTTCGGCGACGATTTCCCTGCCGTGGACGACGGCGAGCCGCGCGAAGTATACGATGAAGGCGAAGCTGCCGGTTTCGGCGGGGACGAAGCCACCCGGCCTGTGGAAGGCGGCGAGGACAACCTCGACGGCGGCCCCAACGTTAAGGAAACGGAGTGGGGCACCGTCATTGAATACGGCCCCAGCTCCAGCACCGGTACCGACCTCGACCCCGTGACCCAGTGGTCCGGCGAGGACGACGTGGTGGAAAAGCCTGATGACAAAGTGGTCGTTTCCGGCGACGAGATCAAAAAGCTGCAGGACATGGTGGTCTACCGCTTCTGGCTGAAGGAGCTGAACGCCCTTGACCTGCAGGACATTACCGCTCAGGCACAGATCAACAATATGACGGAGAGCGAGTATCTGGCCCGGAACGGTGAGGTTCTGTGGAACCTGTACTTCATTCAGGCTGTGCCCCGGGCAGAGACCATTGCGGATTACAGCAGCTACATCGAGAACCCCTCCTCCAACCGGGACCCCAAGGGCGAACTGCGGCAGTTTGACTACTGGTACACGCTGGACGAGTTTGGCAACCGGGTGCGCCTGAACCTCACCGACCCCACCAGCAACATTCTGGACGACAAGACCACCACCGTGAACGTCTACGCCGCATGGAAGGACGGTACCGTTGGCTCCGATGAGGAAAAGCCCGTGGATCACGAGGATCTGGTGGACAAGAACCCCGTGCCTGTGGATCTGACTGCCAAAGCCTCTGCTTCCTACGAGGACGAGGAAGGCAACCTGAAAACCACAACCCTGCCGGTGGAGGTGAAAAACCTGCCTTCTGCCGCCCATAGCCTCAGCGTCATCCACATGGGTGATGATGATATGGAGAGCTTCTATGAGAGCCACGAGGACAGCTTTGGGGAAATGATGCCCATTCTGGGCCTGAAGATCTCCCCCAAGAACGCCAAGGGCGAAAAGGTGCAGCCTGCCAAGGGCCAGAAGGCTGTCGTCACCATCTCCGGTCTGGACAAACTGCCGGCAATGGAAGGTGCAACTGCCGACACGCTGAAAGTGCTCCACGAGACCTCTGATGGCAGTGTGGAAAAACTGGATGTCCTTACCTATACCAACGGCACCCTGACCTTTGAGAACTCCAGCTTCAGCCCCTTTGTGCTTGTGCGGACGGATGGGTATGCAGTTGATACACTGGATATCAATAGCATCACAAAAGTTTCTATCAAGGACGATATTGCAAACAGTGGCCACTACATCCTGCAAATCACTGCGGACGGCAAGGATTATGAAGGCGAGAAAGCAGGAAAGCTGCTAAAAGACAATGGCTTTACTGTGACCTGGAAGAAAGATGGTACTGTTGTTGACCGCATTGAGAAGACAAATGGTGTTTATAGCCGTGAAGAAAATGGCGGCTGGGTTGATGTTGTCTACACGGATGGCGCTAATTTGACTTATACTGTGACCATTGCTAAAGACACTCAAAGCCTAAATGATAGTTTGACGGTTAATTATAACGATGAGCTGAAAAACGGTGGCTTTGAAGATGAGCACAGTAATGGTACAGATCAGATCAACGCTGATGCGGCTCCTAATCTGGTGTGGAAGACAACTGCAATGACTGGTGGTCAGTACAAAATCGAAATTGGCAATACCAGTACGTATGACACGAAAGAGCACTATGAGCTACAAGCAAATGGCGATAAATGGGACAAAGTAAAGTTGTCTAATACGGCAAAGGCGTACGGTTGTGCAAGTGCAAATAATGGTGACCAGTTTGCAGAGCTAAATGCTGAAGGTGCAGGTGCTCTATATCAGGATGTATTGACAAAGCCGGGCCAACCAATGAATTGGCGTTTCTTCCATAGAGCGCGCACACGTAAAGGTCACGACAGCCAGTCAGATAATGTTATTCAGAGTGGAACTGACACAATGGCCATGGTGATTGCACCACTTGAACTTGTGAAAGATGTTACTACACAGGATCAGTTGGAAGCCCTGCTTGCTAAGTGTCCAGATATAGGCGAAAATTCCATTATAGAGAATAATAAAAAATACACAGTTTATGTATACAAGGCAACGGCTGCGATCAATGACCTATCTGGTACCAGAAAACAGGGTCGGTTCGATTTGATAGGTAAGTATGCTAAATATTCCACTTCTAGCTGGACGGAGAGTAGCGGAACCTATAAGATTCCGGATGGCCAATATTTGACCCGATTCTTCTTTGCGGCAATTTCTACTGCTTCTGGAAATTCGGAAAAGGCCAAGACTATGGGTAACTTGCTGGATGATGTCTGGTTTAGCCAGAACGTTGCACCGCCAACTCCCGGCACAGGCCGTGTTACTGTTACTAAGAAGTTCTATGGTTTGACAGAAGATGAGGCCAAAACGGTTGTTAAGAATACTGGATTCATTTCCTATGGACAGGGTACAGCTGGTAAGGCGCTGACAGCGGTTGATTTTAGTAGCGATAATTTTGAAAGAGGTACGGATGATAACGGCGCATCGTATATTTCGGTGAGCTATGTGTTTGATGTGTCTGATGTCGCTCCAAACACAAATTACACATACTATTTTGAAGAAGAGGATTCTAAGGCGCAGGTTAATGGATATCATCTAAAACAAACGTTTGTGGACGATGAGATAGGTACGTCTGGTAGTGTGACCGTGAATAAGGAAAACAGTAACCGGTCTATAACCTTCTCGAACTTCTACGAAAAGAAAACCGCTGATGTTACCATTACCAAGCAGGTCACCGGCCTGATGGGCGATACCCACAAAGACTTTGCTTTCAGAATTACCGGACTGGAAGGAAAGGGCGTGACGCTTGAGAATGGCAATTTGTCCAACTTCACCCTGACGCACAACGGTAGCGTTACTCTGAAAAATGTGCCCATGGATATCGTATTTGCTGTGGTGGAGACGCTGGGCGTAGACAGTGGGTATGAGACCAAGGCCACCGGCCATAATACCGCTGTTACCGATGCAGACCGTACCTTCTACTATAAGTTAGTGCTGAAGGATGGCCAACAGGTGTTAATGGCCTGTGATGCAGATGGTAGCAATGCAACTGAACAGAATGAGCTGGCAATTACTGTGAACAATCACTGCACCCTCAAGCCCGACACTGGTGTTCTCCTCGACACCCTGCCTTACATCGTCATCCTTGCTGTGGTGGCTGGCGGCGTTGCCCTGTTGATGCTGCGCAAGCGCCGTAAGGAAGATGACTAAAGGGGGCTGACCGCATGGCGAAGAAGAAAGCGCCCCAGCGGCTGGCCGGTGCAGAGGAAAGCTGTATCAGCCCGGAGCAGGAAGCAATCATCCAGTGGTTCCGGACGGTGAAATTCCGCAAGAACCTGCTGGGCGGCGTGGACGAAGCGGCAATGTGGAAGAAGCTGGAAGAGCTTTACGCCCTGTACGAAGCCGCCATCCGCGCCGAGCGCACCCGCTATAATGTGCTCTTGGAGCAGCAGACCGGAAGCCTGCCCTTGGATACTACCAAAGTTGACAGCTCTGACCCCCAAAAGGAGGCGCATTCCGATGCACCCGCTGGACAATGAAGCCCTGAAGCTGGGGGCAAAGGCGGTGCGCCGCCGCAGGCTGGACGCTGAGAACCGGCAGGATTTTATCAGCCTGCTGGGCCGCATTGTGGTGATCCTGCTGTGCGCCTGGGTGCTGTTCACGCAGGTGTTCCTGCTCACGCAGGCCAAGGGCAGCAGCATGTTCCCCGCGGTAAAGGATGGCGACCTGCTCATCTGCTACCGCCTGCAAAAAACCTACGCAAAAAACGACGTTGTGGTCTACACCCAGGACGGCAAGCTCCGGGTGGGCCGCATCCTTGGGCGCGAGGGCGACCTTGTGGCTCTGGACGACAGCGGCACCCTTGTGGTGAACGGCGCGGTGCAGAGCGGCGAGATCCTCTACCCCACCTACGCAAAAGACGCGCTGGAGTACCCCTACACGGTGCCGGAAAACTGCGTTTTTGTGCTGGGCGATTACCGCACACAATCCGAGGACAGCCGGGACTTTGGCCCGGTTCCGCTGGAGGATGTGCAAGCAAAAGTAATTACACTACTGCGGCGACGCAGTCTGTAATACCACGGAAGCCGGAAGAAGCTGCCGGCATCCTGCCTGTGAACCGCGGAGTTTGGGCCGCGGCACAGGAGTACGAACTATTTCTTACTAGGGAGGAATAACAATGAAACTGAAGAAATTCTTCGCGGGCGTTCTGGCTGCCGCCATGATGCTCACCGTCGGCGCAACCGCAGCGTTTGCGACGGAGCCGAGTAATAAGACCATCAGTGTTAAAGATAATGATGGTAATGCAAAAATGTTCCAGACGGGTGATGCAACCCTTACGTTGACCAAGAGCCTGGAAGTTAAGAACGGTACTGCTCCTAACGAGATGGAATTTACTTTTAGTGTTGCCGATTCTGGCAATACTGCTGTTGCTGGTGCAACAACTGCTGCTAAATTTGAAGCAGGACAGGATAAGGTCATTAAAGCATTTGTTGCGGGTAAAACCTATACTGCAGATTTTACTGTTGACATTGAGAAACTTCTGGGTGAGACCAAGAAGAAAACGGTTGGTGAGTATACCTATACTCTGAGTGAAGATACTGTGAAGTATCCTGGTGTCTCTGCAAATGATAGTGCCTTGACCATGAAAATCACAGTTGTAAATCAGCTGAATGACCAGAAGCAGCCCATTGCCAATAGCTATGGCTACTATGTTGCACTGTATCGTGATAACAAGAAGGTTGAAGCAAAGGATGCTTTCAAGAATAGCTATGATTCTAAGAGCCTGACCCTGAGCAAGACTGTCCATGGTGCACTTGCTGATCTGAACAAGGATTTTACCTTTACGATTAAATTTACCAAAGACACTGGCGTTGATGCCAATAATCTGTACATGGGACCGCAGGTTGGTACTCTTAGCACCAATGTTTCTATTAAATCCGAGGGTACTGCGACTACTCCGTTGGCTGCAAATACCTATCTGGAGCTGGATAAGTCCTATACTGTCTCTCTGCGTCATAACGGTTCTCTGGAACTTTCTAACCTGCCTGCTGGCATCAAGTACGAAGTTTTCGAAAATGGTTCTGAAGTAAGTGGTAGTGATGTTGTTCTGAATACTACTAATACCTCTGGTCAGAATGTTAAGTATGTCGTTACCGTTGAGGACGCAGATCAGAACGCTGTTACCTTTAGCGGTATTACTGTGTCTGGTCAGATTAACAAAGAGTCTCCTGCTAACGTGACCACCGCTTTCCACAATACCAATAATGCTGAGCCTGACATGGGCGTTGTGCTGGACAATGCACCTTACATTGCACTGCTGGCCATCGTTGCCATTGGTGGTGTGGCCCTGATGCTGAACAAGCGCCGCCGCGACGAGGAGTAATTGCTCGCGGTAGATTAAACCCCACCGTCGTCCCTTGCGGGATGCCACCGCCCCTAGTAGGGGCGGCCTTGGCAAAACCGTGAAGCTTTGCGCCATGCCAAGGGCCCCCCTATTAGCGGGGGCTGGCACGCGAAGCGTGACTGGGGGGTTATCTCAGCACAAACCTAACGAATAACCACTTATTTGAATTTGTTTAACCGGAGGTGGGCTGTATCAATTGGCAGAGAAAAGCGTTGAGGGCAGCCGACTTTCTGGTGAGCGCGGTGGTTGTGCTGTTCCTGGTGGTCGCCGGGGCGTATTCAGCCTATGCTCTGTGGGACAACTCGCAGGTGTACGCCGCCGCAGACAATGTTCAGGCAGAGCTTTTGCAGTTCAAGCCCAAGGCGGGCGCGGATAACGGCGCGAGCTTTGAGGAGCTGCTGGGCATCAACCAGGATGTCTGCGCGTGGGTCACACTGGACAACACCGCCATCGACTACCCTGTGGTACAGGGCGAGGATAACTTTACCTATGTGAACACCGATGTCTACGGTGATTTCTCGCTGGCAGGCAGCATCTTTCTGGATGTGAACTGCGACAAGAACTTCACCGACCCCTACTCTCTGCTGTATGGCCACCACATGGAAGAGAGCAAGATGTTCGGTGATCTGGATCTCTACAAGGACGCAGAGTTCTTTGCAGAGAACACCACCGGTGAGCTGATCCTGCCCGACCGCACCTATGATCTTAAAACCTTTGCATGTCTGCTGGTCCCTTCGTCTGAGAGCGCGATTTTCCAGCCCCAGCGCTGGGACAGCGACCTGCAGGGGTTGTACACCTTTGCGCAGGAGAACGCCCTGAACCTGAACACCGAAACGCTGGCCGCCATGAAAGCGGCAGGCGATGACGCTCAGGTGCTGGCGCTGTCCACCTGTTCAACGGAGTTTACCGATGCACGCACCATTCTTCTGGCGTGGATGATCCCGTCCGCGTCGGATTCATAAAGGAGAGGATGAAATGAGGTTCCGTAAAATCGCGGCAGCACTCCTGACGCTTGCGTTGGGGTTCTGCCTGTGTCAGCCGGCGGCATTTGCGGCCACCGCGGCTGACCAGCATACACAGCTGCAGGAGCTTCCGGTTTCCATTCAGTCCACGGGGGAAACACCTCTCCCAAAGGAAACACTGACTGTGGAACTTGAGGCTGTGGACAATGCACCCCTGCCCGAGGTGACCACTCTGGAGATCACCGACGGCGAGACCGGCAGCTTTGGCCCCATCAGTTACACCAAGCCCGGCTACTACGTTTACACCGTGCGCCAGCGCGCCGGTGTAAACACCCGCGGCACCTACGATGAAACCGTGTACTATCTGCGCGTTTCCGTGGTGTGGGACAACGACAAGCTGGTGGCCCGGATGGCCGTGCACACACAGGCCGACCTGATGGACGAAAAGGTGAGCAGCATCACCTTCAACAACAGCTACAAGGCCATCGAGACCCCGTACTACCCGGACCCGTATGACCCTGATCCTGTCACCCCGCCCACCCCTTCCACGCCGGAGAACCCAGCCCCGGCAGATGCCCGCCCGACCGTGACTGAAACCACCACCCCTAGTGCACCGGAGCCCACCGCCCCGGCCAGCGTGGTGGCGGATGCCCGCCCGGCCGAAGGCCCCAAACTGATCCAGACCGGCCAGCTGAACTGGCCTGTACCTGTTCTGACGGTAAGCGGTCTGGTGCTGGTGGCTGTGGGTGCCTACCTGATGGAGCGCAGTAAGAAACGTGAAAAGAATGCGTAAAGTATCCCCCGGGCTCGTCTGCATCGTGCTGGGTGTGGTGCTCCTGCTGGCGGCGGGCGGCCTGTACGCCTACAACCGCTACGAGGATGCCCACGCCGGTGCCGAGGCCCAGACCGTGGTGGCCGACCTTCAGCAGAAGGTGGAGACCCCGGAACCGGAGGCAGAGAGCGGCCCCCTGGACCCCGAGCTCCCGGTGGTGGAGGTCGATGGCAACGAATATGTGGGCGAGATCTCCATCCCCGCCATCGGCATTGACCTGCCGGTGATGAGCGAGTGGAGCTACCCCCGCCTGAAGATCGCCCCCTGCCGCCAGTTCGGCTCTTCCCGCACCGATGATCTGGTCATTGCGGCGCACAACTACGAGAGCCATTTCGGCAAGCTGACCTCCCTCACAGCGGGGGACAGCGTCACCTTCACCGATATGGACGGCATCGTGAATGAGTACGTCGTGAACAAGGTCGAAGTGCTTGACCCCCACAGTGTGGAGGAAGTGGAACACAGCGGCTACGCCCTGGTGCTGTACACCTGCACCTACGGCGGCAAGACCCGTGTCACCGTCTTCTGTGATCGTGCATCGTAAAAATCAAGGCTGAAAAACAAAAAGAAGCCCCGACATTCGTCGGGGCTTCTTTTTTACTATGTGGGAACTCCCTCCGTCATTGCTGACGCAATGCCACCTCCCTCTCAGAGGGAGGCTTTTCGCTGCCGTAAGGCTCCCTCCTAGAGGGAGCTGTCGCCGGAGGCGACTGAGGGAGTTACTGTTTTTTCCACCGCCGCATCACGCCCATGCCCAACGCATAGGGGCCGGTGTGCACGGCAATGGTGCAGCCGATCTGCAGCAGGATCACGTTGCACTCGCAGGTGGGGTACTTGGCGCGCAGGGCGGCGCGGGTCTGCATCCAGAGCCGCTTGCCCTCGTCGGCATCGTAGCCGTAGCCCACCGTGATGCAGTAGTCGTCGGGCGTGCCGTTGTGCTCGGCCAGATAGGTCATCAGCAGGTCGAGGGCCTTCTCAAAGCTCTTCTGGCGGCCGCGGGCCACGCCGGCGGAGAAGATCTCGCCCTCCTTGAACAGGATCATGGGCTTGATGCCCAGAATGTTGGCGGCACGGCCCGTGACTTTGCCGATGCGCCCGCCCTTGATGAGGTAGTCCAGATTACCCACCGTGAAGAAGATCTGGTTGGTGATCTTTTCCGCTTCCAGCCAGGTCACGGCTTCGTCCAGCGTACAGCCTGCATCCCGCATGGCCACCGCGTTTTCCACCACGATGGATTCGGTCACGGTGGCGGCGGTACTGTCAATGACCTCGATCTTAGCATCGGGGAAATCCTCCAGCACCAGCTCCCGGGCGTTGCGGGCACTGCCTACGCAGCCGCTCATCTTGCTGGTAAAGCAGATGCAGAGCACCGGGCGGCCCGCCTCGGCATGGGCCCGGAAGACGGTCTCAAAATCCTCCAGAGAAGGCAGGCTGGTCTTGGGGTAGGCCGCGGGGTTATCTACCATGAACTGGTAGAAATCCCGCACGGCGATCTCCTTGCCTTCCTTGCGGTAGTGCTCACCGTCCAGCGAGACATAGAAGGGGATGATCTCAATATTCAGTGTTGCGGCCGTCTCAGGGGTCAGGTCACAGGCGCTGTCCGTGATGATATCAAACATAGTCACGCTTCCTTTTCAATGCGGCGGGTTCTGTGGCGCGGATCAGACGTTGTGATGGATGTAGGCCTCACGCTCGGCACCCACGGAGATGTAGGTGATCTTGCAGCCAATAGCCTTTTCCAGATACTCAACGTAATCGCGGGCTTCCTGGGGCAGATCCTCCCACTTGCGGGCAGCAGTGATATCGCAGTGCCAGCCGGGCAGATACTCCACCACGGGCTGTGCGGTGTCCAGAGCCATGCCCATGGGGAAGCGCTTGGTGATGGTGCCGTCGGTCAGCTTGTAGCCGGTGACCATGGGGATCTTCTCCATGTAGTCCAGCACGTCCAGCAGGGTCAGGGCAACCTCATCGCAGCCCTGGCAGAACACGCCGTAGTGGCTTGCCACCAGGTCGATGGGGCCAACGCGGCGGGGACGGCCGGTGGCTGCACCGTACTCGTGGCCAGCCTCACGCAGGGCGTGCTTCTCTTCCTCGGTCATGGCCAGCTCAGTGACAAAGGGGCCGTCGCCCACGCAGGAGGAGTAAGCCTTCATCACGCCGATGCTGTTGGTCAGCTTATGGCCCGGGATGCCTGCGCCGATGGGGGCGTAAGCGCCGATGACGTTGGAGGAGGTGGTGTAGGGGTAGATACCGAAGTCGATGTCGCGCAGAGCGCCCAGCTGGGCCTCGAACAGCACCTTCTTGCCGGCGGCATCAGCGTCAGCCAGATACTGGCCCACGTCGCAGATGTAATCCTTGAAGATGGCGGCATACTTCTCCAGCCATGCCCACATCTCGTCCACGCTGATGGGGGCGGAGTGGTAGCTGCCCTCCATCACCAGGTTCTTGGAATCCACCATGGTCACCAGGCGCTTCTTCACGCTGTCGTCCAGGTGGAGCAGGTCGCCCATGCGCAGGGTCTTCTTCATGTACTTGTCACCGTAAGTGTAGGCGATGCCGCGCTTGGTGGAGCCGAACTGTGCGCCGGTCTTGGCCAGGCGGGCCTCTTCCAGGCCGTCCTGATCGACATGGTAGGGCATGGTGATGGTGGCCCGGTCGGAGATCTTCAGGTTATCGGGGGTGATGGAAATGCCCTGCTCCCGCAGCTTGTTGATCTCGCCGTCCAGATGGTGCGGGTCGATGACCATACCGTTGCCCATCACGCAGACAACGTTGGGGCGCAGGATGCCGGAGGGCAGCAGGTTCAGCACGAACTTGCCGCGCTCGTTCTTCACGGTGTGGCCTGCGTTGTTGCCGCCCTGATACCGTGCAACGATGTCATACTCCTGGCTGATCAGGTCGACCATGCGGCCCTTGCCCTCATCGCCCCAGTTGATACCCGTAATTGCAGTAAGCATAATAAATGACCTCTTTATCCTTTTTTCAAAAGACAGCCTTTTCCGTGCACCTTGCCCGGGATACGCTACCTTGGGTAAAACGCACCGGTTTGCTGCCCTTGCGGCACGCACCAATGCTATTATAGTATAGCACAGTCTGCCGCGCAAAAAAAGGGGGAATGCACCTTTTTGCGGCGTATTCCCCCTTTAAAATCACGTTCTCAGCTGCGCTCCCCGGTCAGGTCGGTGCGGCGGGTCACCTTGTGGATGGTGCCGTCCGGTTCCTGAATGGACGTGCGCTCCAGCTGGCTGCGCAGGCTGGCCTTGATGTCGGCCAGATACTCCTGCCGCAGTGCCTGCTGCTCGGCTTTTTCGGCCTCGGTCAGGCCGGCGGTCTTGCTCTTTTTGGCCAGCGCATTGATGCGGGCGATCTTTTCTTCCGTCATAAGGGGAACCTCCTGTATTTCATCGTAAAATATGCTATAATGTAGGCAAGACCATTATAGCAAAGGATGATACCAATGGCAACACAACGCAACTATGCCCAGCAGATGGACGCCGTGCTGGCGGGCCTTGGCGGTACCCGCCCGCGCCTTTTGCTCCACGCCTGCTGCGGCCCCTGTTCCAGTGCCGTGCTGGAACAGCTGTGCCGGTATTTTGAAATCACGGTGCTGTACTATAACCCCAACACATGGCCGGCGGCAGAGTACTACCGCCGGGGCGAGGAGCTGCAGAAGTTCGTGGCAGCCGCCCACCCGCTGGGGGTGACCGTGGTGGAGGACACTTACGACCCGCAGCAGTTCTACACCGCCGTAGCCGGGCTGGAAAAAGAGCCGGAGCGCGGCAGCCGCTGCACCGTCTGCTACCGGCTGCGGATGCGCCGCGCGGCGCAGTACGCCCGGGACAACGGCTTTGACTGGTTCACCACCACCCTGTCCATCAGCCCCCACAAGGACGCTGCCCGCATCAACGCCATCGGGCAGGAATTGGAGGCAGAGTTCGGGGTAAAGCATCTGCCCTCGGACTTCAAAAAGCACAACGGCTATCTGCGCAGCCTGCAGCTTTCGGAGCAGTACGGCCTGTACCGGCAGGACTACTGCGGCTGCGAGTTCAGCGCAAAAGCAAGAGGCATTGAGGGATAACGCAAAATGATTTAAAATGCGCTGCGCGTTCGCTTTGCGCATCATCAGCGGAATCATTATTTATAATTTCGGGGTTCAGGAAAGTCTGCGGACTTTCCTGAACCCCATTTTCACAGAAAGGGTTATAGGGAGGCGGCGCATCATTCCTCCGGCAGTTTTGCCACCAGCAAGGTAAAGACCACCAGTCCCACGCAGGGCACGATGTTGGAGGCCATACCGGCGGCAAGTCCCGCGCGCTCCGCCACGATGCCGATGACCCACGGCATCAGGATGGCACCGCTGGAGGCCACCGGCAGCATGATGCCCATGCTGGTCACGCTGGTCATGCGGCCCGCGCTGGCCACGGCGGTGGGGTTCAGCCCGGACATGGAGATGGCAAAGGCAAACAGCAGCGCAATGGCTGCGCCCTGCGTGTGCGCCATGACCAGCAGCACATAGAACACGGTGCACAGCACGCTCATGCCCACCATGGCCTTGCGGGGATTTTTTAAGGGGAACACAAAGGCGATGAGCAACCGTCCCACCAGCGTAGCGCCCCACATCACGGTGACGGTGTAGGCCGCCATCGTGCCCGCAATGATGCCGCTGCCCTTGAAGTAGGTCACCATCCAGCCGTTGACGCTCTGCTCGGCGGCGTTCTGGAAGAACAGCAGCCCGGTCAGCAGCCAGAAGCGGGCAGAGCGCAGAAAGCTCCAGTCGATGGCTTCCTTCTCGGCGCTGCTTTTACTCTTGCCGCCGCGCAGCGGGGTAAAGACGTACACCAGCCAGAGCACAAGGCCCACGGCTGCCAGCAGAAAGACCGCCAGCTCGGTGCTTACCCGGGCTGCCGCCGCAATGAGGAAGGGGCACAGCAGTGCGCCGCAGGCGTAGCAGCTGTGCATCAGGTTCATGCCCCGGGTGCGGTCGGCGGAGTGATCGCTGACCAGAATGGTACAGGTATTGATGACGCTGCCCTTGGCGATGCCCACCACAAAAAAGGCTACTGCCAGCAGCGCCACTGCGCCGGTCAGCCCCATGACGGCGTAGCCCGCCGCATAGCCGATGGTCAGCAGCAGCACACTGCGCTTCATGCCCAGCGCACTGGGCAGCATGCCCATCAGCAGCCCCGCCAGCAGGTTGCCGATGCTCATCAGGGAGAGCAGCGTACCGGTCATGCCGTAGGCAAAGCCATAGCGCTCCTGCAGCAGACTGACCACCACACCCGCGCTGATGGCGCAGATGCCGCTGAAGAAAAAGGTCGCAAAGCCCGCATTGCGCAGGCGCGTGTTCTGTTGTTCCATGGTGTTCCTCTCCTTGCGGAAATATCCTTTCTCTATTTAACCATTTTTTCGCATCTTTGCAACCGGATTTTCTTACAAAAAGCAGCAAAAAAACTGCCGCACAAAACGTGCAGCAGTTTTTTCTTTTATAATAAGTATTTCTCAGTCCAGATCTTCGGCTTCCAGCACCGCAACGCCTTCGTTTTCAAAGGTCTTGCGGAGGATATCAGCCAGACCCGGGTTGGGTGCCTTGTTGTGGATGCACAGGATGATCTTTCCGTTCAGGCTGGCAGCCTCCACACCCACGGATGCACCGTCCGGCGGTACCCAGACGCCAAAATCCGTGGTGTACTGTGCCAACTCCGGGGTGGCAGGCATGAGCGGATTGCCCAGATAGCTGAGCCAGAAATCCGAAATGGTGCCGCCGATGTACTCGCCCATCTGGAACACCCGCTGCTTGATGCGCAGGGGTGCCTTTTGCTGGTCCACCTTGTACACCCAGCCCATCTGCTCGGTCATGCGGCGGCGCTTGGACTGCGGCTGCAGATCCCGCTTGATATCTGCATCAATATCTCCCACAAAATCTGCAAGGCGGGTCTGGGCTTGCAGCTGAACCGTATGCCCGAAACTGCATACGCAGTTGTACAGCGCGTTCGGCACACCGGCCACATCGCGGGTATCGGAGGAGTAGGAATACTGGATCTTCTCCTTGCCCAGATACTCCCGCATGGCCATACACAGCAGACCCATCAGAGCGCTTACCGGCTTTGCGTTGTTCGCCAGCGCTTTTTCCACAAGGCTCTGCTTGCTCAGGCACACCCGGGTGCGGCGCAGCGCACCCTCGTAGGTCTGCACCACGTCCCGCTGGATGACATCGCTCCCGTACTCCACAGGCGGGTACTCTGCCAGCATGGCCTCCATATCATAGGGCGGGTCGCACACGATCTGCAGCACCGCAAAGGCCGTGCCGTAACGCAGGTTGCAGTACTGCTCCAGAATGCTGGTGAGCAGGGGCGATACCCCGTGGCCGTCCAGCAGGAAGTGATGCCAGTCAAAGTAGACGGTATCCCCTTCGCAGCTGACGCAGAACAGGTAGCCGTTCGTCTGTTCCGGGATATTGCGCATGGTGCTGCCGGGGTACACAAGGCAGGGCTCCGTATTGGGCTCCAGCCACATCTCCCGCTTTTCCTGCACCAGACGCTGGGTATAATAGGGCGCACTTGCCAAGGCCGCTGTCAGTGCCCGCTGCAAAAGGGTGATATCCACCGCATCCCGCAGCGAGAACTGGTACCGGCACTGGATCTTTTCCCGACGGAAAAAGTACATGATTCCCTGAAAGTTATATTCCGTCGAGCGCTGTTGTGTTTCCATTGGTTTTTACCCCACGTTTGCTGCCAGATAATCCACCAGATCACCCATGGTGACAAAGTTGCGCAGCTCCTTTTCCGGGATGCGCAGGCCAAAGGTCTCTTCAAGATCTGCCACAATGGTCAGGATCTCCATAGAGGACAGATCCAGATCGTCCATCAGGACGCTGCTTTCGGTCACATCCTCCGGCGATACCTCTGCGACATCCTCCAGAATAGCCGTGATCTGAGAAATGATTTCTGCACGTTCCATCGTATTATGCTTCCTTTCTGTTGCGTTTTACTTGCGCACCAGCTTGCCTGCGCCGTTGCGGGGCAGCGGCGTTTCGCTGAATTCCACCACGCCAATGCGCTTGTACAGCGGGACGGTGCGGTTCATCTGGGCAATAAAGTCCCGCACCGTCTGCTGGTGCTCCTTTTCACAGTATACCACAACACCTATCTTTTTGCCCAGTTCTTTTACGATACATTCCTGTACGGCAGGACATTTTTCTAACATGCCCTCCAGCTCTTCGGGGCTGACGTTCTCGCCGCTGTCCAGAATGATCAGGTTCTTCTTGCGGCCGGTAATGTAGTAGTAGCCGTCCTCGTCCACCCGGGCAAGGTCGCCGGTGTGGAACCAGCCGTCCTTGTCGATGACCGCAGCGGTGGCCTCGGGGTCCTTGTAGTAGCCCAGCATGATGCTGTCGCCCCGGATGCACAGCTCTCCGTCCGGCTCGAGCTTGTAGTCCAGATAATCGTTGCCCTGTCCCACAGCGCCGATGTGCTTTGCATCCTGCGCGTAGTTGATGATGCCATCGCCGCAGGTCTCGGTAGCGCCGTAGGTCTGCACCACGAACATCCCGTTGGTGGCCATATCCAGCATCACCTGCGGGTCAAACATCGCAGAGGAGCAGATGGGCACCCACAGCTCGCCCAAGCGCTCCTTGCGGCCGCGCATCACGTCCTTGTGCAGGGAGTTCATGATCACCGGCACCACCGCCATGACCTGACTGGGCATCCGCCGGATCTCCTTATAGAAATTGCGGATATCGCCGCTGATGTTCAGCGCCCAGCCCCCGTGTGCCCAAGAGAACAGGCAGATGAATGCACCCAGATGGAACATGGGCAGCACCGTGTACTGGCTGACCACAAGCTCCGGGTCGTGCTTATACTCCATCATGCGCTCACCGATCTGCACATGGGCGCGCATCACGCTGAAGAAGTTGCGCTCGCTCAGCATCACGCCCTTGCTGCGTCCGGTGGTGCCGGAGGTGAACATCAGGATCATCAGGTCATCGTGGCCGATGCAGCGGGGCATCTCTGCCACCGGCTCATAAGCGCGGAAGCCGTCCATCGGGCGCAGGATGCTGCCGTAGGCGGCCTGCAGCTGCTCCTTGGTGCCGTAGTCGTCACCGTCGGTCAGGATGGCAGCGGGGTCCACCAGCCCCAGCTCGTAGGACAGCTCGTCCCAGCTCTTGTGCTGGTTGAGCAGTACCAGCACGCCGCCCGCCAGAATGATGCCGAAGGTGTTCACGGCATATTCGTAGCTGTTTTTATTCAGCAGGCAGATCTTTTTGCCCTTGATATCCGGGATGGTGCTCTGGAAGTAGTTGACCGCACGGCGGATGTCCCGCGCGTAGTCCTTATAATGGACTGCGGTCACCTCGTCCGTTTCCTTATCATAAAAGCGGAGCGCCACACGCTCCGAAAAACGCTGTTCCATATTCAGGGTGACCAGATCATACACGTTGTCCAATACCTTGATCATTGTATTTTCCTCCTGCATTGTTATTTCATCCTGCGGCAGTGTGCTGCACTGTGCTCAGTATACAATATTTTCCAATGCAATGCAATACTTCTGCAACATTTAATTTCTCACTTTGACAACTTTCAATTGCGCATCTTGGGATACGCCCCGGCCAAATTCTACCTTTCGTTGCAATCCGCCGGTTTTCGTGCTACAATTTTTAGCGCAAAATACCAGTTCCGGTATGGTGCAGACTGCAAAACAAAATTGACAGTCTCTATAAAAAGCATTATACTAGCCATATATCATGGCAATGCTGTATAAAAACTGATCATTTGCGCCGTATCCGGCTTTTTTCTCGAGGGGGTATTGGCCCGGCGCAGGGAAGGAATCTTTCATGGAAACAACCAAGCCCCGCACTGTCAACTCCATCGGGATGTTTGATATGCTCAAGGGCGCTGGGATGCTGGCCATCGTGCTGGGGCACACTGCGGAGCTTTACCCACTCCAGCTGGAGGGCGGCCTGTCGCTGACGGCCTTTGTCGGCTTTATCTACCGCGAAACGCTGATGGCGGCCTTTTTTATTGCCAGCGGCTACGGCTTCCGCAAGCGCTCCATCAGCAAGTGCATCCACCAGCAGCTCAAAAGCCTGCTCAAGCCCTTTTGCTACACTGCGGTGTTCACCACGGTGCTGCACTTCATCATTCATTATAAAACCTTTCACTATCTGCCCGGCTCCATGACTGAGAGCATCAAGGTGGCAGGCGGCTTTCTGCTGGGTCTGCCCCATACTGCCACCTACTTCGGGCAGGAGTTCTTTTCCTGTGGGCCCATGTGGTATCTGCTGGCGCTGTTGATGGGCTGGATCTTACTGGACGTTATCCTGAACATCTTCCCGGAGCGGTACATCCCTTGGGCGGTGGGCGGTGCCGCCCTGCTGGGCTGGGGTGCCAGCCTTGTATGGGAGCTGCCCTTCTGCCTGATCCAGGGCGCGGTGATCACGCCGTACCTGTACCTTGGCTACCTTGCCAAACGGCAGCATTGGCTGGATCAGCCTTTGTCCCGCCGGATGTCCTGCATCCTGTGGGCAGCCGTACTGCTGATCCCGGCAGCCGCCCTTGCCACCCGCCGCACCGACTGTGTATCCATGGCCGAGTGGTCGCTGGGCCCCATCAGCATCCTGCTGGACGGCCTTGCCGGTCTGCTGTTTATCCGGCTGTTTTTGCGCTGGAGCCAGCGCCGCAACCCGCTGGTGCGCTTTTTCGAGGCCATCGGCCGCCGTTCTCTGTACATCTTCTGCGTACATACGGTGGAGCTGATCGCCATTCCGTGGTATCTGTTCGCCGCCAAATACGCCGACCGCCCTGTTTTGGGCATCAGCCTGCAATACATCCTTTCGCTGGGCTCCATCTGGCTGATCTGTGCCCTGCTGCAGCGGCGGCGGGATCTGATCATCAAGTTGTTCCCCGCCCGGCGGCGCACCCCTCAGGTACATTACGCCCCGCGGCACTGATTTTTCTGAATGTTTTGGCTGCGGCGGTGCAGCTGTTATAGGATAAAGGAAGAGGAGGATCCCGTTATGAACCACGATGCCCCCATGACCCCTGCTGCCATGCAGGCGCACATTGCCGAGCTGGAGCAGCAGCTCAAGCTTTCGGACGAGGGTGTTTCCCAGCTGGCGCAGCGGTGTCTGGAGCTGGAGCAGCAGCTGCTGGCTTGCCAGACCGAGCTTGCCAAGCACAGCGCCGAGGCTGAGAATATCACCCTTACCCTGCCGCAGCTGTTCTACGACACCGGCAGCGGCTTTTCGCCCCGGGAATGCCTGACTGCCACCGAGGATGTCTACAACGAACTGACCCACGAGGTCTCGGTCACCTTTGTCCTGCCGGAGGACGCACGCGCCATCCGTCTGGACCCCGGCGAGTTGGCCTGCTGCATCACCGACCTTGCCATCTCGGACGAGCGCATCAGCTTCCAGTCGGTCAACGGCCTTCTGCTGCAGGAGGACAGCCTGCTGTTTTTGGACGTAGACCCCAACCTTTCGCTGCACTGCACCACCGGCTTTGGTGCCGGCATGAAGTTTGCGGTGAACTATCACTACTACCCGCTGGGACGTTTTCTGCACGAGCAGCCCGGCAAGTCTCTGCTGCGGGCGCTGAACGACCTGAAGCTTGAGAGCGCCGCTGCCGCGCAGGAGGCAGAGGAAGTATTGCAGGCCAGCCGCGCCGAGTGTATGCGGCTGAACCAGCAGCTGCTGACCTTGCAGGGCATCCAGCACGAATATCAGGTTTCGCTGGAAACGATGCGCGCCAGCAGCAGCTGGCGGCTGACCGCCCCGCTGCGCAGACTGCTGAACCTAGTGCGCGGTCACTGAGCCCGCCCGATATTCTGCCCGGAGGAGTTGGATCATGTACACCAGTTACAGTACCCTGCAGCGCAAGCAATTGTCCAAGCAGGTCTATACCGATACCCAGAGCACCTATCTTCTGGTCTATGCGCCGGGGCGTCACAAGGCGCTGCAAGCGGCGCTGCAAAACCAGCTGCACCGCAAGTTCCGTCTGGTGACCCGACTTGAGGACGAGCTGACCCCCGATGTAGCCGGGGTGCTGCTGGTAAGCGAGGATGTGGAGTGCACCCCCACCGCCCTGACCTATTTTGCCGCCGCCCTGCGGGAGGGCGCAGACCTTGCGGTCTGCGACGCCTCCTTTGGCTTTGACGGCTCCACCGCCCTGTACCTGAGCACCCGGCACCTGCCCGGCAGCAGCTGCGCACTGGTGTCCCGCGCATTGCTGGACAAGGTACGCGCCGCCGCCCGGGGCAAGGACAGCGTTACCGAGCTGCTGCGTCTGGCCCACGCCATGGCGCAGCACAGCCGCTGCATCCCGCAGGCGCTGCTGCACTTCCGCCGGGAGCTGTGTGCCGACGATGTATTCTCTGCCAAGGGCCGCCGTGCGCTGATTTTGAGCCATGAGCTGACCATGACCGGTGCGCCCATCGTGCTGGTAAGTGCCGTGCCGGTGCTGCGCAGCTTAGGCTTTGAGGTGGTGGTGCTGGGGCCCTCGGATGAAGGCTCGCTGCCGCTGTTTCTGGACGCCGGGGCCGCTGTGGTCACCCGCCCGGACTGCGTTACTTCCAGCGCCCTGTGGGGGCTGGCCACCAGCGCAGACTTTGTGCTGGCCAACACGGTGGTGGAAGCGCCGGTGGTAAACACCCTGAACGGCTCCTTTGTGCCGGTGCTGTGGTGGCTGCACGATGCCTTTGCGGGCTATCCCTTCATCTCCCACAGCATCCCCAAGGCGCTGGGCAAAAACGTGCACCTCTGCGCCGTAGGCTCCCACGCCACCGCCGCCATGCACTCCGTCCGGCCGGATTTTGCCATCGAGCAGCTGATCTACGGTCTGCCGGACTATGCAGCCGAGCAATTCCCCCGCTATGACATCAGCTTTGCCGGGGGGCGTCCCCTCTTTGTGACGGTAGGCTCGCTGGAACACCGCAAGGGTCCGGACATCTTCTGCAACGCCATCCGGCTGCTGCCCTCTGCAGTGCGGGAAAAAGCTGCCTTCCTTTTTGTGGGCAAAGCCGCCGACAAGGGGATGTACAACGCCGTGGACAGCTTGGTGCGGGACTATCCCCAGACCGTTTTCTACCGCAAGCGGCTGGAGCGCCCGGAGGTCAAATCCCTGATGGAGCAGTGCAACTGCGTGGTGTGCGCCTCCCGGGATGACCCCATGCCCACCTTCGTCACAGAGGGACTGATCTTCGGCAAGCCCTCCATCGTATCGGAGCACACCGGCACCGCCGGGCTGGTGACCGAAGGCGTGGACGGCTTCCTCTACAAGGACGACGACCCGCAGCAGCTGGCCGACAAGCTGGCCTGGGCCATCGAACACCCGGAGGCGCTGGCCGCCATGCACGGCAGCTGCCGCTGCCTGTACGAGCAGCAGTTCTCCAACGAATCCTATGTCGCCACCCTGACAAGGCTGGTAAAAGAGCTGACGGACGGGGAAGAATCATGAAAAAAACACTGCCGGACAGCTGCACGCTGCCCGGCAGTGCTTTTTCACGGGAGAGTTCTCCCCATTTTATCAAATCCCCCAAATTGCCCAACAAAGTTCCGCTTCCGTTCACAAAGGGCGGCGGGAGATGTGCTATACTGGTTCCAGAATTTCCGGTTGTGAAAGGAGTTTTGTTTCCATGAGCCAAGCCGCCGCGCAGCAGCCCTCCCGCAAAAAGGCCGTGCTCTCTCTGCTGGTGCTGCTGGCACTTACCTGCATCATCGTGTTCACTTTTAAGGACCACTGGGCCGAGATCACTGCGGCGCTGGCGCAGCTTTCGGTGTGGCAGGTGCTGGCGGTGCTGGCGGTCGGCCTCAGCTACCCCCTGCTGGAAGGGTGCGTGGCGTGGGTCATCGTGCGCAGCCGCCTGCCGCAGTTCAAACTGTGGCAAGGGTTAGACGTGGGCTGGTGCGGCACCTTTGGCAATGTGGTCACGCTGGGTGCCGGTGCGGTGCCGGTGCAGCTGTACTACCTGCACCGGGCCGGGCTGCCGCTGGGCCCCGGCGCGGGGCTGATGACGCTGGAATACGTTTTCCACAAGAGCACGGTGCTCTTGTACGCCACCGTGATGCTGCTGTTACAGCATCGCTGGCTTTCCGTCAACACCACCGGTGTCATGCGGTATCTGCCCATGGCATACGCTGTGGTAGCGGTGATTATCGTGGCGCTGGTGCTGCTGTGCGTCTCGCCGCTGGTGCAGAACCTCGCCCGCTGGCTGCTGGGCTTTCTGCCCAAGACCGAAAAGTGGCAGCAGCGCCGCGCCGACTGGCTGGAGCAGCTGGAGGTGCTGGGCACCGAGAGCCGCCGCCTGCTGACAGATAAGCCCCGCTGCCTGAAAATTTTTGCCCTGCAGGCACTCAAGCTGTTCGGGCTGTTCTGCCTGCCCTACCTGTGCATCCGGTTCATGGGGCTTTCCCCGCTGGGCTTCTGGCAGGTGCAGCTGCTCACCAGCCTGATGCTCTTCGTTTCCAATGCCCTGCCCAACGTAGCCGGGATGGGCTCGATCGAAACGGCCTTTCTGCTGGTGTTTGGCAGTTTTCTGGAGCAAGGCGAGGTGATGAGCGTGCTGATGCTCTACCGCATCGCCAGCTATTATGTGGTATTTGCCGCCAGCGCCGTGGGCTTTTTCATCGCCCAGCGGCATTTGGCGCAAACGGAGCCTCCAAAGGAGGGGTGAGCAGATGAAAAGCTTCCACATTCCCCGCACCGCTTTATTTTTTATCCTGTTTGCACTGGCAGCTTTTGCGGTGCTGTACCGTCCCATCGACCTGAAGGCACTGGTACGCGCCAGCTCGCAGGGCACGCTCCGCACCGAGGAAGTGGCGCATTTTGGCAGCACAAACGACATGGACTATCACCTCCTCTCCATGGACAGCGAAGCGTTCCAACAAACGGCAGAATTGCTTTCCACCGTCTCCTGCCGCAAAAAGCTGAAACAGAACTATTCTGCCTACACCCACGATACCTTTCCGGTGCAGTCGGTCACCGTCAGCTTTTATGACGATGCCGAAAATCAGAAGTTTCTGCTGACGGTGTACTCCGACGGCGTGTGCATCCTGAACAGCGCCTTTGTCAGCGTAAAATACCCCGGCGGCGGCGCAGCGCAGCTGTATGAACAGCTGGCGGGGATGGGGCAGTAAAAACAAAAAACGGGGCGTGCAGTTGGTCAAGCTGCACGTCCCGTTTTTGTTTTCTTTGCGTCGGCTGTGGTACCAAACACAGCCGGTGCCGCGCCGGAAGCAGCAGAGCAAACCGTGCTGCCGCTTCCCGTAGAAAAGAGAAAGGAATGGAGGAATGGAGCGGAGCGCTTGCAGACGCTCCTTTTTTCTGGTGCAACGTGGTTAGAATTAGCTAACCGCCGCTGCGAGAACAGGATACCACAGTCAGTTAGTCTTGTCAACCCTTAATTTGCAAATTTTTCCGCAAAGTTGCCGTGCCGCCGGGGTTTCTGCCGTTTTTCTACATTCTGCCCAAAGAACAGCCTTTCCGCTGGAAGAAAACCCACTTGTTTTCTATTGCTTTTTAAAGTGGTTCTTGCTATTATAATAACGCAAGATTTTGTGGGCAGGTTTTTATTTTTGTCTACACCTTGTAGTAAGGGCTGCCGCAGACGGCAGCACAAGACCGTTTCGCCCCCAGAAAACCGCCCAGACAGAGCGGTTTTTCAAAGGCTCATTAGTTAGAAAATGCTAACTGCATAATGGAGCAAGGAGGTTCCAATGATCCAGTTTGAACAGTGGGAAGGCTTTGAAGGCCGCATCTGGAAGGAAGAGGTCAACGTGCGTGACTTCATCCAGAAAAACTACACCCCCTATGACGGCGACGAAAGCTTTCTGGCAGGCCCCACCGAGGCTACCGATAAGCTTTGGGGTGCTTTGCAGCAGCTGCAGAAGGCCGAGCGCGCCAAGGGCGGCGTGCTGGATATGGAGACCGAGGTGGTCAGCAGCCTGACCTCCTACGGCCCCGGCTATATTGACGAAAACCTGAAGGATCTGGAGCAGATCGTTGGCTTACAGACCGACAAGCCCCTCAAGCGCGCCTTTATGCCCTACGGCGGCATCAAGATGGCAGAGCAGGCCTGCACCACCTACGGCTACCAGCCCAGCGCCGAGCTGCACAAGATCTTTACCGATTATACCCGCACCCACAACCAGGCGGTGTTTGATGCCTACACCCCTGAGATGAAGGCGGCCCGCCACACCCACATCATCACCGGCCTGCCGGACACCTACGGCCGCGGCCGCATCGTGGGCGACTACCGCCGCGTGGCCCTGTACGGCATCGATGCACTGATCAAGTTCAAGCAGGAGGACTTTGCCAACTGCGGCGACGGCACCATGACCGACGACGTGATCCGCCTGCGCGAGGAGATCGCCCGCCAGATCAGTGCCCTGAAGGGCATGAAGAAGATGGCCGAGGCCTACGGCTATGATATCTCTCAGCCTGCAAAGAACGCCAAGGAGGCCTGCCAGTGGCTGTATTTCGGGTATCTTGCCGCCATCAAGACCCAGAACGGCGCTGCCATGAGCGTGGGCCGCATCTCCACCT